>OLFY01000800.1_pt1 | contig 44321 bp, 46 predicted proteins | sample 1605611 | NCBI WGS metagenome assembly OLFY01 (sample SAMEA3888923, study PRJEB22519) | human gut metagenome | biome: human gut; feature: human-associated habitat; material: faeces | place: Denmark | collected 2011 | reverse complement strand
CCGCTAACGGCTGCCCTACCTTACCGTCGCGGAGAATTTACTACTTTATCGACAGCCTCTTTCCTTTTCATTCAGCCCTTATTCTACACGAAATCTTCCCCTACGGCAAGAGGGCCGTCAGCGAGTTGTAAACTTTTTCGATTTCCCACGATTTTTGTGGAACACCTGCGGCCTTTGTGCTATACTGGATGCTGTAATATTGTGTATTGCGTCCCAACGCAGGACGTATATAAAAAAGGAGGATGCGCATATGGCAAACCGTGTTGTCATCACCATCTGCGGAGAGGAATACACCCTGGTAGCGGACGAGACTTCCGCCTACATGCAGAAGGTAGGAAGCTGTGTCAGCGACAAAATGACCGAGGTCATGAACGATGCCAAGGTGGGCCGCACCGACGCCGCCGTGCTCACTGCCGTCAACCTGACGGATGAGCTGTTCAAATCTCAGGCTGCCGCCGAGCAGCTTCGGAGCCAGATCAAAGGCTATCTGGACGAGGCTTCCAAGGCCCAGGCTGAGGTCAGTGAGCTGAAACGGGAGATTTTCCGTCTTCAGCAGCGTCTGGACAACCGCAAGTAATGGCTCTGGAACTGCTCTCCCCCGCCGGGTCTCCGGAAGCCCTCCGGGCCGCCGTCCAGAGCGGCTGCGACGCCGTCTATCTGGGTTGGGGGAGCTTCAACGCCCGCCGGAGCGCCAAAAATTTTTCTGACGAAGAATTTGCCGATGCCATCCGGTACTGCCATCTCCGGGGCGTCCGGGTCTTTCTGACCCTGAACACCCTGCTGACGGACCGGGAGCTGCCTCTGGCCTTAGATGCCGCCCGGACGGCCTGCCGTCTTGGGGTGGACTCCGTGCTGGTGCAGGACTGGGGCCTGTTTGCCCTGCTGCGGGAGGCCTTGCCGGACCTCCCCCTTCACGCCAGCACTCAGATGAGCGTCTTTACCGCCGGCGGCGCCAACGAGGTCTATGTGGACGGCTGCGAGCGGGTGGTCATTGCCCGGGAGTGCTCCCAGGAGGACACCGCCGCCATCTGCAAGGCCTGTCCCGCCGAGATCGAGATCTTCGGCCATGGTGCTCTCTGCATGTGCTACTCAGGCCAGTGCGAAATGAGCGCCCTCATTGGCGGACGCAGCGGCAACCGGGGCACCTGCGCCCAGCCCTGCCGCCTGCCCTACGGCTTCAACGGCCCCGCCAAAAACACCTACCCCCTCAGTTTGAAGGACAGCTGCCTTGCTGACCGCATTTCCGACATGGAGCGAATGGATGTCAGCTGCCTGAAGCTGGAAGGCCGCATGAAGCGCCCGGAATATGTGGCGGTCATCACGGACATTTACGCCCGTCTGATCCGGGAGGGCCGCAAGCCCACCGCCGCCGAAAAAAAGGATCTGGAGCTGGCCTTCTCCCGCTCCGGCTTTACAGCGGACTACTGGCAGGGTCGCCACGGCCCCGCCATGTTCGGCACCCGCCCTGAAAACACCCCGGAGCCGAAGGAATTGTTTGCCGCCGCCCGAGCCAAATACGAAAAGGATGACGCCCGCACCGTTCCCATCCATTTCTCCTGCTCCTGTCAGGCCGGACAGCCGGTTTCCCTGACAGTTTGGGACGATGACGGCCATGTGGCCGCCGCCGAAGGCCCCATCCCGGAGCCGGCCCAGAACAAGGCACTGACGGCTTCCGATCTGGAATCCCGTCTGCAAAAGACAGGCGGCACCGCCTTCCGCTGCACGGATGGCTCCGCCGATGTAGCAGACGGCCTGTTCCTCTCCGCCGGGGCGGTAAACGCCCTGCGCCGGGATGCTCTGGCCGCCTTGGAGAACGCCCGTTGTGCCGTTCCGGTCCGCCGGGAACAGGACTTCTCCCCCCTGCCGAATCTGGACTGCACCGCCGATACCCCGGCCCTGACCGTTTCCGTCACCTCCTGGCCTCAAGCAGAAGCGCTGCTGCCCCTGGCCCCCGCTCGTATCGACCTCCCCTTGGAGCTGCTGGCGGAGCGGGACGCGCTGCCGGACTTCGCCGGAGAGTGGTGCGCCATTCTTCCCCGTGTCTGGCGGGACCGAAATGAACCCCAGCTCCGGACGTGGCTGGCCCATGCTAAAAAACTGGGTGTCACCTCCGCTCTGGCTGGGAATATCGGCCATCTGCCCCTTTTGCGGGACGCCGGACTGACTATCCGCGGTGACTTCGGCCTCAACGTGTTCAACAGCCGCTCTCTGGATTATCTCCGGCGCAAGGAGCTCTCCTCCGCCTGCCTGTCCTTCGAGCTGCGGTTTCCACAGATGCGGGACATCCAAAAGCTGATCCCGGCAGAGGCCATCGTCTACGGCCGACTGCCCCTGATGATCACGGAAAACTGTCTGGTGCAGAATGAAACCGGCTGCCGCCTGTCCGAAGCGGGTGACGCCGTCCCCCAGCAGGCTCCCTGCCGCAAGCCAAACGATCTTCAGGACCGCACCGGGGCAAAGTTCCCGCTGCTCCCGGCCTACGGCCACCGGACGGAAATCCAGAACAGTGCGCCGGTGTGGCTGGCGGACAAGCCCGAGTGGAAGCACTGTGGCCTGACCTATGCCCGCCTGCGGTTCACCACGGAAGCACCTGCGGAATGTGCGGACATTTTCCGGGCCTACCAGACCGGTGCCCCCGCCTCCGGCCCCTTCACCCGGGGACTCTACTACCGCGGTGTGGATTGACCCGACAGCAGAATCTCACCGGGAATCCCCCGCTTTTTCAGGCGATTTTCAGTTCTATTTGTATAATAGAAACCATATAATACAATTTGTTTTTAATTTTGGAGTTTTACATGGAAGAGATCAAGGTAAAATATTTTGTGGACGGCATCGATGAGCTATGCTATGTGGCAGGCAAATCCGACTGGATCGACCTCCACGCCGCCGAGGATGTGGACATGAAGGCCGGAGAATTCCGCCTGATCCCCTTGGGCGTCGCCATCGAGCTGCCGGAGGGCTATGAGGCCCATGTGGTGCCCCGCAGCTCCACCTTTAAGAACTACGGTCTGCTGCAAGCCAACTCCATGGGTGTGGTGGACTACACCTACCGGGGAGACAATGACCAGTGGCGCGTTCCCATGTACGCCACACGGGATGTCCACATCGACAAGAACACCCGCATTTCCCAGTTCCGCATTATGAAGAACCAGCCCCCTCTCGTCTTTACCCGTGTGGAGCATCTCACCGGTCCCAACCGGGGCGGCTTCGGCTCCACCGGCAAGTAAGGAGGGCCGCCATGTCTCGCATCGTTTTGGCCTCCGGGTCTCCCCGGCGGCAGGAATTATTGAACCGCATCGGCATCACGGATTTTGACATCCGGGTGCCCCAGACGGACGAGCACTACCCGACGGGTCTCACCCCCGCGCAGATCGTGGAATACATCTCCCGGGAAAAGGCGGATGCCGCCGCCAAGCTCTGCACCTCGGAGGAGATCGTCATCACCGCCGACACCATGGTGTTTCTGGATGACCAGCGTCTGGGCAAGCCTCAAGATGAGGCCGACGCGCTGCGGATGCTCACCGCGCTGCAGGGCCGCCGCCACACTGTCTGCACCGGCGTCACCGTCCGTCAGGGAGACCGCGTACTGACGGAGAGCGAAGCCACCGGCGTGGTGTTCCGCCCCGCTGAGGAATCCGAGCTGCGGGCCTATATTGCCACCGGCGAGCCTATGGACAAAGCCGGGTCCTACGGTGTTCAGGGCAAGGGCGCGTTGCTGGTAGAGCGTCTGGAGGGCGACTTCTTCAACGTCATGGGCCTGCCTGTCCTGCGTCTGAGCCGGATGCTGGCTCAGTTTGGCATTAAGCTATTGTAATCGATTGCGTTTTAACTTTTTAGAAGGAGAACTTCCTTGAAGGATTTTCTGAGAAATCACGGATTATGGATCCTCTTCGCCGGGGCGGTGATCGCCGTGGCGCTGGCTCTGCTGTCCTATTTCAGCACCAACGCCTCCCCGCTGGTGAATCTGGCCAACACCATTACCAGTCCTTTCCGGGCAGTCTGCACCTCCGTATCCGGCTGGTTCACCGACAAGCAGAATTACTATGAGGACGTCACCGCCCTGAAAGCGGAAAATGAGGCCCTGAAAAAGCAGATCGCGGAAATGGAGGCCACCGTCCGTCAGGGCGAGGCCGCCAGTCAGGAAAATGTATTTCTCCGGGACCTGCTGGACCTGCGTCAGCAGCGCCGGGACCTCAGCGACTTCGAGACCGCTACCGTCACGGAGCGGGGTGTCACCAACTGGACCGCCTCCCTGACTCTGAACAAGGGCACAGCTCACGGCGTAGAGTTAGGTGACTGCGTTATCGACGGAAACGGCAACCTGGTGGGCCGCATCAGCAAAGCGGGCCACGACTGGTCCACGGTTTTGACCGTGATCGACACCGACACCTCCTTGGGTGCCCGTGTCTACCGGACCAAGGACATCGGCATTGCCGGCGGCGATTTCGCCCTGATGGACGACGGTAAGCTGAAGCTGGACTCCCTCCCCGCCTCCTGCCAGCTGTTGGAGGGCGACCTGGTAGTTACCTCCGGTCTGGGCGGCTACCTGCCGCCGGATCTGGTCATCGGCTCTGTCTCCGAGCTTCGGGCCGACGATTCCGACACCTCTAATTACGCCATCCTCACCCCCGCTGCGGACCTGAACGGTCTCACGGAGGTGTGCATCATCAAATCCTTTGAGATCGTAAGCTGACCGCTTACCGTTCATTCACCATTACAGAAGGGAGGGATTCCCCTTGCTGGCCCGCAGCGCCACGATTTTCAAATGGACTCTGTACACTTTGGCCGGGCTGGTCTGGGCCGTTGTTCAGGCCGCTTTTCTCCAGCGTGTAACCATCTGGGGCGTCATTCCCTTTCTCTATCCCCTGATTGCCGCCCTCCCCGCCACCTTTGAGGGCCCCGCCGCCGGCACGGTCTACGCCCTTGCCTGTGGCGTTTTCTGCGACCTGCTGCTCCCTTCCCCCATTCCCTGCTTTTATACTCTGATCCTCCCCCTTGTAGGCCTCGCCGCCGGACTGTTGTCCCAGAGCCTGATCCCAGCCGGGTATCTCTGCTCTGCCGCCGCGGCCCTGCCCGCCTATCTGCTGACAGGCATCTTCCACTGCATCGTCCTTTGGGCTCAGGGCCATCCCGCATGGGGTGCGGCCATGTCCGTCACCCTGCGGGAGCTGTGCGCCTCCCTGCTGTGGAGCCTGCCTATGACCTGGCTATTCCGCCGGGTCTATCTCCGCGTTCATGTTGACGATTAAGGACTTTCCACGGAGGTAATCATGAACCAACGCCCCTCCCAACTCACCAGATTCCGCGTCATGGCTGCCATGGCGCTGGCAGTGCTGGCCATTTATCTGGTGGTCCTTTTCAATACCCAGGTTGTTCACCACGAGGAATATCTGGCCAAATCCATTCAAACCATCACCCGCATGGAAAATGTGGAGGCCTCCCGGGGCATCATCACTGACCGCTCCGGCCGGACCCTTGTGACCAACCAATCCACTTACAGCCTGACCTTTGACGCCTCTCTTTTGAAGCCCGGTGAAAACCAGAATGACGCCATTCTCCGTCTGGTCACTCTCTGCCGGGATCAAGGGGTCGCTTGGGAGGATAACCTCCCCCTCTCCCTGGACGGCGCGGCCCATTTCACCGTAGATACCCTTACCGACACGCAGAAGAGCCGCTTTTTCTCCTACCTTCGGGACCTGAAACCCACACGGGAGCTGCTGGCCGCCTATGTCCGCCAGCACCCGGAGCTGCTGAAGCCCCCCAAGGAGGGGGAAACCGCTCTGGACCCGGCCACCGCCAAGGATACGGAGCTTTTGAAGCAGACCAACAGCGCCGCGCTGACCAATTCCCTCCTGCTGAACGCTGGCGTCACGCCCGCCAAGCTATTCGACTGGATGCGGGAGGATATGAAGCTCTCCGACGATTATTCCGACAGCGATGCCCGCTTGATCTTGGGTGTCCGGTACGAATTGAAGCTGCGGAAGCTGGGTGCCAACAACAATGCCTACGTTCTGGCGCAGAACGTAGACGTGGCTTTCTGCTCCCTCATCAGCGACGGCCAGTTTCAGGGGGCCAAGATCATCCGCTCCTCCGCCCGGCAGTACGCCACCACCTACGCCACCCATATTTTAGGCACCGTGGGCCGTATCCCCGACTATACCGATGAATGGGAAGATCGGGGCTATCTAATGGATGACACCATCGGCCTCTCTGGTGCAGAAGCCGCCTTTGAGGACTACCTCCGGGGTACGGATGGCAAGCGGATGATCTCTGTCAACAGCGACGGAAAGATCACCGGTGAATATTATAGTGTAGAGCCCCGCTCCGGCTATACCGTGGAGCTGACAGTGGATCTCAAGCTCCAGCAGGCGGTGGAGGATACTTTGGCCGTCAAGGTAGCCCAGTTAAACCAGAAAGACCATCTGGACAGCCGGGGTGCCGCCGCCGCTGTGATCAAGGTCGGCACCGGCGAAATTCTGGCACTGGCCTCCTGCCCTTCCTATGACCTCTCCACCTGGCGAAAGGACTTTGCGGAGCTGCGGGACGATCCCGCCAAGCCCCTGACCAACCGCGCCACCAACAGCACCTACGCCCCCGGCTCTACCTTGAAGCCCGCTACCGCTGTGGCGGCGCTGGAATCCGGTGTCACCACCACAACCGAGACCATTTTTGACCCCGGCTACTGGATGTATCCCAGTGCCACTTGGGAAAATCAAACGAATTGCTGGAAGCGCAGCGGACACGGCAAAATGAATGTCACCAGCGCCATCACCAATTCCTGCAACACCTATTTTATGGAAATGGGCTACCGCATGGGACTGGACACACTGAACGAATACTATTCCGCTCTGGGCCTCGGCGAGCCCACCGGCATTGAGGTCGGTGAAAGCACAGGCCGACAGGCCGTCAACGAAAGCGGCCAGGATCAGGCCCCGTGGGCAGCTTTCGGCCAGGCCAATCAGGAATATACCCCGTTGCAGCTTGCCAACTACATTGCTACTCTTGTCTCTGGTGGCAAGCATTACCCCGCCCATTTGTTGAAAAACGTCAAGTCCTACGATAACTCTGAGATCATCGCCACCGGCGACACAGAACCCCTCAACACCCTGAACATCAGCGATTCCACCCTGCAAGCTGTGAAAAAAGGTATGCTGGGCTACACCACCAACGGCGGCTCCGTGGCCGGTCCCTTCCAGAACTGCGTGGTCTCCGCCGGTGCGAAAACCGGTACCGCCCAGATCGGCGGCTCCATGAAAAACGGCGTGTTCGTAGCCTTCGCGCCCTATGACGAGCCGGAGATCGCCGTAGCTTTGGTATTGGAAAAGGCTGACGCCGGCGCGGTTCTGGCCACCACCGCTGTGGACATTATCAACGCTTACTTTGACCGGGAGGACACTGCGTCCATTCTCCCGGAAAATCAACTGATTCCTTGATTCGGAGGTCTCTCCCATGCGTGATCCCTTTGTGTTCGACTCCCGCAGTGAGTTCTGTAAAAAGCCCTTTGGCGCTGTCCCTTGCGGCAGCGAGGTCATGTTTCATGTCCGTCCCCTCACCCGGGATGGCTATTCCCGCTGTGTCCTGGTGGCGCGGCGGGAATTTTCCGGTGAAGAGATCCAGATGGAGCTTCTGCCGGAGGCTGTGGACGGTGAGCGTACCCGCTTCACCGGCATCCTCACCGCCCCCTCAGAGCCGGAGCTGCTCTGGTATCATTTCCGCCTGATCCGCTCCGATGGCTCCACGGCCCTGTTGGATCAATCCGGCTGGCAGGAGACCGGGGAGATCCAAAGCTGGCAGCTCACCGTCTACGAGAAAACGGCCACCCCTCTGTGGTTTGGCGGCGGTGTGGTCTATCAGATCTTCCCGGACCGCTTCTGCCGTCTTTCCCTCCCGGACCCCATCGGTCTGGTGGGAAACCGTTGGGTCCATGAGAATTGGAACGACCAGCCCGTTTGGGCACCGGACCCGGACGGCGAGGTACGAAACCGGGACTTTTTCGGCGGCTCTCTCAATGGCATCACCGCCAAGCTGGATGATCTGGCCGCTCTGGGCGTCACCGTGCTGTACCTGAATCCTATTTTTGAATCCGCCTCCAACCACCGCTACAACACAGCCGACTACCTTCGCATCGACCCCATGCTGGGCACTGAGGAGGATTTCCGCCGCCTTTGCCGGGAAGCAAAACAGCGTGGCATCCGGGTGATTTTAGACGGTGTATTCAACCACACCGGCTCTCAAAGCCGCTACTTCAACGCCGACGGCTTCTATCCTGGCGTAGGCGCGGCCCAAAGCACCGATTCCCCTTATTTCAACTGGTTTTCCTTCCATCCCTGGCCTACGGATTATGACGCCTGGTGGGGGATCATGACGCTGCCTGCCGTTCAGGAGAACGAGCCGGACTACCGGGACTTCATCATCCGGGGACAGGACTCCGTGGTGCGTCACTGGCTCCGGGCCGGGGCCTCCGGTTGGCGGCTGGACGTAGCCGATGAGCTGCCGGATGACTTTATTGCCGAAATTCGTACCGCTATGGAGGAAACCGCCCCGGACAGCTTCCTTTTGGGCGAGGTCTGGGAGGACGCCACCACCAAGGTGGCCTACTCCCAGCGGCGGCGCTATCTGCTTGGCCACGAGCTGCACGGCGTGATGAACTACCCCTTCCGCACGGCGCTCATCGCCTACCTGCGGGGCGGAGACGCTGACGATTTCCGGGAAACACTGGAAGCCCTCCGGGAAAACTACCCGCCGGAGGCATTCCTCTCCCTGATGAACTTCCTTGGCACCCACGATACCCCTCGCATCCTTACCGTTTTAGGCGCAGACAACGTACCGGACGGCAAGGCAGATCGGGCAGCGTACCGCCTCTCCCCCGCCCAGCGCCAGATTGGCCTGGAGCGGCTGCGGCTGGCGGCACTGATCCTCTTTACCTTCCCCGGCGCGCCCACCGTCTATTACGGAGATGAAGCTGCGATGGAGGGTTGGGAAGATCCCTTTAACCGGGCCGGCTATCCTTGGGCACAGGAAGGTACTGATCTCAAAGCGCACTTTGCGGAACTGGCCCGGTTCCGGCGCTCCTTTCCGGCATTGCAAGCTGGCGTTCTGCATTGGATCTGGACCTCCGGTCCCCTGTTGATCTTTGCACGGGAGCTGGATGGTCAGCTTCTGACCACCGTGGTCAATGCCGCTGATGTGTCTCAGGCCTTATCGCTGCCCTGGTCTGCTCCGCCTGCCCGGGATCTGCTTACCAGTCAGCGCTTCATCCCAACTGACAATGCAATTCCCTTGACATTGCCGCCCCGCAGCGGATTGCTGCTGCAAACCGATCTGCCGTGAAGCGCTCTCGCTTCCGCTTCATGTTTCACGTGAAACAACTCCGCTGACTTTTGTCAGCGGGGTTTCCTTTACAGCCGCCGCCAACAGAATGTTTCACGTGAAACCAGTAGAATCTGAGTTTTCTAAAAATTGTTTTTATAAAAAATGCTGCAAAACCGCATTTTTTTACAGGAACGCCTTGAAACACCGCAGGCTCCTTGTTATAATACTATTTACTGAGTCATTGCACCGCAATGCTCCACGGCACTTATGCCGTGCATCAAACAGGGCTGTGGCCCGGAAAGCAGGTGGCCTGTGGCAAAAATCATTTCCATCGTAAACCAAAAAGGCGGCGTGGGCAAAACCACCACCTGTGTCAATCTGGCGGCAGCACTGGCGGAGCAGGGCAAGCGCGTCTTGCTTTGCGACTTTGACCCACAGGCCAATTCCACTTCCGGCATGGGCGTGGACAAAACCGTTTCCAAAGGCATTTACGAGGTGCTGGTCTCCGATGTGCCCGCCGCAGACGCGGTGGTGCACACCCGATACGGAGACGTACTCCCCTCCAACAAGGCACTGGCCGGCGCCGGTATTGAGCTCATCGGCATGGACCGCCGCGAATTTCTTCTGAAGGACGCGCTGGACCAGCTGGCGGCGGAATATGACTTCATTTTCATTGACTGCCCGCCGTCTTTGGAGCTTTTGACGCTGAACGCCCTCTGTGCTGCTGACAGCATTTTGGTTCCGGTTCAGGGCGAGTATTTCGCTCTGGAAGGTCTCAGCGACCTGATGAACACGGTTCGCATTGTGCGGCGCTCTTTGAACCCGAAGCTGGCGCTGGAAGGCGTTCTGCTGACCATGTTCGACGGGCGCACCAATCTGGCCATGCAGGTGGCGGAAGAGGTCAAGCACTACTTCCCCGGCAAGGTCTACGCCACAGTGATCCCCCGGAACGTCCGGCTCTCTGAGGCGCCCAGCCACGGAAAGCCCATCACGGCCTATGACCGCACCTCCCGCGGTGCGGAGGCCTATCAGGCACTCGCAGTCGAGTTCCTGAAAAAACAGTAGAAAGGAGCGTTTCTATGGCATCAAAAAAGCCCTCTGGTCTCGGCAGAGGACTCGGCGCCCTCTTAGGCGACGATGTGATGAAAACCGAGTCCAGCGGCAGTCTGTCACTTCCCATTTCACAGGTGGAGACCTGCTCATCACAGCCCCGGAAGCGCTTTGATGATGAATCTCTCCAGGAACTGGCGGATTCCATTTCCCAGCACGGCATTATTCAACCGTTGACCGTGCGAAAGCTGTCATCCGGCTACTATCAGATCATTGCCGGAGAACGCCGCTGGCGGGCAGCCCGGCTGGCAGGCTTACAGGAGGTTCCGGTCATCGTGATCGAGGCCGATGACCGCAAGGCGGCCGAGCTGGCCATGATCGAAAACCTCCAGCGAGAGGACCTGAATCCCATGGAAGAAGCCGCTGGTTTTCAGTCATTGATCGAATCCTACCACATGACTCAGGAGGAGGCCGCCCAGCGGGTAGGCAAATCCCGCAGCGCCGTGACCAATGCCCTGCGGCTGCTGGGACTGACGCCCTCCGTCCGAAAGCTGGTGGAGGAGGGCAAACTCTCCGCTGGTCACGCCCGGGCTTTGGTTCCCCTCTCCCCTTCCCTGCAGGAAAGCGCGGCCAACGCCATTGTCAGCGGCGGACTTTCCGTCCGGCAGACAGAGGCTCTGGTCAAACGGCTTTCCGCTGAGAAGAAAGAGGCGCAGGTCAAAGATCCTGACGAGGTGGATTATCTGTCAGAGGCCCAAAATGAGTTGAAGGCCCGGCTGTGCCGCGGTGTGAAGATCGTTCCCGGCCGCAAAAAAGGTCGGATCGAGCTGGAATATTACGGCGTGGACGATCTGAACGACCTGCTGGACGCTTTGGCTGTCATCAAGGTCTCACAATTAAAGAAAGGACCTCATGCATGAAATTTGAAAAACGAGCTGACGGAGGCGAGGTGACGCCCGCATCCTCAGAAACGCCGGAAACCGGCAAGAAGCCCGTTATCATCTATATTCTGATCCTGTTCCTGGCGGCATTTCTGCTGATGTTTCTCTCCATGCTGTCCCATCAGCGGAGCAACACGGAGGCACTGGGACAATTACAGAATTCCGTCTCCGCCATTCAGGAGATCCAGGCAACACAGGAGCAGATCATCGAGCTGCAGAAGCGGCTGGATGAAACAGAAGCAGAACGGGATGAGGCCAAGGAGGAGCTGAAGGTCATTTCCGACAGCATCTCCGATCTGGAGAAAACGTCTCAGGCGCTGCTGGCCCTCTACAATCTTCAGCAGGAGTATCTCACCGGAAATCTGGACGGCTGCCTCCTGACCCTTCAGGAGATCAGCGACCAGCATCTGGACGAGCTTCTGCCCAGCACCAATACGGAAGGCGTAACGCCTCCGGCCCAGCGGTATCAGGAATTAAAAGAAGCGATCTTGAACAAGTAAACATTATCATTACAATTATTTCGATCAAATCGATCAAGGAGAATGAACTATGCTCGACATTAAGTTTATCCGGGAAAATCCCGACATTGTGAAGGAAAACATCAAGAAGAAGTTCCAGGACGAGAAGCTACCTCTGGTGGATGAGGTCATCGAGCTGGACAGCCAGCGCCGGGCCAACATTCAGGAGGCAGACCAGCTCCGTTCCGACCGCAACCGCCTGAGCAAGCAGGTCGGTATGCTGATGGGACAGGCCAAGAAGGACCCCAGCAAGCTGGCTGAGGCCGAGGCTGTGAAGAAGCAGGTCACCGATGAGGCTGAGCGGCTGGCCGCTCTGGAAAAGCTGGAAGCTGAGCTGGACGAGAAGGTCCACCACATCATGCTCCAGATCCCCCAGATCATTGACCCCTCCGTGCCCATCGGCCCGGACGATTCCGCCAACGTAGAGGTCCAGCGCTTCGGCGAGGCCAAGGTGCCTGACTTCCCCATCCCCTATCACACGGACATTATGGAGAGCTTTGACGGCATTGATATGGACGCCGCCGGCCGTGTCTCCGGCTCCGGCTTCTACTACCTGCTGGGTGACATTGCCCGTCTCCACGAGGCTGTGCTGGCTTATGGCCGGGACTTCATGATCTCCAAGGGCTTCACCTACTGCATCCCCCCCTTCATGATCCACGGCAACGTGGTGGAGGGCGTTATGAGCCAGACGGATATGGACGCCATGATGTATAAAATTGAGGGCGAGGACCTGTATCTGATCGGCACCAGCGAGCACTCCATGATCGGCCGTTTCATCGACCAGATCATTCCCTCCGACAAGCTGCCCCAGACGCTGACCTCCTACTCCCCCTGCTTCCGCAAGGAGAAGGGCTCTCACGGCATTGAGGAGCGCGGTGTGTACCGCATCCACCAGTTTGAGAAGCAGGAGATGATCGTGGTCTGCAAGCCCGAGGACTCCAAGGCGTGGTACGATAAGCTGTGGAACTTCTCCGTGGAGCTGTTCCGCTCCATGGACATCCCCGTGCGGCAGTTGGAGTGCTGCTCCGGCGATCTGGCCGACCTGAAAGTGAAGTCCTGCGACATTGAGGCCTGGTCCCCCCGTCAGCAGAAGTACTTTGAGGTGTGCTCCTGCTCCAACCTGGGTGACGCCCAGGCCCGCCGTCTGCGCATCCGCTACAAGGATGAAAACGGCAAGATGCAGCTCTGCCACACGCTGAACAACACCTGCGTGGCACCTCCCCGTATGCTGATCGCCTTCCTGGAAAACAACCTTCAGGCGGACGGCACCGTGAAGATTCCCGAGGTCCTGTGGCCCTACATGGGCGGCACCAAGGTTCTGGTCCCGACCAAGAAGTAAATTCTTCTCACAGCCCTGTAAAAACAAGAAATCGGCCAAAAGCTACGAATTGTATTATTTGAATAGAATAATACAATTCGTAGTATGCCGATACAGCCCATAGCAGGCCGCGGAGACCATGGTGGGATCATTTTAGGTCCTGAAAACGTCTCCATTCCGGTCTGCGTTCTGAAACCCTTGCGGCGCAACGGTTTCAGCTTTCAAGATTTTCCGACCAAAAGGAGATGCTTCCTATGTCCGCACCCGAAAAGAAAAAAAGCTTCATGGGAGAGTTCAAAACCTTTATCGCCCGAGGCAACGTGATGGATATGGCCGTCGGCGTCATCATCGGCGGTGCGTTCGGTAAGATCTCCACTTCCCTTGTGAATGACGTCATCATGCCCCTGATCTCCGTACTCACCGGCGGCGTTGATTTTTCCAACTGGAAGATCGTGCTGAAGGCCGCTGTTGCCGGAGCCGATGGCATCATTGACGCCTCGACGGAAATTGCCATCCGATACGGCGCGTTTTTAGCGACCATTTTAGATTTCCTGATTATCGCCTTTGCGGTGTTCCTGATGATCAAGACCATCAACGGCTTCCATGACAAGCTGAAAAAGCAGGAGGCCCCTGCCGAAAAGCCCGCCCCGCCGGAGCCCTCCAATGAGGAAAAGCTGCTGACGGAGATCCGGGATCTGCTGAAAGAGAAGAAATGATGGAAACTCATCTGCGAAAAGGCCTGGCGGAATTAGAACTGGGCGATGACACCGCCCCCTCCCTGCTGCGGTTCGGAGAGCTGTTGCTGGAAAAAAACAAGGTGATGAATCTCACCGCCATCACGGACCCGGAGGATGTGGCTTCCCTCCACTTTTTGGACAGCGCCGCGTTGTTGACGCTGGCGGATCTCAAGGACAAAACCGTGGTGGATGTAGGCACCGGTGCGGGTTTTCCCGGTATGCCCCTGAAAATTTTGGAGCCATCCATCCGCATGACGCTGCTGGACTCCTTGGGCAAGCGGATCACCTTCTTACAGGAGGTCTGCGACGAGCTGGGATTACAGAACGTGCAGTGTGTTCACGCCCGGGCGGAGGAATTCGCGGCAGAGCACCGGCAGAGCTTTGACTTCGCCGTGTCCCGGGCCGTGGCGAATCTCAGCGTATTGTGTGAGTTGTGCCTGCCACTGGTGAAGGCGGGCGGATACTTCCTGTCCATGAAGTCCGTGGAGTCCGATGAGGAACTGGAATCCGCCAAAAAGGCTATCAAGACCTTAGGCGGACAGGTGGAGCGGACGGCCGACTACCAGATCCCCGGCACAGAGGTGGTCCATCGGGTGATTTTTATAAAAAAAATTGCCGAAACACCAAAAAAATATCCCAGACCATTTGCAAAAATCAAAAAGAATCCGTTATAATAAGGATACTGGCATTTGAAAGTGAGGTGGTGTCGTGAGCGGACAATGTATCGCGGTAGTGTCCGGCAAGGGCGGCACCGGTAAGACCTCCCTGACTGCCGGAGTTGGCACCGCGCTGGCCCAGAGCGGCAAGCGGGTGCTGTGCGTGGACTGCGACATCGGACTGCGAAATCTGGATCTGGCCTTGGGACTGACGGACCGGGCGCTGATGGATTTCTCCGATGTGGCGCTGGACCGCTGCCCGCTGGAAGCGGCTGTGGTGGCGCATCCCAGTATTCCCAATCTCTATCTGCTGACGGCGCCTGTGCGAATGCGGGGGCCTGCTGTGACAGAGGAGGACTTTCGGCGGATGCTGCAAAAGATCCGGCAGCAGTTTGACTTCTGTCTGCTGGACGCACCGGCAGGACTGGGGCTGGGGTTCCGGCTGGCGGTCTGCGGTGCAGACCGCTGCGTGGTAGTGACCACACAGGATGCCTCTTCCCTGCGGGATGCGCAGCATACCGTGATGGAACTGCGGCAGTTCGGCTCCGGCCGGCTGCATCTGGTGGTGAACCGGGTGCGGAAGAAGCTGCTGCACAGTATGCACGCCACCATTGATGACGCCATGGACAAGGCAGGCCTGCCCCTCATCGGCGTGGTACCGGAGGATGACGCGCTGCCTGTGTCCCTGAATCAAGGAACTCCCCTTTTGCTGCGCTCTTACAATGGAGCGGCCAGCGCATACCGAAATATCGCAATTCGACTGCAGGGCGGTAAAGCGCCGCTGCTGCGGATCAGATAAGAACCCCAGAAAGGAGATCGACAGATGAATATTGCTATTATGTCGCATGACAACCGGAAGGACCTGATGGTACAGTTCTGTACCGCCTACGCCGGCATTCTCTCTCAGCATAACCTGTACGCTACCAACACCACCGGACACATGGTAGCGGAAGCCACGGGTCTGAAGGTACACTGCTTCCTGTCCTATGCCCACGGCGGCAGCCAGCAGATCGGCGCCCGCATCGCCTACAATGAATTCGATCTGGTACTGTTTTTCAACGACCCCAGTAACGAAAAGATGGCCGGTGAGATCAGTTACATCTCCCGCCTGTGCGACCAGAACAATGTGCCCTTCGCCAGCAACATTGCCACGGCGGAAATGCTGGTACTGGGTCTGGCCCGGGGTGATCTGGACTGGCGTATGATCGTCAATCCCGCCAGCAACCGGCCCATCGCTTGACAAATCGCCGGAAAACGGCTACTATCAAATGAATACACCGCTATGACGCCGCAGCAGTAGGCCGGAACGCAGTCTCACAGAGAGGGGTGCAATGCTGAAAGCATCCCGTCTGCCCCGGAGGAAGGACAGCGGCGGAGCGGGGACGGAAACGTCCACGGTCCCCTTCCCGTACCAGAAGGCCAAAGGGGGCAGTCTGCCCCGAATTTGGGTGGCACCACGAAGCGTAAGCTCTCGTCCCAAAGCTATGGGACGGGAGCGTTTTTTTGCAGTTTTTACGATCCTATAACGCCCCGTTTCAGCGGAAAACTCAGTAATATCACCCGAAAAGGAGTATTTTTATGGCAAAAATGACCCCCCGGACGCTGTCCGGCTTTATGGAGCTTCTCCCGGCGCCCCAGCAGCAGATGGAGCGCATTATGGAGGTCCTCCGCAAGACCTATTCCCTGTACGGCTTCACGCCCCTGGATACCCCTGTCATTGAATCCAGTGAGGTGCTGCTGGCCAAGGCCGGCGGCGAGACGGAAAAGCAGATCTACCGCTTTCAGAAGGGCGACAGCGACCTCTCCCTCCGCTTTGACCTGACGGTGCCCCTGGCCAAGTATGTGGCCCTCCACTACAACGAACTCTCCTTCCCTTTCCGCCGGTATCAGATCGGCAAGGTGTACCGGGGTGAGCGTGCCCAGCGGGGTCGGTTCCGGGAATTCTATCAGGCGGACATCGACATCATTGGCGACGGCAAGCTGGACATCACCAACGAGGCGGAGATCCCCTCCATTATCTATCAGACCTTCTCCACCCTGGGGCTGAAGCGGTTCCAGATCCGGGTGAACAACCGGAAGATCCTGAACGGCTTCTACGCCATGCTGGGGCTGACGGAAAAATCCGCTGACGTGATGCGCACGGTGGACAAGCTGGACAAGATCGGCCCGGAAAAGGTGAAAACCATTCTGGTGGAAGATTTCGCCGTCAGCGAGAGCGACGCCGACGAGATCTTGAAGTTCATCGCCATCAAGGGCAGCAATGCAGAGGTCCTGAAGGCGCTGGAGGGCTACACCGGCAGAAACGAGATGTTCGATCAGGGGCTCAGCGAACTGAACACCGTGGTGAAGTATCTGGCGGACTTTGGCGTACCTGCGGAGAATTTCGCCGTGGATCTCACCATTGCCCGTGGCCTGGATTACTACACCGGCACGGTCTATGAGACCACGCTGCTGGATCACCCGGAGATCGGCTCCGTGTGCTCCGGCGGACGGTATGACAATCTGGCGGAGTTCTACACCGACAAGCAGCTCCCCGGCGTGGGCATTTCCATCGGCCTGACCCGGCTGTTCTATGTGCTGGGCGAGCAGGGGATGCTGAATCCGGAGCTGCCCACCGCCCCGGCGGATGTGCTGATCCTGCCTATGACGGAGGACCTCTCCCCCGCCATCGCACTGGCCACCCAGCTGCGGCAGGCGGGCATCCGCACCCAGCTCCACTGCGAGCAGAAGAAGTTCAAGGCCAAGATGAGCTATGCCGACAAGCTGTCCATCCCCTATGTGATCTTCCTGGGCGAGGACGAGATCAACGCCGGCGTGGTGGCCTGCAAGGACATGAAGTCCGGCGAGCAGACCAAACTGAATACGCAGGAGACCATCGACCGGATCAAGGCCGGTCTTGCCGAACTGGAAAAAGGAAGCGTGATCGTGGAATAACCACGGGAAGGAGCCTGTTATGAAGCTGACTCTGAAGCGTGACCTGCCGCTGCTGCTGGCGGCGCTGCTGGTGATCTGGGGGCTTTGGTATGCTCGGCCGGTGGGGGTGGACACCCTGTATCCGGAGCTGGAGCCGGATATCATTTATGTGACGCTGATCAATTTTACCGGCAGCGGCCATGAAGATCAGAATCTCACGCTCACCGCCGGGACAGAGGAATTTGACGATCTCTGGTCGGAAATTCAGGAATTGCGGTTCCGGCGCTCCCCCTTCAATGTGGTGGTACAGGCCCTCCCCTTCTTAGAAGGGATCGTGGGTTCCTATGTCAAATACCCGGAGGACGATGATATAGACCACCTGATCATCGGCTTCGCGCAGGACAACGGGACTGACACATGGCGGTCTGAGGATCTGCAATTCTGGACGAATACGTGGAGCTACCGGGACTTTGACCACGGGGTCACGCTGCCGCTGATGATGAAGAACGGCCACGAAATCGGGCAGAAAATGGCCCACGAGCTGTGGGAACAGGCGGCCAAATAAATACAATTCGTTATTTCTGATTTTAATTATACAATTTTAAATCACTTTTCATGGAAAGGAAGCAACAATATGATGCAGAATCGAACACATACCTGTGGAGAGCTGCGCCTCAGTGACGCAGGCAAGCAGGTGAAAATTTCCGGCTGGATGGAGAACGTCCGCGTGGTCAGCGCCAATCTGGCCTTCGTGGTGGTCCGGGACTTCTACGGCACCACCCAGGTGGTGGCAGAGACCGAGGACATGGTGAACACCTTCAAGGCCATCACCAAGGAGTCCACCATCTCCGTGGAGGGCGTTGTCCGGGAGCGTGACAGCAAGACCGACAAGATGGCCACCGGCGACATTGAGATCGTTCCCGCCAAGGTGGAGGTGCTGGGCCGCTGCCAGCACAGCGAGCTGCCCTTCCAGATCAACCGCAGCCGGGAGGCCGACGAGGCCCAGCGGCTGAAGTACCGCTATCTGGACCTGCGGAATCCCGCCGTGAAGAAGAATATCATCCTGCGGTGCAATGTGGTGGCCGCCCTGCGGAAGTCCATGACGGAGCACGGCTTCCTGGAGATCACCACCCCCATCCTCACCGCCTCCTCCCCCGAGGGTGCCCGGGACTACTTGGTGCCCGCCCGGAACCATCCCGGCAAGTTCTACGCCCTGCCCCAGGCTCCCCAGCAGTTCAAGCAGCTGCTGATGACCTCCGGCTTCGACCGTTACTTCCAGATCGCCCCCTGCTTCCGGGACGAGGACGCCCGTGCTGACCGCTCCCCCGGCGAGTTCTACCAGCTGGATATGGAGATGGCCTTTGCCTCCCAGGAGGACGTGTTCGCCGTTCTGGAGGACGTGCTGCCCCCGATTTTTGCCCAGTACGGCACCTATGACCGAGCCAGCAGCGCCCCCTTCACCCGCATCCCCTACACCGAGGCTATGGAGAATTACGGCTCCGACAAGCCTGACCTGCGGATCGACCTGCGGGTGCAGGACGTCACCGCCGTTCTGGGCGGCTGCGGCTTTGAGCCCTTTGCCGAGGGCAATCTGGTGAAGGCCGTGAAGGTCAGCGATTTCCACGAGACCCGGAAGTTTATCGACAAGACGCTGGCAGATGTGGAGACCGTGTCCGGCGGCAAGGCCTATTGGTTCCGCATGGATGAAAACGGCGAGCTGGTGGGCGGCATTTCCAAGTTTGTCAACCCCATCAAGGAGAAGGTCGTCGAGGCCCTGAGCCTGAAGGCCAACGACTTCGTGGCCCTGTCCGCAGGCAAGCGGGACGCCGCCCTCAAGACCGCCGGTGTGCTGGTCAAGACCCTGGGCGCTGCCGTTCCCGGCCACATGGACAAGGAGCAGTACGCCTTCTGCTGGATCGTGGACTTCCCCATGTACGAGATTGGTGACGAGTCCGGCGAGCTGGAATTCTGCCACAACCCGTTCTCCATGCCTGCCGGCGGTCTGGACGTGCTGCTGAAGGCCGAGCGGGGCGAGATCGACCCCCTGAGCATCACCGCTGACCAGTACGATCTGGTGTGCAACGGCGTGGAGCTTTCCTCCGGCGCCGTCCGGAACCATGACCCCGAGATCATGATCAAGGCCTTTGAGCTGGTCCGGCTGGGCGAGGAGGATGTGAAGGCCAAGTTCCCCGCTATGTACAACGCCTTCACCTACGGTGCACCCCCCCATGCCGGTATCGCACCGGGCGTGGACCGCATGGTGATGCTGCTGGCCGGTGAGGACAGCATCCGGGAGATCATCCCCTTCCCCATGAACAAGAACGCCCAGGATGTGATGATGAGCGCACCCAGCGAGGTGACGCAGAAGCAGCTGGATGAGCTGCATATTCAGATCACCAAACTGGAGAACTAAGCATATCTGCCGCTTTGCGGCACGGGAAAGCATGGTGATACCATGCAGGATCGAATCCCCATTTTCTTTTCCTCTTGCGGAAAAGAAAACGGCCATTCATGGTCAAAAGAAAAGACGCTGAGGGATGAGTTGATCGGCAAAGCGGTCAACTCATCCAAAACGAAGACCGGCCGTCACGCACTGTCAACCAAATCCGGAAGTCGCCTACCGGCTGCGCTATACCCGAATATCAAATCGGCATATCCCCGCATTTGAGAGTGCGGAGCACAACGGGGCAGAAAACCGAATCGGCGTATTTCTACTCCCGTGCGTTCCGCTTCGCTACACACTCTTAGTTCGTTTCCTGTTTTATCCTCGTCTCTCGCCCTTCGTCCCCTTGGGGGCTGGTTTTTCCTGCCCCGTCCCTCGTCTCCGGGAGGGGTTTCCAAAGGGGAGGGACCGCAGTCCCGCCCCTTTGTGCCACGAGGGGGTATGGGGGACGGGTGGCGTCCCCCATGTTTCGGGTGGGGGTCTAAGGGGGAGGGGCCTTTACGCTAAAGGCCCCTTCCCCTTGCCCTATCATGGAAATGTCCCCTTGCGGGAGCAGAGAACTATGTGAAAGCGCGCGGCATCGCCGCGCGCTTCCTTGTTATCCGAAATCATGACGGCTGCCCGTCGAAATTCCAAGCTCTTCGTAAAGGGAAATGATCGCTTCGATCTTATGAAAGCAGATTTCATCACTTAGCGTATCGTCCCGGATGATCTCCAATATCTTTTTCAACGTGCGGCCCGCGGCGTCAGACACCAGACAGCGATAAAATTCCTGCTCATTCTGCATAAAACTCCCTCCCTTATTTACCTGATATAAGGATATACTTAAATCAGGTAAATGTCAATCAGGGTTATCCTTGCTAAAATGGATAGAGCAAGGAGGGGTCATATGCGTGAGCCAAAAAGCATTGTCAGCTATCAGACAACGGAATACGGTCATGTGAAAGTCACCCTTGCGAACGTGATGGACGCACGGGGAATCACCCGTAACCGTCTGAGAACTCTGACGGGTGTAAAATATGATGTGATCGACCGTTATTATAAAGGACAGGACATCGCTTTGGTGGATCTGGATTTCTTGGCGAAGGTCTGCTATGTATTGGATTGCACGGTTGAAGATCTGCTTCAATATGAGGGGCCGGATCAATAAATCAGAATCGTTAATAGTTACTTTGCAGATAGTATAGAACAAGAGGTGATGGTCTGATGCCAAGGTCTGTTCACGCGACAAAGGAATATGGAAAGCTTCGGTTTCATTTGTCAGAGCGTATGGTTGAACAGGGATTGAACCGCAACCAGATTGCACAGGCCATCGGAAGCCGCTTTGAGGTTGTGGACAAATGGTGTTCTGACGGTCCGGAGCGAATCGACGCGGATGTACTGGCCCGTTTATGCTATGTATTGGAGTGCGGTGTTGGGGATCTAATCACCTATGAAGAAGCTTAAGGAGGGCGAGGCCCTCCTTTTTTCTTTCTTTTTTTCCCGGTTTATGTTAGACTGAAGCTACTTTGAAAGGAGGCGCCTATGAAACGCTTTTTGGCCGCGCTTTTGGCGGCATTGACTGTATTTACCCTTACAGGCTGCGGAAAAACAGAGAATCCCGCTGAACCGGTGACGCCGGGACAGGCAGAGGAACCCACCACGCCCACGGAACCGGAATTGACGCCGGAGGAAATCGCGGAGCAGGAGCGTCTGGCGGCGGAAAAGGCCCGTGAAGAACGGCTGCAGGGACTGCTGGACTCCATGACCTTAGAGGAAAAGGTGGGACAGCTTTTCTTCGTCCGGTGCCCGGAGACCAACGCCGTGGAGGATATTTCCACCTACCATTTAGGAGGCTATCTGCTGTTTGGACGGGACTACAAGGACGGCGACAGTTGGCTGACATGGGAGCAGTTCGTCCAGAAAATCGAGAGCTACCAGGATGCGGCCGCTATCCCCCTGTTTATTGGAAGCGACGAGGAGGGCGGCACCGTCACCCGGGCCAGCCGAAACCCTAACCTCTTCTCTGAACCCTTCAAATCTCCTCAGAAGCTGAACTACATCGGCGGCATTGAAGAAATTCTCCGGGATACGGACACCCGAAGCCGGGAGCTGCGGGCGCTGGGGATCAACGTGAATTTCGCGCCGGTGTGCGACGTGTCCACTGACCCTAAGGATTTCATCTATGACCGGACGCTGGGGCAGGACGCGAACATGACGGCGGATTATGTGAGGCTGGTGGTGCCGGCCATGACGGAGGGCGGCACGCTGCCTGTGCTGAAGCACTTCCCCGGCTATGGCAGCAACGCAGACACCCACACCGGCATCGCCGTAGATCAGCGGCCTATGGAGACCTTTGAGACTGCCGACCTGCTGCCCTTCAAGGCGGGGATCGAGGCCGGGACTCCTTTTGTGCTGGTGAGCCACAACATCGTCAACTGCATGGACCCGGAGCTGCCGGCGTCCCTGTCCCCTGCCGTTCACAAAATTCTGCGGGAAGAATGCGGCTTTGACGGCATCGCCATCACCGACGATCTGGCGATGGACGCCGTGAAGGCCTACGCCAAGGACGGCGCTGTGGCTGTGCTGGCCTTGCAGGCGGGGAACGATATGGTTGTTACCACGGACTACCGGACCCAGATCCCCGCCGTCATTGCGGCGGTGCAGGAGGGCACATTGGATGAAAGCGTCATCGATGACGCCTGTCTCCGGGTACTGCGGTGCAAGGACACCTTTTTAGGGATCCCCGAAAACAATCCCTGATTGGATATTCCATGAAAACAGCCTGATTTGCTGCATTTTTTTGAAAATGTGCAACCAAAACGTCCCTTTTTCGTCTTTCTTTGTGAACAGCTATTAGAAAGACCGGTCTATGGGAAAGGAGCATTTTTATGAAAAAGTCTCTGCGTTTTTGCGTTTTGCTGGCTTTAGCCGCCGCATTGCTGACGGTCTCTGCCTTTGCGGACACGGGGCCGAAGGCGCAGTTAAAGGTGCTGGTGAAAAATGCCCCGGAGGAGCCATACTACCTCGATCTTTTGGAAAAGGGGGATTATCAGGGGCACACCTATGGCTCCGGAGACGGGGATGACACATACAGCGGGCTGGATTGGAGCTACTCCGAGGAGGAGATCGCTGCACTGGACAGCGAGCTGCTGGACGCGCTGCGGGCGGCGGTGCCGGAAGGCTGGCACGCCTGCACCGCGCAGGGCACCAACGGTGCGCCCATGTGGGGCGACCTGATCGGCAGCGACGCAGGCGGGGTGCAGCTCCATTCCTTCCGTTACCATGGCGTACCGGATACGTATCGGATCATTCTCGTAACAAAAAGCGGCGAAAGCTGGGTATCCGGAGTCCTGCACCGGGCAACGCTGCAATCCAGCGCAACGGTGGATTGGGCGGCAAGGACCGCCAACGCGCCCAGTCCGGCCATGGCCTATGCGCTGCAATTCCTGTGCACCCTCCTCCCTACCCTGCTGATCGAGGGGCTGCTGCTGTTTGCCTTCGGCTACCGGAGCAAGAGAAGCTGGCTGGTATTTCTGCTGGTGAATCTGGTGACACAGGGCGGCTTCGCCGTCTATCTCGCCGTAACGGTGTTGAATCACGGTGTAAGCGGCTGGTCTTTGATCTTCTATATTCCCATTGAGGTCATCATCACACTGGTCGAGCTGCTGCTGTACCGCCGTCTGCTGACGGAAAAAAACAAGGCGCGAACTGCCGTGTACGCCATTGCCGCCAATCTCTGCTCGGCTGTGTTGGGTCTCTGGCTCATTGACCCGCTGTGGCATTTTATCGTGTCGAACTCTTAAAAATGAAAGGAATTTTCCCCATGGAAACTGAAAAGCTATACTACGCGGACCCGTTTTTGACGGACTTTACCGCTACGGTTCTGGACTGTCAGCCGGGTAAAAACGGCTATTTAGTCACATTAGACCGCACAGCCTTCTACCCGGAGGGGGGCGGACAGCCTGCCGATCACGGCGTTCTGGACAGAGCGGCTGTGACGGACGTCCATGAAAAAAACGGCGTGATTCTCCACAATGTGGACAGAGCCGTGGAAATTGGGAAAACTGTCGCCGGCGCCATCGACTGGGGTCGGCGGTTCGACCACATGCAGCAGCACTCCGGAGAGCACATCTGTTCCGGGCTGATCTGTGAGCGGTTTCACTGCGACAATGTGGGATTTCACATGGGCGCGGACATCGTGACCATCGACTTCAACGCTGATATTTCCTGGGAGGAGCTGTTGGAGATCGAGGCTAAGGCCAATCAGTATCTTTACGAAAACCACCCCATCGACATTCAGTTCCACCGGGGAGCGGAGCTGGAGGCCATCGACTATCGGAGCAAAAAGGCGCTGGAAGGGGATGTGCGGATCGTGGCCTTCCCCGGCGCGGACTGCTGCGCCTGCTGCGGCACCCATGTGCTGCGGAGCGGGCAGGTGGGACTGGTGAAGTTCCTGTCGGTGCAGAAATTCCGGGAGGGCGTGCGGATTGAGCTGCTGTGCGGCAAGCGGGCACTGGAATATCTGTCCAAAACATGGGAACAGGCCAAGGCCATTGGTCAGCGGCTCAGTGTAAAACCGGTGGACAGCGAGGCGGCTGTGGAGCGGCTGGAGGGCGAGTTAGCCAATCTGAAGCTCCGCTGCGTTCAATTGGAGGAATCCGTATTTGAGTCCATGGCAAAGGAGCAGGCGGGAAAGGGCAATGTGCTGCTATTCCAGCCTGCCATGCGGCCGGACAGCGTCCGGCGGCTGATGGACGCCGTGTCCAAGACCTGCGGCGGTCTGGCGGCAGTTTTCTCCGGAGAGGAGGTCCATTACGCCTACGCCCTGGGCCGGGCGGATGGACAGGATATCAGCCCTCTGGTCAAGGCCATGAATACGGTGCTTCACGGGCGGGGCGGCGGACGGAACGGCTTCGCTCAAGGCAGCGTGGAGACGGAGCGGAGCGCCATCGAATCGTTTTTCAAGGAGAATGGATATGGAATATGTGATTAAGGAATTGCTTCACCCGGAGGAGGATGACGAGGCCAATTTCATCTACTCGGAGCTGGACAGCCAGCGCCGGGAGACCCGGCGGGTGGAGTTCTATCCCTCCGGTATGTGCTTTGCCTACGGCAGGGATATGGGACAGGACGAGGTACTGGACCCCGCGCCTTTCCCGGAGGACCTGCGGACACTGAACCGTCCCGGTGAGGTGGAGGTCCGGACCATCCCCCGGCAGATGTTTATTGAAGTCTGGAACCAGGCCCAAGAGCGTCCCGACGGCTTCATGGGGATGTTCTATTGACTTCTTTACCGCTGCGGAAAATTTGTTTTTCATAGTAAAACCCCGGCCCCGGACAAAAGTCCGGGGCCGGGGTTGCTATTCTGCTATTTTACAATTTGCGGTTGCCTGTTGTCTGCGGGGTGGCGGATCACACCACCGCGAAGAACTTAATGAGGAACAGGACAGAGATCACATAGGTCAGCACGCTGACGTCCTTGGCCTTGCCGGAGAGGAGCTTGACCACCGCGTAGGAGATCAGGCCGAGGCCGATGGCGTGGCCGATAGAGCCGGAGATCGGCATACCGATGAGCATGATGGACACTGGCAGCATCTGGTCCATATCGTCAAAGTTGACATTCTTGAGACCCTGAAGCATCAGCACACCGACGTAGATCAGCGCAGCAGAGGTCGCGGCGCCGGGAATGATGGCGGCGACGGGAGCGAGGAAGATGCAGGCGAGGAACAGCACGGCAGAGGTCAGCGCGGTCAAACCGGTGCGACCGCCAGCCTCCACGCCGGAGGCGGATTCGATAAAGGTGGTAACGGTGGAGGTGCCGGTGGCAGCGCCCGCGACCGTACCGATGGCGTCGGAGAGCAGGGCTTCCTTCATGTTGGGCATCTCGCCCTTCTCATTCACCATGCCGGCGCGGGAGGCGGTGCCCACCAGAGTGCCGATGGTGTCGAACATATCGATCATGCAGAAGGTGATGATCAGCGTAATGGCAGTAAACCAGCCGATGTTCATAAAGCCCGCAAAGTCAAACTTGAAGAGCGTGGTAGAAACCATGTCGGCGAAGGGCGGCACGAAGCTTGCGGTCTCAAGGCTTGCAAAGGGATTCACGCCGAGGAATGCGAAGCTGCCGATCCAATAAAGGACGGAGGAAAAGAGCATACCAAGCAGCACGGCGGCCTTGATGCCCTTCTTGGCCAGAACGACCATGACGAACACACCGAGGAACGCGGTCACGACGGTCAGGACCATCGTGTCATAGCCAGAGCCCATGTTGCCCTTGATGATACTGGGGGTCAGGGCGCCGAAGAAGTCGCGCATCATGTAGAACGGACCGCCGTTTTCGGAATAGATGCCAATGTTGGAGCCGAGACCCACGTTCATCAGCATCAGGCCGATGGCAGGGGCGATGCCGTAGCGCACACCGAGCGGGATGGCCTCCACGATCTTCTCGCGCACCTTCAGCACGGTGAGCACAAGGAACACGATGCCTTCGATGAGGATGATGACGAGGGCAGCCTGAAAAGCGCTGGTGTAGTCGCAGTCATTGATCACGGCGATGTTGGCCACCACCACAGCGAAGAAGCTGTTGAGACCCATGCCGGGCGCCATGGCAAAGGGCTTGTTGGCCAGGAAGGCCATGCAGGCAGTGCCGATGGCGGAGGCGATGCAGGTTGCAAGGAACACGCCGTTCCACAGCGGCGTGCCGACCGCGAAGCCGGTGAGCAGATTGGGGTTCAGGGCGATGATGTAGGCCATCGTCATGAACGTAGTCAGGCCCGCCAGGATCTCCGTCCGGACGGTGGTGCCGTTCTCTTTCAGTTTAAAGATTTTTTCCATAGTTTTCCCCTTTCTCTTATCATAGGGTCCCATAAAGGTCCACCTCTGCTATAACGAAATCTTAACACAAATTCCCGTTCATGAATAGTTCTGAGATTTACTGAAAAAATAGGTGTATCTTTAGCATATTGCACAAAAACAGCCCTGTCATTTCGACAGGGCCGCTTCGTTCAGGCAGTATGATGGGGTTCAAAGGCTTCTTCGATCCTTTCCCGCATCCGGAAATCCCGGCGCTGCCAAACAAGAGCCAGAGCCGCAGGTAGCAGAACAGGCAGGATCGTGCAGCTTCCCCACCCCATCGCCCACAACACACATTCTGCAATAACGCCGGCATGGAATGCCAACAGCGTTCCTCCGTAGAGATTCATCCGGGGGATATGGTCCGAATCCCGGAATAAATGGGCCTGGACCCAGGCATCCACAAACTGGCGGAGGTTGTTGGTAGAAAAGATGGTGGAACAGGGATACCCGTATTTTCCGGCAAACACGCACCACTGGAAGCCCATGGCGAAAATGCAGATGTAAACACCCAGCTCCGATAAGTGCTCCGGCAGAACACTGAGCACACAGGCCGCAGCTGCATCTGAGAGAATGGCCCACATCCGCAGATCGCCCTTACAGCGTTTCGACAGGCAGGCTGCCAGAAAAATCGTAAAAACATACAGGATAACGATTCCAAGACGCAGCAGCGCTTTGATCCAGTTTTCCTGAACCGCGCTTGTGAAAACCTCAATGAAATTGACGGTCACTGCCGAGGCGAAGTGATGAAAGCGCAAAATAGCATATGCGCCGAACCAGCCGCCGATCAGTGCCATGCAGAAATGCAGGCGCCGTTTTGATTGCTCCAACTGTTCTTCCATGTTCCTCTGATCCTTTTCCTTAAAGAGGCGGAGAGTCGATCAGACCCTCCGCCCTGTTACTGCGTTTTCTTAGAACTTGATCTTCTCTTCCAGATAGCTCTTCACCTGATCAATGGGGATACGCACCTGATTCATGGTATCACGCTCACGGATGGTGACACAGTGGTCAGCGGGGGTGTTCTCATCGCCCACGGTCTCAAAGTCCAAGGTAATGCAGAAGGGAGTGCCGATCTCATCCTGACGGCGATAGCGCTTGCCGATGGAGCCGGTCTCGTCATAGTCCACCATGAACTCCTTGGACAGCTCGTTGTACAGCTCCATAGCGGGGCCGGAGAGGACCTCCTTCTTGCTCAGAGGCAGGATGGCGGCCTTAAAGGGAGCCAGAGCGGGATGGAAGTGCATGACCACGCGGACATCGTCCTTGCCGTTCTTGTCCTGACCCACAACTTCCTCGTCATAAGCGTCGCACAAAACGGCCAGAACACTGCGCTCCACGCCCAGAGAGGGCTCGATGACATAGGGGATATATTCCACCATGTCCTTACCTTCACCCTCGCGGTAAACCATCTTCTGGCCGCTGGTATTCTGATGCTGGGTCAGGTCATAGTCAGTACGGTCGGCTACGCCCCACAGCTCGCCCCAGCCGAAGGGGAACAGGAACTCGAAGTCCGTGGTAGCCTTGGAGTAGAAGCACAGCTCCTCGGGATCATGGTCACGGAGACGCAGGTTCTCATCCTTCAGACCGATGGACAGCAGCCAGTTGTGGCAGAAGGTACGCCAGTAGTTGAACCACTCCAGATCGGTGCCGGGCTTGCAGAAGAACTCCAGCTCCATCTGCTCGAACTCGCGAACACGGAAGATGAAGTTGCCCGGGGTGATCTCGTTGCGGAAGGACTTGCCGATCTGGCCGATGCCGAAGGGCAGCTTCTTCCGGGTAGTGCGCTGGACGTTGTTGAAGTTCACGAAAATGCCCTGAGCGGTCTCGGGACGGAGGTAGACAGTATTCTTGGCGTCCTCAGTGACGCCCTGGAAGGTCTTGAACATCAGGTTAAACTGACGGATGTCGGTGAAGTTGTGCTTGCCGCAGGTGGGGCAGGGAATGTTATGCTCTTCAATGAAGTCCTTCATCTCGGCCTGAGAGAAAGCGTCCACTGGCTTGGGCAGTTCAAAACCGGTCTCGGCGCACCAGTCCTCGATCAGCTTATCGGCGCGGAAGCGCTCGTGGCACTCGCGGCAGTCCATCAGGGGATCGGAGAAGCCGCTGAGGTGACCGCTGGCCACCCAGGTCTGGGGGTTCATGAGGATGGCGGCGTCCAGACCCACGTTATAGGGGTTCTCCTGAACGAATTTCTTCCACCAGGCGTTCTTGATGTTTTTCTTCAGCTCTGCGCCAAGAGGGCCGTAGTCCCAGGTGTTTGCAAGGCCGCCGTAGATCTCGCTGCCGGGGAACACAAAGCCCCGGTTTTTGCACAGGGCAACGATTTTGTCCATGGTCTTTTCAGTGTTTTTCATGGTTTCCTCTCCTTTTTGTTTGGTGGCTCAGAGCGATTTCAAAATTGCATGCACGCAATTCTGATGCCACGCGTCCCGGCTGCCGTGTCTGCGGCGAGGGGCGCGGCTCAACTCATGCGTTTTTGCGCAGCAAAAAACGCCCTGAGCCTATTTTAGTAGGCTCAGGGCGAACATAATGTCCGTGGTTCCACCTGAATTCCCCGTTGGAGGCGGGGCACTTCGTTCCCGGTAACGGCGGGGTCCGGCGAAGCATTTCCGCTCCGCGGCTCCAGGGCGCCATCCGATGCTTTCCGGAGGAGCTTGCACCAACCGCTCCTTCTCTGAAACCGGATCCAGCAGGACTTCCCTGTCACAGCCTTTCACCCGGTCACTGTATCACGGTTTTGCACCATTGTCAAGGAAAACCGCCGAAATCTCCTAAATTCTCCGGAATTTGCCTGAAAAAGGCGGGGAGTTTTCCCCAATGTGGAAACAAATCCGGAAAATTGGGATAAAAACGGTTTTTCCCGTAAAAAACCGCTCCGCCGTCTGGCGGAGCGGTTCAGAGGATTCACTTCTTCTCGCGGTCAAAGGCCACGATGACCCGACGATTGGGGTCCACACCCGTGGAATAGGTGGTGACACCGGGAACCTCCTGCAAAGCCGTGTGGATCACATGGCGCTCGTAGGCGTTCATAGGCTCCAGAGTGACGCTGCGGCGGTACTTGACAACCTTGCCAGCCACCTTGTTGGCCAGACGCTCCAGGCTCTGTTCCCGCTTGGCCCGGTAATTCTCGGCGTCCAGTTGGACACGGACCCGGCTGCCGGTGCGGTTGACGGAGTAGCTGGTGAGCTGCTGGATGGCGTCCAGAGTCTCGCCCCGGCGGCCGATGATGGCGCCAAGGCCCTGACCTTCCAGAAACACCTTGTAGCGGCCCTTTTCAGGGAGATACACCCTGACCTCTGCCTGAACCTCCATCTGCTGAAGGAGGCCGGAAAGGAACTTGCGGATCTCCTGAGCCCGCTCGTCATCCACTTCCTCGCCCAGATCCTCCGGGACCTTGACGGTCTGTGCTTCCTCGGTCTTGGGAGCAAGCTCCTTCTTGACCGGCTCTTCCCGGCGCTGAGGCTTTTCGGCGGGCTTCTTTTCTGCCCGGGGCTTCTCGGCCTTGGGCTTGTCCTCCCGGACCTTTTCCGCCTTGGGCTGGGCGGGAGCGGCAGGCTCCTCGTCCTCACCGTAGCTGACCCGGACCTTGGCAGGGCAGCTTCCCAGACCCAGGAAACCGGCCTTTGCCCGCTCCAGGATCTCTACGGATACATCGTCCCTGTCCAGCTTCAGCTGCTCCAGGGCGCGGTTAATGGCTTCTTCTTCCGTTTTGCCCGTTACATCAATAAACTGTCTCATAACGGCTCCTCATTATGTTTCGTCATAGCGGTCCGCCTTGTAAGCACGGCCACGGGCATAGGGGCGGTCACCCACCCGGCCAGCCTCGGTGGTGCTGGTAGCGGCCTTGGCAGCTTTGACAGCCTTGGCAGCCTGAGCAGCCTGCTGCTTTTCCCGCAGGGTCTTTTTCTTCTGCTCTTCCTGCTTTCTCTGCTGCTCCTGAACGCGGGCTTCTTCCATGCGGCGCTGGCGGTCAGCCTGGCGGGCCTGGAAGCGGGCCTCCTCTTCCTCGCTGAGCTTGGCAGAGAAGGTCTTGTTGAGAATTGCCTCCTGGATCAGGGAGAACACACTCTGGGCGATCCAGTACACGCCCAGGGCGGCAGGCATGATGAAGGCGATGTAGACGCTCATCAGGGGCATCATGTACATCATGGACTTCATGGATGCACCGCCGGCGGCGTCCGCCTGAGGCTGGGTCTTCATGGTGAGCTTGCTGAACACAAACTGGGAAAGGCCGGCCAGAATGGGGATCAGGATCACGCCGATCACGGCCCAGGTGAAGGTGAAGTTCTTGACATACTCCCAAGGCGTGGCGGTAAGATCCAGCCCTAAGAAGTTATAGTTCATGTCGAACCAGCCCTCCGGCGTGGAAAGGCCCATCTCCTGCACGGCTTTCACCAGGTTGATTTGGCCATAGGAGGCCAGCTGGTACAGACCGTCCTTCAGGGCCGGTGTACCGGTTGCCTTATCCATCATGACGATGTTCGTCAGATTGACGCCGGCATCCGCAGCGGACTGCACCACGGTTTGCAACACATCCTTGGAAAGCATCATGAAGTGGGTGATGGGCTGGCGGATGATGGAATACAGGGCGATCAGTATGGGGAATGGGATCAAGCTCCAGAGGCAGCCGCTCATGGGATTGACGCCTTCCTCTTCGTAGAGCTTCTGCATTTCCTCTTGGAGCTTGGCCTGGTTTTTGGCATAGCGCTTCTGTAACTCCTGCATCTGACCGCTGACGCGGCTCATGCGCATCATGCTCTTCTTGGATTTCATCTGGAAGGGCAGCATGATGAGCTTGATGACCAGAGTAAACAGGATCAAAGCCACACCGTAGGAGTTCGTCAGGTTATAGAACAGACGAACCAGCCAGGCAAAGGGTACGCAAATGTAGTAGCCAATGGTGGACATTCTTGTCTTTCCTCCGATATTCTTTTGAATCAGGGAACGGGGTCGTAACCGCCTTTGTGGAAGGGATTACAGCGCAGGATCCGGCGGAAAGCCATCCAACCGCCCTTTAGGGCGCCGTATTTTTCAATGGCTTCCAGCGCGTATTGAGAACAGGTAGGGGTATAGCGGCAGCAGGGCGGCCGAAACGGAGAAATAGCCCGGCGGTAAAACCGTACCAAAGCCAAAAGAACCCGCTTCATACGGACTCCTTCATCAGATCTACCTTCCGGCACAGACGGCGGAACTGTTTTTGCAGCTCCGGCCAAGGGGCCGTGGCAGTTCTGCTCCGGGCAACCAGAATAATATCATATCCCGTTTTCAGCTGGGGCTTTTCCAGACGGTAGACCTCCCGGAGACGGCGGCGGCAGCGGTTGCGCACCACGGCATGTCCCAGCTTTGTAGAGGACACCAGCCCCAGACGGTTCCGGCACAGACGGTTTTTCCGGCAGTACAGCACCATGACGGGACTGACAGCCGAAACGCCCTTCTGATAGGTTCTCCGGAATTCATAATTCTCTTTCAGCGTGACCGCTGCTTTCATGACTCGTTCCCTGTCCTTTCACCCTGAACAGAGTTTCCTTGGATACAATTCCAGGGACGGAGGACGCTTGCAGTCCCACCGTCCCTAAAGGACATTGTTCAGGTGTCTCCCGCGCATGAGTCCTTCTTAGTAGCTCAGGCGGGCACGGCCCTTGGCGCGGCGGCGAGCCAGGACCTTGCGGCCGTTGGCGGTAGCCATTCTCTTGCGGAAGCCATGGACCTTCTGGCCGTGGAGCTTCTTGGGCTGATAGGTACGTTTCGTTGCCATGTTGAGACACCTCCTGTCAGATTTCCGTCCGCCTTGCGGCGGCATTTACTCGACACCACCGGAGACCGGCGGCGCAGTAAGCATATCAGTGCGTACTTATGACGCACGGATTAGTATACATACTTTTTCAAATTCTGTCAAGAAAAAGTTGCAGATTCCGTGAAAAACATCCGGTTTTTTCTGTTTCCTGTACGTTTTGGCAGATATTGTACTTTTTTTGTCGGAGATAACCACATTTTGTTTCCCGACAGCCCCTAAATTTTTGAACTTTATTATTTAGTATATGTGTAATTTCTGTTGCCTGAACGTTCTGTTTTTGATATAATGTAATTCGGTATGATTTTGTCTTTTATAACAAGAGAGGTGTTCTGATTTGAATTCTGTCGCTGATGTGTGGACCAACGTCCTCCAGCAGCTCAAGAAGGATCTCTCGGAGACGACCATCACCACCTGGTTCGATGAACTGACGGCGGTGGACATCCGGGAAAATACCTTCTATCTGCACTGTCCCAACGACTTTAAAAAACGATACATTGAATCCCTGTTTATCAAAAACATCAAAGCCGCCCTTCAGGATCTCTTCTCCATGGAGTTTGAAGTGAAGATCCTGGATGAAGCGGGACTTCTGGAATTTCAGGGCGGCGCGCCCAAGAAAAACAGCGATCGCTTCACCTACGAGGATTTCACGTTTGAGACCTTCGTGGTAGGTCCCAGCAATAAGCTGGCCTACGCCGCCTCTATGGCGGTGGCGGAGCATCCCGCCCAGAACTACAACCCCTTGCTGATCTACGGCGATTCCGGTCTGGGCAAGACCCACTTGCTGTACGCCATCGCCAACGTGATCCGGCAGAATGATCCGGCTGCTAAAATCGTCTACATCAAGGGCGATGACTTCATCAATGAGTTCATTGAGCTGATTCGTGCAGGCCGTGGCAGCGACTTCCGGGCCAAGTACCGAGAGGCAGACCTTCTGCTGGTGGACGACGTGCAGTTCGTGGCCGGCAAGGAACAGGTTCAGAATGAATTCTTCCATACCTTCAATAACCTGTACGAATCCGGCAAGCAGATCGTTCTGACTTCGGACCGTCCCCCCTCTGAGATGACACTGCTGGATGACCGGCTGCGGACCCGGTTTGAATGGGGCCTGCTGGCGGACGTTACACCGCCGGACTTTGAGACCCGTCTCGCCATCGTAAAGAACAAGGCGGCGGCGCTGGGTATGGAACTTCCTGATAAGATCGCCAGTTACATTGCTGAAAATGTCACTGCCAACGTCCGACAGCTGGAGGGCACCGTCAATAAAATCCTGGCTTACAAGGATCTGCTGGGCAGCGAGGCCGACGAGGCCACAGTCACCCGGGCCATGCAGGACATTCTGAAAAAGAGCAACGAGTATATTCCCACGCCGGACAACATCCTGGACTACATCAGCAAGTATTACGGGATCGAAAAAGAGATCATCTGCGGTCAGCAGCGGGTCAAGGATGCCGTGGCTGCCCGCCAGATCGCCATGTACCTCATTCGCGGCATGACCAATCTGCCTGTGGTGGAGATCGGCAAGGTCTTTGACAACCGGGATCACTCTACGGTGCTCTACTCTCTCAAGCAGGTAGAAAAGCAGATGAAAAAAGACCCCGCTTTCGCCGAGACGGTGAAGGAGATCAAGACCAATATCAACAACCGCCATTGACCGTATTTTTTCCACATTTGCAAGGGAAAAAGAAAAACTGTAATGTGGAAAAAGAAAGTCCGTTTAAAACCGATTTTTTTCAACATCTTTTTTCCACAAGGGCGTGGAGGCTGTAAATATTGGGGTTGCAAGGGTTTTCCTACTTTTCCACATTTTTTTGCACTACTGTTACTTTCTTCTAAAAAATTTATTTTTTCTTTTTAAAAAGCGCTTTTATCCCTATTTGATACAGAAAGGAAGCGGCTCTCATGATTAAATTTTCCTGTGAAAAAGTTTTCCTCCAAAACGCGATTGCCGTCACCAGCCGGGCCGTTGCCCAGAAGAGCTCCATTCCGGCGCTGGAAGGTCTGTTGATCCACGCGGACCAGCAGTTGACCATCTCCGGCTACAACATGCAGACCGGTATTCGCACCAACGTTTTCGCCAACGTTGTGGAAGGCGGCGACATCGTGTTGAACGCCCGGCTGTTTGGTGACATCATCCGCCGGATGCCCGATGATATGATCACCTTTACCGCTGATGAAAAAATGATGGTCCATGTCTCCTGCGGTGATGCGGATTTTGACATTCTGGGCCTATCCGCCGCAGATTACCCGGATCTGCCGGAGGTTGAGGATGAATATGCCGTTTCCATGCAGCAGAAGGTGCTGCGGAGCATGATCGAGGAGGTGGCCTTTGCTGTCTCTACCAATGAAAGCCGCCCGGTCCATACCGGCGCGCTCTTTGAGATCGCGGATATGAGCCTCAGCATGGTGGCCGTGGACGGTTTCCGTCTGGCTTTCCGCCGGGAGAAGCTGGAAAAGCTGGAGGGCGGCGCGTTCTCCTTCGTCTGCCCCGGCTCCGCCCTCAGTGAGGTCAAGAGCATTTGCGGCGATACGGAGGATCTGGTGACGGTGACGCTGGGCAAGCGGCATATCCTATTTGAAATTGGTGATACTCAGCTGATCTGCCGCCGTTTGGAGGGTGAGTTCCTGGATTATAAGAACGCCATCCCCCGGAAGAATCCCATTCAGATCGTGGCAGAGACCAAGGCACTCATCGAGAGCATCGACCGCGTGTCCGTGGTGATCTCCGACAAGCTGAAAAGCCCGGTGCGCTGCCTGTTCGACCACGATAAGGTGATGCTGTCCGCCAAGACCGGCAACGGCGAGGCCAAGGATGTGTGCCGTGTCAGCGGCGACGGCGACAAGTTGGAGATCGGCTTCAATAACCGGTATCTGATGGAGGCGCTGCGGTATGCCCCGGCGGACAAGGTGAAGATCGAGCTGAACACAGGGGTCTCCCCTGCCATTATTGTCCCTGTGGAGGGCGAGGAGAACTTCCTTTATATGGTATTGCCTGTACGGCTGAAGAGCGCGGAGTAAACAAATATGAAAACAATGACCATTACAACGGAATACATCAAGCTTCAGGACCTTCTGAAGCTGGCGAACGTGGTAGAGACCGGCGGCGAGGCCAAGGAGTGCGTCCAGAGCGGCGAAGTACAGGTCAACGGCGAGGTGTGCACCATGCGGGGTAAGAAGATCCGCCCCGGCGACGTGGTGACCTTCCGGGGACAGGAATACGCGGCGGCCTATGCGGATTGACGGGTTAAGCCTGGATTTTTTCCGTAATTACGTTCATTTAGACGCTGCGTTTGACCCGAATATCAATGTGATCTACGGTGACAACGCCCAGGGAAAGACGAATCTGCTGGAGGCGGTGGCCTATCTCTCCGGCGTCAGCCATCGGGCCAGATATGACCGGGAGCTGATCCAATTCGGCGTGGATCACGCCTTTTTGAAGGGAAATGTGTTTGCCAGAGAGAGGGACTTTCTGTTAGAGGCGGAGCTGCACCGGGGGGCGCGGCGGGTGCTGCGGTCTAACGGCGTCAAGCTGAAAAACGGCGGCGAGCTGTCCGGTATTTTTCAGAGCGTGCTGTTCTGCCCGGAGGACCTGTATCTGATCCGGGAAGGAGCCGCCGCCCGGCGGGGCTTTCTGGATGACTGCATCTGCCAGCTGCGGCCCCGGTACGCGCAAGCACTTGCGGAATATAAGCGGCTTCACGAGCACAAGACCCGCATTTTGAGAGACAGCGAGGAAAAGCCCTCCCTGCTGGACGCGCTGGACGAGTTTTCCATGAGCATGGCCAAGGCGGGAGCGCTGCTGATCCATTACCGGGCGCACTTTATCAAGCGGCTGTGTCAGGCGGCCCCGGCCATTCACGGAGATTTTTCCGGCGGCCGGGAACGGCTTACCTTACATTATGAAACAGTGTCTACGGTGACGGACCCGGAGGCGGGACCGCAGGTGATCTTCCAGCAGCTTTTACAGCATCAGGAAGAGCACCGGGCGGCGGAGATCGCCAGCCGGCAATGTCTGTCCGGCCCTCATAAGGACGATTTACTGGTGGAGATCGACGGGCAGGCCGCGAAAAGCTATGCCTCACAGGGGCAGACCCGGACGGCGGCTCTCTCATTGAAGCTGGCGGCCCGGGAGATCTTTCAGCAGGACACCGGGGAGTATCCGGTGCTGCTACTGGACGATGTGCTCTCCGAGCTGGACCCCCGGCGGCAGGAGTTTGTACTGAACCGCATCCGGGGCGGGCAGGTATTCATCACCTGCTGCGAGGACGACCGGCTGCCGCAGCTGTTGGGAGGAAGGATCTTCCATGTCAAAAATGGCACTGTGCGGTGATGAATACCGCGACGGAGCGCAGTGAACGGAGCCGTGCGTCAGCGCGTTTTGAAATGCCGCGCCGTTACGCGGCGCATCACCTGCTGCGAAGATGACCAGTTGCCGCAGTTGTTAGGGGGAAGAATCTTCCATATTAAAGAGGGCTGGATGGCTGAGCAGAGGAGCGGTCCTATGGAGAACCGAAAAATAAAGGTAAAAAGCCTGATCAGCGTGACGGCATGGGCGGTCGCGCTGGGGATGTTCATTGCGTATCTCTTTCTGAAAAGACAGTGGATGCTGTTCACGATAGACTTTGCCATTCTGCTCTGCTGCCTGCTTGGGATCTCAGATCTGGAGGAGGACAGAAGGAGCAAAAATGTATATTGGATCCTTCTCATTACCCGTGTGATAGATGTTGCGATACGGCTGATGTAAGGACGGGCTTTGTGCGCATTGACGTTGCTTTTGGAACGGAGGAATACCGTGTATTTGCATTTGGGACAAAATGAAATCGTACCGGACCATCGGATCATCGGTATTTTTGATCTGGATAAATGCAGCTATGAAAAGCGCACCCGGGAGTATCTGACCCGGGCGGAAAAGGATGGCGTGGTGCTGGATGTGTCCGGCGACCTGCCGAAGTCCTTTGTGGTGTGCGACCACCCTTATCACCCGCAGATCGTGTATCTGAGCCAGTTGAATACCTCCACCCTGAAAAACCGGGCGGAGAGCGAAAAGCTGGTACTGTGAGACAAATGGGGCGGGCCGGGAACGGCTTGCCGTTGAATAGAAGTAAGAATTTCTTCGGGGCAAGGAGAAACGGGCCGGAAAGGCTTCCGGCCCGGCTCTTCCTGTCCCGCGACGAAAGGAGAACCTACATGGCAGACAACGAGATCCTGCAATCCACGGCGGTGGACGCCGCCAACGAGTATGACGCATCGGAGATCCAGGTGCTGGAAGGCCTGGAAGCCGTCCGGAAGCGGCCCGGTATGTATATCGGCTCCACCTCCTCCTCCGGCCTGCACCATCTGGTTTACGAGATCGTGGACAACGCCATCGACGAAGCGCTGGCGGGCTACTGCTCGGAAATTTCCGTGACCATCAACGAAGGCAACACTATCACCGTGGTGGATAATGGCCGCGGTATCCCCGTGGACATTCAGGCCCAGACGGGAAAACCCGCTCTGGAGGTGGTGTACACCGTGCTCCACGCCGGCGGCAAGTTCGGCGGCGGCGGCTACAAGGTGTCCGGCGGTCTGCACGGCGTGGGCGCATCCGTGGTGAACGCATTGTCTGAGTGGCTGGTGGTCCAGGTCCATCGTGACGGCAAGATCCACGAGATGAAGTTCGCCCGGGGCCATGTGACGGAGCCGATGACGATCGTGGGCACCACGGATCACACCGGGACCACTGTGACCTTCAAGCCGGACCCGGAGATGTTTGAGGAAACGGTTTACAGCTACGATATCCTCCATACCCGGATGCGGGAGGAGGCATTTCTGAATGCCGGCCTGCGGATCACCATTGCCGACGAGCGTTTGGCCTCCGCCGAGAAGCCGGAGGAGGAGCGCCGCCATTCCATGTGCTACGAGGGCGGTATCCGAGAGTTCGTCACCTATCTGAACCGCACGAAAACGCCGCTGCACGAGCAGGTGATCTACGTCAGCGGGCAGAAGGGCGATTCCATGGCGGAGATCGCCATGCAGTATAACGATGGCTACAACGAGACCACCCTCTCCTTCGCCAACAACGTCCATACCCCGGAGGGCGGTATGCACGAGGAGGGCTTCCGCCGGGCGCTGACCACCGTGCTGAATAACTACGGCCGGAAAATCAAGATGCTGAAGGACGATGAAAAAGTCTCCGGCGAGGACTGCCGGGAGGGTCTTACCTGCGTCATTTCCGTGAAGCTGACGGACGCCCAGTTCGAAGGCCAGACCAAGGCCAAGCTGGGCAACAGTGAGATCCGGACGCTGGTGAACAACATCGTTTCTGAAAAGCTGGATACCTTCCTGGAGGAAAATCCCCAAGTTGGCCGGATGATCTTGGACAAGGCCCTCACAGCCAACCGGGCCAGAGAGGCAGCCAAGAAGGCCAGAGAGTCCATCCGCCGCAAGACGGCGCTGGGCGGCGCGGCCATGCCGGATAAGCTGCGGGACTGCAACGAGAATAACCCGGAACTGACTGAGCTTTATATCGTCGAGGGTGACTCCGCAGGCGGTTCCGCCACCCAGGGCCGTGATTCCCGGTTTCAGGCGATCCTCCCCCTGTGGGGCAAGATGCTGAACGTGGAAAAGGCCCGGGCGGACAAGGTGTATGGCAACGATAAGCTCCAGCCGGTGATCACGGCGCTGGGCGCGGGTATCGGTGACGAATTTGACGCCGCCAAGCTGCGCTATCATAAGATCATCATCATGGCGGATGCCGACGTGGACGGCGCCCATATCCGGACGCTGCTGCTGACCTTCTTCTTCCGCTTCATGCGGCCTCTGATCGAGCAGGGCTATGTATATTCCGCTGTGCCGCCGCTTTACAAGCTGAGCCGGGGCAAGACCACACGGGTGGCCTTCTCCGATGAGGAGCGGGACGCGGTATCCGCTGAGCTGCGGGGCGGCAATCCCAATGTGAAGATCGACATTTCCCGGTTCAAGGGCTTGGGCGAGATGAACCCCCATGAGCTGTGGGAGACCACCATGGACCCGGAGAAGCGGACCCTGCGGCGGATCACTTTGGATGACGCCGTACAGGCGGACGAGACCTTCACGATTTTGATGGGCGAGAAGGTGGAACCCCGGAAGGAGTTCATTGAGAAGCGGGCCCAGTATGCGGTCAATCTGGATTATTGATCCCTCAAGGAGGAGAAAAAATGAGTAAAAAACCCCAATATGACCCCGAGGAGATCCGGTATCCGGAACAAAGAATCGTGGAATCTCCTCTGGTGCCGGAGATGGAGCAATCCTATATCGAATATGCCATGAGCGTCATTGTGGGCCGCGCCCTGCCGGATGTGCGGGACGGCCTGAAGCCGGTGCACCGGCGCATTTTGTACGCCATGTACGAGGACAATCTGACCTCTGACAAGCCCTTTAAGAAGTCTGCTACCTGCGTGGGCGACGTGCTGGGCCGGTATCATCCCCACGGCGATGCCTCCGTGTATGACGCGCTGGTGCGTCTGGCACAGGACTTCTCCATGCGCTATATGCTGGTGGATGGCCACGGTAACTTCGGTTCCGTGGATGGCGACCCCCCGGCGGCCTACCGATATACGGAGGCCCGTTTGAGCAAAATCTCCGACGAGATGCTCCGGGATATTGAAAAGGATACTGTGGACTGGGACCCCAACTTCGACGAGAGCCGGAAAGAGCCCCGGGTCCTCCCTGCCCGGTTCCCTAACCTGCTGGTGAACGGCTCCAGCGGCATCGCCGTTGGCATGGCCACCAACATCCCGCCCCACAACTTGCGGGAGGTCATTGGCGCCTGCATCTGTGTGCTGGACGATCCCAATGCCTCTCTGGCTGACCTGATGGAGCACATCAAAGGACCGGACTTCCCCACCAAGGGCATCATCATGGGCCGGTCCGGCATCCGGGCGGCTTACGCCACCGGCCGGGGCCGCATCGTGGTCCGGGCGCGGCATGAGTTTGAGGAATTCGGCCATGACCGCACCCGCATCGTCATCACGGAGCTGCCCTATCAGGTAAATAAGCGGACGCTCATCAAGAGTCTGGCAGATCAGGTGGAGGATAAGCGGCTGGAGGGCATTTCCGACATCCGGGACGAGTCCGACCGGAACGGTATGCGGATGGTTATTGAGCTGAAGCGGGACGCCAATCCTCAGGTGGTACTGAACCGCCTGTTCAACCAGTCTCAGTTACAGACTACGTTTTCCATCAATATGCTGGCTCTGGTGGATAACCAGCACCAGCCCAAGATCCTGTCCCTGCGGCACATCATTGACGAATATCTGGCATTCCAGGAGGAAATCATCATCCGCCGGACCCGCTACGATCTGAAAAAGGCCCAGGAGCGGGCACATCTGCTGGAGGGTCTGCTGATCGCGCAGGACAACATCGATGAGGTCATCAAGATCATCCGCAGCGCTTATGACGATGCCAAGCAGAAGCTCATGGAGCGCTTCGGTCTGGATGATATTCAGGCGCAGGCCATTCTGGATATGCGCTTGAAGGCGCTGCAAGGTCTGGACCGGGAGAAGCTGGAGGGCGAGTACAAGGAGCTGGAGGAGCGAATCGCTTACTTCAACCGGGTGCTGTCCGACGAAAGTCTGGTGCGTCAGATCCTGAAGGAAGAATTGACCGCCATTGCCGAAAAGTTCGGCGATGACCGCAAGACCGAGATTCAGGACGTGGAGGACGAGATCGACATTGAGGACCTCATTGAGGAGGAGCAGTGCGTCTTTACTCTGACGGAGGCGGGCTACATCAAGCGGACCCCCGTCAGCGAGTATACCGCTCAGTCCAAGGGCGGCATGGGCAAGAAGGGCATTACCACCCGGGAAGAGGATACGGTGGTGGATGTGTTTACCGCCTCTACCCACGATCATATCCTGTTCTTTACCGATACCGGCAAGGTCTACCGGAAGAAGGGCTATCAGATTCCCGAATCCGGCAAGACCGCCAAGGGTACCAACCTCATCAACATTTTGCAGATCGAGCAGGGTGAGCGGGTGCAGGCCATGCTTCACTACCGGGAGACCGGCGAGGAGCAGCTCTATTTGATGATGGTGACCCGGAACGGTACGGTGAAGCGTCTGCCGGTGGAGGCGCTGAAGAACCTCCGCAACAACGGTATCCGGGCGTTGACCATGGACGAGGGCGACCAGCTGGTATCTGTCCGGGAGACCGACGGCAGCCAGAAGATCCTCATCGCCACCCATGACGGCATGGCCGTGGTGTTCGACGAGAATGACGTCCGGCCTATGGGACGTTCCGCTATGGGCGTCCGGGGCATCCGTCTCCGGGAAGGCGACTATGTGGTAGGCGCTGCCCGGGCCAGAGAGGGCAAGAGCGTGCTGACCATCACGGAGAAGGGCTACGGCAAGCGGACGCCTGTGGAGGAGTACCGCATCACCAACCGGGGCGGTCTGGGCATCAAGAACTACCAGATCACCGATAAGACCGGCAAGATTGTGGGCGTCAAGGTGGTGGATGGTACCGAGGACCTGCTGCTGATGACCCAGTCCGGTATCCTGATCCGGACGCCGGTGGAGAACATCAAGGAGACCGCAAACCGGGCCACTCAGGGCGTGATCGTCATGCGCTTCAAGGAAGAGGGCGACCAGGTGATCTCCATGGCGCTGGCGGAGCATGAGGACACGGAGGACGTGTCCGCGGAAGCAGAGATTTCCACAGAGATCTCCGCAAATGAGGAAAATTCCACCACAGAGACCTGATGGAACCGCAAAAATGCAAGGAATTAGCAAAAAGCTGATTCCTTGCATTTTTTGCGCTTTTCAATGAAATACAAATTAGTTTCCGGTGAAAAAGTACAGAATATTAGAGAAATTTCTGTGCAGAAAACGGATTGATTTTCCCTGTGGCGGCTGTTATGTTAATAATAGAAATGGAAGTTTGGACTGCGGGAAAGGAGACACCATGAAATATTTTGTTTTTCTGTTTGCTATCGTAGCCTGGGGCTCTTTAGGGCTGATTATCGGAAAGGGCGTTGCCGGGACTTGGAGAGAGGAGAGCAATGCTGATAAGAAAGCCAGAATCTTGAATGATCCTGATGTTCAGACCTGTACCCACGGTTCTGAGGAATGAGAAAACAGCATTGAAAATGCGATAAAAAGTCCGTCTGGAGTATTCCAGACGGACTTTTTTCAGTGAGGGGGCAAAACAGATCCCGGCAGGTGTCTGCAGATTGTTTAACAGAAATTTTCAAGAGTGTTGAAATAGGACGGCTGAGGCGGCTGCAAGAGAAATTGTAGTTGTTTCAGCGCTTTGCAAGTATTTTCCTTATAAACGCGGAGAGCAGCATGGCCGCGGCCCCTAAAAGCAAGTAGATCAGCGCATAGAGAAGAAACGCCGGTTCACCCATATCGAAATGCAGCCATGTACCCGCTAAAAACAAGACCGCTGTGATCATCGGCAAGGCCCAGAAGCGTTTGACGTCTCTACTGGCCTGCACTCCGGCAAATATGGCATAAATAGGGTTCAGCGCAAAAAACAGGATGAAGCAAACGGCCATTCCGCCATCGCCTTTTACGAAGGTGACCGCAAGCCAAGGAAAGACCAGCATGATCACGGCCGACGCAATGATCCACGGTATCATTTTTTTCATACCATCACACACCTATGTCAAACAGTTAGTTACCTCTGCTTCCCTTTCAGTTTAACATGCCACGGAGGAAAGAACAAGCCTCCGGTCATTGACCGGAGGCTTGCGGGTATACGGTTGCTTGACGCCCTTGCGGGAGAATTACATCTCCTTGATGGCGGCCTGAGCGGCGGTAAACGTATTGAGAGCGATATTTAGGATCATTCCAAAGTGCCGTTCCGGTGTGCCAGGGCGACAAGTGTCCCCACTATGCCGTTCGCAGCTTCTCCCGCACCATCATCAGGGCATAACCCAGCAGTTTTTGCCCCTGCCATTTCGCGCGGTCAAGTCTGTCAGAATCGTGCATGGACAGACCGATGCCCAATATCCGATCTTTCACCGCACATTCGGCAAGAACAGTGTTTCCTGCTTTTTTCAGTTGTTCCCCTAATTCGGAGTTCTGCGAGAACTTTGCTAAAAGCCCCTCGTAGACAACAATCTGCCGGACACCGTTCCATAGGCTTTCGTCATAGCCTGACACAAGCCGTCCGAGAGTCTTGATTTCGGCGACATCCTCCGTGACGAGGATCTGTGCGGCGACTTTATCATCGCCAAAGCAGACCGCCTTGCGGTACATCATATACTGCTCCATCGAGGAAAACGCAACGCTATCCAGCGTAAACGGGGAGGGATACCAGTTGCTCAAGTATCCGTTTTCTTCATCCGGATTGTGAAAGCAAATAACAGCCATCACACTTCACCCACTTTTTTCACCGCCAAATCAAGCTCCAAGTCGTGAAGCCCGGCATACGCCTTTTTCAAAAAAGACACGGGGATTTTCTTGACAAGCTCTGCACTCGGCAGATTGTAATACCACTGGTAATAGGCGTAAAATTCTCCGATCCAAGACGGCATAAACCCTTCCAAAGCCTTGCCATCTTTCAGACGATAGTTTTCCGTTTCAGTGAAATAAGCCCAAAGCTCCTTTGCGTCCATTGTATTGACATAGGCTTTTGCCTCATCAATTTTGAAATTAAACTTCATGCTTTCTACCGTCCTTTATGGTAGCTATCACAGCCATGAGCAAAACTCAAAAAGAGTAGTAATTGCAATGGTTCCCGGCCATGGCTGAAACCGGAAATCACTCATATGGTATAGAAAGCGGAGTCCCTTTTTGGTAAAATTGACTTGAGAGAAAACCAACCAGAAAGGGGCTGGCCGCT
>OLFY01000798.1_pt1 | contig 44369 bp, 37 predicted proteins | sample 1605611 | NCBI WGS metagenome assembly OLFY01 (sample SAMEA3888923, study PRJEB22519) | human gut metagenome | biome: human gut; feature: human-associated habitat; material: faeces | place: Denmark | collected 2011 | reverse complement strand
GGATATGGAGCTTGTGCCGACGAAGGAGCCAGCATCGCATTTGGCTAGTCGCCGGCGTCCCGGCTTCCTGTCAAATGCCTCAAATCGGGCAGAAGCCCATACCCACTTTTACAAATGGGAATATGAAAAAGGTATGCAGATGCGTATGGAATGTGAAAACTCAAATTCACCGCTCGATACGATAGTATTTAAATGCTCCATCTTCTCCGACAAGGTGAAAGCCGACCTTTTCCAGCACATGCTGGCTCCGGGTGTTTTTCATAATGGCGTCTGCGTTCACAGCGGTCATTCCCAACTCGTCAAAGGCGATTTTTACCGCCAGATGTTCTGCCTGCGTTCCATATCCATTCCCTTTTACCATGTCATTTTGCATATGGATACTCAGCGTACATTCCTTTTTATCATAGTCGATCTGTTTCAGCTGCAATTCCCCGATTACCTGATCTCCAAGCATGATTGCAAACAGCCTACGCGAAGCGTCTGACCCCTTTGCATCAAAATATCGGTTTACCGCTGCTTCGTTATAAACATAGGGCCGGAATAAGCGCATGTCCATATAGATGGACGCATCATTCGTCCAGCGCCGGTACAGTTCGTGGCATAGCTCTCTTGTCATCGCTTTTAGCTGAATCGTCTGCATCATTGGCCTCCTAAATTCAATTTGCCAAGCTGTAATTCATAAAGTTTACCATGTAAAATACCGAATCTCAATGCCAAAACCAGAACAAAAGAAAGAAAATCTGTCTCTGCGCGTGGATCTCGATTACAGCGCTGATCTTGTGCGCGACGCTGTCCGCCTTGGCCGCGCTGTGGAGCAGATGACGGACGATGTTCCACAACATGATGCATCCACCATGCCGCCGCACATCGACAGCAAGCGCCGCAAGAAGCTCCGGCAAAGGAAAACCGCCCTCGGCCATGCCGAGGACGATCATGAAGATTGGGATATGAAACAGGAACTATGAAAGGAGTACCTATGGCGAGAAAGCGAAAAGACAATATTTCGGAGGTCACGTTCAGCTACATCGGTACGGATGCGCAGTTCGATGAATTTCTGAAAATGCTGGTGCATGACTACCTCTCGGTAGACCAGCCATATACAAAGTTGCAGGAGGATTTTGTTGATCATGTAGATTCCTGCTGCGCATGATGGATTGTTCTAGCTATTCGAAAAACAGTGTGCTATGGTGTGTGCTGCAATCAGCACACACCATAGCGGGAAGGAGGAACCATGAAAGTCTGGCTGTATTACCGCCTGAGTCGGGATGAGGACGATGAACTGAATTCCCTGACGAATCAGCGGAAAATCATTTATGAATACGCCGTCACAAACGGGCATGAGGTCGTCGGAGAATCCTTCGATGACAATGTCAGCGGCATGCATTTCAACCGCGAGGGCATTGACAAAATCTACGAAGTTGTGGAAGCTGGAAAAATCGAGGCGATCATTGTCAAAGACCTATCCCGGCTGGGTCGACACCGAACGCAGACTGCCCTGTTCATCGACTACCTGCGGGAGCAAGATGTTCGCGTCCTCTCGGCGACGGAAAATATCGATACGTTCAACGAAAATGACGATCTCATCATTGGCTTCAAAGGTTTGGTCAACGATTTCTATGCGCGCGACGGCAGCCGCCGTGTGCGGACCGGCTACCGGCAAAAACAAAAGGAAGGGCTCGTGACCATTCCGCCATTCGGATATTTCAAGGATAAAAACACGAAGAAGGTTGTCATTGTAGAGGAAGCAGCTGAAACCGTTCGACTGATCTTCACCGCCTACGTTGGCGGCAGCGGTATGAAGACTATCGCCCGCACACTGAATGAGCAGAAGAGAAAAACACCTGCGCTCATGCAACTGGAACTGCTGAACAAGAGCCTGCCCAACACGCAGGACGTCATCCTAAAAAAGTATCTTTGGGACGCAACCATGATAGCCCGCATTCTCAGGGACGAAAGCTATGTTGGAACGCTCATCTGCCACAAAAGCGAACGGAACAAGATCAACAAAACCTTCCGCTTCACAGAGCCGGAAGAACAGTTCCGTCATGAAAACTATCTCCCGCCGATCATCACGCCGGAACTGTGGGAGCAGACGCAGATGATGCTGGCGGAGCGGAAACGGCTGAACGTGCGCGCCGCGCCCTCGCAGGAGATCCTGCGCTACAGTGGACTTCTCCGCTGCGAGGACTGCGGCAGAGCCATGTTCGGCAAGCGCATCCATCTGAAAAGTGGTGAACGGGTCACCTATGTTTGCAGCACCTACAACCGCTTCGGCAAGGAGCATTGCTCCCAGCACCAGATCGACGAGTCCGTATTGGACAGGCTGATTATCGACGAACTGCGCAATACAAAAGCGCTGTATCAGCAGAACTGGGATGCGCTGGAGCAGCTGATCGCACAGTGGACACCAAAGGCAGAACTGACCGGTGCGCAGATCATCAAGCTGGAAAAGAAAATCCGCTGTCTGGAGGATGAAACGGAGGCAATTTTAATGGAGCGGATACGGGACCGGGCAAATGCCGAGCGCTACGACCGCATGATTCAAAAGCGCGAAGAAGAAATCGCTGCGGCAAAAAAGCAGATCGAAGAACTGCAAAACATCTCCGCTGTCCTGCGGAATCGGCAAACGAAGCTCAAACGGGATATCAGCATGATCGACGACATTCTGGCTGAGGGCACCATGACGGAAGCGCACCTTCGGATGCTGGTCGAAAAGATCTATGTGCAGGAGACGGACGGGAAGCTCAGCCTGGACATTCAGCTCAAAGCACCGTTCCGCACACATCTGGATGTCTATGAAAATGGGACGCTCACGGCGCGATACGGTGCGCTGGATTTTGACTGGGATCGGCTGGCGCGGCTGCTCTACGGCGACGGAATCGCGGGGTAAAAGGTTATGGCAATGCGGGTTTGGCTTTACGCGCGGCTGTCCAACGACGATGATCCGGCACAGAATTCCCTGCAAAATCAACAGGCGATCTGCTGTGCCTTTGCGGAAAAGCAAGGCTGGACGATCGCCGGCAGTTCTTCTGACGATAATATCAGCGGCATGAATTTCAGCCGCCGTGGGCTGGATACGCTCACAGCGGCGCTTCAGGTGAAACAGATCGATGCAGTCCTTGTGAAAGACCTGTCTAGGCTGGGCCGTCACCGAACCCAAACCGCATTGTTCATCGACTACCTGAGGCAGCAGCAAGTGCGGGTCATCTCCGTGACAGAGGGCGTAGATACCTTCTGTGAAGAAGATGATCTTATGATTGGTGTCCGAGGTCTAATGAATGATTATTACGCCAAGGACATCGGAAAGAAAATCCGCGCAGGCTACCGGCAGAAGCAGAAAGAGGGACTGGTGATCACGCCGCCCTTCGGATACTGGAAAGACAAAAATACGAATCAGGTTGTGGTGCATCAGGACGCAGCGGAGACGGTACAACTTATCTACGCTCTGTACTTGCAGGGCTGCGGACAGAAGGAAATCGCCCGCAAGCTCAACAGTCTCGGACGCAAAACGCCCGCGCAGATCAGGACGGAGCGACTTGGTTACGACAGCCAGAAGCCGCACAAGACCCGTGACGGTCAGTTCCTATGGACATATGCCAGTGTGAAAAACGTGCTGGCGGAGGAAGCCTATACCGGCGTTCTGGTCAATCACCGCAGGGAATATCTCGGCGGCAAAGCGCGAGCTGTCTGCGAAGCGGACTGGCTTCGCCACGAGAATTTTTATCCGGTTATCATTGAGAAAGCAACTTGGCAGCAGGTTCAGATACGGCTGAAGCAGCAGGCGCGTCCGGCGGTCAATAATCGCACTAAGCATCGCTATGCTGGACTGCTGGTCTGTCAGGAATGCGGGAACGTGTTCAGCCCCATGATCCGTTGCTGGAACGGCTGCTGCCGTGTGGAATATATCTGCCGGGGCTACCAGCGGAACGGGAAAGGCTATTGCAGCGCTCACCGCATTCATGAAGAAGTTCTGGATAAAGCCGTCTGGGATGATACAGAAAAGATGCGGGAACAGTATGCAGCGGAACTAAAAAAGGTCACACAGTTGCAAAAACAGTGGGCGTTGAGGAAACCAGTCCTCGATGCCCACTGTTTGACTTTGCAGAAAGAAATTTTGAGATTGGAGCAGGAAGTCGACGAACTGGTGATGGAAAAAATACAGATATAAAAAACAAGTATTTTTACTGAAGTAACAATAGCAACCGACCTGCATTTTTATCACAAAATGCAGGTCGGTCGCTGGTACGGGTAGTGGGACTCGAACCCACACGCCTCACGGCAGAGGAACCTAAATCCTCCGAGTCTACCATTTCCACCATACCCGCAGATATGAGCGGCAGGGATACCTGCAGCTATTTTGTTGTCCTCTGTTTTTACACGGCGAGGGAAACCGTGGCGGAGCGTAACGCTTGATCCGCGTTTATAAAAACAGGCAAGCCTGCTTTTACCGAAGAATATCCGCGGCGAGGAACGGCGAAAAAACATTCACCAAGGTGACATCACCTAAATCCTGCGCGTCTGCCAATTCCGCCATACCCGCGAATATGAGCGGCAGAACTACCTGCCGCTATTTTATTCTCCTCTGATTTTTACACGGCGAGGAACCGAGGCGGAGCGTAACGCTTGACCCGCAGTTATAAAAACAGGCGTGCCTGCTTTTACCGAAGAATGTCCGCGGCGAGGATGGCGCAAAAACCTTTCACCAAGGTGACATCACCTAAATCCATCGTGTCTGCCAATTCCACCACGGGCGCAGATACAGGCGAACTGCGGCGTAAGCGTCCGCCGGTCGCCTGATTTTTACTTCAAAAACGGAGCCGGGTCAAAGGTATAGACGTCGTCCTCTCCGCAATAGCCGCACACGCCCATACGCGGAGAATTAACGATTGGAAGCGCAGAATCGTGCGGATGGCTTTCCATGCAGTCTTCGCAGAAATACGGATACTGATCCTCCCATTCGCATTCGCAGCATATCCAATCGGCTTCCTTTCCGCATTTCCCGCACAGGAAGCGGATCGGCTCATTTCTCCCGAGCAGACGAACGGATCTGCGCTGCTTCGGGCGCAGCAGTGTTCCCACCACCGTGATCGTCAGCTCCGTTGTAGAGCCGAAATCATACTCATAATGGAGCTTGAGCCCATCGCGCAGCATCCCGACCATGGTATTTTTCGAGAGCTGCTCATAGTTCCCCACAAAAAATGCGCTTTCGTGCCCACAGCATTCCAGCCAGATATCCCGCAGAAACCGATCGAGCGTTTTTAGCGTGGCGCTCACCGGCATATCCAGATACAGCCAATACGCCTTTTCATCTGCGCCCTCCACCTTCAGCAGCTTGCACGTCTGCGCATCGCCGGCAGCATCATTGTGCTTTTCCAGCAGATGCTTCTTAATTGCTGTTTTGGAAATCGTTTCCCCGCAAAGATAGCAGTTTCCTTTTGATGCCGCTTGCGCCATAAGCGTCTCCCTCCAAGTGCTTGTCAACGACGGTACATAAATCCCGCGTCAACACATAACAAAAACCTTTCACCAAGGTGACATCACCGAAATCCATCGTGTCTGCCAATTCCACCACGGGCGCAGATGGGAACGGCAGGGAAATCTGTCGCTATTTTGTTGTCCCCTGATTTTGACTCGGTGAGGAAACCGAGGCGGAGCGTAACGCTTGATCCGCAGGTATAAAAACAGGCGAGCCTGCTTTTACCGAAGAAATCCACGGCAGGAGATGGCGCAAAAACATTTCAGCAAGGTGACATCACCGAAATCCCGTATGTCTACCAATTCCATCATGCCCGCGGATATGGAGTACGGCAGTCAGAATTGCTCTGACTACCGTATATTCTATCATATCTGCTTTTCGCTTGTCAATCGTGCAGATCGCGGCTGGCAGAGTAGGCGGCGCGCAGGGATTGTTCGTATTGACTGTCGTTGACGAGCATGAGGGCGCAAGCTCCGCATTTTTGCAGCAGGTGGACTGGCGCGCCGCTCTTTTCGACTGCGCGGAGCAGTTCCGGCACGGTGGCGGTCGAACGGCAGAGCGCGGCCAGAATGCTCAGGTTTTCGCGCAGCGTGCATGATTGCGGGAGCAGCGCCTGCGCGGCCTGCTCCTGCAGACGGTGCAGGCGTTCGGAGCCGGACTTCATCGGTAAAAGCACCGTGAGTTCGCCGCACACGCTCTGCATGGAAAACGGCGAAAGCTGCGCCTGCGTCAAAATGGCGGCCAGCTTTGCTTCTGCGTCCGGCTCCTGCGGGCAGGTCAGGCGCAGCATGGCAAGCTGGCGCCGGCCTGCAAAGCAGATCTGGCCTTCACCCGGCTCCATCTGCGGACGGACGAGTGTGCCGGGGTTCTCCGGATCATGCGTATTGCAGATGCGCAGCGGGATTTGCGCCTGCCGGACCGGTGCGACTGCGTCCTCGTGTAGAATCTGCATGCCGACGCGTGAAAGCGTCTGTAATTCCTCATAGCGCAGCTGGCCGACCGGCGCGGGATTCTGAATCAGCCGGGGGTCTGCCGCGAGCACACCTGTCACATCTGTCCAGTTTTCGTACAGATCCGCGTGCAGCGCGGCTGCGGCCAGCGCGCCTGTTACGTCGGAGCCGCCGCGCGGGAGTGTATGGATCTTGCCGTCAGGCAGCGCACCGTAAAACCCCGGCGTGACGATCTTCCGCCCGTCGGCAAGCGAGCCGAGCGCAGCATAGGACGCAGCCTGCCGGATACGGCCTGCGGCATCAAACAGCAGCCAGTCTTTTGCGTCAACAAATTCAAAGCCAAGCAGATCAGCCATCAGCCGCGCAGACAGATATTCGCCCCGAGAGACGATCCAGTCGCGTGGTGTATCGCGGCGCATGGCGGCGTAGATTGCATCGAGTTCTGCTTCAATGGGCAGCGTCAGACAGCAGCCGTCGCGGATTTCGCGGTAACGGTCAGCAATCCTGCGCCATAAGTCCCAGCAGCTTACGCCGTATTGCAGATGCGCATGGCAAAGATAAAGAAGATCTGTGATCTTGTGGTCAGCGGCATGGCGTTTGCCTGCCGCTGACACGATGACGACACGACGCGCCGGGTCGGCAAGCACGATCTCGCGCACGCGCGAAAAACCTGCGCTGTCGCACAGCGACGAGCCGCCGAATTTTGTGACCTTCAGCATAAACTTCCCTCCTTTCGGGAATGATGGTCCCACGCCATTCTATGCCGTTCTGTCGAATTCTGTCCGGTGGCGGAAGCCGAAAAAATTCAGAAAATACAGGCATTTTCTGCTTTACTTTTCTGCGCCTGTATGATATTCTTAACAAGCAGCGCCATGCGCTGCGACCCGTTTCCCAGTTTCGGGACACCGCCCGCTTTGACGCGGGTCTTCTGCCTGCCCGATACTTGGACTCCGGGAATATTTTGAAAGGTGGAAACACAACTATGATGCGCAAAGAAGAAAAAACTGCCATTATCGAGCAGTACGCGACCCATGCCGGTGATACCGGTTCTCCCGAGGTTCAGATCGCTGTCCTCACTGCCCGGATCAACACCCTGACCGAGCATCTGCGTGAGCACAAGCAGGACAACCATTCCCGCCGCGGCCTTCTGATGATGGTCGGCAAGCGCAGAAGCCTTCTCGACTACCTCGCCAAGAAGGATATCAACCGCTATCGTGCAATCGTTGCAAAGCTCGGCCTGCGTAAGTAAGTCATAGGAAAAGGGCGGTCGGGCGACCGCCCTTTTTTATAAATCCAACTACTATTATACTGCGCGTGGGTTCCATTTAGCAGTTGAAAGTAGCGTTTGATTGCAGACGCCAGTTTCAAGTGCTAAACCTCCCACGCGCGCGAAAAACGAAGGAGGTTCTTTCATGATTACCCACAAGCAGTATCCGAATCATCACATTTTTGAAACCGAGATCGGCGGCCGCACTTTTACGGTCGAGACGGGCAAGGTTGCAGAACTCTGCAACGCAGAGGCGATCTGCCGCTACGGCGATACCGTCGTACTCGTCACCGCCGTTGCGTCCCCGCTGCCGAAGGCCGGCATCGACTATTTCCCGCTGACCATTGAGGTTGAAGAGCGCATGTACGCCGTCGGCCGCATCCCCGGCTCCTTCAACCGCCGCGAGGGCAAGCCCTCTGACCGCGGTGTGCTCATCTCCCGCCTGATTGACCGCCCGATGCGCCCGCTGTTTGACGAGGAACTCCGCAATGACGTCGTTCTGACCAATACGATTCTCGCGCAGGACTATGATAACCCTGTTGAGATCGTCGCCTCCATCGGCTCTTCTCTCGTCATCGCGTATTCCGACATTCCCTGGAACGGCCCGACTGCGACCACCAATGTCTGCTATCTGGACGGCAAGTATATCGTCAACCCCTCGCAGGACGAGCGCAACGCCTGCCAGTGCTTCGTGACCATTGCTTCGACCCACGAGAAGGTCGTCATGATCGAGACGGAAGCGAACGAGGTCAAGGAAGACATCCTCATGGAGTGCATCAAGCTGGCCCATGAGACGAACGTGAAGGTCGTGGAATTCATCAACACCATCGTTGATGCCATCGGCAAGCCGAAGTTTACGTTTGAAAAGGCCGCTGTCAACCATGAAATGCTCGACGATCTGTGCGAGTACGGTCTGGACAAGATCGCCTACGCGCTCGACACCGACGACAAGAACGTCCGTGAGGCCCGTTTGACTGAGGCTGTTGTCGATTTCAAAGAGAAGTTCGGCGAGAAGTATGCAGAAGACTGGGATGTCCAGATCGACGTGTGCCTGTACAAGATGCAGAAGAAGATCGTCAAGAAGTGGCTGCTCGAGGGCAAGCGCGTCGATGGCCGCACGCCGGACGAAATTCGCCCGCTGGCTGCCGAGGTTGGCGTTCTGCCGCGCGTCCACGGTTCTGGCCTGTTCACCCGTGGTCAGACGCAGGTTCTGTCCGTCTGCACGCTGAACACCCTCTCCGCTGCGCAAAAACTCGACACCATCTATGACGAGACCGAGCGCCGCTATATCCACCACTATAATATGCCGCAGTGGTCCACCGGCGAAGCCCGTGCGAGCCGCTCCACCTCCCGCCGCGAAATCGGCCACGGCGCACTGGCGGAAAAGGCCCTGCTGCCTGTGATTCCGTCCGCTGACGAGTTCCCGTATGCTATCCGCGTCGTCTCCGAGGTTGTCTCCTCCAACGGCTCTACGTCTCAGGCTTCCATCTGCGGCTCCACGCTGGCTCTGATGGATGCAGGCGTGCCCATCAAGCGACCTGTCGCCGGTATTTCCTGCGGCCTTATCTCCGACAAGGAGACGGGTACATGGAGAACCTTCACTGACATCCAGGGCGTTGAGGACTTCCACGGCGAGATGGACTTCAAGGTTGCCGGTACGACCGAGGGCGTTACCGCCATCCAGATGGACCTCAAGAATGACGGCCTGACCATGGAGATCATTGCCGACGCGCTCGAGCGCTGCCGCAAGGCCCGCCTGGAGATCCTGAATGAGATCATGATCCCCTGCATCGCCAAACCGCGCGACCATGTCTCCGAATTCGCACCCAAGATGCTCACTATGAAGATCGACGTGGATAAGATCCGCGAGGTCATTGGCAAGGGCGGCTCCATGATCCAGAAGATCGTCGCTGAATCCGGCGCGCAGGTCGATATTGACGACGACGGCACCATCCATATTGCCTCTCCCGATGCTGCCTCCTGCGACGCGGCAAAGAAGATGATCGACGATATCTGCTTCGTGCCCGAGGTCGGCAAGCTGTACTACGGCAAGGTCGTCCGCATCCTGCCCATCGGTGCGTTTGTTGAACTCGCTCCTGGCAAGGACGGCATGATCCACATCTCCAAGCTGGAAAACCGTCGTGTCGAGAAGGTTGAGGACGTGCTCAACATCGGCGACATGACCTGGGTCAAGGTTACTGAGATCGACGAGAAGGGCCGCGTCAACCTCTCCCGCAAGGACGCGCTCAAGGAACTCGCCGCTGCAGCGGATAAGAAGTAATTCCAAATATAAAACCCGCCTTCCCAACAGGGAAGACGGGTTTTTGCTGCTTACGCAGGGAATTACGGCGCAAGCCACTGGCTGTACAGGCTGCGCATCCAGGCGGCGACGTCCATGCCATAGATCTGGTCAAGGTTTGCAGGCGACAGAACCTCTTTCGCCTGCCCAAGGGCAATTCGACGGCCATGGTCCATCAGGAGGGCGTCCGTGCCGAAAGCCCGGGCGAGCGACAGATCATGCACCACGCTCACAACCGCGCGGCCCGGCGTTTGCAGCCACTTGCCAATCAGGGCGAAGATTTGCTTCTGGTAGATGAGATCGAGATGGTTCGTCGGTTCGTCGAGCAGCAGCAGCTTCGGATCCTGCGCCAGAACCTGTGCGAGAAACGTGCGCTGCAGTTCGCCGCCGGAGAGCGTAAGAACCGACTGCTGGCGTTTGTCCTGCATGCCGGTCAGGGTTAGTGCGTGCTCGACATGCTTCGCGTCTTCGGTCTGGCTGCGGCCGAGCAGGCCGCCGGAATAGGCAAAACGGCCAAGCCGCACGACTTCCTCGACGGTAAAGCCGTAGCCGACGAAGTGGTTCTGCGACAAGACGCCGATGGCCTGTGCGCGGCGTGCGGACTTCATTTTTTTTACATCCTGTCCTTCAAACAGGACGCTGCCGGTATATGGTGCGCCCTGCGTAATGGCGGAGAGCGCAGTGGATTTTCCGGCCCCGTTCGGACCGACGATCATGAGCCACTGTCCCTCAGAAACGGAGAAGGAGAGCGAATCGACGATCGTTTTGGTTCCATACCGCACGGAAAGGCGGTTGGTCTCCAGCATCGGCATGTCAATGCTCCTTTCTCGACTGATAGAAGATGACAACGAATACAATCGCGCCCACGAAGCTTGTAACGACGCCGATGGGCAGTTCCAGCGGATTCAGCAGGATGCGCGCGATAAGATCGGCCAGCATCAGAAAGACGGCTCCGCCGAACATCGACGCCGGGAGCAGCCGCTTGTGGTTCGGGCCAACCAGCATGCGCACCATGTGCGGCGTGACAAGGCCGACAAAGCCGATCGTTCCCCCGACGGACACGCACACGCCGATGAGGACCGAAACCATGATGAGCAGCATAAGCTTGGCCCGCTTCACATCTACGCCGATCTGCCGGGCGTTGTCCTCGCCGACGGCAAAGGCGTTCAGAATCTGTGCATGCAGCAGGATGACCGTGCCGCAGAACAAAAGCGCGAGCGCCAGAACAGCGGCATTCTGATAGGTGCTGCCGCGCAGGGAGCCCATTGTCCAGAACGTGATGCGCTGCACCTTATCGGCGGCAAACGTGATAATGACGCTCATAATGCTGGAGACGAACATGGAGAAGATCACGCCGATCAGGATGATCGTGTTCGTTGAGAGTGAACGGTCAAGCTTATAGGAAAGGCCGAGAATGACAAGGAGCGAGGCGAATGCAAAGATGATCGCCGTGCCCATTGTCCCTGCAAAGGGCAGACTCGGCAGCGTCACGCCGAAAGCAATGGCGATGACCGCACCGAGCGACGCGCCGGATGAGACACCGAGCGTCGAGCCGTCGGCCAGCGGATTCTTGAGAAGTCCCTGCATCGCCGCACCGGCCAGAGACAAAGCCGTTCCCGTCAGCGCCACGCATAAAACGCGCGGCAGGCGGATGGGCAGGATGGAAGAAACGAGGCCTGCGGGCAACGCATCGCCCGTGAGTTTTGCCGCAAAATAGGAAAGTGTATCCGAGAGGGGAATGCGGACGCTTCCTACACAGACGCAGAGGCACAGCACGGCCAGTGTCACGAGCGTAAAGAGCAGGTATTCCCAGAGTCTGAACGTTTCGTGATACCGGCGCATGCTGTGCCTCCTGTTTGTGAGTCTAACTTATTCGCCGTAGACAAAGTCATACATGGCCTTCGCGCCATCAGCAAGACGCGGGCCCGGACGGGACAGTTCGTTGTTCTGCAGGTTCAGAATCTTGCCGTCTTTGACAGCCGTGACGTTCTCCCAGCCGGTGCGGGAGAAAATTTCCTCTTCCGGCGTCGGGCCTTCGCCATAGTACATGGAAATGGTCACGATATAATCCGGATTGCGCTCAAGCACCTGCTCCTCGGAGATCTCGCCCCAGCCGGTCACGTCGGCAAAGCAGTTGGTCAGGCCCAACATATTGGCGATCTCGTCCATGAACGTGCCGGAGCCTGCTGTCCAGAGACCATACTGCAGCGGGGAAACCTCAAAATAAACGGTCTTCGTGCCGTCTCCGGCATTTGCCTTGATCTCGTCAAAAGTTTTCTGCATGCTCTCGACGATGGAGGCGGCTTCGGCCTGCTTGCCGGTCAGCGTGCCGATCATGTTAATGGCGGTATAGGTGCCCTCGATGTCCTGTGCATCGCTCACGACAACGTGGATGCCGGCAGCCTCCAGCTGCTGTACCTGCTCTTCAGTCTGGGCCATGGTGCTCATGAGAAGCACCTGCGGCTCAAGCGCGATGATCTGCTCAATATTCGTCTCATAGCCGGACTGAACAGACGGAACATCCAGAACCTCCGCCGGATAGTCGCAGTATTCGCCGCGGCCGACCAGCAGATCGCCCGCGCCCAGCGCGTAGAGAATTTCGCAGTCAGCGGCAGTCAGCGCGACGACGCGCTCTGCGGGCGCGTCCAGCGTGATCTTGCGACCGGTCATATCGGTCAGGGTAACAGTGGAGGCGGTGTCCTCTGCTTCCGGTTTCTCGGCGGGAGCCGGTTCTTCCTCTGCAGGGGCGGCCTCTTCCGTTTCCGGGACCGTCTCGGTCTGGGCGGGTTCATCCTGCGCAGGCTCTGCCTTTGCGGCGCAGCCGGTCAGCACGGCCAGCAGCATCACCGCTGCCAGCAGCAGGGCAAGAATCTGATTCTTTTTCATAATAGTATCTCCTTGCTTGTGATAGAACGCTCCCCTGCGGAAGCTGTCCGCATGGAAGGGTCTACATTCTACCTGCAGACGCGGGATTTGTCAAGCTATCCGCGCGCGTCCTGATAGTCAGAAGGGCTTTTGCCGGTGATTTTTTTGAAGGTGCCGGAAAAATATGCAATATCGTGGTAGCCGCAGGCCTCCGCAACCTCGTAGACTTTCAGCTTTCCCTCGCGCAGCAACGCCATAGCCTTCTGGATGCGGCAGCGCGTAAGATACGCGCCGAGCGTCATATCCGTTTCCTTTTTGAACAGGTGGCTCAGATGTCCTTCGCTCAGTCCCAGCTGCGCTGCCGCCTGCCCGACGGACAGATCGCCGCTGCCGCAGTTTTGCTCAAGGTACACCATTGCCTCGCGCACATAGCGGCTCTTGGGGCCGGGCTTCACGCCGGGAAGCGGCTCTGGCTGCGGTGCGGTTTGTGCGGCGATGCGCTTTTGCAGCGCCAGAACGGCGTTTTCCAGATCGCCGTCATGAAAAGGCTTCAGCAGAAAGTCCACCGCGCCCAGACGGATGGCCGTCTGCGCGTAGGCGAACGAATCGTAGGCGGTCAGAATGATGACATACGCGCGGCTGCCTGCTTCGCGCAGCCGCCGCACCATCTCCAGCCCGTCCATCTTCGGCATTTTGAGATCCGTGATGATAAGCGTCGGCTGGCAGTCCTCCGCGACGGCAAGGGCCTGTTCGCCGTTGGCGGCTTCGCCGACCACGATGCAGTCCAGCGCCGCCCAGTCTACTGCCATGACGATACCCTTGCGGATCATTTCCTCATCCTCTACAACCATTACCCGCATCATACGCCGGGCCCTCCCTTCGCGGGCAGGCGCGCAAGAATACAGGCGCCGCCGCCCTCCGGATTTTCAAGACGCAGACCGAACGCGTCGCCGTAATGCTTGCGCAGGATCGTGTCTACATTTAATAGTCCCAGATGTCCCGTCTGCGTTTCCGGCGGTTTGTAAGGCCCCAGAAGGTCCGGCGGGAAGCCGCAGCCGTTGTCCCGGACGCGGATCTCGAGCACGTCCTGCTCCGCAAGCACGGCCGTGACGGAGAGTTCACCGTGTTCTACACCGGAAAGGCCATGCAGAATGGCATTCTCTGCCAGCGGCTGCAGGAGCATTTTCGGAACCATGCACGAAAGAAGCGCCTCCGGCACGGCTTCCGTGTATGAGAAGCTTTCCGACAGGCGGATGCGCTGAATCTCGACGTACCGGCTCAAAATCTCCAACTCCCGCCGCAGGGGGACAAATTCGTCCGGCGTGATGCAGAAGCGAAGGATATCGGCAAGATTCGTTGACATCAGCGCCACCTGCGGCACTTGATTGATTTTGCTGATCCACTTCATGGTGTCGAGCGTGTTGCACAGAAAATGCGGGTTTAGCTGCGCCTGCAGCATGCGGATCTGCGCGCGGTTAAGTGCGCGCTGGTTTTCCAACAGTGCCTGCTGGTTGTGCCGGAGGGCGACGACCATGGTGTTGAACTGCTGTGCCAATTCGCCCAATTCGTCATGCCGACCGGCGGGAACGGGAACCTGCACGTCCAGATTATTTTTCCCGACCTGCCGGATGGCGTGATGCAGTCTGCCGATCGGTTGGAAGACCTGCCGGCTTAGCTGCAGGCTGAGTACGACGCTTAAAATGATGCAGGCCAGCGCGCACAGCACGCTCACCGAGTACAAAAGCCGGAGTGTTCCGGCGCTGAGCGGCTGCGGCTGCTGCAGGACGAGATACAGACCGGTTTCGGTATGCTGCCGCACGGTATAGGAAACGTCGGCAGACAGACCGGTGAGCGCCTTGCCGGACAAAAGCTGCCCGCGCAGCGCGTCGGCGAGGCTCTGGGTCTGTGCCGGCTGCGTACAGTAGACCGGACGCCAGTGCGCGTCGAGCAGAAGAAGTTCGTTCTGCGCACCAGCTGTGCCGCCGAGCAGTGTCTGCAGCTGCGTTTCCAGCATGCCGATGGTGAGATATCCGACCGGCGCGCCGTAGCGGTCGGTCAGGAGCATCGCAGCGTGCAGAAGCGGCTCGTCTGTGTCGGCCGGATCTTCTGCCGCGCTGCACACCAGAATACCGGTTCCGGCGCAGGCCGCCTCGTATAAAAGGCCCCAGTTGGTCGGCAGCGACCGGATTTCGGGCGCTGTCTGTGTCGAATAGCGCCAGCGGCCGCTGATATCGTAAAGGTCAAAGCGTGCAAAGCTGCGCACGGACTCTGTAGCGTCGAACAGCTGGCTGTAGACCGCCGTGTCCTCCGCTTCTGCGTCAAACAGCGCCTGTGCAACGAGTGGATTGTGCTGCAGGGATGCGGCTGTCTGCAAAAAGCCGCTGTGCAGCGTATCAAGCGCCTCGCAGGAGGCGGACAGCTGCTGTTGGGCCGTCTGCTGGGCGTTCGACGTCATGCGCAGGCGGAAAATCTGCAGCAGCAGACCGGAGCACAACAGCATCGGCACCAGAGACACGGCCAGAAACGCCGCGTTCAGCCGCTGACGGAAGGAGGAAAAGTGAAGCCGCTTCATTGTTCCGCCTCCGTCCCGAGATAAAAGGCCCAACTCATCAGAATTGCTTCGCGGTGCTCGCTTGCCCAGCTTACGTCATACGCGACCTGACGAATGGCGGATAGTTCCGGCAGTTTGCTGGCAGGACTCACGTCGCTGCGCACCGGGCGGCGGTAAAAATCAGACTGCAGCAGCTGCTGCACGTCGTAGCTGACGGCAAAATCGAGAAACAGCTTTGCGTTGTCGGGGTGCGGCGCGCCCTTCAGCGCGGCGCAGCCGTCCGGTACGCAGCTTGTGCCGTCTGCGGGGTAGACCATGGCGATCCCGTCCCCAGCAGCAATGCGCTTGCGCGCGGTCTCCTCCAGCGTGATGCCGACGAGCGCTTCGCCGTTTGCAACGGCGGAAATGATCGCACCTGAACCGGACAGGAGCTTTCCGTCCAGGTTTTCCGCAAATGTTTGCAGCACCTCATCCGCGTCGCCGCCCAGCGCGCAGAGCATCGTCACGAGCGCGGTATAGCTCGAGCCGGAGACGGATGGATCGGCAAAGGCGATCTGCCCGCGCAGCGCAGGGTCGAGAAGATCGGCCCAGCAGCTGAGCTGTCCGGAGGACAGCAGCTTCGGATTGTAGACCAGCACGACCGGAAGCGAGGAAAACGGCGTCCAGCTGCTGTCCTGCGCACGGTACTGCGGCAAAATCTGCTCCGCGCCGCGGCAGACGTAGGGCTCAAACAACGCCCGGCAGGCTTCGAGACTCTCCACGCCGCCGCCGAACATCACGTCGGCCCGTGGTGCGTCCTGCTCCTTTTGCAGCTGCTCAAGCAGTTCGTTTGTGCCGCCCTGTACGACCTCGACCCAGATTCCGGTGCGCGATTCAAATTCCTTGACGATCGGCCACCAGACCTCTTTTTTGTGCGAGGTGTACAGAACGAGACGCTCCGATTCATCCGGCGCGTAGGCGGCTGTATCCTGTGCGGCGGGCGCGCAGCCGGTCAGAAGAGCGAATGCTATACATAATATCAGAATGCGTATGTGTTTCATAGTTTCCGTGTCCTGTAGCAGCGAGAACAAAATTCTCTATTATTTTGCCCTGATTATAACACATATCCGGCTCGGTTTTCATTGAATTTTTAAAATTATCGCAGAGAATCACAAATAATCGCAGATTTGTCCACTGTTCTTTTGTGCAGAAACACCGTAAAATGAGAGCATACGATGCAGAACTCCCGTTAGCTGCTGCACGAATTCAAATTTTATCAGGAGGAATATCAGAATGAAGAAGATGCTTGCGCTTCTGCTGGCTGCTGTGATGGTTCTGTCCATGGCTGCCTGCGCCGCCGCTCCGGCGACGACCCCGGCTGACACGACCGCTCCCGCAGAAGACACCCAGACGACCGAACCCGCTGAAACCACCGAGACGCCCGAGGCTCCCGCAGAGGAAACGCCCGCTGCAGAGCCCGAAAATTTGACTGCGACCCAGCAGATCATCAAGGAAGCCGAAGGCATGACCCTTGAAGAATTGGCCAAGAAGGCTATCGAAGAGTCCAACGGCAAGATGTTCTACGGCGTCGGCAACTCCAGCCGCGGCAAGAGCGCCCTGCCGCTGTTCATTGAATATCTGCAGTCCATCGACCCCAGCTACAACATGGAGTTCGAGTGGCAGCAGCCCAAGAACAACAAGATCTTCGATCAGCTGACTGCTGACTCCCTGAAGGGCACCGGCACGTTCGCCATGACCCTTATCCAGGACGGCAACCAGATCGAGAGCAAGATGGTCCAGACCGGCATTCTTGACACCTTCATCCCGAAGGATTGGGCGGACGCCAACGGCACCACCGCTGATGCCTACACCGGCTTCCTGCCGCTGCAGACGCTCAACAAGGTCTTTATGTACAACTGCGTGGGCGATAAGACCTATGACAACTGCTGGGACTTCGTTGCCGAGGGCGAGCATGGCCTGTTCATGGACATCGACTCCGAGATCGTCGGCAAGAACTTCCTGTACATGCTGACCCGCGACGACTATGCAGCATGGCTGAAGGAATCTTATGAGGCGCTGTCCGCTGACGAGCAGGCATACTTCCAGCCCACCATCAGCGAGATGGAATCCGAAGCTGCAGATCTCGGCCTCGGCGCTGACGGCGCTTATGCACTGGCGTGGATCAAGCTGTGGGTCGAAAGCTACAATGCCCAGACCGACGACGGCCCCATCTGCAACACCCTTGTCGATGCTTCCGCAAAGGATCAGTTCGGCCTTCTCGTTTACTCCAAGCTGCGCTCCGTCGAGGAGTCCAGTTCCGTCTCCGTCAACAACATCAAGGTCGCCGCGTATGAAGACGGCTATCAGGGTATCGGCGGCTATGGCTACTGCCATTACCTGTTTGTCACCGATAACTCCCCGCTGCCCTGGACGGCATGCGCCTTCATCGCCTACATGACCTGCACCGCCGACGGCTTCTCCGCCTGGGGCAAGGACATGGGCGGCTACTCCTCCAACCCGACCGTTGCTGAGGAGACCGAGGCTAACTTCCATCACTCCATCGGCGGCATGGCCGAGGACGGCACCACCGTTGAATTCGCAGCCAAGAACGACCGCGGCTACGAGTGGTGGACCACCAACGGCAAGCTCGTGCTCGAGGATCCGGAATACTGCGCAGACGTTGCTTTCACCGTCGGCAGCTGGATTGAAATGCTGAGCAAATACTCCGCAGGCTAATCTGTAAATCCGCACTTTACCGGCGCCCTTGGATCGCGCATCCAAGGGCGCCTTTGCAAAAACGCTGATTCAAAGGCGCTTTTGTAGGGGCTGATGCCTACATCGGCCCGTTCTGTCCCGCTGCAGGGCTATACGGATGGGCCGGTGTGGGCATCGGCCCCTATAGGAAACGGCGTTTGCAGTACCCCTATCATCCGCCCTTCAAATCTGAGAAAAGAGGAGGAAGCCATGAGCCGACCCACTACCCTCCGCGCAAGCAGATCTACGATTGTGCTCAACAAGGTCAAGACCTTCTTTTCCAAGCCGCACAACGTCATTCTGCTGCTGCTTGGCATTGTTTTGACCTTCACCACGGTCGCGCCGATCGTCGCTATCGTGGAGGATACCTTTAAAATTCACGCCGGCACCATCGATGCCCATCTGACTGGGCAGGCGACCGGCTACACGACCGTCAACTACACAGACCTTTTCACCAGCCGCATGGCCAAGACAAATTTGTGGACACCGCTTCTCAATACGGTGCTTCTCGCTGTCGGCACCTGCGTGGTGTCCATTCTCTACGGCGGGCTGTTCGCGTTTTTGATCACGCGAACCGACCTTGCGTGGAGAAAATATTTGAGTTCCATTTTTATTTTCCCGTACATCATGCCGCAGTGGACGCTGGCCGTCGTGTGGCAGAACCTGTTTAACTCCAACGCCGTCACCGGCACGTCCAACGGTCTGCTTGCCGCCCTGTTCGGCGTCAACATGCCGATATGGTGGTGCAAGGGCCTGTTTCCAAGCTTGATGGTCCTGGGCCTGCACTACGCGCCGTTCGCCTATATCCTGATCGGCGGTATTTTCCGGAACATGGATGCCAATCTTGAAGAGGCCGCAACCATCCTCGACACGCCCAAGTGGAAGACCATGTTCCGCATTACGCTGCCGATGGTAAAGCCCGCGATTTTGTCCACCATCCTGCTGGTTTTCGGCAGCGCGATGGGCTCTTATCCGGTGCCGCATTATCTTGGCCTCAGCACGCTGTCAACCAAGTATGTCTCGATGAACTCCAAGTATACGGGCGAAGCGAGCATTCTTGCCATTATCATGATGGTCTTCGGCGTGGCAATCATGCTGCTGAACCAGCTTTCGCTTAAAAGCCGCAAGAATTACACGACCGTCACCGGCAAGTCCGGCCAGATCTCCAAGATCACGCTCGGCAAAACCGGTCGTGTCGTTATCGCGCTGATCCTTGTGATTCTCACGTTCTTCACAAGCATCTTCCCCATTATCTCCTTTGCGTTTGAGACGTTCCTGCCGAATCCGGGCGATTATTCGTTCTTGTACACAGGCGACGCGTCGAACCTCACGACAAAATGGTGGGTCACGTCGGAAAACGTCACGGAAAACGGTATGTATGGCCAGAAGGGCATCTTGTATAACGAGACGATCTGGCGGGCGTTTAAAGGCACGATCCTTGTTTCCGTGGCCTGCGCGCTGCTGGCCGGCTCCATCGGCACGATGATCGGCTACGCCGTCTCGAAGAACCGCCGCAGCCGCTGGGCAAACTATGTGAACTCCGTTGCGTTCCTGCCGTATCTGATGCCGTCCATCGCTGTGGGCGTCGCATTCTTCATCCTGTTCTCGACGGAAAAGCTGAACCTGTTCAATACCTACACGCTGCTGATCATCGTCGGCACGGTCAAGTATATCCCGTTTGCCAGCCGCAGCAGCCTCAACTCCATGCTCCAGCTGTCGGGCGAGATCGAAGAGGCGGCCATCATTCAGAACATTCCCTGGATCAAGCGCATGACCCGCATCATCATCCCCATCCAGAAATCCTCGATCATTTCCGGCTTCCTGCTGCCGTTCATGACGTGCCTGCGTGAGCTGTCGCTGTTCATGCTGCTGTGCGTGCAGGGCTTCATCCTCTCGACGACGCTGGATTACTTCGACGAGATGGGCCTCTATGCGTTCTCCAGCGGCATCAACCTGATCCTGATCGTGACCATTCTGGTCTGCAACACTCTCGTCAACAAAATCACGGGCGCAAGCCTCGACAAAGGAATCGGAGGATAAATCCATGCCTGAAATCAAACTTGAACATATCACCAAGCGCTGGGGCAAATTCTATGCCGTTGAGGATCTGAACCTTGTGATCGCGGACAATGCGTTTGTGACGCTGCTCGGCCCGTCCGGCTGCGGCAAGACCACGACGCTGCGCATGATCGCAGGTCTGGAAACGCCGACGAGCGGCCGCATTACCATTGGCGACACCGTCGTCTTTGACAGCGACCTCGGCATCAACGTCCCGGCTAACAAGCGCAGGGTCGGCTTCCTGTTCCAGAATTATGCACTCTGGCCCAATATGACCGTCTATGAAAACATCTCCTTCGGCCTGTCCAACGTCAAAGAGCCGATGGCAAAGATCGATTTTGAGGCCAAAAACGCCGCGCGGCTGGCTGAGATTCTGAAAACGTCGGCAGAGGTCGTTTCCGTGCTCGAGGAGTGCCGCGACAAGGACGGAAAGCTGGAAGAAAAGAAGGCCGTGTTAAAGCTGATCGATGCGTTTACAATCTCGCAGTATACGGCAAAGAAGCTGTTTGACTATCATCTGGAAACCAAGCAGGACTGCCATGCCGAGATCGCCGCGCTCGAGGCAAAGGCCGAAGCTGCGCACAAGAGCGCGCAGGCCTCCGGCTGCACGCTTGACGCGGAATATCGGTACTGCAGGGACGGTGAGGCCGTCATGCAGACGCGCAAGCTGACGAAAGAAGAGATCGACCTGACTGTCCGCCGTGTCAGCCGCATTGTCAAGATCGGCATGTTCATGGATCGCTACCCGGCGGAACTTTCCGGCGGCCAGCAGCAGCGTGTTGCGATTGCCAGAACGCTTGCGCCGGAACCCACCGTTTTGTTCATGGACGAACCGCTTTCAAACCTCGACGCAAAGCTGCGTCTGGAAATGCGCTATGAACTGCAGCGGCTGCACGTTGAAACAGGTTCCACCTTTGTTTACGTCACGCATGACCAGATGGAGGCCATGACGCTTGCAACTCAGATCTGCCTCATCAACAACGGCGTTCTGCAGCAGTATGAGGCCCCGCTGGATGTATACCATCATCCGGCAAACCTGTTTGTCGCTGATTTTGTCGGCAACCCGTCGATCAACTTTGTCGAGGTCAAGGGCAGACAAGCGGCTGACGGCACGATCTCCATGACCATGCTCGGCGGCGTCCAGGCAACGTTCCGTCCGAAGAAACCGGTCGAACTTGCCGTGTGGTTCGCAGACCGAGACCGGTCGGAGGAGGAAAAGGCCGCCGCGCTCCGGGAAAAGGCGAAGGAAAAGGGGTATGTCGAAAAGGGCAACAAGGACGAGGTATTCCGTTACCACATCGCCAAGGTTGACGAAGAGGACGACTCGCTTCAGGATGCCCCCGAGATCACAAACGAGGATCTTGTGCTCGGCATCCGTCCCGAATTCCTGGACATCGCCGACAGCAGCAATCTGCGCGGCGAAATTTACGGCGCGATGCCCACTGGCATGGAATCGACCATCAAGGTTCGCGTCGGCGGCTTCCTGCTGACGGGCGTGATCTTCGGCAGTTCGCTGTTCACCATCGGCAGCGAGGTTCCGCTGTCTGTCACCGGCGACCAGATCATGCTTTTCGACCGGAAATCCGGCCGCTGCATCACGTCGGGAAGTCTGACGTTCTGAGCGGAAAAAAATATTGAAATGCAAAAGCTGCGGAGAGGTATGTTACCTTTCCGCAGCTTTTTTCTGACGGTTGCGGGGGAGCAGGCAGAAAAAATATCTTTCCGCTTGAGGCTTCCAGAATAGTAAAATCTTATTAAAATAATCCGGATGCTTATCATTTGTTAATTACATGGCGCATGTTTTGTAATAAAATAAAAACAGAAAGAAAATTTAGCAGAAATGGAGAATTCATATGGATGAGGTTTTTCAGTTGCTGGACTATCTTGGAATCCAATCGCAGAGTACGATCCAGACCTATGCACGGCTGGCGCATCGGCGGCATCTAAAAAAGGGTGAGCATCTGTACCACGGAGGAGAGGATTCAACCAACCTGTATTTTCTTATTTCCGGGATTTTGCGGGGCTTTACGGTCAGCGCAGGCGGAAAGGAATATACCGAGTGTATTTTGCACAAATACGGCCATGCGCACATCGGCATGATCGGCATGGGCGTGGAGAAGGAGTTCAAACTCAATAAAAACCTGGAAGCGCTTACAGAGGTGGACGTGATTTATTTTGATGTCCGGCCAATCATGAAGGAACTGCCGAACTCCATTGAGTTTCTGCGGGTTTATGTCAAGAAGCTGGAAGAGTCCTATGCACAGATGTGGGAGGCCCGCGAGATCATGCGTGAGTCCGCACAGGTCCGCTATACCTGGTTCCAGAAGACCTATCCAAATCTCCAGAACGTCATGCAGATGAAGGATGTGGCGACCTTCCTCGGCATTACGCCCGTAACGCTCAGCCGTATTCGGGCCAAGGAAAACAGCAGCGTGAAAAAGGACAGCACAACATGAAGCAGGATATTCTGTATCTGAATCTTCCGGATTCCTACTGTCAGATCTTTCTGCCGACGGAAAACAACCGGAAATATGAACTTGATCTTTCCGCGCAGCTGCCCATTCCGGCCTGCAAGATGGAACTGGAACTGCTCGATGGGCACTGGTGGATGCTCCGGAATGCACAGATCTACTTTTCTGCAGATGGGAAAGGGCCGGATTCCATGCAGCTGTCCGACCAGACGCCGGTCTACGGCCTTCTTGGGGCTGAAAGAGAAACGTTCTCGGCGTGGATCCGGGAAACCTCGGCCCGTGAATTACAATTTGAAAAATTCAGCATCCATGGGCTGACGCGCGTCGTGGTCGGAAAAGCTGAGCAGGCTGATATCCGGCTCGATAGCCCGTATATCAGCCATATTCATTTTATCCTGACAAAAAACCGCGACGGCTGGGTCATCGAGGATATGAGCCGCAACGGCGTTTATCTCGACAACCAGCGCATTCCGCCGAAAAAAAGCTTGCAGCTGCGTCCGTTCAGCCATATCTATACGGGCGGCTTCCATCTGATTTTTCTGGGAGAACTGCTTGCAATCAACTGCGCCGATCAGATTACCACGGCGCTTCCGCGCTATGCGCCGCCTGCACGGGAGGATAAGCCGCTGCCGCATGCACACGAGGCGTTTTTGCGCAGTCCCCGGTTCTTTGAACCGCTGCCGCAGGATGTGATCGACATTGAAGCGCCGCCGCAGAAGCAGAGCCGGAAAAAACAGCCGATGCTGTTCGTGCTTGGCCCGGCGCTGACGATGCCGCTGCCGATGCTGGCGACGATGGTTCTGCGGATGGGTATCGGAAACGGTATGGGCTCCTATTGGGTCATGGGCGTGTCGGTCGTGATGAGCGCGCTGATCGGCCTCGGCTGGTCGCTGGCGCGGCGGAAATACGACGCGAGGGAAGAGACGGCAGAGGAGGCCGAGCGGCAGAGTGCGTACAGGTCCTATCTGCAGAAGAATGAAGCGCTGCTGCAGCAGCGGCAGGCGATCTGCCGGGAACGGCTGCTGCGCCAATATCCGTCTACGCCGGAATTGTTTCAAAAGCTGACCGGCGGACAGGCTGCGGAGGTACTCTGGAACCGCAACGCGCGGGCCGAGGATTTTACGACCGTTCGCCTTGGACTTGGCCGAATGGACATCTCCTCCATGATTCGCACGCCCGCAGTCCGGTTCAGCATCCGAAGCGATGAGTTGGAGGAGCAGCCGGCAAAGCTGAAGGCGGACTATCAGACGATCATGCAGATCCCGTCTCTATTGTGTATCGGCCAGCAGAAGCTGACCGGCATTATCGGCGAACAGACGCGTGTGCAGGAGGTCGTCCGCAATATCATCCTGCAGCTGGCCATGCTGCACAGCTATACGGACGTGCGCCTGATCTGCCTGTTCCGGGAGGCGGAGCGGGAGCGGTTCAGCTGGATCCGCTGGCTGCCGCATGTGTTCTCACCGGACAAATCCCACAGGCTGATGGCCTGCTCGGAGACAGAATATCAGGCAGTGCTGTCCTATCTGCTCGATGTGCTGCGCGCAAGAGACTCCCGTGACGCGCTCCAGAGCGACGAGACGCCGCTGCCGGTCTATGTCGTGCTCTGCACAGACCCGAAAATTCTTTACAATCACGCTGTCTACCGCTATCTGACTGACGGCGGCAGCTATAACGTCTTTTTCCTGCTGGCTTACGGGCATATGGAATTCCTACCGAATGAATGTAAATATCTCATCCAGGCAGACGACAGTTTTTCCGGCGCGTTCCGGATGGATCAGAACCGCAGCGAGACGGATCTTGTGTCGTTTGATCCCGCGGCTGCGTCTATGGCCGAGCAGACAGCCCGGCAGATCAGCCGCTACTGGGTCAATGAGATCGCCGACGGCGAAATTCCCAACCAGATCGGTTTTCTGGAAATGTATCATCTGTCCGACATTCGCGGCTGGGATCTGCTCAAGCAGTGGAAAACGCACCGGGCGTATGAAAGCATCCGCGCGCAGATCGGCGTCAGCTACGGTGCGCAGCCGGTGTATCTGGATATCCATGAAAAGCAGCATGGCCCGCACGGCCTCGTCGCCGGTACGACCGGCTCCGGCAAGAGTGAACTGATTCAGACGTTCATTCTCTCCCTGATGCTGAACTATCACCCGGACGAGGTTGCCTTTATCCTGATTGACTATAAGGGCGGCGGCATGGCGAACCTGTTTGGCGGCACGCCGCACGTTGCAGGCGTCATTACGAATATCTCCGAGTCCGGGAGCGGCGAGGAAAAGAGTGCATCTGCCAGCGTCAACCAGACGCAGCGGGCGCTGCTGTCGCTGAAAAGCGAGATCAAGCGGCGGCAGAAAATCTTCAGTGAATTTGGTGTCAACCATATTGACCAATACAACAAACTCTACCGGCAGGGCGCAGCAGCAGAGCCGTTGCCGCATCTGATCATCATCAGCGATGAATTTGCCGAACTGAAAAAGGAGCAGCCGGAGTTCATCAAGGAACTGGTCAGTACCGCCCGTGTGGGCAGAAGCCTCGGCATTCACCTGATCCTTGCCACGCAGAAGCCCTCCGGCGTCGTCGATGATGAGATCTGGAGCAACGCACGCTTCAAGCTTTGCCTGAAGGTGCAGGACCGGCAGGACAGCATGGAAATGCTCAAGCGGCCGGAGGCTGCGGATTTGACGCGCATCGGACGCGGCTATCTGCAGATCGGCAACGACGAACTGTTTGAACTCTTCCAGTCCGGCTATTCCGGTGCGGAGTACCAGCCGGAACTGGAGCCGGAGGAATTGCAGCTAAACCAGATCGAACTGCTTTCGCTGGACGGTACGCGCACACGCAAACGCACGCGGCATCCGACAGGTGCGCAGAGCATCTCCCAGCTGGATGCCTGCGTTGCCTATATTGCGGAGACAGCGCAGAGCGCCGGGGTCCATCCGGCCAGAAAGCTTTGGCTGCCGATGCTCCGCAGCCAGATCACGCTCGAGCCGCTGCTCGGTCAGCTTCCGGCCAGGCCGTATTCCGCAATTCTCGGCAAGATCGACTATCCGGAGCAGCAGGCGCAGCCGCTCTATACGCTCAGCTTCCCGCGCTGCGGCAACGTGCTGATCATCGGCAGCGCCGGTTCCGGCAAGAGCACGCTTGTGCAGACGATTCTCTATACGCTCAGCATCCGGCAGACGCCGGAACTTTTGAACTGGTACGCGCTCGACTGCTCGAACCATCGGCTTGACGCTCTGCGCAGCACACCGCACTGCGGCGGGATCGTTTATCCCGAGGAAGAGGAAAAGGTCAAGCGCCTGTTCTCACAGCTTACGGAACTCATGCAGGAGCGCAAGCGGATGCTGGCGGATGCCGGTGCTGCGAATGCGGAGGATTACCGCGCGGCCGGCAAGGGCGTGATGCCGCTGACGCTGGTTGTAATCGACAACTATGCCGGATTTATGGAAAACTATGAGCGCTTCGCGGAGCCGCTTTTGAAGCTGCTGCGCGAAGGTATGGCCTGCGGCATTCAGTTTATCGTGACCATGAATGCACCTATGGATATGCGCAGCCGATGGAGCCAGAACTTTACGACGACCATTCCGCTGCAGCTGAACGAGCGTGCGGATTATTACAGCTATCTCGGCCTTACGCCGCAAATGATGCCGACGGGTGAGCCTGGAAGCGGCCTTACCATCTTCAACGGCAGTGTCGTACAGTTCCAGTGCGCCTATGTCGCCGACCCGAAGGCGTGCAGCACGCTCGCGCTGCGCGCTGCGTCCGGCTATCGCGCCCCGGCGCTGCGGTATATTGACAAGCAGCAGCTGTATGCCGAATTTTTACAGGAAACGGCTATTCAGGCGCTGCCGGAGGATGCACTTCCGCTCGGCTGGTACACGCGCAGCATCCGTCCGTACAGCCTGCGCCTGCAAGATACGTTCTGCTACTTTATCAGCGACGTGCAGGGCGCGGGCGCGCAGGCGGCGGTGGAAAACCTGCTGCTGAGCATTTCGCAGAAGCAGCTGGAATGCCATATTGTCTGCCGCGGCAGCACCGCACCGTATGACGCGCAGTTCCGGCAGTACTGCAGCTATGAAGACGTGCTCTCGCTTATGACCTATCTGCGCGATCTGTTCAAGACGCGTGCAGCGGCAAAAAAGGAATACGCTGCGTCTCACACGGAGGCGGAATGCGAGGCGTATCTGCGCACGGCATTCCCACCGGTCATCGTCCTGTTTGAAGATTACAATGCCTTCTGCGCTATGAGTTATTCGCCTGGTACGCGGGTTTCCTATACAGATGTCTGGGAGACGCTGCTGAAAAATGGAAGAGGCTATGGCGTGACCTTCCTTGCCGTGTGGAACCGGGCGCTGTATCAGCAGAATTTCCAGAAGCAGGCCGTTCAGCTGTTTTTGTCGTATCAGACCGGCGTGCATCTGGGCGGAAAGCTGGACGCGCAGCGTGCGATCGAAACCGGCCTGTCCATCACCGAACAGGCACGGATACGCCCGCCGGAGACGGGCTTCGCGCTCGAGGGTACACGTTTGTCGGAGGTCTATCTGCCGCGCACTGCCGCGCCTGCAGAGGAGTTGTGATCCGGAATGTACGATACTTATATTATTGACGACAAGCAGGCTGACCGGAAGCATCTGCGGGACCTTCTGGTGCAGTATCAGATCCAAAACGGCGTTGAGGCAAGGATTACCGGCTGCACATTTGCAGATCAGCTGACGCCGCAGACTGTGACGGTCATGTATTTTCTTGACGCTGCCGGCGGCCGTGTACAGCCGGTCATCGCGCAGGTGCGCGCCGGGCAGACGCAGCACCATATCGTTTTGACTGCACCAAGCTTCCAGCAGCTGATTCAGGCTGTGACCGCCGAAACGCTGCCGACAGGGCTGCTTTTGAAGCCGGTCGGAGCAGAGGAACTGTTCCGGCTGCTGCGCGCAGTGGAGCAGCCGTCTGCTGTGCAGACGCAGGCAACCTATGTCTGGACGGTCAAGGCCCGGCGCTATTCCATCGCACAGGACGCGATCTTATATTTTGAAAGCCGCAGCAAAAAGACGTTTCTGGTAACGGCGGCGCAGGAATATGAGCTTTCCGCGTCGCTGGATGCACTTGAAGAGCAGCTTGGCAGCCGATTCGTCCGTACACACCGCAGCTATCTGGTCAATCAGCGCCATATCCTGTCCTATGACGCGGGCACGATGACCGTGACACTGGACGATGAAAGCGTCGTTTATCTTTCCCGCACGGGAAAAGCAAGACTGAAGGAGGCATTGGCATGGTAACCGGCTACCGCTTTACGGAGGACGAGTTCATCTTTCTGGCGTATTTCTACCAATGCACGACGGTTCCAGCGTGGTTCGTCTGTGAGCCGGAGCAGATCGACCCGGAAAAGGCGCTGCGGACGCTGGAACGCAAGGGGATGCTGTTGAAAAACGGCGAGAAGGACACACCGCATCCGGTGGTCGAATACCTATTTTCACAACTTGCGCAGACACGCGCTTTTTTCGGCGGGACAGACCGGATCTTCTGCTATTTTTGCCCACAGCTTACGCTGGCCGCAGAGCAAAGCGGCGCGGCGGTGCGTTTGCTTCCGTTTCAGACGCCGCAGGACTGCTTTGCCTATCTGCGGGAGAGCGGGTATGAACGCGAGGATCTTCAGCCGTCTGCCCGGCAGGAGGATGGCAGTATCCCGAATGAAACAGAAAAAATGCTTTGGAAGCAGTGGGAGGAAGCGCTATGAACAGCGAAAAAATTCTGATTGAGATCAATGTCGCCGGGGTGAACCGGTCGTTTGACTGCATCGTGCCGCGGACGCTGTCGGCGAAGCTTCTTTGCCGCGGGTTTCTGGAGTTGGTTGAAGAGAGCATGGGGATCCCCTTCGGCGCTTACCGGCAGGCGCTTCTGATGTCGGAGCGTACGGGCTGCATTCTTTCGCCGGAGCAGACGCTCGACGACGCCGATATCGACAGCGGCGACACGCTTTATCTGGTCTGAGGCGCGCTTTTCGGACGGAAATTTACCGTTCATCGCGCCAAGTGTACCGTTCGTCGTCATTTCATCCCAAACCCGGTTCGCTGTGTTAGACTACAATCACAGCAAGGGAACAGATAAAAAACAGAAATGAAGAGGTGAGAAAATGGCAGAGATTCGATGGGATTATGAGCAAATCAGCAGCTTTGTTGATCAGCTCGAGGCATGTATTGATGTGCTGAAGGATCAGCAGACATTTCTTAAAAGATTTCAGGCAGATGCAGCGGGTAGCTGGGCCAGCGAAGCAGGCCAGCTGTATGGCGAACGGCTGGATGTTGACATAGAAGAAATCGGCAATGCAGTCCGGACGTTTGAATCAGCAAAAAACCAACTCCGGCAAACCGTCAGGACCTATGCCGGCGGAGAGTTGAACACAATTAACCGTCTGAACTGGCACTACTACAATCGACTTTCTGTGAGGTGATCTCTTGAAACTGGAACTCGAACTTCAGGCACTTTCCAAGGTCTATCAGGACATGAGAAGAAACGAATACACCATGACATATCTTCAGAATATCCTGAATGCGAATCATTTTTCGGATGAGGTATGGAAAGGAAGAGGAAAGGACGCTTATCTTTCGCTGGAAAAGAACCTTCAAAACACACTGACGACCTGCAGTACAAGACTTGCAAACTCGGCCACCGTTCTGTGGAATGCCCTGCAGTCCTACAAGACGGCTGAGCAAACGGTCGGCACAGATACACTGCAGCTGAACGCAGATCAAATATTCTGAAAAGAGGTGATTGCCCATGGGTTTGATCAAACTGGAGCCTGCGGTTTTACGACGCGCAGCAAAAGATTTGAATCAGTCGATTTCGCAGCTCGGTTCCGTAAACAATCTGATTCAATCCGTTGCCCCGGAGATCGAATACAACTGGCAAAGCGAGTATACTCCGGAGTATCTGGAATGTCTTGAGGCGCTGCGGCAAAACACGCGGAAAATCAGAATGGAACTGGAGGACATTCAGAGAAGCCTCCGCAGCACTGCAACTCGTGCAGAGCAGGCCGACCGGGAAGCGCAGCAGGCGCTCAACGGAAAGTAATAAGCTGTAACTCAGCGCATAAGCGCAAAATATATAATAAAAAGGGAGATTTAAAAAATGGCAAAAATGGTAGTAGATACAGAAGCAATGCGGCGCACCGCAGGCGAGTTTGAACAGGAAATCGGATACTGGCATGATCTTGTCGACCAGATTTGGCGCGCAATGACTGATCTGGACGCAATGTGGGACGGCGATGCAAACGACACCTTTAACGCCATGATTGAAGAGGATAAGCCCAAGTTTACACGGCTGGAGGAAATGATGAACCTGTATAAAGATGCCATTACGAAGGCCGCAGGCAAATACGAAGAGGCCGAAGGCGAAGTTTCTCAGATCGTCAAAACCCGCTGAGCATATCGAATTTTATATACCAAATCCAAACAATCATGATTTAAGAAAGGAATAAATGTTATGAATAAATTACTGGTAACGCCGTCTGAGGTCAACGAGAAGGCAAAGGAAGTAACAAACCTGAAGGAGCATATGATGAGCCATCTGGAGAGCATCAAAACGAAGATCCAGAACATGACCGCAAGCAACTGGGTCGGCACAGCCGGAGAGGCCTACATGAATCAGTTTATCCATGTGTACAATCAGTCAATCGCCGCACTCGATACGCTTCAGCAGCACGCCAACAATCTTGCGCAGGCCGCAAGCCGTTATTCCGAACTTGAAGACGCGCAGATCTCGGAGGCCACGAATCTGGACTCAACGGAGATTTTCTCCAAATAAAGCTGATTGCGCCGGCTGCCTCCGGCGGCCGGCGCATCTCCCGGAGGGCATGCAATGAGATTTCAGATCGACACGGTGCAGTGCAGAGAACTGCTCGTACAACTGACCAACGGATGCGCCGCACTGGAGCAGGCGAAAAAAAACGCCCGATATGTGCGGCTGCAGCTGCATACTCAGACCTGTGATACGCAAATTGATGCGCTGAATCGCACAGAGCAGCATCTTGAACTGTTGGAGGCGCAGCTGAACCGTATGGTGCAAAGGCTGTCTCAGCTTGCGGACAAATATGAAGCGTGCGAAGCGTCGGTACAGTCAGACATCCGGCAGCTGCCCGATGCAAATCTGTTCGAGCAGACACTCCTGCAAGCGCCTCGCCCATGCCATGACCCGCTGCTCTTTTTTAGGGGTCTTAATTTTTACCGAAGTCCGCGTGTTCCTGCTTTCTCGCACCTCGCTCTGTATGAGCTTGCATGGATATCGCCCCGCCGGTATTTCCGCCTTCCGTCCGTTCCGATTCGTATCCATGAATTCCAGTCGAACCGGATGAAACGCTCAGAGTATCAGTTTATCATCAATGATCCGATCTCCATCCCACCAATCGGCATCCTTGCCCTTCCGGGGGATGCAGCGCCGCAGCCGTGGCTGACAAATGCCGTTCTGCACCATCTACAAACGCAGACAGAATCTTCATATGCGGAGGAAGAACATGAGCATCTATAAAGTTGACACCGAATCGATCATCGCTCTGTCCCGTTTGCTCCATGTGGGCGCAAATGCGGTCGACCAGACAATGCGGCAGTCTGCTGCACCCGCGCTCAGAAAGATCGTATTCCAGCGCGGCGCAGATGTGTTCGCAACAGCGCAGCGTCTGGCCGACGCGCTCCGCCGCATGAATACCTTGAAGAATGATTTGAATATCATGGGCGACGCATTGAAGGTTGTAGCAGAAGAGGCCTATAACAGCGACGGAAGCGTCTTTGCGCTCTTTCAGGGAATACCGGTCTGCGTTGCAACAAACCAGCAGATCGTTCAGTTTGACTATACCGCTATGTTTCTTGACAATCGGAACCCCAAGGTTGATGCGCTCCTGATTGGCTGGGCCAGCAACTGGATTGAAAACATGAAGGGCGTTGTTGCGAACGGATTGAACAAGCTTGGCGTCAAAGTTGCGTTGTGGGACACAATTCCGGAGGAAATGATCCGGGACAGCATCGATTCCCTGCTTGAACAGCTAGAGAAGGATTCCATAGAGGGTGGATATGATAACAGCAAATTCGATGAAGCCTATGGTATGTATCGGAAATTTCTGTCACTCGGCATTGAAATCGAGGATACATCCATTCAGGAACTCATGGGCCGATCAACAGACGAATTTACGGAAAACGAATATCTGCAGCTTCTCGTCAAAAAAGAGAACCTGTCCTTCATGAAAGAGATTTCCGATCAGCTGGATGCCGGTTTTGCGGAATATGACGCGCTTAAACACACAATTGGCCTGGCCGATGAAATCAAGCAGGAGTTGGCCAGAAACTATATTGCCCGCACAAAAAACCTGCTGGCAATCAAGCAGGCGCTTCTGGACACGGGCTATGACAATGAGACCGTTAATCGGACGATCGATGAAATGCTGCGTGAATACCAGGACAGCTATCTTCGCGCAATCAAGATGGCATTGTCAAAGGTCGCGGATAAAGGCATCGATAAGGCGATGGGCAAGGCTGGATTGCTAAAGCTTTTCCTCTACACCGTAGACGAAAGCAACCGTCTTCTTGGAACGACAAAAACAGTCAACCATTTGAAATCGGTATACGCAACCGCATCGTACTCCTATGCGTTGGTTGAAAAGTTTAACCAGTATGCACAGATCATCCGTTCCGGGAAGTATACGCAGGCAGACATTGATCAATGTAATCAATATTTTGAGCTTGCCCGGCAGGCCAAAATTCAGGAATATCAGGCAATCGTTGACTTTACAAACGAGCAACTCAGCAGTATCAGTATTGCTACAGCGCAGAAAAAAGCAGACGCCCGGCAAATGATTCAGGAAATCGAAGCCGAAATTCAGAGGCTGTCTGCACTGAAGGACACTGCTGATGCAGCGTATCAGCAGCTTGAAGGAGGCATGGGAGGCAGATGAGCATTTATTCCACCGCCACTCTGACGATGCTTGGCGGGCGGGAGGAGCAGCAGGATGCGTATTGTTTGGAACGGCGGTGGGGAGAGATCTTCGCGGCGGTCTGCGACGGGATCGGCGGTCTGCCGGACGGCGCGCAGGCCAGCCGGAGCGCCGTGCAGACGCTGCTGACTGCATTTCGCGGAAACCCGCAGGCTGCGCCCTCCTATCTCTATCAGCAGACGATCGATTGGATGGACCGGGCCGTTGCGGAGCAGACCGCCGGAGGCGGCTCGACCATTGTAAGCGTTTGGGCGCGCGGCGACGGGCTGTACTGGCTGTCCATCGGCGACAGCGGTTTGTTCCTTCTGCGCGGCGGCAGGCTGCGGCGTCTCGTTCCGGAGCATAATTATGCCGCGTTCTTAAATCAGCGGTTGGAAAAGGGTGAGATCAGCCAACTGTTTTACGACCGGGAGATCAGGCGCGGCCGGGCGCTGACAAGCTATCTTGGGATGAACGGCATTGGCCTGTATGAGCAGAATCAGCAGCCGATGGCGATCGAACGGGGAGACGTGATTTTGCTGTGCTCCGACGGGCTGATGCAGGCGCTTAGCACGCAGACGCTGGAGGAACTGCTTTCCCAGCCCGGCACTGCGCAGCAGCTGACAAAAAAACTTCAGACCGTGCTGCTGAGTCACAGCGACGCCATGCAGGATAATACCACGCTGGTCCTGATCAAACGACACCAATAAATGGAGACGACAACATGAATAAAGTGCTTTGTAACAAGAATCACTATTACGATGCGGACAAGTTTTCGGCTTGCCCGCATTGCGCGCGGGCAAAGGCTTTTTTAGAACGGACAGCGCAGACGGCGCAGCACGCCGCACCGCCTGCGCAGGACGGGCCCGCAAAGGGCGGATACTGGAGTCTCGATGATCTGCGCGGGAAAACGTCTTTGCCGGACACGCCGGTGGCCGGGTTCTCCGCGCCGCCGCCTGTGCAGGCGGGGACGCCCCGGCTGGATATTATGCACACCACGCCGCTGTTCCCGCCGGACGGGATGCAGCTGCCGGTTCCGCCTGTGCCTGTGCAGGAGCAGCAGACGGTTTGCCCAAGCTGCGGTGCGCGGATGGATGGAGCGGAGCGGCAGCCATATTGCCCGTTTTGCGGAGCACGGATGGACAAAGCGGTTCTGCCGGCGTCTGTGCAGGAACGGCAGTCCGAGCCGAAGCCGGTTCCGGAACCCGAACAGCCGCTTTCTCCGGCTTCGGAGCAGGAGAATGAGATTATTCTGGAAGAACCTGCTATTCTAGCTGACGAGCCGGAACCCGCGCCCGTTGCATCGCAGGAGTCTGTGCCTGTCCAGATGCCAAAACCGGCGTTTTTTCCGGCCTCTGCGCCGGACGATGGACGCACGCACATCCTGTATTCCGGAGAGATGAATCAGATTGAGCCTGTGGTCGGCTGGCTGGTCTGTGTGCTGGGCTGTCAGCAGGGACTGTCATTCCCACTTGCCGGCGGCAGAAACCGGATCGGGCGCGCTGCGGATATGGATGTGTGTCTCGGTTCGGATCCCGAGGTTTCCCGGAATGCGCACTGCATTCTCACGTTTGACCCGGCCTCGGAAGCGTTTTATCTGCAGCCCGGCGACGGACGCGGACTGACGTATCTGAACGACGCGCTGCTGCTGACTCCGATGCAGCTGAAGGCGCATGATCTGATCCGTACCGGTGCGACGACGCTCCTGTTTGTCCCGCTGTGCGGAGAGTCGTTCCATTGGAATACTTATTTTCATAAGGAGCAGAAATGAGAACCTGTGAAAAATGCGGCAGGCCGATTGCGGATTCTGCCGCGGCGTGTCCATACTGCGGCTATTCGCAGACGGAGGAAGTGCCAAACGCGCTGCAGCCGGGTTGGGAGATCGCCGGGCGGTACCGCATCGAGTCTGTGATCGGTATCGGCGGCTTTGGCATTACATACCGCGCCTACGACAAAAAGCTTGCGTGTACGATTGCACTGAAGGAATATTTCCCATCCGGCATTACCAACCGCATTCCCGGCAGCAAGGAGGTCATCCTCTATGCGGGAAAACGGACGGAAGAATTTCGGCAGGGCTATGCGCGCTTTCTGAACGAGGCACAGAATATGATGCAGTTCCATTCGGTCCCGAATATCGTGCAGGTGCGGGAATATTTTGAAGAAAACGGAACGGCCTATATCGTTATGGAATATCTGCGCGGTCACACGCTGAAAACGGAGATCGAGCGCGCCCCGCTGGAGTGGGAACGCACGGTCGCTATCGGCGCGGTCGTCTGTGATGCGCTCGCTGCGCTGCACCGGAAGGGAATCGTCCACCGGGACGTCAGCCCGGACAACATCTTCCTGTGCGACGACGGTAAGATCAAGCTGATCGATTTCGGGGCTGCCAGGGTTTCTGTGCAGCAGACCCCGCTGACGGTCGTGTTCAAGGACTGCTTTACCCCGCCGGAGCAGTACTCCCGCTCCGCGCATCAGGGGCCGCAGACGGATATTTATGCGTTGGGCGCTACGCTGTACACTGCGATGCTCGGCAAAAAACCAGAAAGTGCGCTTAACCGCTGGCCGACGGATCATCTTAAGGCCCCGCATGCGCTGAAGCCCGAGATTCCGGAGCCGGTCAGCAATGCTGTCATGCAGGCGCTGGCGCTGGAGCCGGAACTGCGGTTTTCCCGTGCGGAGGAGTTTTCCCGCGCGCTGCTCCAATACCAGCAGACGAAAAGCCTTGAAAAAACACGGAAAGAAAAGCAGCGCAGGAAATGGATCAGCCTGTTGAGCGTGTTTCTGGTGCTTGCCATCGTCGGCGGCACGGTCGGGTATCTCTGGCTCAGCCGCGCGGCCAAGGCGACGCTGCCGGACGCGACAGTCAATATCTGGTTTACCGCGGACCCGCTCCGCGCAAGCGGACAGAATAAGATCGCCGCGCTGAACGCTGCTGCCGCCGCGTTTCGGACGCTGTACCCGAATGTTGAACTGCGGCTGCAAAGTATTGCGTCCGAGCAATATGAGCAGCAGCTCAAGCAGGCAGAGCAGGATGGGACATTGCCGGTTTTGTTCGAGCGCACTGCGCAAAACGCTGAACTTGCCTGCAACGCAAAGGCAATCCGTCAACTGAACCGGCAGATCTCTTCGGAGGAGTTCCGCCTGGCTGCACCGGTCAGCGGGGAATATGCCGCGCTTGGCTATGGGCTTCCCGTTTTGTATGCGTCAAATGCCTGCGCCGAGGGCATCGGCTTCGATTTCCGGCAGGCTACCGGCGCAACGCTTACCAGCCTGGCCAGTCTCGATCTCAAGGCCGGGATGAAGGCGTCGTTTTTACCCGCCTATGAGGTGCTGTTCCAGAGTTCCATCCCGGAAACGGATAATATGAAGGTCAGCGCGGATACGCTGGATGCGTTCTTGTCCGGTGAGCAGGGCCTGTATTACGGAGATACTGCAGACACCGCTGATGTGCAGGCGCAGATGACAGGACGCTACCGGCTGTACGCCGTGCAGTCGCCGGAGTCAGCCTGCATGCTCCAGAATGTCTGGTCAATTACACAAAAGGCCTCAAAAAAAGAAACGGCCTGCGCCGTGCGGTTCCTGTCGTATCTTTTGAGTGAGGACGGACAGCGCTGTTTGTATCTTGAGAACCATTATCCCTGCGTCCCCATATCCAGCGCGGTATATGAGGAGTACCGAGACATTGCCGGAGAACTTGCGGATATTCTTGCCGAGACGCAGCCCCGGTCGTGCGGAATCGCGTAGAAAGAGAGGAAAAACATGAAAATCTGCTTTGGATGCTTTGAGCAATACGACGACTCGTTCGACATTTGCCCGCACTGCGGCTATGCAGAGGGAACCGAGCCGGAACTTGCGACCTATATGCGGCCGGGCGCAATCTTGAAAGAGCGCTACGTCATTGGCCGCGCACTGGGGCATGGCGGCTTCAGCGTGACTTATCTCGCGTGGGACGCGCTGCTGCTGCATAAGGTTGCAATCAAGGAATATCTGCCCAGCGAGTATGCTACCCGCCGCCCCGGCGAGAGCCGCTTGACTGTTTTTACAGGAAAAGAAGGCGAATATTTCCAGTTTGGCAAGGAAAAATTCCTGGACGAAGCAAAGCGCCTGTCCGCGTTTCAGGATGAGGAAGGCATTGTCCACGTCTACGACTGCTTCTCCGCAAACGAAACGGCCTATCTCGTGATGGAATATCTCGACGGTATCACGCTGAGCGAGTATCTGAAAAAGGAATCGGCTGTCTCGCCGCAGGGACGGATTGCGCCGGAGAAGGCGATTGCCATGCTGACGCCGATCATGCTGTCGCTGCAAAGGGTCCATGACAGCGGAATGATTCACCGGGACATCGCGCCGGACAACATCATGGTTTTGAAGGACGGCGGCGTCCGGCTGATCGATTTCGGTGCTGCGCGCCATGCTGTCCACGACTGCGGCAAGAGCATGACCGTGATCATCAAGGACGGCTATTCGCCCGAGGAGCAGTATAACAGCCACGGCGTACAGGGCCCGGCGGCTGATGTTTATGCACTCAGCGCGACGCTCTATCAGATGATGACAGGCGTTACGCCGCCAGGCGCGATTGAGCGCGGGGAATACCTGCAGCAGCACAAGCGCGATCTGCTGCCGCCCCCGTCCAAATACAACAAGGCTATTACAAAGGCGCAGGAAACGGCGCTTCTCAACGGCATGGCCCTGCATACGCAGGAGCGCACGCAGAGCGTGGCTGAACTCTATGAGGAACTGACCGCGCAGACGCCGGCCCGGCGCGTGCAGGAGACGATCCGTAAGCGCGGCAGCTTCAGCTGGCCGCTCTGGGCGAAGATCGCTGCAGGCGTGTTGACGGCCGCGATTGCTGCGGGCGGCGTTTTGCTCTATCTCAACCGCGGTCAGAAGCCCGTTGTGACGAAGGACGGCTATGTTCTGAGTCCGAACGTTGTGAATATGCAGGTCGTCGATGCGGTAGCAACGGCGGAAAAGGCCTCACTGCGTTTGGTCGTGGAGGGTTCTGATTACGACGCGGGCGTCGAGCAGGGGCGTATTCTGAGCCAGGATCCGAAATCCGGTACGAAGCTGGAACCCTCGTCCGATCTGCGGGCCACGGCTAGTCTTGGCAAGGAGCGGCCTGCGGGTACTATGGGAGATACGACGTCCATGCTCAAGGATGCTGCGGAGGATTATCTGACGCAGATGGGTATTTCGGACAAGCAGATCAAATGGGAATATGTTTCAAGCAGCACGGAAATGCCCGGAACCATCGTCGATCAAAGCGTAACGCCCGGCTCACCGCTGACCTCCGACTCGAAGATCACGCTCCGTGTTGTGGAAGAGCCGGACGAACCGGTAACGCCTCTGCCTGAGCCGCCCTCGGACGGCAGTGACTCAGACGGATCAGTTGACATTGCTGTGGTGGTTCCGTCCGCAGATTCCTATGTGACGGTCCGCGATTATGTCGGCCAGCCGTTTGACACAGCCAAGCAGGATTTGCGCACGCTGTCGCTTTACGGCGTCAAATGCGCGCTGCGCTACCATCCGTCTATCCCGAGCGGCAGCATCATCCAGCAGTCTCCGGCGAGCGGCGAACAGGTTCTGAAGGGAACCGGCGTCTATTTCGTCGTCAGCCTCGGCCCGCAGAAGCAGCTTGTGCCGAATGTTCTGTATAAGGATCAGGCGGAGGCGGAGCGGCTGCTGGCGCAGAGCGGCTTTGGCTCTGCGGCGCAGGGCGTCACATGCAGCTATGTTGCGCTCGGCCATGTCGCGGCGCAGACGCCGCTCGGCGGCAGCGAGGCGGCGCCCGGCACCAAAATTGGGCTGGACATCAGTTCCGACAGCACCAACCAGCCTTCGCAGTCCAATGTTACGATCAATCAGTTCAAGCCGCTGCTCGATCTTCAGGTCGGCGAGACGTTCAATCTGGCGGATACGCTGCAATACAGCGGAAGCGCAGGTTCCATCGTCTGGTCGTCCAGCGATCCTTCCTCCGTCTTTGTTGACGTGGACGGTTATGTTGTTGCGATTGCTCCCGGTGCGGCGACGGTCACTGTTGTGGTTGGCGGCGAAGCGGCTTCCTGTTATGTGACTGTCAATGACAGTCGCCCGCTGGAAATGGTGGGAAGCGTCATTCTGGAGGTCGGTGAGGAATTCCCGCTCTGCCAGCAGCTTGGGGACATTGACGCGAGCATGGTTTACTGGGTTTCTGCCGATCCGCGCGTTGCCTCTGTTCTGTGGAATGGCGTTGTGACCGGCGTTGCGGAGGGCTGCACCTTTGTGACCGCGCTCTATGCGGGACAGGTCAGGCAGTGTACCGTGTGGGTGCTCGATTCCGACAGCTATATAAAGGTAAAGCGCTTTGACCAGAACACCAAGCAGCAGGACGCGGAGGCCGCTTTGCAGGCAGCAGGGGTGCAGTATGCTGTCAAGAAGGTCCATAACAGTCAGGTCGCCGCGGGCTGCGTTGTTGATTTCCAGTTCAACGGCTACAGCGACTCGGATTACTATTACATCTCCGGTACGCGCACGCCCGACCTGTGCATCAGCAGCGGCGGCGGAACCACGCAGCAGCCGGCAAAGGAACCGGCGAAGGAACCGGCCAAGCAGCCCGAGAAGGAGCAGCCCGCCGGGAAGGCGTCGCTGTCTGTCGTCAACCGGCCGAGCAAGACAACCTATTATATCGGCGACAAGCTGAATACCACCGGTCTGAGCGTCCGCTATACCGACACTGCGGGCAAAACGCAGACCATCACCAGCGGCTTCACGACCAACGCCGATCTGAGCAGCGCAGGCTCCAAGCAGGTCACTGTCACCTATCAGGGCGTCAGCACGACCTTCAACGTCACGGTCAAGACGCCGAGCGTCACCGTCACGCAGGAGGAACTGAACGAGGGCCTGCGCCTGTACGCCACGACTGACCCCGCCGGTCAGGACGTGACCTGGAGTTCGTCGAATCCGAGCGTCGCGTACTTTGAGGGTAAAACTCTTCACGCAGCTGGCTCAGGCACTGCGGTCATTTCCGCCACAATGACCTACAACGGCCGTAAATATTCCGGCTCAACAACGGTCGTCGTCGGGGAAAAGCAAGAGGAAAAAGAATATCACTTCGCTATCTCAGTATTAGGTGGTTCGGAAGAATACGCTTGCTATAGTGTAGACACAAACATTCCGGGCTATCAGAGAAACCAGACCGTATGGTCTGTTACACCGTCACAGGGAGACTGGTTCCAAGATACTGACGGGTTCCTGTATGTAAATCGAGCCATCGACTGTACTATCACTGCTTTATATAATTACAAAAAGCCAGATGGTTCTTTCTATTCCGCCACATATACGCAAACAGCAAAACGGACCGAGTATACGTTTGGCATCAGTCTTGTCAGCAGAGATATCGCGGCAGGCCGCGCATCCTTTACAATTAACACCACTATCCCCGGCTGTACGAACAACAATGTCACATGGAACGTTGTGTCCGAGCACCGCGGCGGCAGCCTTTGGGATGGACAGTATTATACGGTCGATGAATTCGGCATGACAAACGGCGAATCGTATGTCCTGAATGCAAGCTATGTCTATGACGGCAGAACCTACACAGCCTCCTGTACCGTCACCTGCACATGGGGCAGCGACAATGCTGACGGATACAGTCTTTCCGAAGACCGCGAAGACGGCTGGAAAGACGAATCCGCAGCTTCCGGATTCAGAACTGCAGTCCCGGACTGCACCAGCGTCGCTGCACCATCAGAAGCAGGAAATATGTGGCGCAATAGGCGCTGCATCCGTATGTACGGCGGGTATCCAGCACCGGCATGATTTTTTTGTGAAACTACTCGCAGTATCATAACCCTTCGCAAGCCTCTTTTTTCCCTCAAGCACAGCGCCCGGCTCTTTTACGGAGCCGGGCGCTGTCACGTTTTGATGCGGAGCACAAACCCGCAATCCAGCGAAGCGATTGCGGGTTTGAACGAAGAAAGACCTTTGCTGTCGAGATGGACGCGCCCTAAGCGGTCATCTGACATACAAAGGTCATTTCTGAGTGGTGCCGGTGGCGGGGCTCGAACCCGCACGGTTGTTACGCCGAGGGATTTTAAGGCTTGTATCCCATCCGGAAGACAGCGGAAGTACACGGAACTACAGGTTCAAGACCCATTGAAAATCAATGCTTTTCACCGTTTTTTGAAAAAATAGGAACCATTTAGACAGTTGCGATTTTTCCGAGTTTGATGGTATTGGAGAGACAATGGAGAGAACAAATCAAGCCGTGTTCCTGCCGATGACAATTTCTAAATGGAAGGGATCACTGTGGAAAAAAACAAATCATATTATCAGACGTTGTTTCAAGAGTATCCGGATGTTGTAACACAAGAGCAACTCAGAATGATGCTAAATGGCGTTAGCATTTCATTTACATCAAAACTAATCCACGAAAAGCGCGTAAAGTCATTCTTTATAAAGCCTGCTTATTATATTTTCAAGGATAGCGTGATAGAGTACGTACAGAGTGAGGATTATCAAAATAGGAAACTGAAAGCGAGGGTGTGACATGAAAAAGAATGCCGTTATTGCAATCACCAATCAAAAGGGCGGTGTCGGCAAGACGACGACTGCTCTGAATCTCGCCTCTGCGCTGGAGGCTGAACACAAGCGCGTGCTTCTCATCGACAACGACCCGCAGGGCAATCTGACCGCGTCCATGGGCTTTACGCCGGCGGAGCAGAAATATACGCTGGCGAATCTTCTGCTGGCGGCGATCGACTATCCGGAAGATCTGGAACTGCATCTGCCGCGCTGCATCCTGCATACGGACGGCAAGCCTGACCTGATCCCGGCAAACCGGCGGCTAACAGACGCGGCTGCACGGCTACAGGTCATGCAGATCTCGCAGTACAGTGCGGCAAACGATTCCGGGCGCTGCGCGGAGCAAATGCTGTCGCAGGTGCTGGAACCGCTGCGCGACGCCTATGACTACATTATTATTGACTGCGGACTCAAGCAGGAGCTTTTGACCGTCAATGCGTTGAGCGCGTCGGATTACTGCATCATCCCCGTGCAATCCCACTTCCTCGCATCCGAGGGTATCCCGGATGTGCTGGACATGGTGCGTTCCGTACAGAAGCATTTCAATCCGGATTTGAAGATCGCAGGCATTTTGCTGACGATGTACCAGTCCCGGCCGCAACTCTGCAAGAGCGTGCAGCAGAGTGTCCGAGAGGTCTACGGCGACGATCTGCACGTCTTTGGCCGCCCTATCGAGTACACCATCCGTATTGCGGAATGCCCCATGGCCGGCATGAGTATTCTGGACTACGAGCCGGGCAACCCGGCAGCGGAATCCTATCGGAATCTTGCTTCGGAGGTGCTGCGGCTTGGCTAGAGCGAATATGAACGAGATGCTGCGCAAACGCATGAGTGCGACCCAGCAGGCGTCCGAGCAGCAGACCGGCGACGCGGCGTATGAGCAGATCTTTCAGATGCCGGTACCGCAAACGGAAACGCAATTCCGTGACGTGCCGGTCTGCAAGCTACACCCGTTCTATACCGCTGACATTGGCTTTCATCCCTACCCCCACGCCAAGCTGGAAGCCTTTGCGGAAGAATTGAAGGAAAACGGTTTGTATGAGCGGATTCTGGTGCGTCCCATTGCAGGAACGGATGAATTTGAAATCCTGGCCGGGCATAACCGCACAGCGGCAGCAAAGCTGGCGGGCTGGACGGATATTCCCGCGACGGTCATGATCGTCAACGACCAACGTGCCATCAGCATTGCGATTGCAACGAATCTTCTGCGGCGGCAGGATCTGACGATCATCGAACGCGGCAAGGCGTATAAAGCGTTGCTGGACGCACGAAACCGCTGCGGACAGCGAGATGCGGCAGTTGAAACCTTTGGCGACAATCGCCAAAGGTACAACGCGCGAAAAATCGTAGCCGAGTTCTTTGGTGTGACAGAGTATGAAATCCGCAAAGCCGTCAAGCTGGCACAGCTGATCCCGCCCCTTGCCGAGATCGTGGAGAATGCGCCCAAGAAGCTGAATCTGGCCTGTGCCGACTTGATCGCAGATTACGATGAGGCTGCGCAGACGGCGTTCATTGAGATGTGCCAGATTGATGGCTATGCACTGAATAAGCAGACAATGACATTTATTCAGGCGCAATGCCCACCGCCGTCAGCGAATCAGCAGGAAATTTACGCCGCATGGCGGGAGGCGCGGGCAAAAGAAGCGCAGCTAGCAGCCGCACCGCCGAAAAAGCTGAGCTTTGACCGAAAATGCTTTGCACCGTACCTGAGCAAGTTCAAAAGCGACAAGGAAATTGAAGACCTGTTTCTGGAGTTTCTCAGGCAGCGCGCCGGATGAAGCGCGGCTAACTTTATAAAAACACGACTTTTTACAAGGTCGTGTTTTTTTATACTCAAATTCAGACGGAGGAGGTATCGAATTGCCCGGAAATCAAATCCCATGCACGGCGGACGACCTGTATCGCCTGCTGTGTCGCTATCGTATTCCGCCCTAGCATACAAAACAAAATACAAAGGAGCTGTTTCCATGTACGAAGTATATCAGGATCATCCAAAACAGGCACGGCTCAATATCCGCGTTGTGCTTGCCGTCGCATTTCTCGTCTGTGCCATTGGCGCGGGCATTTTTCTTATCACCCGTCTGGTCAGCAAGCCGCTGACCAAAGAAGACGCTCGTGGTCAAACCGGTATCGTCTACGATTCCAGCGCCGTTGAGGGCGGCTGGGACAACCTTTCGCCGGAAGAAATTGCGGAGAAGCTGAATGAGAAAGTAGCCAAGGGCATGATCAACATCAGCATGAACACCGCGCCGTACTTTGAAAACGGCACGGCGGAGGGCAATGTCATGATCGTGAATGAAGCTATCAACAACTATCCCCAGCAGGTCGAGTTCATCCGCAACGATACCGGCGAACAGATCTTCCAGAGCAAAGCAATCCCCGTGGGCAGCAAGATCGAACGAGCTGCCCTTGATATGGAACTCCCGGCTGGCACATACGAATGCACAGCCATGTTCCACAATCTTGACCCCGAAACCGGCGATATTATCGGAACGGCTGGGGCCATCATCACAATCACCATTAAAAACTGAAATTTTATTATGAAAAAGGAGTAAACACCATGAAAAACTTTAAGAAGACTATCTCTCTCATCCTCGCGGTCTGCATGATCGCTTCTCTCGCCATTTCTGCTTCTGCTGCAAACACCGTTGACGCATCGGGCGGCACCGGCACATCCAGTGTCACGCTCTCGTCCACCGCTGATGGCAGCATTGGCGGCGACCCCGCAGCTACGAAGATGTCCGTGACCGTACCCACCGTCCTTCCGATTGCCGTTGGCACTGACGGCACTGTTTCTACTGCGACCGATGCGAAGATCGTCAACAACTCGTTTGGGGCTGTCAAGGTTGCAAACGTCTCCATCGAAGCTGCACAGGGCTGGTCGCTGGCTGCGTTCGGTGACAAGACCACCCTTGCCCACGAAAAGGTCAACGCCAACAAGTTCGGCTTCCAGATTTCCCTCGGCAACGGCGAAAAGAAGCTGACCGACAGCAAGAACGCCAGCAAGCAGACGCTCCTGACTGACGCCATTGAGGGCTGCTTCATGTCCGGCGTGGGCGATACCTCCGCGAACAGCATCGGCATTGCGTATGACGCCATCGTTACGCCGGTCAGCGAAGCCGTGACTAACACCGCCATCGCAAGCGTCCTGTTCATCATCGCTTGGGATGCGGTCTAATTCAATCGCCTAT
>OLFY01000796.1_pt1 | contig 44565 bp, 42 predicted proteins | sample 1605611 | NCBI WGS metagenome assembly OLFY01 (sample SAMEA3888923, study PRJEB22519) | human gut metagenome | biome: human gut; feature: human-associated habitat; material: faeces | place: Denmark | collected 2011 | reverse complement strand
CTTTCTCTGACCTTTTGCCCCCGCGTCCTTTGTGAGCCTATTTGCAACAGGCCCTCTCTTTTACGATTGCAGTCTCCTTATTCCACGCCCCGGAAACGAGCCAGGAACTCCTTCGTCTCCTGCTGTTGGGGGTCGCCAAAGACCTGTGCCGGTGTGCCCTGTTCGCAGATCACGCCCTGGTGCATAAATACCACCTGCGAGCTGACATCCCGGGCGAAGGCCATCTCGTGAGTCACCACCAGCATGGTCATGCCCTCCTGAGCCAGCGCCTGCATGACGTTCAGCACCTCGCCCACCATTTCCGGGTCCAGAGCGGAGGTAGGCTCATCGAACAGCAGCACCTCCGGGTCCATGGCCAGTGCCCGGGCGATGGCCACCCGCTGTTTCTGTCCGCCGGAGATCTGCCGGGGCTTGGCGTTGATATAGGGGGCCATACCCACCTTTTCCAGATACTTCAAAGCCTGCTGCCGGGCCTCCTCCTTGCTGCGCTTGAGGACCTTCATCTGTCCCACCATGCAGTTTTTGAGGACCGACATATTGTTGAACAGGTTGAAGGACTGGAACACCATGCCCACATGGGAGCGGTACTCCGGGGCATTGACGCCCCGGCCCGCCACGTCGGTACCGTGGTAGAGGATCTGGCCGCTGCTGGGGGTCTCCAGCAGGTTGACACACCGCAGCAGCGTGGACTTGCCGGAGCCGGAAGCGCCGATGATGGAAATAACGTCGCCCTTCTTGACAGTAAAGTCAATATCCCGCAAAACCTCATGGGTGCCAAAGGACTTGCCGAGGTGGCGGATCTCTAAGATATTCTCGCTCATATCAGCGTCCTCCTCTCGTGCTGCCGTTGCGGTTTTTCAGGCCGATGCGGATGCGGTTTCTCTTTTCCTCGCCGGTGTATTCCCGGTTGACCTCGTCAAAGGGTGTTCCCCGGTCGGGATGGCTGTAAGTGCCTGCCGCCATCACCAGCTGATCTCCCTGGGCCAGCTCATAGCTGTCGGAGCCGTCCATAAGCTTTTCCACCAGCCGCAGGATCAGGGATGCGATCAGCGTCAGGGTCAGGTAGCCAATCATTTCAATGGTAGCAGAGGGGAAATACATATTATTGACGCCCACGATGTAGCGGTGCTGGGCGAAGAACTCCGTAAAGCCGATGATGAACATGACGGAGGTGTCCTTCACGTTGATGATGTAGTTGTTGCCGATCTGGGGCATGATGTTCCGCAGGGCCTGGGGCATGATGACGTTCACCATGGTCTGGAAATGGGTCATGCCAATGGCCTTGGCCCCCTCGGTCTGGCCGGGGTCAATGGAAATGATGCCGCCCCGGACGGATTCCGCCATGTACGCGCCGGTGTTGATGGCCACGATCAGGAGCGCGGCGGCGAAAATATTGTCGAACCGGAGGGCGTTATTGGAGAAGTAGGGCAGGCCGTAGTAAATGAACACGGATTGCAGCACCATGGGGGTTCCCCGGAACACCTCTACATAAATGCGGATGATGATCCGCAGCAGCTTCAGCAGGAACCGCTTGGGCAGAGGGTCCTTCTTCGTATAAGGAATGGTATTCAGCACACCGCACAGCAGTCCGATGAAGCAGCCGATCAGTGTGGCGAGGAAGGCCAGCTTCAGTGTATTCCAGATACCGGCCCAGTACATCACCTTGTACTTGCTCCACAGCAGGACCATATCCTGTCCCAGCTTCACAAACTTATCCATGGTCAGTCTCCAATCATCTGTAATAATCAGCGAGGCCCCGCGCTGGGGCGATTCTTGGGATCACCGGGGGGCCGGAGACCCCCGGCGGATCACTCAGATCTCAGGCTGAATGGAAATAGCCTGATCCATCAGGGCGTTGAACTGCTCCTCATTCAGAACGGAGAGGACGGTGTCGATGGCGTCGGCCAGCTGGGTGTTGCCCTTCTGGACAGAGATGCCGATGTTCACGTTCTCGGCCCGCTCTTCTTCAGTAGCAAACTGGAAGTCGCCGTCGGTGCCGGAGAAGTTCAGGATCACCAGATTGTCATCCTTGGCGACGGCGGCCAGAGCGGTGGGCATATCGGTGCAGACATAGTCCACAGCGCCGGTCTGGAGCTGCATGATCATTGCGGGGGCACTGTCGGCAGGAGCCAGCAGGTTGGTATTCTCGATCTGGGGCAGGCAGGAATCATACCAGATGGTACCGGACTGGGAGGTGCAGGTGCCGCCGGCCAGATCAGCGATAGAGGCTGCGTTGGCATACTGGCTGTCCTTGGTGGTCAGGACCACGATGGTAGCGTAGTAGTAGGGGCCTGCCATATCCACTTCCTTCATGCGGTCGGCGGTCATGGACTGACCGGCAATGTTGGCGTCCATGGTGCCGGACTGCACGGCGGGGCACAGGGAATCCCACGCGGAGGACACGATCTCAAGCTCCCAGCCGTAGGTCTCGCAGATGCGCTGGGCGATCATCACATCGTAGCCGTTGGCGTAAGCGCCGGGAACGTTGGAAATGGGCACCGCGCCGTTGGAATCGTCCATCTGCGTCCAGTTGTAAGGCGCGTAGGCGCACTCCATGCCAACGGTGAGCACACCGTCCTCCAGACCCGGAATGGCGCTGGTGTCCGTGCCGGTCAGATCCTCCACAGGGGGGATCTCCACGGCGGGAGCGGCGGGGGTGGTCTCCGCAGGGGTGCTGTCATTGCTGGAGGAACTGCTGCTGTCGCCGCCGCAGGCGGTGAGGGCCAGAGCCATGGTCAGGGCCAGAATTGCGCTCATCCATCTTCTTCTCATACTGTCTCCTTCTTGTCCGGCGTTTTTCTTCCCCGCCGGCGAGGAATGATGAAAAAAATGAACCGCTTTGCCAAGCGGTTCATGGAATATACGGAAAATCTGTCCCTTGAAAATAGGATGTCTCCGAACAGCCAATGATAGCGCTTCACAAAAAATTCTTGTGACAGTCCGGCAGATCTTCTCTGCCGACCCAGCATCCGGACAACAGGCATTGTCCTGACACTTCGGCGGTGGCCCCTTTCCCACTCCACGGCTGCGCTGGCCTTGCGGAGAGTACTGATGGATACCGCGCCTCTATCAAGCGATTCAATTTTGACTGCATATTAGCACCGCTTTTCGCCATTGTCAACCATTTTTCCAAATTTTTAGTATCTTTAGCAGGTGTTGGCAAAAAACGGATGCTTTACAGGCTGATTTATGGTATGCTTTCACAATAAGTCTTGTCATTAACGTTGCTTATGTTGGAAGTCCAGACCGCTCTTGTCTTTTCTGCTCAAGTCCCGTATAATGAACAGCGTAACAATATTCCTGTGCCGAATTGCGGCGAAAGGAGCCAACCATGAATGTCATCGTTATCGGCGGCGGGGCCTCCGGCCTCATGGCCGCCATCACCGCCGCCAAGGGCGGCTATAGCGTCACGCTGCTGGAGCGGCAAGCCCGTGTGGGCCGCAAGCTGCTCTCCACCGGCAACGGCCGCTGCAACCTCACCAATCTGAACATGGGCCTTCCCTACTATCACGGACAGGACGCCGCTTTCATCCGCCCCGCCTTTGAAGCGCTGAGTCTGGATGCCACGCTGGATTTCTTTCACGGTCTGGGCCTGCTGACCACGGCGGAGGACAATGGCCGGGTCTATCCCTACTCCGATCAGGCGGGCAGCGTGGTGGACGTGCTGCGCTTCGCCGCCGACGCCGCCGGGGTCACGACCCGCGCCGGGTTCGAGGTGACGGGCCTGAAGAAAACAAAACGGGGGTTCACCGTCCTCTCCGCCGAGGAAACCCTCCCGGCGGACCGGGTCATCGTCTGCTGCGGCGGCATGGCCGGCGGTAAGCTGGGCGGGACCCGCAGCGGCTACGAGCTGCTGCAATCCCTGGGCCACAGCGTCACCAAGCTGTATCCCGCACTGGTGCAGATCAAGACGGGCAACACCTTTGTCAAGGCTTTGAAGGGCGTCCGGGCCAACGCCGACCTCCGTCTCTGCCGGAACCGGGACGCCGTGGCCGCCAGCCGGGGTGAAGTTCAGTTTACCGACTTCGGTGTCAGCGGCCCCGCCGTGTTTGAGCTGTCCCGGGCCGCCGCCACGGAAAAAGGGCCTCTGACACTTCATATCGATTTGCTGCCCCAGCTTTCCACGCCGGAGATCGAGGAGCTGCTCCGCAGGCGGCTTAGCTCCATGCCGGAGCTGACCACGGAAAACCTGTTGGCCGGGGTGCTCCACAACCGTCTGGGCCGCACGGTCCTGCGGTATGCGGGCTACGGGCTGACGGACCCGGTGGCATCCCTGTCTCCCGCCGATCTGCGGAAGATTGCGGGAGCCGCCAAGGACTTCGCTCTGCCGGTGGTCAGCGTACTGGGCTTTGACGGGGCGCAGGTCACGGCAGGCGGTATCCGTACCGCCGAGTTTGACCCCAAAACCCTCCAAAGCCGCCTGGTGCCGGGGCTGTACGCCGCCGGTGAGGTGCTGGACATCGACGGCGACTGCGGCGGCTACAATCTGCAATGGGCCTGGTCCAGCGGCTATTTGGCCGGCCTGCTGAAAAGCGGAACATAGTAATAGTAAAAAATCAAGGGAACGGAATAACCGTTCCCTTGATTTTTATTTTGAACCAATCAGAACCAGTTCAATGAGAAGAAATCGTTCACCTGTCCCGCCAGCACCAGCAGCATACCGATGGGCGTGATATACTTGATGCAGATCCGATAGAAGGTGTCGATCCTGCCGGTATAGCCGATATGGAGCTCGTCCAGAACCGTCTGAGGACGGATCTCCCAGCCCACCATAATGCTCATCATCAAAGCGCCGATGGGCATGGCCAGGCCCTCAGACAGCATATCCACAAAGTCCAGCATGGAATCGTTCCAGCCGGCGGTCGCAGGCCAGGGGAACACACCGGTGGTACCCAGACCGTCGATCCCTACCAGCACCGACACCGCGAAGATGGCAAGGCAGACCAGAAACGCCACCTTGGGACGGTTTCCTTTTCTGCCTTTCTGCTCCGCCCGCTCCAGGAAATAAGTGATGTCCACCTCGATCAGGGCGATGGCGGAGGAAATGGCGGCGATCAGCACCAGCAGATAGAAGATCACGCCGAACAGCGCGCCGACGGTGCCCATGGCCCGGAACACATCCTGTAAGGTGACAAACAGCAGGTTCGGGCCGCCCAGCTCGATCTGGTCCAGCGGCGTTCCGCTGGCAATGCCGTTGGCCACGGCAGCGGGGATCACGGCGATACCGGCCATAGTAGCCACCAGCGTATCCGCAAACACAATGATGGCGGAGTTTTTCACCAGATCCTCTTTCTGGTTCAGGTAGGAGCCGTAGGTGATCATGGCGCCCATCGCCAGAGACAGGGAGAAGAACATCTGCCCGCCGGCGCTGGCGAACACGGACAGCAGGCTGGGCGTCTCCGCCACAAACCCGGCTTCCACAGCGTATCCCGGCACGAACATGAACTTCAGCCCCTCCATAGCGCCGGGCAGGGTCAGGGAGCGGATGATGATGACCACCAGCATGACAAACAGCGTGGGCATGCCCACGTTATTGAACTTCTCAATGCCGCCGGAAATGCCGCTCCGGTTGATAAGATAGCACAAAGCCAGAAACAGGGCGGCAAACAGCACCGCTCCGGCAGGATTGGACAGCATGGCGGCAAACAGCTCCCCGCCGGTGGCCAGCGATTCGCTGCCGAAGGCAAAGTTGCTGAGGTTCAGGGCCATATATTCGATGCAGTAACCGCCCAGCACCGCGTAAAAGCCCATCACCGCAAAGGGAGAGAACAGCGCCAGCCAGCCGATCCACCGGAATTTCTTCGTCAGGGCGTGATAGGTGCCCATAGCGCCCTGCCCGGTCTTGCGGCCCATGGCAAGCTCCGAAGCCATGACGATAAAGCCCACGAAAATTGCCAGCAGCGCATAGACCGCCAGATACGCGAAGCCGCCGGACTTACCCATTTTGTAGGGGAAGCCCCAGATATTGCCCAAGCCAACCGCAGAGCCGATGGCCGCCATCAGGAAGCCCAGATTGCTGGCCCAACTGGCACGTTTTGTCTCCATAAACGATTCCTCTCTTCTTCAGTATGCAAAACATATTACTTATACCCTCTTTTTTTCCGTCCGTCAAGACGCTGATTGCACGAAAGCGCAGATCTCCGTCAAAAAAGTCTCCCATTTTTTCAGAAATCAGGTTTCTATTGCCTGCCCCGCCGAAAACGTATATAATAACAGGCAAGAAATCAAACACAGACAAGGAGTGCTTTATGAAGCAGGAATTTATCCGGGTAGGCCGCATCGTCAATGCCCACGGCATCCGGGGCGAGGTGCGGGTGCAGCCCCGCCGGGTCTCCCCCGCGCTGCTGACCCGCTGCAAAACCTTTTATATCGACGGTCAGCCCATCACCCCCACGGCGAATCACGTCCACAAGGAGCTGGTGCTGCTGAAGCTCCCCGGCGTGGACGATATGAACGCCGCCCTGACCTATAAAAATAAAGACCTGTTCCTCCGCCGGGCCGACATCGTTCTCCCGGAGGGAGAGTATTTCGACGATGAACTGCTGGGGCTGGAGGTCTACGACTGTGACACCGGCGCCCTGCTGGGAACTCTGACGGCGGTGGACGAGTACCCCGCCAGCAAGGTCTACACCGTCAAGGGTGAGCGGGAGATCCTGATCCCCGCCGTGAAGGACGCCTTTATCCGCTCCGTTGATTTGGACGGGGGACGGATGGAGGTCAAGGTCTGGGAGGGGCTGTAAATGGACATGCAGATCGACATTTTGACCCTGTTCCCGGAATCCGTGGACGCCATGCTGAACGTCAGCATCTTAGGCCGGGCGCAGGAGCGGGGCTATATCGCCATCCGCACCCATCAGATCCGTGCCTACACCACCAACAAGCAGATGCAGGTGGACGATTACCCCTACGGCGGAGGCCGGGGGGCCGTGATGCAGGCAGACCCCCTGTTCCGCTGCTGGGAGCACGTTGTCAACACCTATGGCCCCGGCCGGACCATCTTCATGTCCCCCTGCGGCCGGACCTTTACCCAGTCCGTCGCCAGAGAGCTGAAGGCCCAATATGACCACCTGATTCTGGTCTGCGGCCACTACGAGGGCATTGACCAGCGGTTCATCGACGCGTGTGTGGACGAGGAACTGTCCATGGGCGATTTCGTCCTCACCGGCGGAGAGATCCCCGCTATGGCCGTAACGGACGCCGTGTGCCGCATGGTGCCCGGTGTTCTGCCGGACGCCGAGTGCTTTGAGGAGGAATCCCACTGGGACGGACTGCTGGAATATCCCCAGTATTCCCGGCCCGCCGTGTGGCATGACCGGGCCGTACCGGAGATCCTTCTCTCCGGGGATCACGCCAAGGTGGCGGCGTGGCGGAAAAAGGAGAGCTACAAGCGCACCATGACCCGCCGCCCGGATCTGTTCGCGAATTTTGACGAAACAAAGCTCACCACCAAGGCGGAGCGGAAAATTCTGGCGCAGGCCAAGGAGGAATTTGCTGCGGAACAAGCTGAGACTTCCACGGAACCGGAGGAATAAACCCTCCCCATCAGAAAGGAGACCCCCATGAAAAAGCGCGTCATTCTGATTCTCTGCGTGCTTGCGGTTCTGCTGACAGCCGTCATCTGTCTGCCCTTTGCCCGGAAGATCGATACCACCGTCACTGCCACGGAATACCGGTTCAATGATCCGGCCTACGCTGTGGAGCACACGGTCGTGATCCACGGTCACGACACCCGGAATCTGCTGGGCTACGGCGTTTTTGAGGGCACCTTTGCCGTCAGCGGCTTTGAAAGCGGTCAGGAGGGGTGGACGTTCCGTGTCTCCTTTTCCGGCAAGAAGTCCCTCGGCACCGCATTCAGCCAGCGTCCAAGTGGGGAAGCCTGCACCCGGGACCTCTTTCACCTGCGGGCTGACCGGGACTGGTCAGACTTTGCGGGGCTGATCATGGAGGTCTCCGACAAGGCGGGCCATACCTCCACCGGAACCTTCGACCCTGACACGGGACGGTTTCTGGTCAGCGGTCCCGCCGACCGGGAGGCTGCCGTCGCCAAAGCGGCGGCGCTGTTCCGGAAGGACCCCTACTGGTACGGCGTGTTTCAAAGACAACCCGACTGATATAACCGAGGCCGGACGCTTGTGCGTCCGGCCTCGGCTTCTGTATATTCAGTTGCTTCTGGAGCATTTCTCCGCGTCGATGGCCAGCACCAGCATCAGCGCCCGGAGGGCGTCGGCGGGGTTTACCACGTCGATGACATAGGTATCCGTCCAGTGGAACAGCTCCTTGGTGACGGTGGCCACCAGCGCCCCGCAAGGCTCCGTTACCTGATAGTCCCACTCCATAAAGCTGCCCTGAACCTGCCAGCCGTTACAGTCAATATCGAATTTCGGGGTGAAAAAGGTAAACGCCTTTTGGATACTGCCGATATACACATCATTTTCGTACAGCTCGAATTTGGGCAGCAGCGTCAGCACCCGCTCCTTCACGGTGCCGATGTGGTTCCCGGCGGCGTCAAGGATGTGAAGGCAATGGCCCCAGGAGAGCTTGCCCTCTACGGTGTAGACCGTCTCCCCCGCCTCGTTATAAATATCATAGCTGTCGAACCACGAGAAAAACCGCTGCTTGAAAAGTAGCTTCATAGGCCCTCCCTGTCAAAAGACGATGCCGCCGTCACGGTCGCGGTGAAAATCTCTGGAAAAATAGGCGGTCATAGCTTTTACCAGATAGTCCGTATCCGCCGCCCCCGCCGTCTCGCAGACGCTGTGCATGGCCAGTTGGGGCAGGCCGATGTCCACGGTAGGAACGGAGAGATGGGCTGTGGAGATATTGCCCAGGGTGGAGCCGCCGGGGAGATCCGCCCGGTTGCTGTATCGCTGGACCGGCACCCCCGCCTCCTGACAGATGGCCTGAAACACCGCCCCGGATACGGCGTCCGTGGTGTAGCGCTGGTTGGCGTTGTACTTGATGACGATGCCGCCGCCCAGCACCGGGAACTCCCCCTTGTCGGCGTACTCCGGGTGGGCGGGGTGGATGGCGTGGGCGTTGTCCGCCGACACCATGAAGCTGTTGGCGGCGGCCGCCTTCCAGCCCTCGCTGTCAAGGCCGCAGCCGTGGGCGATCCGCTCCAGCACATCGGTCAGGAAGGTGGAATCCGCCCCCTGACGGGTGTTGCTGCCCACCTCTTCGTTGTTGAACACCGCCAGCACCGGCAGGCTCCCGCCGGGCTTTGCCGATAAAAAGCCCTCCAGACAGCCGAACACGCATTGAAGGTCATCCAGCCGGGGGGAAACGATGAATTCCCCGTTCAGGCCGGTCTGCACAGCTTTCGTTCTGGGATAGAGGAACAGCTCCGTAGAGAGCAGATGCTCCTCCCGCACCCCAGCCGCTTCGGCGATGAGCTTGCGGAAGGCTCCCGGCTCCTTTCCGCAGCCCAGCAGGGGCAACAGGTCCACCGCCGGGTTCAACTCCGCTCCCTTGTTCACGCTCCGGTCCATGTGGATCGCCACGCCGGGGATCACCAGCAGATCCCGGTCAATGTTCACCAGACGGCTCACAAGGCGGTCTCCCTGCCGGATCACCACCCGGCCCGCCACAGACAAGGGCCGGTCCAGCCAGCCACGCCACACACCGCCGCCGTAAGGCTCCACACTGAGCCGCAGGGTATTGCCGGCGGAAGCCGCTTCTGCGGTCTCCCGCACCTTGAAGGTGGGAGAATCGCTGTGGGCCGCCGCCATCAAAAAGCCGTGAAACGGCCCCTCAGGCACCCGGAACGCCACCAGAGCGGAGTCACCCCGCTCCACAACATATAGTGTCCCCTTTTCCAGCTTCCACTGCTCAGATTCCCGCAGCTCCACCGCTCCCGCCGCCGTCAAGGCCGCTTTGGCGTTGGCCGCCGCATGGTAGCAGGTGGGGCTTTCGTCTAAAAAGCGAAACAGTTTTTGCACCGTATCCACGTTGATTTCCTCCTGTCCGATCCTGATTTTTTATTATTATACGCTCTTTTGTCCCCGAGGTAAAGATAGGTGCCAAAGTTTTCTTGCGCTTTTTATGACATATTACAAATCTGTTTTCAGCCCTTGAAACGCAAGATATTGTATGTTATGATTCTTTTGCTACAAAAATATTGAGGGTGCCCTGTGCACCCTTTCAAAATGTAATGGAGGAAGATCAGCATGACAGTCATCAAGCGGAACGGCTCGGAGGTAACTTTTGATATCACCAAGATCATTGCGGCCATCACCAAGGCCAATGAAAGCGTGGACGAGTCCATCCGGATGACCCCCATGCAGATCCAGCGGATCGCGGAAAGCGTGGAGTTCTCCTGCCTGAAGATGAACCGTTCCCCCTCTGTGGAGGAAATACAAGATTTAGTGGAGTACCAGATCATGGCCCACGGCGCCTTTGAGGTGGCCAAAAACTATGTGACCTACCGCTACACCCGCTCTCTGGTCCGCCGCTCCAACACCACCGACGAGAAGATCCTCTCCCTGATCGAGTGCTGCAACGAGGAGGCCAAGCAGGAAAACGCCAACAAGAACCCGGTGGTGAATTCCACCCAGCGGGACTACATGGCCGGCGAGGTGAGCCGTGACATCACGGAGCGCATCCTGCTGCCTCAGGAGATCGTGGAAGCCCACCGGGAGGGCATCATCCACTTCCATGACGCTGATTATTACGCCCAGCACATGCACAACTGCGATCTGGTGAACCTGGAGGATATGCTGCAAAACGGCACCGTCATCACCGGTACCCTCATCGAGCGGCCCCACAGTTTCGCCACTGCCTGCAATATCGCCACCCAGATCGTGGCGCAGGTGGCCTCTAACCAGTACGGCGGCCAGTCTATCTCCCTGACCCATCTGGCCCCCTTTGTGGAGGTCAGCCGTCAGAAGATCCGTAAGATCGTGGAGGCGGAAATGGCCTCCATCGGCGCGGACCCCGGTGCGGAAAAGATCACGGAGCTGGTGGAGGCCCGTTTGCGGGAGGAGATCCGCCGCGGCGTTCAGACCATTCAGTATCAGGTGGTGACGCTGCTGACCACCAATGGACAGGCTCCCTTCATCACCGTGTTCATGTATCTGGGCGAGGCTGAAAACGAGCGAGAAAAGAAAGATCTGGCCATGATCATCGAGGAGATGCTGCTCCAGCGATATCAGGGCGTGAAGAATGAGGACGGCGTGTGGGTCACCCCTGCCTTCCCCAAGCTCATTTACGTGCTGGAGGAGGACAACATCACCGAGGATGCTCCCTACTGGTATCTCACGGAGCTGGCCGCCAAGTGCACCGCCCGCCGCATGGTGCCGGACTACATCTCCGAGAAGAAGATGCGGGAGCTGAAGGGCGACGTCTATACCTGCATGGGCTGCCGCTCCTTCCTGACGCCGGACCGCTTCACCGATGCGGGTATCGGCAACATCGCCAACGCCAAGAACTACCAGCCCGGCAAGCACAAGTACTACGGCCGCTTCAATCAGGGCGTGGTCACCATCAACCTGCCGGATGTAGCCCTCTCCTCCGGCGGCAATCTGGACAAGTTCTGGAAGATCTTTGAGGAACGGCTGGAGCTGTGCCACAAGGCCCTCCAGTGCCGCCACAACCGTCTGAAGGGTACGCCCTCCGACGCCGCGCCCATTCTGTGGCAGTACGGTGCGCTGGCCCGTCTGAAAAAGGGCGAGACCATCGACAAGCTGCTGTTCAACGGCTATTCCACCATTTCTCTTGGCTACGCCGGTCTCTACGAGTGCGTAAAGTACATGACCGGCAAGAGCCATACCGATCCCGCCGCTACTCCCTTTGCCCTGTCCATTATGCAGAAGATGAATGACAAGTGTGCAGAGTGGAAGAAGGCGGAAAATATCGACTATTCCCTGTACGGCACCCCCCTGGAATCCACCACCTACAAGTTCGCCAAGTGTCTCCAGCGCCGGTTCGGCATCATTGAGGGCATCACGGACAAGGGCTATATCACCAACAGCTACCACGTCAACGTGACGGAGGAGATCAACGCCTTTGAAAAGCTGAAGTTCGAGGCCCAGTTCCAGCACCTCTCCCCCGGCGGCGCCATCAGCTATGTGGAAGTTCCGGATATGCAGAACAACATCCCCGCCGTGCTGGAAGTCATGAAGTTTATCTACAACAACATCATCTACGCCGAGCTGAACACCAAGAGCGACTACTGCCAGGTCTGCGGCTGGGACGGTGAGATCCAGATCGTAGAGGACAACGGCAAGCTCATCTGGAAGTGCCCCAAGTGCGGCAACACGGATCAGGACAAGATGAACGTGGCCCGCCGGACCTGCGGCTATATCGGCACCCAGTTCTGGAATCAAGGCCGGACTCAGGAGATCCGGGACCGGGTCCTGCATCTGTAAAAAAAACCACTCCGAAGCAACAGGCCTCCTCTGCCAAGAGGAGGCCTGTTTTTCTTTGGTAAGACGGCAGCAGCCGCGCCGGCGGGAATTTCCGTCAGGGCGGCTGTCTGTTTATTCATGGACCCGCAATTCCAGTACGTCCGGCCGGGCATAGTGGCCCACGCCGTCAAACTCCATGCGGCTGGCAATGGCCTGCTGCATATCCAGATCGGCGTAGATGATGTCCTCCTTGTCCCACACCGGCTGCGTGACATAGTGGCCGTAGGGGTCCACCACGCAGCTTCCGCCCCGGCAGGGGATGTCGCTCAGTTGTTCGATCTCCTGCGGGCAGTGGAGATCCTTGGGGTACATCTCCTTGGTGAACACCATGTCGGCGTTGATGAAGAAGCAGTGGCCCTCGATGGCAATGTGCTTGATGGTGTCCTGCCATTCGGGGTTATCGTTGGTGTTGGGGGAAATGTAGAGGGTAATGCCCTTCTGGTACAGGGCCACCCGAGCCAGAGGCATATAGCTCTCCCAGCAGATCAGATTGCCCATGGGGCCCCAGGGGGTATCGGTGATGGGGAAATAGTCCTTGTTGGCGTCACCGTACACCAGACGCTCCACTCCGGTGGGCTTCAGCTTCCGGTGGACGTTCAGCAGCTCCCCATCCGGGGAAAATACGAGGTTGGAGTTATACAGCGTGGCGCTGTCCTCTCCCCGCTCGGACACGCCGATGCTGACATAGGCGTGGACCTCCTTCGCCGCCTGTCCCAGCAGCTCCGTCTCCGGGCCGGGGACGCAGAGGGAGTTGTCATAGTACCGTTTCCAGTCCAGACGGCCCACCTTGTCCCGGCTGCCAACGGTAAAGCCGAAGGTCATGCCGTAGGGATAGCAGGGGATGATCAGCTCCGGGAACACGATGAGCTCCGCGCCGTTCTTGCCGGCTTCCCGGATCAGTTCCACCATTTTTTCCGTACCGGCTTTTTTGTCAAACATCACCGGGGCGCACTGCACCACAGCCACCCGGCAGGTATCCTTCAGATCTTTCATAGTTATTTCTCCTGACTGGATCGGCGCTTCTGCGCCGCGTTATAGCTTCATGATAGCAAATCCTTTCGCCAATGACAATACAGAAAAAATCGATCAATCTTTCCAGATAAAAATGGGAACCGGGGGATCGTTCCGCCGGTTGGCCCAATCGCAGCGGAGGACGGAAAATTTCCGGTCATCCAGCGTTTCCAGCCATGTCATCACGGCATCCCGCTCCCCGTAGCCGTTGGCGCCGCCGTAATACAGGGCAATGGCGATGCCGCCGCCGGGCTTCAGCAGCCGCAGAGCCGCCTCCAACGCCGCTACGGAGGTATCCGACCGGGTAAAGATAGACGGGTCCCCGCCGGGAAGCCGTCCGAAGTTGAACACCACACAGTCCACCGTTTCCGCCACCGCGTAGCGCTCCATATTGGCGTGGCTGTCCCGGATCACCTCCGCCGTCAGGCCCTCCGCCGCCAGCAGGGCCTTGGTCTGCGCCACCGCCGCCTCCTGAATGTCAAAGGCCAGCACCCGGCCCGCATCCCCCGTCAGGCGGCACAGCAGGGCCGTATCCCGGCCCTTTCCCGCCGTGGCGTCGATGCAGAAGTCTCCCGGCTTCACGGTCCGGCGCAGGAATTCGTGGACCATAGACAGTGTGTTCAGCTGCATAGATCAGTTCCTCCGTATAGAAAAGGGACCCTCATCGAGGGTCCCTTTGATGGATCGAATATAGCTTAGCCCTTGACGATGGAAGCGGTGTCCATAGCGATCATGAGCTCCTCATTGGTGGGGATCAGCAGGACCTTCACCTTGGAGTCGGCGGCGGAGATCACAGCCTCCTTGCCACGGACATTGTTAGCCTCGGCGTCCATCTTCACGCCCATGAACTCCAGACCGGAGGCGATATCCAGACGCTGAGAAGCGCTGTTCTCGCCCACGCCGGCGGTGAAGATGATGGCGTCCACGCCGCCCATAGCGGCAGCATAAGCGCCGATGAGCTTCTTTACGCCATAGTTGAACATATCCACGGCCAGACCGGCGCGCTCGTTGCCCTCCTTGTGGGCATTCTCCAGATCACGGAAGTCGGAGGACACACCGGACACACCCTGAACGCCGGACTTCTTGTTGAGGATATCCAGCATGGTGTCGATGTTCATGTCATACTTATTCATCAGGTACTGCAGGATACCGGCGTCCAGATCGCCGGCGCGGGTGCCCATGGGCAGACCGGCCAGGGGGGTGAAGCCCATGGAGGTATCCACGCTCTTGCCGCCGTCCACGGCGGTGACGGAGGAACCGTTGCCCAGGTGGCAGGAGATCAGCTTCAGCTCCTCAGGCTTTTTGCCCAGCATAGCGGCAGCGCGCTGAGAGACATACTTATGAGAGGTGCCGTGGAAGCCGTAGCGACGGACCTTGTCATTCTCATAGTACTCATAAGGCAGAGCATACATATAGGCCTTGGCAGGCATGGTCTGATGGAAAGCGGTATCGAACACGGCCACCTGAGGCACGTCCTTGCCCATAACGGCGGTGCAGGCGTTGATGCCGGTGATGTTGGCAGGGTTGTGGAGAGGAGCCAGGGGGATGCAGTCCTCCAGAGCCTTCATGACCTCATCGGTGATGAGAACAGACTTGTTGAAGGCCTCGCCGCCGTGCACCACGCGGTGACCCACAGCGTCAATCTCCTTCATGGAGCCGATCACGCCGTTGTCCTTGTCCACCAGAGCGTTCAGCACAGCCTGAATGGCCTCGGAATGGGTGGGCATGGCCACGTCCACAGCGTCCAGGACCTGCTTGCCCTCGATCTGGGGCTTATAGGTGAACTTGCCGTCGATGCCGATGCGCTCGCACAGGCCCTTGGCCAGCAGCACGCCGGTCTCGGGGTTCAGCAGCTGATACTTCAAAGAGGAACTGCCCGCGTTGATAACCAGAATATTCATCGTTGGATCTCCTTCTTCTTTTGGGAAAGCCTTGCCAGCTTTCCATATTTAAGCTACAATGTAAATATAACGTTTGCATTTGCGCAAACCCTCTTTTTTATTATAACAAATCCTCCACAAGATACAACCTACATTTTTACCGAATTGACATTATTTTGTAACCGCTTTGAGGTGACAAATGTGAAAACCGCTGGTATCATAACAGAATATAATCCCCTGCATTATGGTCACCTCGCCCTGATACAGGCCGTCCGGCAGCAATTTGGCGGAGACACCGCCGTTATTTGCGCCATGAGCGGCGATTTTGTCCAGCGGGGTGACTTTGCGTTGGTACGCCGTCACGCCCGGGCGGAGGCCGCCGTCCGGAGCGGGGCGGATCTGGTATTGGAGCTGCCCCTCCCCTGGGCCGTCAGCTCTGCCGAGGGATTCGCCCAAGGCGGCGTCGAGGTTCTCACCGCCACGGGGCTGCTGGACGTGCTGGCCTTCGGCAGCGAATGCGGAGACACCGCCGCCCTTCTGCGGACCGTGAAGGCTCTGGAGGGCAATGCTTTTCAAGCGGTCTTGAGAGCGGAGCTGACCAAGGGGGACAGCTTTGCCGCCGCCCGCCAGCGGGCCGTGGCCGCCTTGCTTTCCCCGTCAGACGCTGCCCTGCTGTCCGACCCCAACAACACCCTTGGGATCGAATACTGCCGGGCGCTGCTGCGTGTGGGCGCGGCTCCTGCGCTGTTTACGATCCCCCGGACCGGTGCGGCCCATGACGTCACCCCGGAGAACGCCGGGGGCTATTCCGCCTCCGCCATTCGGCACCTGCTGGCAGAAGGCCGCCGAGCCGATGCCCTGTCCCGGATGGTCCCGGCCATGAGGGCCGTTTACGAGGCGGAGGAGACTGCGGGCCGCGCGCCGGTATTCGCCGCTGCCTGTGAGCGGGCAATTCTGGCCCGGCTCCGGTCCATGACTCCGGCAGAATTCGATGCGTTGGACACCGGACACGAGGGCGTCGGCCAGCGGCTGTACAACGCCAGCCGGAACGCCGCCACCCTCGACGCCGTTTTAGACAACGCCAAAACCAAGCGCTACGCTTACGCCCGGCTGCGGCGGATGGTCCTCTGGGCCTATCTGGGCCTGACCCCCGCCAAGCTGCCCGCCTCCGTCCCTTACCTGCGGGTCCTGGCCGCTAACGGGACCGGCCGGGCACTGCTGGGCCGGATGCGGAAAACCGCCCGCCTTCCGGTCATTACGAAGCCCGCCGCCATCCGATCCCTCTTCCCTGACGCCCAGCGTCTCTTTGAGACCGAGAGCCGGGCCGCCGACCTGTACGCTCTGGCTTATCCGGAGCTGACAGAAGCCTGCGGCTCCCTCTGGCGGCAGAATCCCGTCATGCCCTGACTCATTTCCTGAAAGGAGTTTCACATGAAAAAGTATCTGTCTCTGATCCTGGCCCTATGCCTGCCGGCGCTGCTGGGCGGCTGCGGTGCTGTCCCGCTCCCCATGCCGGAATCCCCGACGCCGCCTCCCGCTGCGGATACAGAGGAAATTACTTATGAAGTGTCCACCGACCCCTATGAACAAACGGTGACAGCGGAGGACGGCACCACTTTGATGGTCATTGATTTCCAAATCCCTCATTTGCAGGCCTACGCCAACGGTGCGCTGATCGAAGATCCTTCCACCCCTGCGCAGGAGCAGGCCATGGACCGGGTCCATACCTTTAACGAAAATTTCGACCAGTGGCGAGAATCGAATTCCTCAGAGGAAAACATTTCCTTTGTGAAGGATCTGTATCGGGATACGCCTGAGATGTTTTCCGAGGACCATATGGCTCCCCTTTCAGAGGAACTGACTTACACCTGCTACCGCACCGGCACCCTCATCAGCATTGCCGCCGATTATTACAGCTATCTGGGCGGTGCGCACCCCAACACCGTGTATTTCGCATGGAACTATGATCTGGACAGCGGCATGTTCCTCACCATCTCGGAGCTGGCTGCCGATCCCCAGACCTTCACGCTGGCAGTGACGGATATGATTGAGGTGCAGGCGGAGGAACAGATCGCATCGACACCGGAGCTGGAGGGGCAGTCCCTCTCCGATGTCTATTGGGATAATTACCGGGAGACTTTGGAGAAATGGAGCAGTGACTACGCCGCCTCCTTTGATGCGGACGGTCTGACGGTGATCTTCTCCGCCTACGAGCTGGCCTCTTACGCCAACGGCCCGCAGGAGTTCCATTTCCCTTACGCCGCACTGGACAGCTATTGGAGCGACAGCGGTCGGGCGGTGCTGGGCCTGGACTGATGTTTTCGCAGCCGTAAAACAGTCCTTACAACTCAATTTGCGCAAGAAAGGGCAGTCCCGATCGGGACTGCCCTCAGCGTGTCGAAAAAGTCTTTTCTCCCCGCTGAGCAAGTTTTCAGAACTTCATAAAAGTTCTGAAAACTTAGGATTTTAATGGCGCGGGACACCCCTCTTGGGTTTCCCGCGCACACCCTTCCTTACCGTCGCGGAGAATTTACTACTTTATCGACAGTCTCAGGGCAGTCCCAATCGGGACTGCCCTTTCATTTTGATTTTTTAGAAATGCGAATCTTAGTACAGCTTCGCACCGGCGGGAATCCGGTCATCCACCATCAGGAGATTCAGGCCCTCGTGACCGTCCTCCTCATGAACAGCGGAGATCAGCATACCCTCGGAATCAATGCCCATCATTTTTCTGGGAGGCAGGTTCACGATGGCGATGGCCGTCTTTCCAACCAGCTCTTCCGGCTCATAATATTCATGGATGCCGCTCAAAATCACGCGATCCGTGCGCTCGCCGTCATTCAAAGTGAACTTCAGCAGCTTCTTGGACTTCTTCACCGCTTCGCAGGCCAGGATCTTCACGGCACGGAAATCGGACTTGGCGAAGGTTTCAAAATCCACCATGTCCTTGAAGATGGGTTCGATCTTCACGTTGGAGAAGTCGATCTTCTCCTGCACGGGAGCCGCAGCAGGCACGGAAATGGCCTTTTCAGCCTTCTTGTCGGTATCCAGCGGCTTCATGGTTGGGAACAGGATGACCTCCCGGATGGTGTCCGCGCCGGTGAGCAGCATGACGCAGCGGTCGATGCCCATGCCCATGCCGCCCGTGGGAGGCATACCGTATTCCATGGCGGTGAGGAAATCCTCGTCCAGCATTTCGGTCTCGTCATCGCCCCGCTCCCGCTGCTCCACCTGCTTTTCAAAGCGCTGGCGCTGGTCGATGGGGTCGTTCAGCTCGGAATAGGCGTTGGCCAGCTCGCTGTGGCAGATAAACAGCTCGAAGCGCTCCGTCAGCCGGGGATCGGCAGGGCTGCGCTTGGTCAGGGGGCTGACCTCCACAGGATACATGGTAATGAAGGTGGGCTGGATCAGCTTCTCCTCCACCTTCTGATCGAAGCAGGCGTACAGGGCGTTGCCCCAGGTCTTTTCGGCGGCATCCGCCAGCTCCACGCCCACGGCCTTAGCCGCGGCCACGGCCTCGGCGTCATCGGTGATGGCGCCGAAGTCCACGCCCACATACTCCTTGACGGCGTCCACCATGGTCAGCCGGCGCCAGCCGGGAGTCAGGTCGATCTGCTCGCCCATCCACTCCACCTGATAGCTGCCGTTGATCTCCTTGGCAGCGCCTGCCAGAATACCCTCGGCAATGTCCATCATGGTGTGGAAGTCGGCGTAAGCCTGATACATCTCCACGGTGGTGAATTCGGGGTTGTGCTTGGGGTCCATGCCCTCGTTGCGGAAAATGCGGCCGATCTCATACACACGGTCCATGCCGCCCACGATGAGCCGCTTCAGCGGCAGCTCCGTGGCGATGCGCATGTACATATCAATGTCCAGCGTGTTGTGATGGGTGATGAAGGGCCGGGCGGCGGCGCCGCCGGCGATGGTGTTCAGAACGGGGGTCTCCACTTCCATGTAACCCATGTTGTCCAGATAGTTCCGCATGAACTTGATGAACTGAGAACGGATAACGAAGTTCTTCTTCACCTCGGGGTTCACCATCAGGTCCACATAGCGCTGACGGAACCGCAGTTCCTTATCCTGCAGGCCGTGGAACTTCTCCGGCAGGGGCAAGAGGGACTTGGACAGCAGGGTGATGTTATGCGCCCGGACGCTCATCTCGCCCCGCTGGGTGCGGAACGCCTCGCCCTCGACGCCCACGATGTCGCCGATGTCGAACTTCTTGAACTTCTTATAGACCTCTTCGTCCATCTCGTCCTGACGGGCGTAGAGCTGGATGCGGCCGTCCCGGTCCTGCAAATCGCAGAAAGATACCTTACCCATGCCGCGCTTGCTCATGAGGCGGCCTGCCACCTTGACGGGCTTGCCCTCCATGGCGTCGAAGTTGTCCTTGATCTGCTGGGAGGTCGCATCCCAGTCAAAGCGGGTGATCACAAAGGGGTTCTGGCCCTCCGCCTGGAGATTCGTCAGCTTCTCCCGGCGAATACGGGTCTGCTCGGACAGGCTCAGCTCCGGCTGGGCCTGGGGATTCTTCTGTTCAGCCATAGTCCTTCTCCTTAGTGTTCGATCTTCACAACGGTGTAGTGGATGTTGCCGAAGGGAGCTTCCACCACCACGTCCTGTCCCTCCTTGGCGCCCAGGAAGGCCTTGCCGAAGGGGGATTCCTCAGAGATGATGCCGTGCATGGGGTCGGACTCCTGAGAGCCCACGATCTTGTAGCTGGCCTCCTTGCCGTCGGTGCCCTTAACCGTGACGGTGCAGCCGATGGTGATGGTGTCGGAGGGGGCCGTTTCATCCACGATCACCACATGCTGCAAAATGACTTCCAACTCGGCAATGCGGGAGTACAGCTTGCCCTGCTCGTTCTTGGCCTCGTCGTACTCGCTGTTTTCGCTGAGGTCGCCGAAGCCGCGGGCGATCTTGATCTGCTCCGCCACCTCGTCGGACCGGGTGGTCTTCAGATAATTCAGTTCCTGCTCCAGCTCGTCCTTACGAGCTTGGCTCATTTTGTATTCTTTTTCCATTTCGGCTGTTCCTTTCATTATCCTGAAGTGTATAACACTCCTAATTTACCATGGTTTTATATTGTAATAGGTATCTCCCGGATTGTCAAGGGCAAAAGGCCCTGATTTCGGGAACAGCCCCTTTGTTTTCCGTTTCTTCCAGCTGCACGGACACCTGCCCCGGCCGCAGAGCGCCGGTCCGCCACAGGACCGACAGAAGCTGGCCCCGGTCAAGGCCCTCCGGCAGCCTTGCCTCCACCTCCGGCGGCAGCAGGAGCCGGGGCAGAGGCAGCGATTCGTCATACAGCGGCAAAAAGCCGCCGCCCTGTGCTTCCGTAGGGTCAAAGGCCATGTGGACAGACGCCGGCTCCCGCTCCGTCTCCGGGTTCAGCACGATGGACACGCCGTATTCCCGCCGCAGACGGCGGCACAGCTCCTCCCCGCCGAAGGGGACCTTCAATATGAGATACCGGTGACGCAGAGCCAGCTCCGTCACCGTCCGCACCACCTCGCCGGAGAGGGCGTCCGCCGTGATCAGCACCCGCGCCCCGGCGGGGTTTTCCCCCCGGAACCGCAGCAGCTCTCCGCACCAGTCCGCAGCGATGGCCCGTCGGAGCGGCAGGGTCTCTACCGGGCGCAGCCCCTCCGGCAGAGCCTCCGCTGAGGCCCCGGCAGGCAGCACCACCTGTTCCACCCTCTGCCGCAGCAGCTTTTTTCCGGCGGTACGGAGCCTCCGCCGCTCCGTTAAGGGGTTCCTACGCCGGTCCTGAGCCATCCGGGCGCAGAGAAACCGGATATGCAGAACGCTGACCTCTTTTAACGTAACAGGACGGGTCCAGTGCCCGCTTGGTTCCCAAAGCATCATTCCTACCATAACGATCAACCTCCTGCCCCATGGTATGGGACAGGAGGTCGATTCAGAACGGTTCGCCGTTCCTTACTTCTTTTTCAGTTCGCTGAGGATACAAAGCCCCATGGCCAGCACAGGCAGCAGAACCCGCAGGCACAGGATCTGCCAATCGCCGGAACCGAGATTTACGTCTATCAGAAGTCCCACGAACCACGCAACCAGCGTGGCGATGATCGCTTTCAGATACATTCGCACTTCCTCCTTTTATTTGCCCACCGAGGTACCGGAGAGGGTGTAGCCCGTCAGATACCCCTTCTTCGGCGCCGCGCCGTGGCTCAGGGGATTGATCCGCACATTGTTTTCCACCACCTCAAAGTGGAGGTGGGGCCCAGTGGAGTGTCCGGTGGAGCCGGTGATGCCGATGGTCTGCCCCTGCTTGACGTAGGTTCCCACGCTGACCTTGATGCTGCTCATGTGAGCGTACAGGGTGGTGTTGCCCACGCCGTGAGAAATGACCACATAGTTGCCGTAGGAGCTGGACCGCTGGGCGATGATGACCGTGCCCGCCTTGGCAGCGTACACCGGACTGGTGTAACCCACCCGGCCGATGTCGGTGCCCTTGTGGTTGGTGGAGCCAACGCCGCCGGGGGAATTACGCCCGCCTACGGTGGAGGTGATATACCGGCTGTCCACCGGCCAGATATAGCCGCCGGGGTTAGTGTTGTATTTCTTTCCCTCCGCCGCCATCTGTTCTTCCAGCTTCTTCTGCATTTGCTTGACCTGCTGCTCGATGCGGCGCTCCTCGGCCTCCAGCTCCTTCAGCGTGGCCTGATACTCGGCGGCGTTGTCGTCGATCTCCTTGACCAGCTTGTTGGCCTCGTCCCGCTGGGCGCTGAGCTGCTTTTTCTGGGTCTCCAGTTCTGCTTTGGCGGCTTCCAGCGCCGCCTTATTGGCTTCCAGACCGGCTTTCTTCTCCGCAATCTCCGCCTGCAGGGTCTGAAGGTCCTGAATCACCCGCCGGTCATAGTCCATGACCTCGTTGATAAAGTCCAGACTGCCCAGCAGGTCGGAAAAGCTGTTGGCCTTGAACAGCACCGACCAATAGCTGATGGTGCCCCGCTCCTCCATTTCCCGGACCCGCTTGCAGAACAGCTCGTATTGAGCCTCCTCCCGCTGCTGGGCGTCCGCCAGTTCGGTTTCCGCCTGAGAAATAAGGGCGTTGTAATCGGAGATCTGAGCCTCCGTGTTGCTGATCTTGGCGTTGGTGTTGGCGATCTGGTCATCCAGAAGGGTCTTTTTCTGCACCGCCGCCGCCTTATCGTTCTTCAGACTGTTGAGCTTGCTCTGGATCTCCTTTTGCTTTTTATCCAAGCTGGCGGCGTTCCCCTTCAGGGCATCGATATCCGCCTGGGTGACCTTGGCGGCCATGGCCGGAGCAACATTCACCGTCAGGCACAGCACCGCGCAGAGCAGCGCGGCGCAGATGCGGACATAGCGCTTGTTTTTCTTCATGTCCGCCCTCCTTTACACCTGGAGGAACCGCCGGATGGCGGAAAGGCTGCCGCCTACGCCAATGAGGATGCCGGCCCCCAGAAATACACCGCCCACTGGCTTCCAAAGCTGCTGGAAGGGCACGATGGAAAGGAGCTGTAAGGTGTCATTGTTGGCAACGCCCTGCGCAATGGCTTCATACAAGCCCCATTGCAGCAAAAAGGCAAGGATCGCACCGGTAAGGCCCAGCATGAAGCCCTCATACACAAAGGGCCAGCGGATAAAGCCGTTGGTCGCGCCCACCATTTTCATAATGGCGATCTCATCCCGCCGGTCAAAGGTGGTGAGCTTGATGGTGTTGGAAATAATGAACATGGACACAACGAACAGCACTGCGATCAGCGTCAGGCAGATGACCGTGGCGATATTCCGGACTGTGATGAAGCCGTTGGTCAGCTCCGCATAGGCGTTGATGCCGCCGATGCCGGGAATGGCCTTGATGAGTTCCACTGTCTGGCTCTGGAGCTTCAGCTCCTTGACCTTGATGGCGAATCGGTCCCGGAGGATGTTGGGGTCCAGATCCTGAAAATATTCCTCATCCGGGTGCTCACTGATGAAGGACTGCATGGCCTCCTCACGGGAGATAAAGGTGACGGACGCCACATTGTCCACCGCTTCCAGTTTCTTTTGCAGGGCCTTGGCCTGTGCCTCCGTATAGCTGTCATCCACAAATGCTAAAATCTCATTGTCCTGCTCCGCCTGCTTCAAGTTGGCGTCCGCGTTGACGGCCACCAGCGTAAAGGTGCCCATGATCAGCAGGCACGCCACGGTAATGCCGATGGCGGCGAAGGACATGAAGCCGTGGCTGAACATATTGGATAGACCCTCGTGGAAGAAATATCCGAAATCGTGTTTACTCATGGATATGCCCTCCCACATAGCCGCCTACGCTGTCGTTGATGATGCGGCCCTGGTCAATGGTAATGACCCGCTTGCCGAATTTGTTTACCAGATCCTTTTCATGGGTCACCACCACCACGGTGGTGCCCAGCTGGTTGATCTTCACCAGCAGCGTCATGATCTCCATGGAGCGCTCCGGGTCCAGATTGCCGGTAGGCTCGTCGGCAATGATGGTAGCAGGGTTGTTCACCAGCGCCCGGGCGATGGCCACGCGCTGCTGCTCGCCGCCGGAAAGCTCGCTGGGGAAATTCTCCGCCTTCTTTTCCAGACCCACCAGCTGCAAAACGTATGTAATGCGCTGTTTGATCTCTTTTTTCGGCATACCAACAGCCCGCATGACAAATTCCAGATTTTCATAGACCGTTTTTTTCTCGATCAGGCGGAAATCCTGGAAAATAACCCCCAGCGTCCGGCGCATCATGGGGACTTGCCGCTCCGCAATGTTGCTGACGGAAAAGCCGTTGATCATGATACGGCCTGCTGTGGGGACCTCCTCTCCGGTGAGCATTTTGATAATGGTAGATTTTCCGGACCCGGAGGGACCCACTAAAAACACAAACTCGCCGTCCTCAATGGCGGCACTGATACCCCGGATGGCACGGGTCCCGTTGGGATATTCCATTTCCACGTCTTTCAGGCGGATCATCAAGCAGTCTCCTTATTCTTTGTCCAATCGGCCTGTCCACATGGGATCAGGTCGACATAATACTACACATAGCCACATTATATACGGCTTTTCGGGACATTGCAACGTTTCCTTGCAGATTCCTTTCAAAGTTTTTCCCGGGAAATTTTTCCGGTTCCCCACCGCCCCCGCTCCTTGGAAAGCTGTTTTTTGCTTTGAGAACAGTCTCCGTTCCGACAAAAAACCGGGAAGCCTGACGGCTTCCCGGTTTCAGCGTGTCGAAAAAGTCTTTTCTCCCCGCTGAGCAAGTTTTCAGAACTTCATAAAAGTTCTGAAAACTTAGGATTTTAATGGCGCGGGACACCCCTCTTGGGTTTCCCGCGCACACCCTTCCTTACCGTCGCGGAGAATTTACTACTTTATCGACAGCCTCAAACCGGGAAGCCTGACGGCTTCCCGGTTTCTCACATGTAAAAGTATCAGGAATCAATGCCCCGGCTGGTCAGATATTTCTTGACCATCAGCGCCACCTTGAAGGTGATGGCATCGTCAAACTCCCGGAGATCCAGACCGGTGAGCTTCTTGATCTTCTCCAGACGGTACACCAGCGTATTCCGGTGGACAAACAGCTTCCGGGCGGTCTCGGAAACGTTCAGGTTGTTCTCAAAGAACTTGTGGATGGTGAACAGAGTTTCCTTATCCAGCGCGTCGATGGGGTTCTTCTTGAAAACCTCCTGAAGGAACATCTCACACAGGGTAGTGGGCAGCTGATAGATCAGGCGGCCGATACCCAGATTTTCATAGTTGATGATGTACTTTTCGGTGTCAAAGACCTTGCCTACCTCGATGGCGATCTGAGCCTCCTTATAGCTCTTGGCCAGATCCCGCAGGTGCATGGCGATGGTGCCCATGCCCACCACCACGGTGCTTTCACCGTTGACCCGGAGGGCCTCCTCGATCTGGGCGGCAGTCTTGTTCAGTTCCTTGCTGCCCGCGCCGTCCGGCAGCTGGCGGATCAGAACCACATCCCCCTCGCCGACGCTGAGGACAAAGTCATTCTGACGGTCCGGGAACATGGCCTGAATGGTCTCCGTGGGAACGGATTCCCCCTTCTGCAAGGCCCGGATGGCGAAGATGCCCCGGCTGACGTCGGTGGCCACCCGCAGTTCCTTGGCCCGCATATAAATATCGCCCAGCATGATGTTGTCGGAGATGATATCCTTGACGAAGGACCCCCGGTCATGCTTTTCCTCATAATAGCTCTTGGCTGCGTTCAGCGCCACCGTTGCCATAGAACAGATAGTCTTGCTGATCTCATTATCGCCAAAGGCGAAAACGGCGTAATCAAACTGGTTTCCCCAGCCGCTGAGCGCCTTGAAGGTCTTGCCGTCAAAGCAGACCATGCTGCCGGCGGCGCCGTTTACCGCCGCCACATACTTGCTCCAGCGCTGGCCGATCATAGACAGCTCGCTGCAGGCAATGACAACGCCCTCACCGTCGATCACGCCGACGGTTCGATCCGTGTTTTCCTTCAATTGCAGAACTACGTTCTGAAAGATTCTTCCGGACATGGCTGTTCCTCCTCAACACGAAAACTATGGATCACGCAGGGCCTACCCGCGCATACCTATTGTGCAATCTGTCAGTAAGGTCATTATAGCGATTATTTTGTCGGATTGCAAGATGTTTTTTCTTTTTTCAACAAAAAATCACTTTCCTTTTTGTTGAAGTTTCGAGGTTTTCTTGTCTCCTCCGTCAGTTTTGCTAATGCCTGCCATTCCTCTTTGGTCAGCAAACGGTACGTACCCCGCTCCAGAGCCGGATCCAACAGCAAATTGCCCATGCGGACGCGCTCCAAATACAGTACCGGCTTTCCCAGATACGCCAGCATCCGTTTGATTTGGTGAAATTTTCCCTCCCGCAAAATCACACGGGCTTCACTCTCCTCGCCGGAGGTCAGGATCCGCAATTCCGCCGGCTGGCAGATCAAACCGCCATCCAGGTGCAAGCCTTCCGCAAAGGCGGCACTGTCCGCCTCGGTGAGGCGTCCCGTCACCCGGACATAGTATTCCTTATCCACATGCTTTTTCGGAGACAGCAGCTCGTGAGCCAGTCCGCCCTCATTGGTCAGCAGCAGCAAGCCTTCCGTGTCCTTATCCAGCCGTCCCACCGGGAACAGGCCCTGCCGCTGCAAATCCTGAGGCAGCAGGTCCAGCACCGTTGCACCCCGGCCGTCCTCCGTGGCGGACAGATACCCCGCCGGCTTGTTCAGCATGACCCAGGTATACCGGCGCCAGTTCAGCAGTTCTCCGTTGACGGCGATCACAGCCTGCTCCGGGTCTGCTTTTTCTTCAGCTGACCGGGCCGGGACCCCATCCACTGTCACCCGTCCCTGGCGAACCAGGTCCTTTACTTCCCTGCGGGACCACCGCCCCGTAGAGGCGATGATCTTATCCAGCCGCTGCGCCGCCATAACTGATCCTCCCACGCTGTTTTTTTCAATTTTATCATAATCGGATGGAAAATGGAATAGAAACAAACAGGAGGGATGATGACCATGATGATCCAAGCAATTCGACTGACACGAAAAAAGGCCGCGCTGGCGGTCATTCTCGCAGGGGCCGTTCTGGCGGCGCTGATCCTGCTGCTGGGGCAGCGCGGCGGTATGGGTGTGCCAGAGCAGCCCTGTCTTTCCAGCAACGGAGAGCGGGTGGCATATCTGCGGGAACTGGGCTGGGAGATCGACCCGGAGCCGCTGACCACGCTGCAATTTCTGCTGCCGCCTAAACTCAGCGGGGACTACATCACCTACAACGATCTGCAAAAATCCCAAGGCTTCGACTTAGAGACCTGCTGCGGCAAGCAGGTGACCCGTTACACCTACACCGTCACCAACTATCCCCAGCGGCCCGACGGCGTTCAGCTCAACCTCTACATCTGTGAGGATCTCCCGGTGGCGGGGGACGTGGTCTGCACCGGGACCGACGGATTTCAGGACACATTGGTTTTCCCACAGCAAACGGATGCCTCCTGATAGCTGACTGCTCCACAGGACCCCCCCACTTCCGACCGGACAGCCAGCAGTTTATTGCCGCTATCATCGCCCATATCGAGCAAACCGCCAAAATGCCTAATCCATTTTGTGTTCCAGCATTCTCTGATCCCCTTGAAAATACAGAATCCCGAGGCTGTCGGGAACACAAAATTGAATTGGGCGTAAAAAAGACCTGCCGCTAAGCGGCAGGCCTTTCTATTGGTGCGAATTATTCGTCGATCTCGATAACAACGCCGGAGCCAACGGTACGGCCACCCTCACGGATAGCGAAACGCAGGCCCTTTTCAATGGCGATGGGGGTGATCAGTTCGACCTTCATGTCAACGTTATCGCCGGGCATGCACATCTCGGTGCCCTCGGGCAGAGTGATGACGCCGGTCACGTCGGTGGTACGGAAGTAGAACTGAGGACGATAGTTGTTGAAGAAAGGAGTGTGACGGCCACCCTCGTCCTTGGTCAGAACGTAAACCTGGCCAACAAACTTGGTGTGGGGATGAATGGAGCCGGGCTTGGACAGAACCTGACCGCGCTCCACGCCCTGACGGTCGATACCACGCAGCAGAGCGCCGATGTTGTCGCCGGCCTCGGCGTAGTCCAGCAGCTTGTGGAACATCTCGATACCGGTAACGACGGTCTTCTTCTTCTCGTCGGACAGACCAACGATTTCCACTTCCTCGGACAGCTTCAGCTGGCCACGCTCCACACGGCCGGTAGCAACGGTACCACGGCCGGAGATGGTGAAGACGTCCTCAACGGGCATCAGGAAGGGCATATCGGCCTTACGGTCGGGAGTGGGGATATAATCGTCAACAGCGTCCATCAGCTCCTTGATGCAGGCATACTCGGGAGCGTTGGGATCGGTGGACTCGGAGATCAGGGCGTTCAGAGCGGAGCCCTTGATGATGGGGATCTCGTCGCCGGGGAAGTTGTAGGTGGTCAGCAGCTCGCGGACTTCCATCTCCACCAGCTCCAGCAGCTCCTCATCGTCAACCTGATCGCACTTGTTCAGGAACACAACCATGGCGGGCACACCAACCTGACGGGCCAGCAGGATGTGCTCACGGGTCTGAGCCATGGGGCCGTCGGTAGCAGCGATAACCAGGATAGCGCCGTCCATCTGGGCAGCACCGGTGATCATGTTCTTGATATAGTCGGCGTGGCCCGGGCAGTCAACGTGAGCATAGTGACGCTTTTCAGTCTCATACTCAACGTGAGCGGTGTTGATGGTGATGCCGCGTTCCTTCTCTTCGGGAGCCTTATCGATGCTGTCATAAGCCTCGAACTCGGCCTTGCCCTGCAGGGACAGCCACTTGGTGATAGCGGCGGTCAGAGTGGTCTTACCATGGTCGACGTGACCGATGGTACCGATGTTAACATGGGGCTTGGTTCTTTCAAACTTCTGCTTAGCCATTTGAAAATCCTCCTGTCAGTTAAATGAATGATAATGGATTGATATGGACGGTGCGTTTCATAGCACCGTATATTTTACAATATCCCGCCGGGAAAAGCAAGACCTGAATTAGTCGGCTTTCTTGCCCCGCTCCTCCACGATCTTGTCGCGGATGCTCTTGGGGATCTCGGCGTAGCTGTGGGGCTCCATGGTGTACTGGCCACGGCCCTGGGTGTTGGAACGCAGATCGGTAGCATAGCCAAACATATTGGCCAGAGGCACCAGAGCGTCCACCTGCTGTGCACCGGGACGGGCCTCCTGTCCCTGGATCTGGCCGCGGCGGGAGGTCAGGTCGCCGATGACGGTGCCCAGATACTCGTCGGGCACGATGACGGAAACCTTCATGATGGGCTCCAGCAGGACGGGATCTGCCTTGCGCATAGCCTCCTTGAAGGCCATGGAGCCGGCGATCTTGAACGCCATTTCGGAGGAGTCCACTTCGTGATAAGAACCGTCGTACAGGGTGACCTTGACGTCCACCACAGGGAAGCCGGCGATAACGCCGGACTGCAGGGCACCCTGGATACCGGCGTCGACAGCGGGAATGAATTCCTTGGGGATGGCACCGCCAACGACAGCGTTGACAAACTCATAGCCCTTGCCGGACTCGTTGGGCTCCACGGTGATCTTGACATGGCCATACTGGCCGGAACCGCCGCTCTGGCGCTTGTACTTGGTCTCCTGGTCCACCTTCTTGCGGACAGTCTCCTTGTAAGCCACCTGGGGAGCGCCCACATTGGCCTCCACCTTGAACTCACGGAGCAGACGATCAACAATGATCTCCAGATGGAGCTCGCCCATACCAGCAATGATGGTCTGGCCGGTCTCCTCATCGGTATAGGTCTTGAAGGTGGGGTCCTCTTCTGCCAGCTTCACCAGTGCCAGGCCCATCTTCTCCTGACCAGCCTTGGTCTTGGGCTCGATGGCGACACGGATCACGGGCTCGGGGAAGTCCATGGACTCCAGGATGACGGGGGCCTTCTCGTCGCACAGGGTATCACCGGTGGTGGTGTTCTTCAGGCCCACGGCGGCGGCGATATCGCCGGCCCAGACCTCTTCGATGTCCTCACGGTGATTGGCGTGCATCTGCAGGATACGGCCCATGCGCTCCTTCTGGTTCTTCACGCTGTTGAGAACGGAGGAACCGGTGGTCAGGTGACCGGAGTACACACGGAAGAAGCTCAGACGGCCCACATAGGGGTCGGTCATGATCTTGAAGGCCAGAGCGGAGAAGGGCTCATCATCGCTGGGATGACGGTCCTCTTCCTCATCGGTCTTGGGGTTGGTGCCCTTGATGGCGGGCACGTCATTGGGAGCGGGCATATAGTCCACGATGGCATCCAGCAGCTTCTGCACGCCCTTGTTGCGATAGGAAGTACCGCAGGTGACGGGCACCATTTCGTTGGCGATGGTCGCCTGACGGATGGCCTTGCGGATGCGGTCCTGGGCGATCTCCTTGCCCTCCAGATAATCCTCCATAATGGAGTCATCGAACATGGAGACGGCGTCCAGCAACTTCTCGCGGTACTCGTTGGCCAGGTCCACCATATCGGCGGGGATCGGCTCAACGCGCATGTCCTTGCCCATTTCATCATAGTAGATGTCGGCGTCCATCTCCACCAGGTCGATGATGCCCTTGAAGGTATCCTCGGAGCCGATGGGGAGCTGGATGGGCACGGCGTTGCACTTGAGACGGTCATGGATCATGTGCAGAACGTTGTAGAAGTCCGCGCCCATGATGTCCATCTTGTTGACGTAGATCATGCGGGGAACCTTGTACTCGTCTGCCTGACGCCACACGGTCTCGGACTGGGGCTCCACGCCGCCCTTGGCGCACAGAACGGTCACAGAGCCGTCCAGCACACGCAGGGAACGCTGGACCTCAACGGTGAAGTCCACGTGGCCCGGGGTGTCGATGATGTTGATACGGGTGGAAGGGAACTGATTCTTGGAACCCTTCCAGAAGCAAGTGGTAGCGGCGGAGGTGATGGTGATACCGCGCTCCTGCTCCTGGGCCATCCAGTCCATGGTAGCGGTACCGTCATGGGTCTCGCCGATCTTGTAGTTCACGCCGGTGTAGTAGAGAATACGCTCGGTCGTGGTGGTCTTACCGGCATCGATGTGTGCCATGATACCGATATTACGAACGTCTTTAAGCGGTGTTTTTCTCGGCATACGATCTTACTCCTTGCCTTACCAACGGAAGTGCGCGAACGCCTTGTTGGCCTCAGCCTGCTTGTGCATCTCTTCACGCTTCTTGACAGACGCACCAGTGTTGTTGGCGGCATCCATCAGCTCACCGGCCAGACGCTCGGCCATGGTGCGCTCGCTGCGGGAGCGGGAATAGGCCGTCAGCCAGCGCAGGGCCAGGGTCTGACGACGGGCGGGACGAACCTCCATGGGCACCTGATAGTTGGCGCCGCCGACACGGCGAGCCTTGACCTCCAGGCTGGGCATGACGTTCTCCAGCGCCTGCTGGAAAACCTCAACGGGGTCCTTCTCCGTCTTTTCCTTGATCTGGTCGAAGGCAGCGTAAACAACCTTCTGAGCTACGCCCTTCTTGCCGTCCAGCATCACACTGTTGACCAGCTTGGTCACCAGGACGCTGCCGTACATAGGATCGGGCAGAACTTCTCTCTTGGGAACATTACCTCTTCTGGGCACTTTGCTTCCCTCCTTCTTATAGAATAGAAATCATAGGTACTCAGCGGCGGAACATTAGCCGCTGTACGGCCTGCCAAAGAGGTGTCATATATATAAACCTTTTCGGCAAAGCTCAATTCAGTGGCAGAATCTTACTTCTGCTTGGGACGCTTGGCACCGTACTTGGAACGTGCCTGCATACGGCCCTGAACACCCTGGGTATCCAGAGTACCACGGATAATGTGGTAACGGACGCCGGGGAGGTCCTTGACACGGCCGCCGCGGATCATCACGACGGAGTGCTCCTGCAGGGAGTGACCGACGCCGGGGATGTAAGCGGTGACCTCGTAGCCGTTGGTCAGGCGCACACGGGCGATCTTACGAAGCGCGGAGTTGGGCTTCTTGGGGGTCGCGGTTCTCACGGCGGTGCAGACGCCTCTCTTCTGGGGAGAAGGGAGATCGGTGGTCTTGGTCTTCAGAGTGTTCAGACCATACTGCAGGGCGGGAGAAGTGGACTTGTAGGTCACCTGCTCTCTGCCTTTGCGGACCAGCTGGTTAAAAGTAGGCATGGAATAGTTCTCCTTTCTTTGAAAATGCGGCCAATCGAAAACGACAGCCTTTATTTTTTGCGGAACAGTCAGAAACTATTCCGAAAAAACCAAATTAGTTCAAAACCGTTACAACGGCGGCTCCCACCGCGATCCCGCAGGCACGGCCCAGCTGGGCCATGGTGTAGCCTTCCTCCACGGGAAGACTGCCGCAGGCGCTTCGGATAGGTTCCAGAACAAGCTCGTCCGCGTCGCAGGCCAGAAATACCCGCTGGGCCCGTCCATCCCGGATCGCTCTGGCGGACTGTTTCACGCCAATCACCTTTTCCCGGGAAGCAAGCTCTGTCAACACGGGGGCATCCTCCTGAAACGCATGGAAAATTCCGCGGAATATAGTCCGCGCAGTTTGAAATTATAGCATGGACGTTGAAAATCGTCAAGTAGTTTCCGAAAATCCACGAATTTTACAAAAGTCAAGCATTAAATGCGCACAATTTTTCACTTCTTGTTTTGTCTAATTTTGACAAGCCAACATGGCCGCCGTCATGTCCCATGGTCGGCAGCCTGCGTGTTTTCCTGTTCTGTTCCCCGTGTTCCGCTCCACTCACATCCTCTCCCTTTGATTGTCCTCTGTGCTGGTTTCTTCCTGTTACGCGATCAGCCCGATCTCCCGCAGGCACTCCCGGAACATGACCTCGCTGCTCTTGTACCCGAAGATTTTCCGTGGATAGTTGTTAATCCATTCCTCCGTGGCCGCGATCTCCGCCGCGCTGACCTTAGAGAAATCTGTGCCTTTCGGATGCCGCCGCCTGATCATGCTGTTGGCGTTCTCGTTGCTCCCCCGTTCCCACGAAGAATACGGATGGCAGAAATATACCTTGGTGCGCGGGATGGTCTTGTTGACAGCGCTCCGCTCCAGCTCCTCCGCCGCCGAAAATTCTGAGCCGTTGTCAAAGGTGATGCTTTTGAAGATTACCCTGAACCGCTTGGCTCCGCATTTCCGCTCCAGCGCATCCAGCGCCTTGACCACGGTTTCCGCCTTTCTGTTCGGTATTCCTATGATGATGTCTTTCCGCGTCTTGCGCTCATTCAGGGTCAGCAGGGCGCTGGTGGTCTTGCATTTGCCCTTTCCGCTGTACACGGTGTCGCCCTCCCAATGCCCGAACTCCTCGCGGCTCTCCACCTCCGGCGGGCGCTGTTCAATGCTGTCGCCTGCGGAGGCTCTGGCCTGATCGTCCTTGGTCTTGACCTTTTTATAGCCCTGCTTGTGCTTCCCGTGGCGCGGCAAGTCCACCTGCGTGATTTGTAGAAAGAGGCCCTTTTTGATGTAGCTGTAGATCGTCGTCACAGAAACCGAGGTCTCGAATGTCCGCCCCTCCATCATCGCGTAGCCGAGAACGGCAGCAGGACTGCACTCTTTTTCAACGATTGTCGCCTCGATGTAGTTTGCAAGCTCGTGATCTTTGCCGATTTTCAAGTCAGGCCCTTTCTCCCGCAAGTGTTCCTGATACCGCGCTTCCGCGATGTCCGGGCTGTACGCCGTCGCCATTTCCCACGTCGCCCCGTCCAGCCGCTCATACTCTCCGCGCTTCAACTCCCGGTAGATGGTGGAAACGTGGACGCGCAGCTTTTCCGCAATCTGCGGCGGCTTCAAACCCCTGCGCTGCCACTTCTCAATGCGCAGCCTGTCGTTCTTGGTCAGATGCTTAAATGTTCGCCCTCCGGTCTGCACCGTAAAGCCTCCTCTCTCATGCTTTTGCGCGGGCGGTGTCAGGTCTTGCCCGTTCCGCTCCGCCGGTTTGCTTTGTCGCTTTTTGTCTTATTATGATACCTGTAAATCCCTTGCCGCGCAACTGATTTTTCGTTGCGAACGCGCAAAAAATCCCCCGACCGCTATATCTATGAGTATAGCAGCCGGGGGATAATTTCAGTTATTCAGTTCCTTTTCGCCGTCCGTCTTGCCGGTGGTTTCCTCCACAAAAATGCCATCCAGCTTACCGATTGCGCTGTCCACGGCGATGTCCAGTTCCTTAACCGCCGCCTCGATCACGGCCTTTACCTCCGCCGTGACCTTAATGCCCTTTGCTTCAAGCATCTGCACCACATAATCGTACTTCGGGATGGTCAGCGTACCTGCCTCGCGCTGCTTCTCCGCCGCCTTGACCAGAACGGTGACAATGCCGTACAGGCGCTTGTCTTTCAGCCAAGGGATGCCGGTCTTGACCAGCCACGGAATGGCCACGCCGGTGAAGAACAGGCCGAGGATGGCGAAAATGGCCTCAATGACAATGTTGATGATGTCGGGAATGATCTGTGTCATGGTGTGTACCTCCTTACACTTTCGTCAGATATTTCTTGTCCACGTTTCCTGTGATTGCGCCGCTTTTCAGCGTTGAAACTGAAATGCGGTCGCCGCTGATTGCCCGGACATACAGCTTTGCGCTGTACACCCACGAGGAAAACTTGCGCGTGGTGCCGTAGACTGTGGCAGCCTTGTCCATCTTCACCTGATCGCCCACGGCCAGCGCCGCCGCTTCGGTCTTGATGTCTGCCGCGTCCACCCAGCCGTACACGGTGCTTCCGCCGCCGCTCACGGCGACAAGGTGATACGGATGCCTGCTCACAAGCGGCTGATACACCTGCGTCACCTTGGCCTTGCCCGGCTTGCACGGTTTTCCCACGGTGCTGTTTGCGCTGGTGTAGTGCCTCTCGCCGGTGAATGTCACGATGTCGCCCACCTTGCACCCGCCGCCCTTGGTCGGTGCAGCGTCCGTCGCAGTCCCGCCGCCGGTCGCCTCCTTTCCGCCGTACTTCGGTACGCCGTAGCCGCGAATGTACCGTCCGTTCACAGAAATGGTGCGGCGCTTCACGCTGTCGGAGTAGTTGCCCTCAATGACGGTGATGCTTGTCCCGCTGACCTTTTCCACGATGCCCACATGATCGGCGCTGCCGGTGCAGTCTCCCACGCCGCTGTCCTGCCAGTCGTAGAAAATATAGTCGCCGGGCTTCGGCACATAAGCGTCGTCCTCCTGCCAGCTCCCCAGCTTCTTGAACAGCTCGATGTGCTTTCCGCAGCCGCACTCCGTCGGGATGATGTCGGTCATTCCCGCCGCGATAGCGACGGCGCTTGCGAACGTGCTGCACCATGCGTCCGTGTACTTCACGGCGTAGCCACGGGCCAGCGGCTTGTGACTGTTGTACAGGTCGATGATCTTCCTGTGGCTTCCGTCGCTCTCTTTGCATCCGATGTAGCTCTGGGCGATGCTCACGATCTTCTGCCGCTGTTCCTGTTCCGTCATAGGCTTTCCTCCGCTTCCTGCGGCGCTCCCTGCCGCATACTTGTCGTAATACTTCTGGCCGAACGCAGCTCGCCGGGCCTGCGCCGCCTCGCTCTGATCTGCCGGGCGCTCAAATTTCAGCAGCACCGCGTCCGATGCTGCCCGGACGCTTCCAGCCGTTTTCAGCACGGCCAGCACCGCCTTATAGCCCTCCCGCAGCTCTTTCATCAGGAAATCAAGCTGCATTTCCAGATCGCCGATGCTCTTTCGGCAGCATTGGGCATAGTCCAGCAGCTCTGCCTTGCGGGAGCAGTATGTCCATTGGGCGAGGCCATAGCCCGCCTTATCCGTTGCGAAGAACTGATACTTGCCGCTGTCCACCGCCGCCGTATAGCTTGCGTCGGTCACGCCAAGTCTCTTTTCGTATAGGTTCTCCACGTTGTTCGGGATAAGGCCGCTCTCCGCATACAGGTTTCCCATCAGACCGGCGGTGCCGAAGTCGTTCAGCCCCGCGCTTTTCAGATAATTCCAGATTTTCTCCTCGTTGTTCTTTCCTGCCAGCATGATCTATCCCTCCTCACGGTTCCTCTGTCTGCTGTGCAATCCGTTCCGCCTCCTCCTTTTCCCGTCTCATGTCCGCAAGCTGCCACCGCCTGTCCTGCTTCTTCTCCTTGGTGGTCTTTATCCAGCCAAGGATGCCGCACTCGCCGCCCAGCGTGGCAAACACACAGGTGATCAGCGTATCCGGCACGGAGCCGTACACGGTAAACAGCGCGATCATGGCAATCGTGAATACCGTCAGACACAAAAAGACGATCAGCAGAATAAAGTCCATGGTTCCCATGCGCTTCTTCCGGCCTTTCGCCTTTGCCTGCGTTCGTTTTCCCGCCATGTCAGTCCTCCTTGATGTGCGGGTGCGCGCTTTTATTCAGGTGCTTATCCAGTTTGTCCAGCGCATCCTTGCACGGCCCGTTGCACCCTTGCTCCACAAGCCCCTGCAACGCGCCGCGCAGGCCATAGCAGATAAGCGTCTGCTCCTCCTGAATGGCGTTGATGAACTCGCTCTGCTTTTTGTTGCTCTCAATGACCTTGTACACGGAAACAATGGCGGCGACCAGCGCTCCGATTGCTCCCAAAAGGCTGGCCGCCTTAATGATGGTGTCCGCGTTGATGTACATTTTCCTGTCCTCCTGCTTTCACTCCGGCCATTCGTCCCCGCCGATGGCCCTGCGGTATGCCTCGTCGGCCTCCGCGATCTCGTCTCTCCCGGTCACGGTGTCGCCCAGCTCCGCAAGGCGTGTCGCCAGCACCCGGACGGTACGCGCCTGCATTTCCACAAGCGCCTCCAGCTCTGCGATGATCTGCAAATGGCTGCTCACGCCGTCGCCTCCGTCCAGCCGTATACCCCCGGTTCCCACACATTGGCATCCGCCGTTGATGTCCAATGCTTCCCATTGTGGCTCACCTTGTCGCCCTTTGCGTAAGCGTCATGCGCCCCCACCGGCTGGCTCCATTCCGGCCATTCTTCCGCCGGGTCAGATGCCGCCGACCAAAGTGAAGCCGCCTTGTCCGGTTCCCATCCCGCCTGCGAGGTGTGCGCCTGTACGCATTTGTACAGCTTGTCCCCCCAGTTGCGCAGTTGCCCCACCGTGTAAGCAACGCCGGTCTGCCATGTTTCAAACAGGCTCTTATGCTCGCCCGCAGTCACAGTGTCGATGCTTCCGCTCTCCGCCAGCGTCACAAAGGCGATCTCCGTTGCTTTTCTCGTTTCTTCCATCACCTTTATCCTTTCCACATACCGGTAATGCTCGCTGATGGTATAGAAGTCGTACCGCGTCCCGTCCTCGTCCGTGTCGCTGTGATAGTGCCGGTCGATGCGGCAGCGGTCTGTGATGCTGCTGTCGTCGTACTCCCGCACCGTGGTCAGGTATTCACCCTCCCGCAGCGCGGGGCCGCCCACGATTTTCAGGTTTCCCCGTTCTACGCCGCCGATAACGCTTGTTCCGTAGACGTATTCCATCTTGCCCGCTCCTTTCTTGCGTGTTCTCTGACCACGCATTTCAATTTCCGCTGCAAACCCGCCTCCACATAGCTCTGGAAAAAGTGAACGTGATTGCAGTGCTTCATCTGGCCCAGTCTGGATAAAAGCCCCTGCGCCAATGCGGGCTTGATCGCGTGGTGCCGCCGCATGGCACGGCGGCAGGCGGAAAGAGAATGTTTCAGGCGCACCATGTTTCGTTTCCGCAGCAGGGTATACCCTCGCCCGAAGCGATACCCCAGCGCCGCCACCGTCCGCTTTGCTGTCGGATAGAGCTGCCACTTGCCGTTCAGCCGCAGGCCATGTGCCGCCAGCCATTTCTCGATCAGCTCCCGCAGCCGCCGCAGCTTCCGCTTGTTCCGCCCGAACAGGGTAAAGTTGTCCATGTACCGCAGGTAGTGGTCGCACAGACCGCTTTCCCGTATCAGCCGGTCAAGCGGTTGCAGCACCGTGTTGGCAAACCATTGGGAAAAGTAAGCGCCGATCAGAATGCCGTGCTTCATCAACCGTTCGCATACCTCCAGCATTCGCCGGTCTTTCACCAGCCGCCGGAGCCGCTTCATCACCGTCTCCGCCGTCAAACTGTCGTAGAAATGGTGGATGTCCAGCTCCTCGGCGTACTTCGTCCCTTTTGGGTCTGTCCGCATCCACTTCTTGATGGCTCGAACGCCGTAATGGATGCCCCGGTTTCGGATGCTCCCGCAGCAGAAATTGTCCATGCCCCGCATCATGATCGGCTCCAACACCTGAATGACCGCGTGATGCACATACTGGTCAGGCCACAGTTTCGGCTCCGATATGTCCCGCCACTTTCCGGCGCTCTTGTCCCATCGTCGCGCAAGCCTCGGCTCGTTCGCCTCGTAACCGCCTGTAATGATCTCCCGCAGCTCTTTTACATAGCGGTCAACGTCCGCCTCCACCCGTGCCACCGTCCGGTTTGGCCTGTGGTGCGGATGGAAGCGGTGTGTCACGTTCACAGCGAAGATCGCCAGCCGCAGGTTTTCTTCCGATACCAGCTTTGGAAATAGGTTGTTTGCTCGTTTCATCAGGAATGTTTTCCTCCTTTTAGCCTCACGGTCTTTCCATCGCCCCCGCAGGTTGCGGGAGTGTACTAAACCGTGTCCTGATGGCTTATCTGCACCAAGGGGTGCCGAGGATGTCCGCGCCCCGGCGTTGGTCTTTGCGTTGCCGGGTGTGGAGGTGGGTAGCCAGTCCATAAAAGGACGCGGCAGCCGATGTTCGCGTTCGAGTTGGACGCGCTGGTGTAGTTCACGTAGAACAGCCCGTGGTTCCCGTTCTGGTTATAGTTACCGCCGAAGTACAGACACGGGTTGGAAGCATTGAAGTTCCAGTTATCCGCCGAACCGAGAAGCAAGGCACCGACTGCGTGCGCGGTCATCCCCTGTATTTTCAAGCCGCCTGTGCGGCTGAAAACCCGTTAGCCTTTTGCGCGGCCTGCGGGCCGCAGGATACGCAGAGGGGGATGCGTCCCCCTCTGCACTCCCCCGTCAGGGGAGTTTTTGGAGGCGGCAGCCGATGTACGCGTTCGAGTCGGACGCGCTGGTGTAGCTCACGTAGAACAGCCCGCGGTCCCCGCCCTGGTAACAGTAACCGCCGAAGCACAGACACGGGCCGGAAGCACTGAAGTACCAGTAATCCGCCGAATACGTCGTCTCACTCCCGCCCGATGCCGTGGGATAGATAACCCATTCCAGCCCGGCCACCGTTGCCACGGTAAAGGCGCTGGGCCATCCGCTCGACGGAACGCCCACGGCGTTGCCGCCGCTGTTGTCGCTGAAACTGCTGGGCGTGTTGATGATGTTCAGGCCGTTGCTGTTGTAGTAGCAGCCGTCGCCCCAGTCATACACGTTGTCCCACGGCCCCTCGATGTAGCGGTACTGCGTACCGAGACCGTAGCTGTCCCGGCTCGCAAGCGTCGTTCCGGTGTGATAGGGCATACTGTCCGTATAGCCCATATTCTCCGTTGCGCTGTTGTTGCCGCAGCCCTTGCCGATGGTTTTCTGGCTGTTCCAGTCCGCGAACTCCACAAGGTACAGCATCCAGATCGTCATACGCATCTGAATGTCGCTCTGCCAGATGTTGCTCCCCAAATTGTGGATGCTCGTGCGGGCCGTGCTGCGTGTGATATTCGCTTTCGGTTTTACGCCGGACTGGCTCTTGTAGTTGTTGGTATTGCAGTGATAGCGGCCAATGTACACAATGTCCCGCTCTCCCTTGCCGTCCCCTCGGTCGGCGTGGGCTGGGGAGACGTGAAAGCCGTCCGTTTCCTTATCCGCGATCTGGAGTTTCAGGCTGTTCCCGCTCTTTGTCCACTTGTACCAGAACTTCGGGATAGCCACCAGCTCACCGGCCACCGCATCCGTCACGCGCACCATCCCGCTCCACGGGTACAGGTTGTCAAATGGGCTTCCGTAACTGGTTGCCCCCGCCCGGTACGGGGTCGGGTTCACGAAGCTGGCGGCCTCGTCCGTCCGGCTCCACACCGTCGTGCTGGTTCCATCCCACACCACGCCGTAGATGTGCCGATAGGCCAGCTTCACATTTACCGTCTGTCCGTCCGCCGTGATGGTTGCGGTATCCTCCGCCGTCTCTCCGCTCTTGGTGGCGGTGATGGTGTATGTGCCGCTTTCCGTCACGGTGAAGTCCACCGTCCCCGTTGCAGATGCCGTTTTGCTCTGCGTCTTGCTTCCCTTGGTGCAGGTGACGGTGGAGCCGCTGTCAATGCTCACATGGATGGTCGCTGTGAAGTAGGATAGCGTCGCCGTGTACTGCTGCACCACGGAGACTGTCACCGTATCCGTGGCAGTCTGCCCGTTCTTGGTGGCCTTGATGGTGTATGTTCCGTAGTCCTCCACATCAAACGTCCATTTTCCGCCGCTCTCCGTCGCGGTGTATACCTTGGTTCCCAGCGTGGCCGTCACCGTGGAGCCGGTTGGTGCGGTCACAACGATCTGCGCCGTCATGCCTACCTGCGGCAGACTGTCCGCGCTGAGCTTGCCGTCTGCCCCCAGCGTCGGGATGCCGTTCGGCACGTTGATGGGGAGCTGATCGGTGTCCATCTTCCCGTCCGCGCCGAGACCCGCCACGCCGCCCGGCGTATTGATTGGGAGCTGATTGGTGTCCACCTTGCCGTCCGTTCCGATGCCCGCAACGCCACCCGGCGTATTGATGGGGAGCTGGCCGGTGCCAACCTTGCTGTCCTCTCCCAGTCCGGCCACGCCGCCCGGTGTGTTGACAGGGAGCTGGCTGACCGGCACCTTTCCGTCTGTCCCCAGCCCCGCCTTTTTGGCAAGAGCCGCCGCCACCGCACCGCTGGTCAGCAGCTTGTCGCTGTTCTCCGTCGGCACCGTGTCGAATGTCTGTTCCGTAACGCCGCCCTTTCCGTCGCCTCTCAGGATACCGCTGGCGGTGATCTTGTCCTGCTTGTCCGTAATGGCCTGACGGATATCCTCGTGCGCGTTTGCATCCTCGTTGTGTGCCTTGATGGCAGCCGCCATGCTTTCTGCTGTCACCAGCGCCGAAGCGTCGATGGTCACCTGCAGCGTCCCGCCGCTGCCCGTAAACTCCAGCAGCCCGTAGAACGTGTACACATAGTCCGGCACGTCCGTCTTGCTGGGGATTTCCACGCCCGCGTCCGTGTCCGTCTGAAATAGTGCGATCAGCCTTGCCGCGCCGCTGTCCAGCTTTGCCCAGATGCCGAGCTGGTTCAGGGGGTATCCCGTCGCCAGTGGTGTCACTTGCAGTTGCAGCTTTTGTCCCTGCGCCGTTGTTTTGCTGGACAGGATGCTGACCGTCTGCTTTTCACTCACAAGCGCCGTCTGCGCCAGCATCGCCGCCTCGCTCACGCGGCCTGTTCCCGCCGCCGCGCGGGTGATGGTCAGCGTCTTTCCCGCTGTCCATTGTGCCAGCAGCTCACTGCCGCTGTTGGTGATAACGCCTTTCCATGCCACTTTTCGTTTCCTCCTGACTTAGAATTTCGATGCGCTGCCGAAGTCAACCACCGCCGCGCCAGCCATAGCCGCGATGCCGTAGGCCGTTGCGGTGCCGCCCGCATCGTAATATTCCACTTCCTCCAGATGTGCGCTGAACCGCTTGGCAGCGGCGAGCCGACGTTCGATCTCCGCGGCGGTCATGGCGGCGAACTTCTGCCGCTCCTCCACGGTGGTGATGTTTACCCGCAGTCTGAACTTTCCGTGGGTGCCGCCGTACTCGAACCATTCCTCCAGCTTTGTTCCCGGATAGATCGCGTCGGCCTGCGTTCTTGCAGCTCCCGCAGTTCCCATTGTCCGTCGGATGTTCAGCGCCGTCTTGACGATGCGCCGCTTCTGCTCGATGTCGTACCCTGTGTCGTACCAGTCGATCTTCCAGTTCACGGCCAGCGCGTCCAGCACCTCCTCGGCCACGGTGTCGATGGCGGTGTATATCTGACTTCCCGCGATATAGCCCATCGTCTTTTGGTGCAGCTCCAGCATCGCCAGTGACAGCGCCTTGACCCATGCCTGCTCCGCAAGGACGCGCGGCAGGCCGTCCGCGATCTGCGCGTCTTTCAGCCCTTTAATCATCCTCCAGCCCTCCGTAGGTCACGGTCGCGCCGGTGCATTTCGGCAGCTCCGTGGTGTCGATCACGGTGTCTACGGGGGCGGTCAGCGTTACCCGCTTTGCCCCCGCTTCCCGCAACCGGGCGATCAGCTCCGTTGGGTTGATGTCCCGCCCCAGCTTTCTTTGCCATGTCTGGAAGTCCGCCACCGCCGCCGCGATGCGGCTTTGTATCTCGCTCACGCTTCGCTGGTCGCTTTCCGCAATCCAGTATTTCACGGTGATGTCGTATTCCACCTCGCCCGGTGCCAGCGCCGTCACCTTGTCGCACAGCGGGCGGATGGTCTCGTCGTCCAGATAGGCCGCCATGGCCGTCAGCTCCGTGCTGTTGGGGACGCGCAATCCGTTCTCGTCCTCGATCACGAAGTAGATATTCACCTCGTCCGGCAGCGGGCTGACGATGCGCACGTCGGCTACATCACCCCGCCACTCCCGCGCGTAGTATTCATAGGCATCGCGCGGCCCGGCGCAGCTATACACGCTGGGGGCGAGGTAGATGCGCCGTGTCAGGCTGTCGTCGTCCTCTGCGTCCAGTCCGCCGGTGCTTGGCGTGGTGTTGCTCACGCTGGCAACATAGGCGATGGGGTCAACCAGTATCTTGATGCCGCCGGACAGAATGCCGTTGCTATCCGCTCCGGCCTCCTCCGCCTGCACCACCACGTCGGTGTAGGTCTCTCCCGCCGCTATCTCGCCGTATTCCACGGTGTTGAAGTATTTCCCGTCCTCGCTCTTGACCCGCGTTCCCGTCGGAATGGCCGTCGCGCCGCTTTGCGCTTCCGAAAGCGTAAATCGCACCGTCGCCGTGGCCCGGTTTGCCTCCTTGCGCGTCAGCCCCACAAGAGCGGCCAGCGCATCCAGCGCGTCTCCGGTACTGGTTTTCAGCATTTCCATCCGTCCCTTTGCGTCGGCGTACTGCATCGTCTGATACTCCATCGCGCAAAAGGCTTTCATCAGCAGGTTCAGCGGGTCGGCCTCGCCGATCTCCGGCTCCTTTCCTGTGGCCTCCCGGTAATACTTGGTGTACAGCTCGCGGAGCTGTTCTTCCGTCTCCTGCAAAGTCATGCTTTCGATGAAACTCAGCTCCGGGCAGTTTGCCAATTCAGCGATATTAGACAAGCTCGATCACCACCTTTGGTATCATATTCCCGTCCTGCGATTTTTCCGCAGTCCATTCCACACGGACGACACGCGCCCGTGGCTCATACTGTTCTGTCTTGCGCACATACTCCGCCGCCAGCAGGACTTGCGCATTTTCCTGCGGGCAGTCGATAATCGTCCCGTCGATGCCGAACTCCCGGTCAAGCGCCTGCTCTCCGGCCCTCGTGGCGTAAAGCACCTGCAAATTGCGGTACACCTCCGCCGCCGTACTGTCGTTTGCGCTCCCCGGCAGTATCTCGATCACCGCGTTTTCTGTTGATAACATGGCTGCCTCCTTACAGGTATTCCTCGATGGTCAGGCTCACCTTGCACTCCACCATCGCGCCGCCGTGCAGCACCGCGCCCCACTCGTCGCTGATGTCCGTGATCTTGAACGGATACGGTGATACCGGCGAGCCGCCCACGATGAACCAGTCCGCCGCGTTGGTCTCCGCCATGCGCTGAAAATGCCGCAGAACACTTCGCGGGTTTACCCCGTCCTGCGCCCGCAGCAAAAGATCGAACTGGTATTTCCGCAGCTTCGGGGCAATCCACTGGCTCCGCGCCCGTGCGCCTGTCCGGTTGTGGGTCGCCCAATCGCTGCCCCCTTGGCCTTTCAGCCCGCTCGGTGTCAGGATGCGCCGGTCGCTCACCGTGAACGTCATGCCCATGTAGCTTCCCAATGCCACTTTTCGCCCCTCCTTACTTATCCGGCTTTCCCACCGCGCCGCTCATGTGCGTGTGGTTTACAAGGCTCACGCCGTTGATGGTGATGTCCCCGCTCGCCGCCGTTGCGTTGATCTCCGGGGCTGTCAGGCTGATCTTGGTTGGGCTTTCGATCTCCACATCCCCTGCCTCCGTTACCTTTACCGTCGCGCCGTTGATGGTGATCTCCGCGTCGCCGCCCTCCACCTCGATCTTTGCGCCTTTTTTTGCGGCGAATGTGTACTTGCCGCCCGCCGTTACGCTCAAAGCGCCTGCGGCCTCGATGCTCACAAAGGTTCCTGCCTCGATGCTCACCGTTGTCCCCGCCACGATGCCAACGCCGGTTTTGGCGTTCAGGCTCATGCTGGCGGCGCTGCTCTTGGCCTGAAACTGCCCGCCCGCCACAAGACTGATTGCGCCTTTCGCCTCGTCGTATATCTCGCCGTTGCAGTTGCGCCCCGTCCGCCGGTTCACATACTGTGTGTAAACGCCGGTGTTCTCGTCGTAGCGCTCATAAGCCAGTCCCCTTCGTGCGGCGTACTCCTTTCGGAACAGGCCCTTGTAGCCCTCCGCCGGGGTGTTGGTCTTGTTCCACACCGTTCCGGTGGTGGTTCCCGCCGCAGTTCCGTTGCTGTTGTGGCTCACGCTCACCACCTGCCCGATGCTTGGCATCTTGTACTCGCCGTTGCTGATGGCGTTGATCTGGCGGGTCACGCTTTTCCCCCGGTCAAAGTAGGTCACCTCATAGGTTCCCGCCTTATAGTCGATAGCGCTCACGCGCCCGGTTCTGTTTGTTCCCGCCATTACTTTTTCGCCTCCTACAATAATAATTACGGTTTAAGGCGCGGCAGCCAGCCGCGTCTTTTTCCA
>OLFY01000775.1_pt1 | contig 45730 bp, 38 predicted proteins | sample 1605611 | NCBI WGS metagenome assembly OLFY01 (sample SAMEA3888923, study PRJEB22519) | human gut metagenome | biome: human gut; feature: human-associated habitat; material: faeces | place: Denmark | collected 2011 | reverse complement strand
CTATAACGGTTTTGACTTGTATGTAATTATACCGATTTTATCCGCAAGTGTAAACATCATCCGTATTTTTCTGCCTTTTCTGGCCGTAAAATTACGGAGGGAACGCCTTTATCCGGCCTGTCAAACAGCCGAGGCCGGGCAGGACGGCCAGCACAAGGAACTGCGTCCCGGTGAGAGGAGCGGGGTTTGCTTCACCTTCTGTGGGGGTGACGAGGCAGAGGCGGTCTGCGCCTGCTGCCCCCTCCACAGTCTCCGGAAAGTATGGGCTTTCTCCCACAAAAAATCCGACGCTTTTCAGCGTCGGATTTTTGCCGCTATAGGACAGTGAAACAGAAGAATGAAGAAGAAACCGGTTTGGGTACGCTCCGGTCCCTCAGTTGCCCGCGGTGTTCTCTAACGGGAACGTCACGCTCCAATTTCCCTCCACAGGCCCAGCGGATGTGACGAACATCCCGTACAGCGCGTAAGTGTCAAGGGCGTCGGCCTCAATACCGGTGAACACATAATCCTCATAGCTGCCCGTCCCCGCATCATCGAAGAAGGCCGCCGAACCGTCACAGTCAATTTGTTCGCCGGTCTCCCGGTTTACCAGAGAAATAGAGCCGTGGTTGTCCGTTTTGAGGATGTCCGCGTAGTACACCTGCACATGGAGCCGCCCGTCCACATAGCCGATCCCCGTCAGGGTCACGCCATCCACGGGAGATGCGATTGCGTCGCCCGGTTTCAGCACCGTCACGCTTTTTCCGCCGTCAGAGCCGAACAGGTCCCCGCTCAGACCCCGGGGTTGGGCCGTCTGCGTGGCGGAGGTCAGGCTGCCGCCCAGATCCACGCCGTCAAGGGTACCCTCCCAGGTTTTCTTGCCGCTCAACAGCTTTTGGACTGAAAACGTCAGCTTCTCGCCCTCGATGCTCTGCCGGTCCCACTGTTCAAGGGTCACAAGAAATGTGGCGGTGTGGGTGTCCGGGTCGTAGCTGGCCAACTGGCAGTGGCCCGTGCAGTCAAAGGGCGTGTGGAGCCGATAGCTGTCGAAAAGGTCCACCGTTTCATCGAAGCTCGTTCCTGTCAGGTCCTCCAGTGAGAGATAGATCTCGGCGGTATTCTCGTGGATGTAAGCCGCCGTCACCTCCATGCGGATGCCGTTGTCTTCGCAGGACCGCTGCACCGGCTTGAAGAACTGGGCCGTGGCGGGGGTGACAGCGTACAGCAGCTCATAAAATGCCGGACTGAAGGCCGCCATGGCGGGGACGGCCAGCACGCAGACCAGGCAGAGGCAGGCCGCTGCCGCCCCCCACTTCGCCCAAGCACTTTTCCGCTTATTCGGTGCGGCGTCCGCCGCTTCAATATAAGCGGGGTCGATCAGTTCCATCTTATCTAACAGTTCGTTTCCTCTCATACTGTGTAACCCTCCTTGTTCAGATACTCCCGCAGCCGGTTGCGGCAGCGGAACAGCGTTGTTTTCACCTTGCTTTCGGATATGCCATAGCGTTTGGCAATATCGGCCACGGAGTCCAGAAACCAGTAGCGGCGAACGAACATGTTCCGTTTTTCCTCATCCAGTTTGCCGAGGAAGTCATTGATGGCCGTCCGAAGTGCCAGATCATCCATGCGGCACAAGCTGTCATCAGGTGCCGGGATGCATTGCTCCATTTCCACACTGAGCTCACAGATAAAAGCGCTGCGCTTCAGGCGGCTGCGGTCACGGCAGCAGTTCAGGGAAATGTGCCGGATGATCCGGGCGAGGAAGGCGTAGAAGTGATCGCTTGGCTCATGGGGCGGGATCGTGTGCCACGCCTCCATATAGGTGTCGCTTTCACATTCCTCGGCCGTCTGCAAGTCATTGACGATCCCGTAGGCCAGCGTGCGCAGACGGCTGCCGTATTTCTCGGCGGTCTGCCGGATGGCTGTCTCGTCACGCCGCAGGTACAGCGCGACGATGCTGCGGTCATCCATGGCGTTCATCTCCTTTCGTTCTGGATGGAAGGGCCTTCACCCATATAAGCACCCTTTGGGGCAATCAGGTTACACGGTTTCAAAAATTATAGCAAAAAATTATCCCCGTTTCGACAGCAAACGGGGATAACAGCGTGTCGAAAAAGCCTTTTCTCCCCGCTGAGCAAGTTTTCAGAACTTTATAAAAGTTCTGAAAACTTAAGATTTTAATGGCGAAGGACACCCTTCTTGGGTTTCCCGCGCACACCCTTCCTTACCGTCGCGGAGAATTTGCCACTTTATTGACAGTCTCGGGGATAACAGAGTTATGTTTGTTTTTTACGATCATCTTTCCGTTTGATGAAAAGCATGATATAATTTCAACTACCCGATGTGTTGCTTGGGAACCTGCGGTTTTCTGAGGACCGGGGCAATTTGAAACACATCTGCCAACGCGGTTCAGTTGGCCGGTCAGAAAGGAAGTGAGGTCTCCATGCGCGGAAAACGGGAACTGCCCCGGAAGCGCCCGCCGATTCTGCTGTTTGTTCTGATTTTTGCCGCAGGCTTCCTCGCGGGGACGCTTTTCTGGCACTTCCACCCTTCTGGTACGTCCGTTCCGTCAGGGGGAACGGTCACTCTGCCGGACGGCCCTGCAGGAACGGACGTCTCCTCAGAACCGGAGATCCCCCCGGCCCCGCCGCAGATGGAGGAGCTGTCTGCCGAACCGACGCCCTTCGTCATCTCCTTTTTGGGGGACTGCACCCTGACCTCCAGTCACCACACCAACCACTTTGAAAAGCTGGTGGGGGACGACTACGCTTATCCCTTTTCCAACGTAGCGGAGCTTCTGCTGGCTGACGATCTGACGCTGGCCAATCTGGAATGTTCCTTTTCCCCCCGCCGTCTGGAGTCCGACTCGGAATACGCCTTCTGCGGCGATCCCAACTATGTGCAGGCTCTGGTGCTGGGCGGTGTGGAGGCTGTCACCCTGTCCAATAACCACACCCGCGATTTCGGTGACGCCGGCCTCCGGGACACTGAGGCCGCGCTGGCGGAATATGGCGTTGCCGGGATCCCCGGCAATCAGGGGCAGTGCTTCGAGCTGCGCCACGGCAATGGGGACACCCTGCGGCTGGGGGCCTACGTCCACCCCTTCAACGGCTCCGCCAAGCAGATGGAGGATGGCTGCAAACGGCTCAGGGATGAAGGGGTGGACATCATTGTGGCCTTCATGCACGCCGGGGCCGAAAAAACCTACGTCCCCACCAAGCGGCAGACGGCGCTGGCCCATGCCGCCGTGAAGGGCGGCGCGGATGTGGTGGTGGGGACCCACCCTCACGTTTTACAGCCCATAGAAGCCTATCAGGGCAGCGTGATCCTGTACAGCATCGGCAATTTCTGCTTCGGCGGCAACCGGAACCCTTCGGACAAGGACACGGTCATCGCCCAGCTCACTGTGTCCGGCACCGGCGAGGACCGTTCGTGGGAGATGTCCTATATCCCCTGCTGCGTCAGCAGCGTCTCCAACCGGAATGATTACCGGCCCACCCCTTACCCGCCGGATACGGCGGCCTACCGCCGCTGTTTTCAGAAGCTGGACGGCACCTTCCGTCCCCCGGTCCCCAAGTCTGAGGAGGAGACCGCCCCTCTGCCGCCGGAACCCACGCTCGATGCAGAACCCCTCTCCCCCCTGCCGGACGGCGGCGTGATCGGTGAACCCCCAGCCAAACCGGAAGAAGAATACGCAAAAAGAGCCGCTGACGCGGCTCTTTTTGTTGTGTCAGCTCAAGTTTGAATCATTGATTCCGGCGTTACTCCGCCGCGCTTTCCAGCTTCTTGGCCTCCACGATGAACTGCTCGATGGCGTTCTGCTCCTTCAGCTCCGCCAGAACGCCGTTGATGAACTCGGCCAGTTCCGTGTTCCCCTTCTTAACGGCGATGGAGTATCCGTCACTGGTATCCGGGATGTTGAGATCCACAGCGGCCAGATCCTCCTTGGCGTCCGCATAGGACAGCACGGTCATGTAGTCCAGAAATATGACATCCAGCTTTCCGGCCTCCAGCTCCATGACCAGATCCTGCACCTTGGCAAGGCCGACCGTGGTCTCCTCACCGCAGTAGGTAACGCAGTTGTTATAGGGCTTGGAGCCGGTCTGCGCGCCGCCCTTGACCCCTTTCAGATCGTCAAGACTTGCGTACTTGTCCGCGTCCTCAGCCCGCACCAGAATCAGGTTTTTGGCTTCCAGATAGGGATCAGAGAAGTCGGTGGTCTTGCGCCGCTCCTCATCCGCAGACAGGCCGGCGATGACCAGATCAAACTCGTCATTGGCAAGGCTCATCAGCAGATTGTCAAAGGACATATCTACAATTTTCAGGGATACACCCAGCTTGTCGGCAATGGCCTGGGCGATCTCCATGTCAAAGCCCACGATGGTGTCTTTCCCGTCCACCTCCGTATGGAACTCATAGGGTGGGTAGTCCGCGGAGGTGCCGACCACCAGCTCCCCCTTCTGCTTGATCTGATCCAATGCGGAGGACGCCGTATCCTCCTTGCCGGCGCAGGCCGTCAGGGACAGCAGCGTTACCAACGCCAGCAGCAAAGCAATCGCTTTTTTCATGCTATTCTCTCCTTTTCGCTTTTCGACCGGGGCGCTTATTCCCACAGGGGCTTGTCCCACAGCTTGACCTTGGTGCCAAGGCCCAGCTTGACCGCGTTCTGGTACAGAGCGTAGGCCACGGTGATGTCCAGCGCGCCCAGACCCAGAGAGCAAGCGTAAATGAACTGCTCGTCAGAGGTTCTGCAGGGCTTGCCCAGCACCAGGTCGCTGGTTTCCAGCACTTCCTCCTTGGTGATCTCGCCGGCGTCGAACACCTGCGTGATGGCCTTGTTCTTGAAGGTGATAATCTGCTTCCAGTAATCCACCACATTCACGTCCGCAGCCTTTACCACATCCGTCGTGGCCTCGTTGGAGACGCAGACGATGGCGCTGTGGGGCTTCACCCAGCTCTTGTCGATGAAGGGCGTTCTGGCGGTGGTCTCGCCCACGATCAGCTGAGACTTTGCCGCTGCCGCCTTGCTGTCGGAGGTAGGGATGATGGTCACGCCGTACTTGCCCTCTGACTCCTTGGCAACCTGCTGCGCTTTTTCCAGATCCAGATCGCAGAGGTAAATGGTCTTGACCGTGGGGATCGCCTCGCAGATCGCCATGATCATGGTCCGGCCAATGACGCCCGCGCCGATCAGCGTCGCGGTATCCGTGTCGGAGGGGGCGCAGTATTTTGCCTGCAAGCCCGCCACAGCAGAGGTCCGCATGGCGGTGATGATGGTGCCGTCCTGAATACAGAAGGGCAGGACCGTGACGGGGTCGCTGAGGATGGAAATGTCGATGCCGTAAGGGATGCCGGGGGTGGTGGCGTTCTTCTTGGACTCGGCGGCCCACTTGATACCGGCGATATTCAGATCGCCGCCGATGTAGCTGGGCATGGTGTTGAAGAAGGATTCCCACTCTGTCCCCTCCGGGATGCCCAGATGGACCTTCGGGGGATTCTGGATCTGGCCCTGCCCCAGCATTTTATAGGTATCCTCCGTGATTTTCAGGATCATCTTCATATCCAAAAGACCGGCCTTGATCTGGTCTTCCTGCTGCAGAAACAGAATTTCGGGATTGATCGTACCTAACATAATAAATTCCTCCAATTTTTTGTAAGCCACTTGATGCGGCTGTGTTGATTCAGATTACATGGATGACCTTGGACAGAAAGTCCTTGGTCCGTTCATTCTGGGGGTTCTCAAAGATCTGCTGGGGCGTGCCCTCCTCGGCGATCACGCCGCCGTCCATAAAGAGGATGCGGGTCCCCACCTTCTTGGCGAAGCCCATCTCGTGGGTGACCACGACCATGGTGACGCCCTCCTTTGCGAGGTCCTGAATGACCGAGAGCACCTCCCCCACCATTTCCGGGTCCAGCGCGGAGGTGGGCTCGTCAAAGAGCATCACGTCCGGCTCCATCGCCATGGCACGGACAATGGCGATCCGCTGCTTCTGTCCGCCGGACAGCTGAGCGGGATAGGCGTCAGCCTTATCCTCCAGCCCGACGCGCCGCAGCAGCGCTCTGGCTTTTTCCTCTGCCGCCGGTGCCGGGACCTTCTTTACCTTTTTCAGGGAGATGGTCACATTCTCCAGAATCGTCAGGTTGTTGAACAGGTTGAACTGCTGGAACACCATCCCCACCTTTTCCCGGTGCTTATGGACGGCGTAGCCCTTGTCGGTGATGCAGCTGCCCTCAAAAATAATCTGGCCCTCCGTGGGGGTCTCCAGCAGGTTCAGGCATCGGATGAAAGTGGACTTTCCGGAACCGGAGGGCCCGATGACCACCACGACCTCCCCCTTTCGGATGGTGGTGCGGATGCCCTTGAGGACCTCCAGATCGCCGAAATTCTTTTTCAGTCCCTTGATCTCAAACAGAACGTTGTCAGCGGTCACTGCACTTCATCCTCCTCTCAAAAAGATCCAGCCCCTTCCCCAGCACGATGTTCAGGGTCAGGTAGATGATCGCGGAAATATAGTAGCAAGGCAGCGGGTTGTAGGTGGCGGTGACGACGATGCCGTTGTTGTACATCAAGTCGCCGACGCCGAGGTACTGGATGATGGATGTCTCCTTGATCATGGTCACAAACTCATTGCCCAGCGCCGGCAGAATGTTCTTGACCGCCTGCGGCAGGATGATGTTCACCATCGCCTGCGTCCGGGTCATGCCGCAGGACAGCGCGGCCTCCGTCTGCCCGAAGTCCACCGCCTGAATACCGGAACGGATGACCTCCGCCACATAGGCGGTGGAGTTCATGGACAGGGCCAGGATACAGGGCATGACCCGCGCCAGCTCCACGCCCAGAATGGAACCCTCCGGCCACGGAATGAAGTGAAGCTGATAGTAAACGATGTACAGCTGCACCAGAAGCGGCGTTCCCCGGATGACGGTGATGTACAGCTTTGCAAACCCGGAGCACAGCCTGAATTTCGACAATCGCAGCAGCGCGATGAGACAGCCGAGGACCGTACCCAGCAGAACGGTGATCAGGGAAACGATGACGGTGGTCTGCGTTCCTCGGAGGAAGTATTGATAGTAGTTCAAAAATATCTCGGTAATGCCCATGGCGTTCTCCTCCTTCTCGCTTGCACCGTTTGTGTGCTTCGGATGAACGGATTGTATATTTTCTCACGCCGAAAGTCAATAGCAAATTTGCAAAAATTTGTATAATTATTCAATTATTGTAAATATATACGAGAATATGGCTGTATACACCGGAAATATTTGTGTTTCATGCGTATAAGCGCATCGCGGGTGTTATAAGCAAATATAAATACTATGCAGTATATTTGTATTTGTATACATATTATGTGTATATATCGGCCTATTGGGCATCAGCGAAGCGCCCCCACCGGTCTGCCCCAACGAAAGCGCAGCAGGAACGATGTGACAGCGGAGCCATGTGCGGTCCCCCCTCTCGTTCCGGGCTTTTGAAGAACGGTTAGCACGCACAACCGCAGGCGCTCCCATCTTGTTTTGGGAGCGCCCGCGATTGCGTATATCTTCTAATAAACAGAAGCAGGTCCGGGAGGTTTCTGTGCGTTTCATGGTAATTGGCGGCGAGCCCCCGAAAAAGATTGACATTCGGCAAAATGCCTGCTATTCTTTAAGCAAGTAAATTACTACTTGGCTAATTGGAGAAAGAGCATGAAACCGATCGAACGTTTTCTGCGTGAGACAGACCGCGTGCCGCTCATGCCTATGCCAACGCCCCTGCACCCCATGCATTACCAGCCCTCAGGAAAGGATGTCAGCCTCTTTATCAAGCGGGATGACATGACCGGTGTCGGTCCGGGCGGAAATAAGATCCGCAGCCTTGAGTTCCTCTTGGGGGAAGCCAGATCCAAGGGGGCTTCCAAAATCCTGGCGGCGGGACCGGAGCAATCAAATCTATGCGCTCTGACCGCGGCGGCCTGTGCCAAGGCCGGGCTGGACTGCGAGCTTATCATCAACGCGGCGGAGCCAGTCCGCAAAGAGGGAAATCTCCTGCTGGAGGAGCTGCTGGGTACCAAAATACACTTCCTCGGCCCTTGTGACGGAGCGGTTCGGAACCGCCGCATGGAGGAGCTGGCCGCCGCTTACCAGTCCGCCGGCGAACAGGTCTACGTGGTCCGCAACGGCGCGACCACCGGTCGGGGCGCGTTGGGCTATACCGCCGCGGTGGTGGAAATGAAGCGGCAGTGCGAGGATCTTGGAATTGGCCGCATGACGATTTTCGCCCCCGGCGGAAACGGCGGCGTCGCAGCCGGGCTGATCTACGGAAATCAGCTGATGGGCCAGCCCTTCCGCATTGTGATCGTCAGCGTCGAGGATGACCGGGAAACGCTGACGGCGCATATCCGTTCCACCATCTCCGAAGCGGAGGAGATCACCGGACTCCCCATGGACGTGCCTGTGGAACAGGCGGCGGAGATCACAGACGCCTACCGTGGCGGCGGCTGGGGCAAAAACACGGTGGAAAGCCAACAGGCGGTCCTGTCCTTTGCCCGCAGTGAGGGGATCTTCATCGAAAACGTCTATACCAGCAAGGTCCTGGTGGGGATGATGGACTGGATCGAACAGAAAAAAGTGTCCGGCTCCGTCTGCTATTTGCATACAGGCGGGCTCGGCTCCTTATTTGCGCAGTATTGATCGAGAAAGAGGGAAAAACTTATGGATTACGGCTATTTGACTTTGGTTGCTCCGATTCTGACGCTGGCAGTGGCCATTGCGACGCGGAAGGTGCCGCTGGCCATGCTGGTGGGCATTTTTACCGGACAACTGATTATTTGCGGATGGAATCCGTTTACCGCTATCAATGAAAGCGTCAACGGCATTTTAAGTGTTTGCGCCGACACTGGGAATCTGAAAACCTTCCTGTTCACGGCGCTGATGGGCGCGTTTGTGATCCTGGTGCGCATCTCCGGTGGCGTCAAGGGCTTCGTCAATTACCTGACCGAGCAGAGCAAGCGCGTGAAGAGCCCGCGGATGGCGATGCTCATTGCCTATGTGATCGGCATCATCATTTTTATCGACGGTCTGCTCAGCATCATGTTCACCGGCGTGGTGACCCGCCCGCTGATCGATAAATTCAAGGTCTCCCGCGAAAAGCTGGCCTACATCTGCGACGCGACTTCCGCGCCTGTCAACGCCATCATCCCCCTGAACTCCTGGGGCGCTATGCTGATGGGCCTGATCTCCGCGGAGATCGCCTCCGGATACATCCAAGGTGAGCCTATGAATCTGCTGATCCGGAGCCTTCCCTTCCAGTTTTACAGCATCCTCTCCCTGCTGTTCGTGCTGTTCTATATTGTCACTGGAAAAGACTGGGGCCCCATGAAAAAGGCAGAGCTGCGGGTGCGGAACACCGGCAAGCTGTATGATGATGGAGTAACGCCGCTGCTCAATGACAATGACGGCTTTGAGGAGCTGGTGGAGGAAGGCAAAGAGAACAAGTGGAACATGATGTTCCCGCTCATCACCCTGATCGGCGGTGCTTTCATCGGCCTGCTGGTCACCGGCGGAGGAAATCTGGCGGCGGGCGACGGAACCACGGCGATCCTCTACTCTGTTGTCATCACACTGCTCATTATGTGCGTCATGTATACAAAGCAGGGGATCATGACCGCCAAGGAGTTCGGCGACAGCGTTATGAAGGGCGTCAGCAGCATGATGGGTCTGGTGATCCTTCTGGTGCTGTCCTTCTCCATCGGCGGGGTCATCAAGGGAATGGGAACCGGCCAGTTCCTTGCCAGCCTGCTGGGTGACAGCATTGACGGTGCCTTCTGCCCGGCCATCATCTTCCTGATGGGCGCGCTGATGGCCTTCTGCACGGGAACCAGCTGGGGCACGTTCTCCATCATGATGCCCATTGCGGTCCCCATGGCGGTGGCTATGAACGGCAACATCCTGCTGACCATCGGCGCGGTGGTGTCCGGCGGCATTTTCGGCGACCACTGCTCTCCCCTTTCCGATACCACGATCCTGTCCTCCATGTCCGTAGGCACCGATCTGTATTCTCACGTGAAAACGCAGCTCCCCTACGCGCTGGTGACTGCGGTGTGCACAGCGGCCCTCTATATCGCCTTCGGTCTGATCCTGTAACAGCGGGGTTCTTTCGTATCACCGTGCTTGACCGCTAAAATAAGCAGCCTACAAAATTACCCTGCCGGAATCGGCAATGTCACTTAGTTAGCAAGTAAGGAACCTCACAAAGACAGCACATAGCAAAGCGAAAGCAAGCTATGTGCTGTTTTTTGCGACATCAGGGCATGACAACAAAGCGGATCGGAAAATCCGCTTTAAAAAGAATATTCAAATCACAAGAATTATGCTACTCTATAGGTGAAGCTGGCAGAAGATTTCTGCGTTAGCTTCTCAATACCCCAGCGCATCGCATAAAGCCTCTTAATATCATGTAAAGGGAAAGCGGATGCATCCAGATTCGTAGCTTGAATTGCATCTTTCAGTGCTTTTTTACGGTTTTTGGATTCATAAGTAAGCCTCCTCGTAGTTTGGCGTGTCGGAACACGCTTCTAACTACAAAGGCCATTTTGCTAACCAAAGTTAGCAAAATGGCCGCACGAAATGATGCTTTTGTCAAGCCCTGTTTTGAATTATTACGAAAAACCTCCTACCCTCTCATTTCTGAGGGTAGGAGGATTTGTCAGCTTAACTTACTGACATTGGCCGGAATCGGCAGGGTAATTTATACGCTGTTCGTTTTGGCGGTAGTAGTATTTTGATTGATCGCCGACTTTTTGATCCGGCTTGAATGGGACAGAGACAACCGCCTGTTTAGATATCAAAATGAATGGCTGGGTGGCTGCTCACGTGCCCGTTACTATCTGGGATCGCATCTGTAACATACAACGCGCAGCCCTTCTCCCGCACCATCTGAAGGACGGAGGCAGCGGGACAATCATCGGTACGGGTGTTGGAGACAGAGATCACAACTGTCTTCGGGGCCAGCATATCCAGCAGATGTGGGGTGATGGAATCCCGGTGGCCATGATGCGGCAGCTTGACAAGTGTACAGGGCGGGATTTCATGCTTCTCCCAGCAGTCGGCATACATATCGCCGGGCAGCTCCACGGCAGTTTCCTTGCAGATCAGCCGCAGGCGGATGCTGGTGTTGTTGATAAAGCCGTCCAACTCTTCCAGCTCTCTGTTGTCGGCCCGGTCTTCCAGCACATTTTGCCAGATGGCAGCCTGACGCTCAAAAATAGGCTGCGCTTCCAAGAAGCATTCTGCCGTCAGTTCCGGCGTCAGCGGCCACGTGCCGGGGGACGCAAGAGAAATCTCTGTTCCCTGCCGTTCCATAATCGCAAGTGCGCTTAAGAATACATTCAGAGATTCCAGCAGGCATCTGGCTCCGGCGGAAAATTCTTCCGGTACCGGTACACGTTTCCCCCAGAAGATTCTGTCCGGAAGATAGTTGCACCGGAAACTCCTGACCGCAACGCACTCCAGCAATTTCGCCAGACCGCCGCTGTGGTCTCTGTGAAGATGGGTCAGCACCAGCAGATCCAGAGTATCTATTCCCTCCTGCCGCAGGAAGTCCGCGGCAGAGATCCGCTGAGAATCAGGCCCCCCATCGCCGACGGTCCAATCGCCGCAGTCCACCAGCATGGTGAAGCTGCCGCTGCGGATCAAAATGGCATCCCCATAGCCCACATTGATAAAATCAAGTGTCATGGCTCCCTCCATCCTTCAGGATGTGGAGCTTTCGGGTATCCAGACAGAGCTGCACGGCTCCACTTCTGGCTCCGCTCAGGTCCACATTGGCATCGTCAATAATAAACTGTTCCTCACCGACCCGCACCCAGTAGCGGATCATGCGGCCCAGAAAGCTGTAATTTTCGATCTGACCTTCCAGACTCTTCCCTTCCGGCACAGACTCCCCGGGTTCCGCCAGACGGATGCACTCCGGCCGCACCACCAGCGTCACGGTCTCGCTGGGTTCCACGGGGACCTCCGTGGGAATCTGGATGAGCATCCCGTTGTGGTCAGCGGCAACAGTGCCGCCTTCAGCAGACACAATTCTGGCGGTCAGGAAATTGACCGTGCCCACGAAATCTGCCACAAAGCGGTTGGCAGGCCGGAAATAGATCTCCCAAGGAGAGCCGATCTGCTCGATGTGTCCGCTGCGCATGACCGCAATGATGTCGGACATGGAGAGTGCCTCATCCTGGTCATGGGTAACATAGATAGTGGTGATGCCCAGCTTCTGCTGGATCTGCCGCAGTTCCGTGCGGACGTCCACACGCAGCTTGGCATCCAGGTTGGAAAGGGGTTCGTCCAGAAGCAGGATCTCCTGGCCCATCACCAGTGCCCGGGCAAAGGCCACCCGCTGCTGCTGACCGCCGGACATCTCCTTGGGGAATCGCTTCTCCAACCCTACCAGGTTAAACATCTTCAGCATTTCCTGAACCCGGCGATCCATCTCTTCCTTAGGGGTTTTATTCAGCTTCAGGCCATAGGAAATGTTCTCATAGACAGTCATATGGGGAAAAAGTGCGTACTCTTGGAACACCAGAGGGGTGTTGCGCTTAAAGGGCGGCAGGCCGTTCATCCGTTTGCCGTCTACCAGCACATCGCCCGATTCCGGCTCGGAAAAGCCGGCCAACTGGCGCATCAGGGTCGTTTTACCGCAGCCGGAGGGTCCCAGAAGCGTCACAAAAGCACCCTTTGGGATCTCAAGAGACACATGATCCAGTGCCGTAAAGTTTCCGAACTGCTTAACAACATTTTTAAATTCAATGTAAGGTCTCATATCTCTTCGCCTCCTGTTTACAATTCCAGCTCAATGCCCTGCTTACCCAAAACCCACTGCGCCAGCTTCAAAACGGTGAACGCAATGGTGATCAGTACGATGGTAAAGGCTGCCGCCTCACCGTACTGTCCACTCTGCACCAGCACCATAACCGAGATGGTACCCACAGTAGTAGAGGGCGCATACAGGAAGATCACCACGCTCAGGCAGGTGACGGACCGCAGGAAGGACAACACAAAGCTGGACATAAAGGGCGCTTTCAGCAAGGGAATGATGACGTCCTTAAAGGAACGGAAGCTGTTGGCTCCCAGATTCAGCGCCGCATCCTCCACGGATGCGCCGATCTGCTGCAGCCCCGCCGTGGCAGAGCTGTAACAGGTGGGAATATTCCAGAACAGCAGGGCCAGAACCATAATCACGGAGGTTCCCGTCAGCTCAAGGGGCGGCGCATTAAAGGCCATCACGAAGCCGATGCCGAGGAACATACCGGGAATGGCGCCGGGCAGAATACCCAGGAAATCCAACAGGCGGTTAATGCCCACCTGCTTCTTCTGCACGATGTAGGCCAGGACCATCGCCAGGAACGAAGCTCCCAGAGAAGCCAGGAAGCCATAGCGGATCGAGTTCCAGATCTGCTTTCCCTTCAGGAACACATACTGGATATTCTTCATGGTCAGCGACCAGTCATAGCCCCAGGTCTTGGTAAACGCGCCATAGAAAAGCGTACCGTAGACCAACAGGATAAAGAGAGAGATCAGCATCGTCAGGCTGAACAGCCCCCATTTAACCCACTTGGGGACCGGGAAGGGGTTCAAGGAGATCTCCTTGCCGGTGATTGTCACATAAGACCGTTTGCCCACCCAGAAGTTCTTCACCAGGAACAACACCACCGCAGGGACCAGCAGTGCCACCGCCAGCACAGAGGCGGTCTTCATATCGTACCAACCGGAGATCTGCATATAGGCTTCTGTGGGCAACAGAGCCAGGTCTCCGCCGATCATCTGAGGATTGCCGAAGTCGGTGAGAACATTGATGGCAGCCACCAACGCACCGCCAGCCACGCCGGGGCGGCACAGCGGCCAAAAAACATCCTTGAATACACGCCAGCGGGGAGCGCCCATGTTATAGGCCGCGTACTCCAAATTGGTGGAAATGGAGCGGATCACGCCGTAAATGACAGAGTAGGCATACGGAAAAAACGTGACGGTCTGGACGATCCACAGGCCCAGCCGGCCATAAATATCAACATGCAGCCCCAGAAGCTGTTTGGTGACGATACCCTGTACGCCGAAAAGCAGAATATAACTCAGTGCCACGATAAAAGGCGGGGACACGATGGGCAGCAGCGTCACAAATCTGAAAAGGCCCTTACAGGGAACATCCAACCGGGCAATAACGTATGCAAAGAGGAATGCCACCGCCGTGCAGGACACCGTGGAGATCAGGGTCATGAACAGGCTGTTTTTCAGGGCTGTGAACCAGCGGGCTTTCTGGAACAGCTGCATATAGTCCTGTCCGCTGGGGAACGTGATAACCCGGATCACCGGGTATACCACGAAGAATCCAACGAAAAGGATAATCGCGATAATGGCCAGCATTAAAAGCGGTTCGTTTTTCAGCCGCTTCATTTCTTTGACCGATTCCCGGAGCGCAACACCGGAGGCCATAAGGATCAGCTCCTTCCGATAAGGTGATAAAAGAGGTTCGTTGAAAGTATAGGGTGTCTAAAAATAGCATGGGCCGCCTGCCCACAGCGCAGGCAGACGGCCCAAGGAAGAATGAAGAAACGAAATCAGGCGCGGTTGGAAATGATCTCAGCGTCGAACTTCTCCAGAACGGCTTCCTTCATAGAAGCGGCCTGATCACGGTCATAGTCAACAAGATCTACTTCCTCCAGAGTGGGCAAACCGACAGGGGCTGCCACATCGGTGCGGACGGGATAGCGGTAAGAAGTGGCAACGCTCAACTCCTGCGCTTCCTTCGTCAGCAGCCAGTCGATGAACACCTTGGCGTTCTCGGTGTTGGGTCCACCCTTAATGATGGCGGAGCCGCCGATCTCATAAGCAGTCTGCTTGGGGATGATGAGCTTCAGCGGATAGCCCTGCTGCTGGATCTTGAAGCTGTCATGAGCCCAGGCGATGGAGGCGATGAACTCACCGGTAGCCACAGGGCTGATGACATCGCCGGCACCCTTATAATAATGATGTACGTTCTGATCCAGAGCCTTCAGATAATCCCACGCAGCGTCCTCGCCCAAGCGGAAGATCTGGCAGGCAGTGGCGATGTAAGCGCCGCCGGCCGTGGTGGGGTTGGCCCACACGAACACGTCCTTATAGTTGGGATCCAGCAGATCATCCCAGGTTTCCGGCATCTTGACACCCTTGGGAGCCAATTCCTTTTCAAAGCGCTCCTCGTTGATGATGATGCTCAGAACGCCCATGTACCAGCCCTGCCAGAAATGATTGGGATCGTTAAAGCGGGCATCCAGGCTGTCATTGTTGGGAGAGTCATATGCCTCAAAAGCACCTGCGGTGGCCAAAGAGCCATACAGGTCCACAGAGCCGCCTACCAGAATGTCCGCCTTAGGATTGCCCATCTCTGCCTGCACACGGGCCACGGCATCGCCGCCGCCCAGAGAGATGTACTCGATCTCAATGCCGGTATCCTTCTTGAACTGGTCTGCGATGGCGATGGTATTGTCCTCGTTCAGTGCGGAATAGACCACCAGCTTGCCGCCGGTCTGTCCTGCGGTGCTGCCGTCATTCGTGTCTGCGGGAGGGGTATCCGTTTTGCCGCCGCATGCGGCCAGAGTCAGCGCCATAGTCAGCGCCAGTGCTAAGCTCAAAAACTTCTTCATGGGACACAGCTCCTTTTCATCATATTGATTTTGAGGAAAACGCGGTGCGTTTCTGTATCTATACCGTACCAAATATTTTGGAACGTGTCAATTATTATTTTAGCATTTTACACATATTCTCATCGCTTTCGTTATTATGCATATATAATATGAACAACAATCGGCGTATTGCACAGTGCGCTCTTGCGTCCATTGACTTGATGCAGCAGTAAAATCATAGTAAAATAAATGTATCACAAATATAGGGGGAGGATGACGTATGCCCACCATCAAGGATATTGCCCGAGAGGCGGGTGTTTCCCACGGGACGGTCTCCAACGTTATCAACGGCCGGGGCAACGTCAGCGTGGAGAAGATACAGCTGGTGTGGCAGGCTGCGGAGAAGCTGGGCTACAAGGTCAACAGCAAGGCACAAAGCCTCCGGCAGGGTCAGGACCGCAGCATTGCGGTGCTTCTGCCGAGCATTGAGGACCGCCGCTGGGCGGCCATGTATGAGGTATTCCAGAACGAGTTTATCCAGCACGGCTACTCAGTTCAGCTATATTCCACCCGCTCTATGGAGACCGCCGAGAAAGAACTGCTGGCTGCCGCTCTGGCTGAGCGGGTCAGCGCGGTCATCAGCCGTTCGTGCCTGTTGGATGCCGCAGCGTATTATCGGGCAGAGGCCCCGGAGCTTCCAATTGTACTCCTTTCTCGGGAAAGCCGTGCACTCGAAAATGTTATGTATGCCGCGTTCGATCCCGAGCGAATGGGAACAGACATCGCCTGGCATCTGCGGCGGAAAGGACTGCGGCGGATCGGTATTTTTACAGAGCCTGCCGCATTTCCGGATACCGCGCTGTTTCTAAATGGATTCCGGACGGTCTGTGCGGATGAGACAAGTGTTCTGGATTGCCCAAATCATCAGGTGGATCTGCGGGCCTTTGAGCTTTTTGAAGAGGACGAGCCGTTTGATGCCATCGTATGCACGGATCAGCGCCGGGAATCGGCTGTCCGGGCGGCCTGTGCTTATGCCAGCCGTCGGCCGCTGCCGCTGATCGTGTCTGCTGCCCCCCGGTCCGCTGTGACCGATCCGTTGGCGTTGGCATATGAGCTGGATTACAAGCGTCTGGCGCACCGGATCGTTAAGGCTCTGCTGGCACGTCTGGAAACGCGATCCCCCCTGCCGCCGACCCTTTTTATGGAGAACAATGGTTTTCGAAATCAGGTGCCGGTGCCGCAGTTGACGGAATCAAACCTGCGGATGCTCACGATGGCGTCCCCTTCCACCACAGCGTTGAAACGCCTGCTGCCGCATCTGGAAAAGAGCACAGGGATCCATTTGGAACTGACGGTGCTCCCTTCCCTGAGAGATGTCTACGAGGTGATCCAATCCTCCGGCAGCGGACGGTATGATCTGATCCGGATGGATGTGGCCTGGATGGACGAGCTTGCTAAAAAGCTGTTTCGGCCGCTCCATCAAATTCCCTTTGACTGGGACGGTCTGCTGGCGCAGACGCTGCCGGAGTTCGGAGACAGCTATACCTCCGTCAACGGAGAGCGCATCTGCGTCCCCTACGATCCCAGCACACAGCTTATGTTTTACCGGCGGGATTTGTTTTGCGACCCCACCTACAAGCGAATGTATTTTGAAGCCTACCGGCGGGAACTGGAGGTTCCAAAGAGCTTTGAAGACTACAATCGAATTGCAGGCTTTTTCACCCGCAGCCTCAATCCGGCTTCCCCTGTGCAGTATGGTACGACGGTAGCCATCGGCAACGTGGTGGTAAGCCCCAGTGAATTTCTGCCCCGTTTGTTTGAGCAGGGCGGAAAGCTGTTCAACGCCAAAGGCCAGATCACTGTTGACACCCCGGAAGCCTTGACAGCCCTGAAAAACTACCGGGAAACGTATGCCTGCTCCGACAGGACCGTGCATGACATCTGGAAAAACGTGCTGGAAGGCTTTGCGGATGGCTCCGCCGCCATGACAGTGGTGTTTATCAACTATGCCTCCCACATTTTAAACTCCAAGATGTCCAGCATCGCCGGCAAGCTTGGCTTTGCGCCGGTACCAGGCGGCAAGCCCCTGTCAGGCGGCGGCGTGGTGGGAATCACCCGAAGCTGCGCGCACCCGGAAACAGCTTGTGCGTTTTTGTCCTGGCTGTATTCCAACCAGACCGCACCGGCGTTCACCTTACTGGGTGGGTTGTCACCCTGCCGTTCGGCATACAGCAACCGGGACATCAAGGAGCGGTATCCTTGGCTGTCTGCGGCCCGCCGCAGCTTTCCCAGCGCCCAGCGCCGGAGCGGAAGTGCCTATTACAGCAACTTCAGCGAGCTGCAAATGGAGAATATCCTGGCAGCCTATGTGCAGCGGGCAGTCCTCGGCGTCTGTACACCGGAGGAGGCCTTTGCGCAGGCGCAAGCGGAAATGGACGCACATTTCACCGTAAATTCGGAATTTCTCTGATAATGGCGCGGCTTAGAATGAAAAAGCGCAAAGAAAAACACGGCAAGCATGCCGTGTTTTTCTTTTATGCCCTCTATGCTTATACGTTTTCATTCCCAAAACGTGCAGATACACCGAAATAAGGGCCGAGAGGACCTCGCAATTACATCTAATCAGTTCAATGCTCCAGCTGGTTCACGAACTGCCGGGCTGTCCGTCCGGAACGGCTGCCGCTGCGGACCTGCCAGGTGGCGGCTGCGGCCCGGAGCTGTTCCGGCGAGAGGTCTGTCCCCGCCTTTTCCGAAAGTGCGGAGACGATCTGCTGGTATTCCTCAAAGGTGGGAGCCGGGTAGAAGATCTGCAAGCCGAAGCGGCTGGCCAGAGACAGTTTTTCCTCCACGGTGTCGGAGCGGTGAATGTCGCCGTTGTGCTCCACATCGCCGCGGTCGCTCCACACCTCCCGCACCAGATGGCGGCGGTTGGAGGTGGCGCAGATCCGCACGTTTTCCGGCGGTGCCTCCGCCCCGCCCTCCATGACGGCCTTCAGATATTTATAGGAGGTCTCATTTTCCTCAAAGGACAGATCATCCAGAAACAGAAGGAAGCGGTAGTTGCGGCCCTTTACCTGCCGCAGAATGTCGGGGATCAGGTCATACTGCTCCTTGTAAAGCTCAATGAGCCGCAATCCCTGATCGGCATATTCGTTGACGAGGGCCTGAATGCTGGTGGATTTTCCGGTACCGGCATCGCCGTAGAGCAGCACGTTGTTGCTGCCCTTCCCCCGCAGAAAGGCTTCCGTATTGCGGATCAGCAGATCCTTCTGCTGCCGGTAGCCCACCAGATCCGCCAGACGCACCGGGGGACGGTCCTCCACAGAGACCAGCTCCGCGCCGTCCCCTGTCCTTCTGGCCCGGAACACCTGCCCCATGCCCAGCAGACCGACGCCCCGGGTCTGGTAGAACGCCGTCAGGCGGTCCAGCAGCCCCTCCGGAGAACCGGCGGCGGCCAGTTCCCCGCTGAACGCCAGAAACGAGGCGCAGTCTGCGGTACGGCGGCTCTCGTGACGGAAGTTCCGCAGCAGCGGCCACGCCCTGCCCTCCGGCGGCGCGTTCAACAGCTCAAAAAAGAGCTTCATATCTGCCAGTGCCAGCGCTTCCAGTGTGTCCTGTCCGCCGGAATGCCGCTCCCACGTGAGGGAGAAAGGGTTTTCGCTTGACACCAGTTCCCGGGCGATGCAGCAGCGCCACAGGTCGCCCTGCCAGCCGTTTTCCACGGCCAGCGCCACCAGCTCCCCCTGAGCGGCCACGCGGACGGCTTCCTCCGTCGCCATGAGCCGCCGGAGAAGGCTGTCCGGCTTCTGCCGGAACAAAATCAGGCTGTCTAATGCCTCAACTGTGTGCATAAGTCCCGCCCTCATTGCAGAATAGCGCCCTTGTCGGCAGAGGACACCAGCTTGGCGTAGCGGGTCAGATAGCCGCTCTTGATCTTCGGCTCCGGGCAGACCCAGGTTTTCCGGCGCTCCGCCAGCTCCGCGTCCTCCACGCACAGGTGGATGGACCGGCCGGGAATGTCGATCTCAATGAGATCCCCCTCCTGCACCAGACCGATCACGCCGCCGGAGGCGGCCTCCGGGCTGACGTGGCCGATGGACGCTCCCCGGGTCGCGCCGGAGAACCGGCCGTCGGTGATGAGGGCCACGTCCTTGTCCAGCCCCATACCGGCGATGGCGGAGGTGGGGTTCAGCATCTCCCGCATACCGGGGCCGCCCTTGGGGCCCTCGTAGCGGATCACCACCACGTCGCCGGGACGGATGCCCCCGGCGTAGATGACGGCGATGGCCTCCTCCTCGCTGTTGAACACCCGGGCGGGGCCCTTGTGCCGCAGCATTTCCGGGGCCACGGCGCTCTGCTTCACCACGCAGCCGTCCGGGGCCAGATTGCCGAACAGGGCGGCGATGCCGCCGGTCTTGGAATAAGGCTCCTCCAGCGGGCGGATGAGACTGGTGTCCAGATTCTCCGCCGTTTCCAGGTTTTCCCCTACGGTCTTACCCGTCACGGTGGGCAGCGAGGTATCCAGCAGACCGGCCTTGGTCAGCTCCTTCATCACGGCCCAGACGCCGCCGGCCCGGTCCAGATCCTCGATATAGGTGTCACCGGCAGGAGCCAGATGGCAGAGGTTGGGAGTCTTGTCGCTGATGCCGTTGACCATGCGCAGATCCAGCTCCACCCCGGCCTCGTGAGCGATGGCGGGCAGGTGCAGCATGGTGTTGGTGGAGCAGCCCAGCGCCATGTCCACCGTCTCGGCGTTGTGGAAGGCGGCTTCCGTCATAATATCCCGGGGACGGACGTTTTTCTCCACCAGCTCCATGATCTTCATGCCGGTCTCCTTGGCCAGCCGCAGCCGGGCGGAATACACGGCGGGAATGGTGCCGTTGCCCCGGAGGGCCATGCCGATGGCCTCCGTCAGGCAGTTCATGGAGTTGGCGGTGTACATCCCGGAGCAGGAGCCGCAGGTGGGGCAAGCGTTTTCCGTATAATCCGCCACCCCGGCCTCGTCCAGCTTTCCGGCGTGATACGCCCCCACCGCCTCAAACATATGGCTCAGGCAGGTGCGGCGGCCATCCTTGAGGCGGCCCGCCAGCATGGGGCCGCCGGAACAGAAGATGGTGGGGATATTCAGCCGCGCAGCCGCCATCAGCAGGCCCGGCACGTTCTTGTCGCAGTTGGGGATCATCACAAGGCCGTCAAACTGGTGGGCCATGACCATGGCCTCCGTGGAATCCGCGATGAGGTCCCGGGTCACCAGAGAATACTTCATCCCCACGTGGCCCATGGCGATGCCGTCGCACACGGCGATGGCCGGAAACATCACCGGCGTGCCGCCTGCGGCCCGGATACCGGCCTTTACAGCCTCGGCGATCTTGTCCAGCCCCATGTGGCCGGGGACGATCTCGTTATAGGAGCTGACCACGCCGATGAGGGGCCGGGCAAGCTCCTCATCGGTATAGCCCAGCGCGTAAAGCAGGCTGCGGTTGGGCGTCCGCTCCACGCCGGTCTTGATCTGTTCAGAACGCATACGCTTCTCCTCCCCTCGGTCAGTTGGAGGCGGTGTCCAGATCCTTGTCGCCGCCCCAGATCATGTTGCGGCGCAGCTCCTCGCCCACCTGCTCCATGGGGTGCTTGGCCAGCTGGTCCCGCTTGGAGTTGAAGAAGGTACGGCCCCGGCTCTTGTTCTCCGCGATCCAGCGGCCGGCAAAGGTGCCGTCCTGAATGTCCGCCAGCACCGCCCGCATCCGGGCCTTGGTCTCCTCGTGGGGCAGCACCCGGGGGCCGGAGACGTACTCGCCGAACTCGGCGGTATCGGAGATGGAGTAATTCATGGCGGCCACGCCGCCCTTGTTGATGAGGTCGATGATGAGCTTCATCTCGTGGATGCACTCGAAATAGGCGTTCTCCGGGGCGTAACCGGCTTCCACCAGCGTCTCGAAGCCGCACTGCATCAGATCCACCACGCCGCCGCACAGGACGGTCTGCTCGCCGAAGAGGTCGGTCTCGGTCTCATCGTGGAAGGTGGTCTCCATGATGCCCGCCCGGGCGCCGCCGATACCGGCGATGTAGGCCAGAGCGATCTCGTAGGCCCGGCCGGTGGCGTTCTGCTCCACGGCCACCAGGCAGGGCACGCCCTTGCCGGAGACATAGGTGGAGCGGACGGTGTGGCCGGGGCCCTTGGGCGCCGCCATGAACACATCCACACCGGCGGGAGGCACGATCTGCTTGTAGCGGATGTTGAAGCCGTGGGCAAAGGCCAGCGCGTTGCCCTCCTCCAGATAGGGGGCGATATCCTTTTTGTAAACGTCGGCCTGGACCTCGTCGTTAATGAGCATCATCACGATGTCGCCCCACTTGGCGGCCTCGGCAACAGTCTTGACGGTAAGCCCCGCGGCCTCCGCCTGGGCCCAGTTCTTGGAGCCTTCCCGCAGGCCCACGCAGACCTCGCAGCCGGAGTCTTTCAGGTTCAGGGCATGGGCATGGCCCTGAGAGCCATAACCGATCACGGCGATCTTCTTGCCGTTGAGATAGTTCAGGTCGCAATCCTTTTCATAATACATTTTAGCCATGGTAAATTTCTCCTTTTTATAATGGTTTTGTGTTGAAATGAATGATAAATGCACAATTTACAGCATTTTTCCAAGATTGAATTCCAGCGTTTCCTTCCGCTCGTCCTGAATGGTATACCGGCCCCGCTCCAGCGCCACCATGCCGGTGCGGACCATTTCCAGAATACCGAACTCCCGGAGCAGATCCGTCAGCGCCTCGTTTTTGGATTCCTCCCCAATGACCGCCAAAGTCATGGAGGTGGAGGAAACGTCCAGAATGGAGGCCCGGAACACGTTGGCCAGCTGGATCAGCTCGCTGCGGACGCTCCGTTCCTCCGCCCGGACCTTGCAGAGCACCATCTCCCGGCGGATGGAGTGCTCCTCCGCCAGCAGCCGGACGGAATGTACCGGCACCATTTTGGACAGCTGGTTGCATAAAAGCTCCGTCTGCTGGTCATCCGTCAGGACCTCCAGCGTCAGGCGGGACAAGCCGTGTTCCTCCGTGGGGCCGACGGCCAGAGATTCGATGTTGAACCCCTTGCGGGAAAACAGCCGGGAGATCTGGGAGAGCACGCCGGGTTCGTCATCCACCAGGACGGAAAAGGTGCGTAATGTCGTTTCCATGATGTTGTCCTCCTCTCCTCAGCTCAGCAGGAATTCCGTGATGTGATGACCGCCGTTGACCATGGGGTGCACCATCTCGTCAGCGTTGATGGCGCAGTCGATGACGTAGCCCCGGCCCTGAGCGCTTTCCGCCAGCGCCTCCGTGATGGCCTCCTCCAGCTCGCTGGGCTGGGTGACCCGGCGGCCCTTCAGGCCGAAGGCGTCCGCGAACTTCACGAAGTCCGGGCTGCGGTTTTCCAGAGACGTCTGGGAATACCGGTGGTCGTAGATCAGGCTCTGCCACTGCCGGACCATGCCCAGATTCCGGTTGTTGAAGATCACGGTGATGACCGGCAGCCCGTAATAGGCCTCGGTTGCCAGCTCGTTGCCGTTCATGCGGAAGCAGCCGTCGCCGGTGATGTGGATCACCGTTTTGTCCGGGTTCCCCTGTTTGGCGCCGATGGCGGCCCCCAGGCCGAAGCCCATGGTGCCGAAGCCGCCGGAGGTCAGGAGCTGGCCGGGATAGTCGAAATGCAGGTGCTGGATGGCCCACATCTGGTGCTGGCCCACATCCGTGGCCACGATGGAATCCTGCGGGCATTTTCGGGCGATGGCGGAAAGCACCTGCTTCGGCGTCAGGACGCTCTCGCTTTCGCCGTACTCCGTTTCCCGGGGGAAGGAAAGCACGAAGTCCTTCCACTCCTTATGCTCGTACTGGGGCAGGCGCTCCAGCAGCAGGTTCAGGACCTGCTTGGCGTCGCCGATGATGTGGTGGTCCGTCTGGACGTTCTTGTTGATCTCCGCCCGGTCGATGTCGATATGGACGATCTTGGCCTGATGCGCGAAGGTCTCCGGCTTCAACGCCACCCGGTCGGAGAACCGGCAGCCCACGGCGATCAGCAGATCACAGTTGTCGCAGGCCATGTTGGAGGCCACGGAGCCGTGCATCCCGATCATGCCGGTGGTCATCACGTCCCGGCCGGAAACGCCGCCGCCACCCATCACGGTGATGGCCACCGGCGCGTCGATCCGGCGGACAAACTGCCGGAATTCCTCGTGGGCACGGCTGCGGATCACACCGCCGCCGCAGATCAGCATGGGCTTTTGGGATTCCGCGATCATCTCCACCAGCTTTTCCACGTCGTCCAGATCCGCCTCCGGCATTTTCAGGCTGCTGGTGTAGGCCCGCCGGATCAGAGATGCCAGATGCCCGGAGGCAGCGTGCTGCTCCAGAGGCAGCGGCTCGTAGTCGCACTCGGCGCTGGTCACGTCCCGGGTGATGTCGATGACCACCGGACCAGGGCGGCCGCTGCGGGCCAGAGCGAAGGCCTCCCGCACCGTGTCCGCCAGCTTCGTCACATCCCGCACCAGATAGGTGGATTTCGTAATGGGCATCGTAATGCCGGTAATGTCCACCTCCTGAAACGCGTCCCGGCCGATGAGGTTCTGGGGCACGTTGCAGGAGATAAAGACCACCGAGGAGGAATCCATGTACGCGGTGGCGATGCCGGTTGTCAGGTTCGTAGCGCCGGGGCCGGAGGTGGCGAAGCACACGCCCACCTTGCCGGTGCTGCGGGCGTAGCCGTCCGCCGCGTGGGCGGCCCCCTGCTCATGGGAAGTCAGAATATGGGTGATCTCCTTGCAGTCATATAAAGCGTCATACACGTTCAGGATCGTGCCGCCGGGATACCCGAATATGGTATCCACCTTCTGTTCCCGCAGACATTCCATCAAGATCCGCGCGCCTGTGAGTTTCATGTCGATTACCTCCCCGTACAAGTAGCAAAAAAAGCGGTCCCGCTGACCAGCGGGACCGCTTTCGGCTCGTTTTTCTTACAAGCTCAACCGTTCTGTACCCCACGCCAGCCATATGGAATTGTGCCAATAATGGAAATAATGGCAACAAAAATGGACGCCATAATGGCGTCCATAATAATGGCGATCATAGAGCGGGAGCTTGCGGCGCAAGAGGATACGGCGTCTGCCTTGGCAGCCGCTGCGACAGTATGATTGAACAACTTCCTCATCCTGTCCACATCCCCTCTCGTAAGATGTGGTTACAGTACCACTCGCGAAGCGCTTTGTCAATCCGGTTTTGATAGATCGACTTATCTTTCGTAGCATTTCCAAAAATTTGCGGAATCCCGACAAATGGGAATTGTAAATTTTTGCCATAAAAAGCCGATCCCGGATCAGTTCTGCAAAAGGGCCGCAGACTTATACAGCACCAAAAACGGCGCCCCCGCCGGAGATCCTTCTCCGACAGGGAGCGCCGTCTCGTTTCCGCTTTTCTGTACCAGAGATCCGTTCAGGAAACTCGTCGCTTTTCCGGGAACGGCCCTCAGTCCTCCACCACCAGGCGGCCCTCCACCTCCCGGCTGAGGTGCTGGTTCACCGTCAGGTATTCCTCCACCACGTCCCGGGCGGAGGTGGACAGCACCCGGATCTTGCCGTTTTTCTCCACCTCTTCCAGCGTGATGTCCAAAAACGGCTTGAGGTTGTTGTAGTGGTACTTCTGCACCGCCACGGTGTAGAGCCGCTCAGCGTACAGGGCCTCGCCGTCCAGTGTCAGGGTGCGGAAGGCCTGCTCGCTCCGGGACCAGACGATGTGCGTCCCGTGAGAGAACTGGTAGAACTCCGTGTGCTCCCCCTGGAATGCCTCGTCCCGCAGGATATGACGGATCATCCGTTCCAGCTGGGTGCCGGTGACCTTGAGCATATACACCGCGTCATCATAGGGCAGGCACTCCACAAGGTCTGCGTAGTGGACCACCGGGCCGAGGGCATAGCTGCGGATGGCCCCGGACCCCATGAGCATCAGGTCGATGCCGAAGCTGTCCCGCAGAATATCGGCGATGAGGTCCCCCAGCGACGTTTCCTGATTGCGCTTGGGATGGGTCAGCTCACAGGAAAGACGGGTGATGATGCGGTCATACTTCTGAGAGGTGGCGCTCCTGTAGCGCTGAATGAAGTTCTCCACCTCCTCGTCCCGGGGACAGTGGGCATCGTCGATGGGGACCATCTGCCAGGTAAAGGTGTCGATGGCGTTGAGATCGGTGTCCACCATGATGTCGAACCGGCCGATCTCGTCGGTGCCGGTGCCCACCTGTACGATATAAATATCGTTGACCTTGAAGGGCTCCTCCAGCTTCGTGTGGCTGTGGCCGCCAATGATGACGTCCACGCCCCAGTCCGGGTCCAGCATCGCCGCCAGCTTCTTGTCCTCCTCAAAGCCGATGTGGGTCAGCAGCACGGTGAAATCAATGTCGATGGCGTTGTAGGCGTTGCAGATGTTGCCCACCTCCCGGGCCGCCTCCCCGATGTCCACAAAGGACCCGATCAGCTCGTCCGTCTTGGTGGCAGCCAGCACCTCTTCCGTGATGATGCCGATGAACAGGATCTTCATATTGTCGATATGGGCGATCCAGAAGGGCCGGAACATCCGCCGTCCGTTGGATTTGATGTGCAGATTGGCGTTGATGATAGGGAAATCCGCGCACTTTTCCAGAAACAGCAGATGAGCGAGGCCGTAGTCGATCTCGTGGTTGCCGATGGTGGCCACGTCCGGCCCCACCAGATTCATGATGCCGATGGTAGAGGTGCCCTTGTACTCCGAGTCGATGACGCTGCCGCGGAACATATCGCCCGCCACGGCGTAGATCACGTTCTTTTCCTCCCGCCGCACTTTATTGACATAGCCCGACAACAGCGACACGCCGCCCACCAGCCGCTCGTCGATCTGTTCGGCCAGAAAATCGCCATGCATATCATTCGAGTGCAGGATCGTCAGCTTTTTCAGATTCTTCATGCGCCTCTCCTTTCTACCGCCGCTGATCGTTTCTCCCCTCGTCCGTTCCTCCCGATTCCGACACAGCCCTCAGGAGGCTGACCGCAGTTTGAACAGGGGGTGCGCCGGTTTCCGCACCGCACCCCCAGCGCCTATTCACTTTTGAGAGATGGACGGCAGGCCCGCTTGACATCACCTTTGCGGTGCAAACACCCCAATGGTATTACTTATTATAATAACATGATATCGGGTATCGCCGCAAAATGCAAGCACATTTTGTATTTTTACCAGAAACATTTGTCCTTGCACTAAAGATTATAAATTAAAACACGCACAGGGCGGTGAAGCAGGCGGCGTCCGGGCCGAGGGCCTCCATGAGATAGCTGCCGTCCCCGTTCCGGAAGCCCACCAGACGCAGCGTTTCGCCAAGGGTAGCCTCGTGGTTGTAATTGATGTAGAATTCCCGGGGCGTCCGCTCCTGTAAGTCACGAGGCAGGTAGTCCCAGATAATGTCGCCGTAGTTGGCGCTGTAAAGGTGGCCGTTGCCGTCCAGATCGGACCAGACCACTTGCCGGGTCCCCAGTTCCTCCAATCCCTCGTGGGGCAGCAGGAGCTTTTTCGGGTCCGGGCAGTCGATGACCCGGTCGCAGGTCTGTATGGGCTTGGCGGTAAAGGCGGAGGGCCGCATGATCTTCCGGGTGGCGGGGTTCACTAAGATCCAGTCGCTTTTCACCGACACCCGCACCTCACCGGTCTGATCCTTCATCTCGTAGACCCGCTGCATATGGGCGCCCTTGACCCCGTTTTCATAGGTGGCGATGTCCAGCACATCCCCCGCCATGGGGATCCGGTGGATGCGCATGGCCAGCCGTGAGAGCAGGAATACCTCCCCCATTTCAAACAGCACGTCATGGGTCAGGCCCCGGGCGTTGTAGTCATACCCCGCGTAGGCCGCCGCCTTGTTCAAAAGGCCGGAGACCCTTGCCCGCTGATACCGGTCGCAGTCGGCAAAGCACAGCTCCTCCTGCCGGAAATAGCCGTTTTCATATAATTCCTGCCGGAAATCCTTCATGTGTACTCCTCTTTCCGTTGTTTTATGGACTTAATTTACCACAAACCGCGGTGTTTCACAATGCCCGAGTTGGACAACGCCCCGCCCTGCGGTGCAATGCCCGTATTGTGAATTTGCCGGAAACGATGTAAGGAGGAACGCAGTAAGCAGGGCCGGACAGAAATCTTTCTGTCCGGCCCTGCCCTTTTACTGTTATTGTATTTGCCGACCGAGGGGCCAGCCTTGAATCGGCTTTCCCGGCACGATGATGGACGGCGCGCCGATGCATCCACCGCCGCCGGCGGTGCGGTGTTTCCCACGGCTCACGCCTGTGCGCAACAGCGTCCGCACGAAAAAACGGCCGGCAGTTTGTGACTGCCGGCCGGGAAGCTCTATATGTTTACCGCCCTCTTAACGGGCAGCGGTTCACTTACGCCTCTGCCGGGCAGTCCGCCAGAGCCGCCTCGTCGGCGATGACGATGACATCCCGGTGGAGCTGCAGGATCGACGCCGGGACCTGAGGCGTCACGGGGCCGAAGAAGCTGTTCCGGATAGCCTCCACCTTGTCCGCGCCGCTGGCGATCAGCAAGACCCGCTTGGCCTGCATAATGGCCTGCATACCCATGGAGTACGCCTGCCGGGGCACCTGCGCCTCATTTTCAAAGAAGCGGGTGTTGGCGGCGATGGTGCTCTCCGTCAGGGTCACCTGATGGGTGCCGCAGGCAAAGCAGCTGTCCGGCTCGTTGAAGCCGATGTGAGCGTTGCGGCCGATGCCCAGCAGCTGAAGATCGATGCCGTTATGCTCCTCAATGATCCGGTCATACCGGGCGCACTCCAAGGCGCTGTCGGTCTGGGTGCCGTCCGGCAGGAAGCTTCTGTCCGCCGGGATATTGATATGGTCGAAGAGATTCTCCCGCATGAAGCGGCGGTAGCTCTGGGGATGCTCCCCGGACAGGCCGCAGTATTCGTCCAGATTGATGGAAACCGCCTTCCCGAAATCCAGCTCGCCCTTCTGATACCACTCAACCAAATGGCGGTAGGTACCGATGGGGGTGGAGCCGGTGGCAAGGCCCAGCACGCTCTTGGGGTTCAGGGACACCTGTGCGGCGATGATGTTCGCAGCCTTCAGGCTCATGTCATCATAATTTTTCGCACGAATCAGTCTCATAGGACCTCCTTCACAAACTTCCGATTTTCCGGTTGTATTTCTCTCACGGACAATTATAGGGGCCGCGCCCGTTCCTGTCAATACGGCGTTCATCTGCCGATACGGCCATTTCTGCGGCGCTTCCCCCTCTTTCCCCGGCTATTGACAAGCTCCGACCTTTCTGCAATACTCATCTTTAGCTGGCGGAGCTTCGGCATCCGCCGGATCGAATGGGAGGAAACATGTTGAAACAAACTGGGTGTTCCCGGGAAGCGCCTCTGCTTCCCGCTATTCTTCGCTTTTCCATTCCGCTGATGCTGACGGGGATCTTGCAACTGGCGTACAACACGGCGGATTCCATCATCGTGGGCCGCTATGCGGGCCACGCTTCTCTGGCGGCCGTCGGTTCCACCACCTCTATCATTTTCCTCATCATCACGCTGTTCAATGGCGTCTCCATCGGCGCGAACTACATGGCCGCCCGGGACTTCGGCGCCCAGGATGACAGGGGTCTGTTCCGGACGGTACACTGCGCCGCCTTGCTGAGCGTTATTCTCGGACTGCTGGCCTGCGTGTGCGGGCTTCTGCTCTCCACTCCCCTGCTGCGCTGGGCGGACGCCCCGGAGGACGTTCTGCCCCTGTCGGTGCTGTATCTGCGGATTTACTTCTTAGGCGTCCCCGCTCTGGTGGTCTACAACTTCGGCAGCGCCCTGCTGCGGGCGGTGGGCGACACCTTTTACCCCCTGCTGTTCATGATCGTCTCCGGCGCGCTGAACGTCGCGCTGAATCTGCTGTTAGTGGTGGTCATCCCTCTGGATGTGGCCGGCGTGGCCATTGCCACCTCTGTCTCTCAGCTCCTCTCCGCAGTGCTGGTGACGGTCCGCCTGTGTACCTTCCGGGGGCCGTGCCGTCTGGATCTGCGGAAGATTCGGCTGTATCCGGACCGGACGGGCCAGATGCTGCAGTTGGGCTTCTCCGCTGGGCTGCAGGGCGTTCTCTTCTCCGCCTCAAACGTGATGATCCAGTCCGCCATCAACTCCTTCGGTTCCGTGGTCATGGCGGGCAGCTCCGCCGCCTCCGGCATTGAGAACTTCATCCACACCGCGCTGAACACCTTCTATCAGTCCGCCATCACCTTCACTGGCCAGAGCATCGGGGCCTCCGATCCCCGCCGGGCCGTGCGGGTCTTTCGGATCAATCTGGCCCTGACAACAGGGCTGGGCATTGTGCTGTGCACACTGGCCCAGATCTTTCAGGCGCCCCTGCTGGGACTGTACGTCCAGTCCAGCGATCCGGCCTATGATGCGGTCATCGCCGCCGGTGTGGTCCGGGTGCTGGCACTCAGCCGGTTCCAGTGGGTCGGTGGCCTGATGGAAACGGCCTGCGGCACCCTCCGGGGTCTGGGCCACTCCATGAATCCCACCGTCACCACCCTCATTGGCGCGTGTCTGCTGCGAGTGGTCTGGCGGTACACCGTGTTTGAAGCGGTGGGCACCGTGGAGAGCATGTACTGGTCCTATCCGGTCAGCTGGCTCCTGACTTTCCTGATCCATTTGATCTATCTGGAGCGTGACCGCCGCAGGCTGATGGCGGAGAACACGGCCGCCCGATAAGCAGCGGCTCCCATTCCGGATTTTTATATTTCTCATATGTGAGAGTTGTATCAGGCAGCGGGTGTCCGCTTACTGAGCCCTTCTTCAAGAATATTCTTGACCGACAAATCCTCTATCCCGCAGGCGGAGCGCCTGATGAAGGTGCTGACGGAGGATCACAGGTTGCTGCAGCTCGATGAGGCGAACGAAACAGAATCATAAAAAATAAAAATCCCATGCAATAAACCGTCCTTCCCGTGCATTACACGGATGACAGGAGATGGAAACCTATGCTCAGTATGCTGATGACAACCGAATATGCTCCGGCAGAGGATCGGCACGAGCTGCAGCAGTTGCTGATCCACATTGCCGGCGGGGAGCGCGAAGCGCTGGCGGAGCTGTATCAGCGCACGAGATCGGCGGTGTACGGCTTAGCGCTGTCCTACCTCAAAAACGCGCAGGACGCGCAGGACCTGACGCAGGACGTCTATGTGCAGGTGTGGGACCGCGCGGAACAGTACCGACTCATCGGATCACCCATGGGCTGGCTGCTGGCCGTGTGCCGAAATCTCTGCCTGATGCGCCTGCGGCGGGAGGAACGCCATGCCGCCCTCAGTGAGGAGGAATGGGACGCCATTCCCGCGCGGGAGTGCGGTTTGGACGCCGACGAGCGTGCACTGCTGCAAGGCGCGTTGGCTGTGCTCGGCGAGGAGGAGCGGCGCATCGTGCTGCTCCACGCCGTTACGGGTCTGAAGCACAGGGAGATCGCGGCGCTTCTTGAGCTGCCGCTCCCCACCGTCCTGTCGAAATATCACAGAGCATTGAAAAAGATGCGCAGCTTTCTGGAAGGAGATGACGCCCGATGACCAATGAAAAAATGGAGCAGGGGCTGGCTGCGGCGCTTAAAAAGACCGCGCCGGATGATGTGAACGGCGTTCTCTCCCGCTGTGAAGAGCGGAAAGGAACGGTAATTCCCATGACATCAAAGAAAACGGCAAATAGAAAATGGACATCGCTCATTGCCGCCTGCCTTGCGGTGATGCTGCTGGGCGGCGGAGGGCTGTTCTACCAGCGGGCGAACGCGGTGGCGTCTGTGGTGTCGCTGGATGTGAACCCCAGCATTGAACTGAAGGTGAACCGGAGCGAAAAGGTTCTCGTCTGTACGCCGCTCAACGAGGATGCAAAAGCCATCCTTGCGGATATGAGCAATGGAGCTGACCTCAAGGGCGCGAAGCTGGATGTGGCGGTAAATGCCATCGTGGGAAGTCTCGTGCGCAACGGTTATCTCGACAGCATTTCCTCCGCCATCATGATCTCGGTGGAGGACAAGAATACCGCCCGTGCGGAAAAGCTTCAGCGCGAGCTGAGCAGCACCGTGGACGGCGTACTGCAGACCAGCGAAGCGAAGGCCGCCGTCCTGACGCAGACGCTCACGCAGGACGCAGGGCGGGAACAGCAGGCCCGGGAAAACAACATTTCCACCGGAAAAGCGGCGCTGGTGAACCACGTGCTCGCGCTCAACTCCGCACTCAAGTTTGACGAACTGGCAAAGCTCTCGGTCGAAGAGCTCAAGGACCTCGCCGAGGCGGGCGCGCCTGCCATGCCCATCGGCAAAGCTGCCGCCGCCTACGCCGCGGAGGAGTATGCCGGAACGACGGCGGTGGATTCCGTTACAGCGGAGGTCGATTCCGAACTGGACGAATCTCCCGCCCACTACGAGGTGGAGATCAAGAGCCAGAGCGGCGAGGAGTTCGAGTACAAGCTCGACGCCTACACCGGCGCGATTCTGGAGAGCAAGCGCGAGGTGGAGGGCGGAGCGGAGACGCCTGCGGTGCAGCCCTCCAGACCCGAGCCGCCCGCAGCAGCGCAGGACATTGGCTACGCCAAGGCAAAATCTATTGCCCTGAACCACGCAGGTGTGAGTGAAAATGAAGCGTATGACATGGATATCGAACTGGATGACGAGGATGGAATACTCGTCTACGAGGTCGAGTTCAAATCCGGCAATATGGAATATGACTACGAGATCAACGCCGCCACCGGCGCGATCCTCAAGCATGAGTCGGAGTTGGATGACTGACGCGCAAAGCACTCCAGTAAAGCATATTTGGATTACTTCAGAATTGCGTATTAAGCAAGCCAATTTTCAAAGCATCAACCGCTTGTCCACGGCATACACAGCAGGCGTCAAAGCCGTAATCTCACATCGGAAAACTCGTTTTATAGGTTGAAAGGGACTCCCCTGACTGCTTTTCGCAGTCAAGGGAGTCCACTTTACATATATTGCGATTATTTCTCCGCGTACAGCCGCCACAGGAACGTCACGATCTGCGCTCTCGTGCAGCCGCTGCCGGGGCTAAAGGTGGAGCTTGTTGTGCCGGTGGTGATGCCGTTGTCCGTGGCCCACTTCACCGCTTCGGCGTAGTAGGCGTCGGCGGCCACATCGCCGAAGGCAGGCGCGCCGTCGGCGGACGCCTTGGACGCCCGGAACAGGAAGGTCACTGCCTGTGCACGGGTGCAGGGAGCATTGGGGCTGAATCTGCCGTCAGCCGTGCCGGTGGTGATGCCCTGACTCAGCGCCCAGCGGACGGCCTCCGCATAGTAAGCGTCACCGGGAACGTCCGTCAGATCCATGGCGTAATTCACCACAGGAGACCCCGCCGCCCGCCACAGGAAGGTAACGATCTGGGCCCGGGTGCAGGGCTGATTAGGGCCAAACAGGCCGTCGCCGATGCCGCCGGTGATGCCCTTCTTCTGCGCCCATTTCACGGCTTCGTAGTAATACGCATCGGTGGGAACATCCCGGAAGGGGCTGATCTTCACTTCCTCTGTGAAAACAGCCTTGACCTCCACCTTCCCGGCGGGCATGATGAAGGTGAATCTGCCATCGCCCTTATCGGTCAGTTCAAGCTCCTTGCCGTTTTTGTCAAACACCTTGAGGCTGTCCAGCTCGTAGCCTGCGTCCGGCTTCACCGTGACGGTCACACGGTCGCCCTGGCTGGCGTTCTTCGGGCTGACGCTCACGCTGCCGTTTTCCGTCTTATCCGGAATTCCGACGGCATAGCGGGGATCGGAGTCATCCCGGCCAGACGAGGACGATCCGCCGTCCCTCGACCAATTCGCCGTGACGGTCACGCTGCCGTCCGGCATGGTGAAGGTCGTTTCAGCGGCGTTGGGATCATCAAAGACAACATTGCTGCCGGAGGTCCAGCCATCGAAGGTGTAACCGCTGCGGCTGCCTGCGCGGACGGTGACAACGTTGCCTGCCGCATAGCTGCCCGCGCCGGAGACATCCGCATAGCTGCCGTTCACAGTGACGGCATACCGGGTCTGCCGGGTGATCAGCGCCAGCTGCTGCGCGGATTCATTGCCCGCGCTGTCCTTCGCCCGGAGATACAGGGAGGCGTTGGTTTCTCTTTCGTCCTCCAATTTATCGTGAATGGCAAAACTGCCGTCGCCCGCAGCCTGTGTGCGCCCATTTTCCCCATAGAGGATCTCGCTGCCTGCATCCGCCATGCCGGTAATGGTGTATGCGCCGGTGTCCTGATCGGCAAAGAAGATCGGGTCGGAGAGGGTCAGCATGGGAGGCGTCTCGTCGCGGCTCACCAGCAGGAACACACTGGTTACGTCCTGCCCCTTCGTGCCGTCGATCTTGAGCATCAGACTGCCGGTGAAATCGGGGATTTGATACCCTGTGCCATCGGCGTTCGCTGCGATCTCGCCGCCGGTGGTCATGTCCATCCGCGTGACGGTGATGCTGTTTGCGCCGTCTGCTGTCACCGTGAGCGTGCCGGGATTTTTGCCCACATAGGCGTGGTACACGCCGTTCTCATCCGCGCTGACGGGGGTGCCGTTCACGTTGAGCGTCATAGTCAATTCCTGGTACTTCGGTAGGAATACGTCGGAGGACAGTTTCTCCGTGCTGTAATACTTCGCGGTGAGCGCCTTTTGGGTGCCGGTTCCCCCGCTCCCGGCGGTACTGTCCTCTGTACCCTCTGCGGCGCTTGTCTCCTCACCTGCTGAGGTGCCTGTCTCCGGATTTTCCGTAGAACCCGCCCCCGGATTCTCCGTGAAGTACGGCTCCTCCTTGTAGGCGCTCACGCCAATTTTGTAGTCCTTGTCCGCCTCGAGATTTTCGGCGGGAACGGACACAGCAGAGTTCTCTCCGCTGGCCTTAACGGCGTTTCCGCCCACGGTCAGCGCCATGTTGATAGAGGTGGTGTTCTCGTCAAGGTCATAGCCAAAGCCGGTGTCCTTCCACTCGTTGCCGTCTTTCTGATAGACCGTCACGCGGTAGCCGTCGGCGTCGTCCACCTTATTCCATGCAGCCTTCATCACCTCGTTGCCGACAAAGGTCAGCGTAACATCTGTCGGAGCGTTAGGTTGCTGGGTATTGGTGTACAAAACGGTTCCGAGCGTCTGGCTGTCGATGGCCATAAGAGCGGTCACATTTTCGCTCTCTCCGTTCTCATCGGCGACCGTGGTGGTCTTTTCCGTCATCAGGAACGAAGTGACGTAGTACTCGCCGCTGGGCGCGTGCGTACCTCTGTCGGGAATATCGACGGAAATTTTGTCGGGGTTCACATCGATCTGCTCATCGATCAGGTAGTCCGCACCGCCCTCTTTCTCGGCAAAATAGGTGCGCAGCACATACTTTGTATCCTCTTCGGCGTACTTGACCTCGCCGGACACCCGATAGCTGCTGTCATCCAATGTCAGAGCCAGCTTCTCAAAGGGCGCAACGGCAACACCCTTAGATTTGTCCGTTACAAGCGTAAGGCCGCCCGTATTGACCTCATAAGTCCCGCCATCCTTCAGCCGCAGGAGTGCTACGCGGTATTCCTCCCCATCCTTATTATTCTTGATAAGGTCGATGCCTGCATAGATCTCCGCGGTGGGATCGGTTTGACCGTCCTCACCCACCCAGTTGATGTCGATGTGGTCGGTCTCATCTTTTTTCGTAACAATCAGAGCTTGTTTGATATCCTCCTCGCTCACGCTCTCGTCAAATGCCAGCAGGATATACGGCGTTTCGTCCGCACCGGCGTCTACCGTGATCGTCTGAACGTTTCCGCCGCCGCGGGGCTCCGCATCAAGCGGATCTGCAGCCAGCATGACAGCAAACTCCTCCCCGTCCTCCAGAGAGACGGCCTGCACCACCGGCTCAACGCCCTTGCTGCTCCAGTCCCATTCCGGGAGTTTTGTGATAAACGTCCCCTCGATGCCCCAGCCCTCCTTGTAGCGGAAGTTGGTTTGGAGGACCTTCGGAACGAGCACCCACACGCGCACGCCGAACAAGGGATTCTGCGTCTGAGCCATCGCGCCGAGGTAGGCGTCGATGTTATTAAGCGCCTGCTTCATACCCTCGCTGACGCTGACGTTTCTGATCGGGATTTCCGTCTGGCCGCCGACGATCAGTTGGATGTCCGCGCTGCCGAATTTTGTTCCGGCAAAGGGGAAGCCCTTCGGGATCTGTACTCTGCCGTTTACCGTGCCGTTGGCGCCGATACCGAGATACAGATGCTTCCCGCTGGATTTCATACCCGTACCGCCGAAAGCGCCCAGTTTGAGGGAGGAATCCAAAGCGAACACGTCGAGTTTTTTGCTCGGCAGATTGATCGTCAGTTCCTCCGAGCCGACGAGATAGACGCCCTGGTAGGGTGTGCCTTTATAGTTCCGCTCCTGTCCGGTAAGTTTGAGGGCATAGCCGAAGCTGTCAACAAACTGTCCGTACTTGCCAAATCCCATAATGCCCACGTCGCTTGCCTTGAGGGAGATCTCGCTGGGGCCGAGCACCACGTCGGCCCGGCCCTCGACAAGCTGCAGATAGGCACCCGACACTGCGCCCCGCAGCTTGATGGGCGGAATGGCGAAATAGTTACCTTTTACCGTAGCGGCCAGATCCTTGAAGCCCGCGCCGCCGCCGGTGAGCCGGCCCACAGGCACCGGCGGGATCAGGAGGATGCCCGGCCCACTTTTGACAAAGAACCACAGTTCGTCGGGGATCAGCGAGCCGTCGTTGGCCCGCTCCAGCGCCAGCTTCGCCTCGGTCTCAAAGAGGTCAAAGACGTTCAACTCCAGTTCAAAGGCGTAGCGCTCCTCACCTGCGAAGGTGTTGACCTCGCCCTTGACATTGGCAAGTTCCAGCGACAGCATTTTTTCGGTGCTGAATTCGCCCGTGGCCTTTACGCCGTTGACCTTGAATTCATTTCCCTTCAAGCCGTAGCCCAGCTTTTCCATCGTAAACTTTGCGCCGTCGAAGATGGTCTGAAAGTCGATCAGGCCGCTGAACACAAGGTTTCCCGCCGCGTCGGCGGTGGCCTTTTCCAGCTTCACCGTGGCATAGGGGATGTCCACATAGACGATGGCGTCGTTGTTCTCGGGGGCAATGCCAAATGTAAAGCCGTCCTTCGTGAGAGAAATAGCCAGCTTGCCATCCACGCCGCGTTTCGGCTGATAGAACTTGAAAGTAGGCGCGCTCAGGTTCACGCCGCTTTGCTCCACAGTTCCGTTCTTGTGGATAATGAGCTTGCCGCCGCTGCCCCACGTTGCCGTGACGGAGGGCGAGAGCAGCGCCGCCCCGCCGGTGAAGGTGAAGGCTTCTCCGTTTTTGCTCTCATAATCGCCGTTGATGAGGGCGACGGGGTCTCCGTACCGCTTTTTCAGCGCCGAAAGCGCCGCGTCATCCGCCACGTGTTCCACCGTCACGCCGCTGCCGCTGGAGAAAACGGCCAGCCGCTTGGCACTGATGGAGATATTCACCTTATCCGGGTTGGTGGGGATGTCCTGTTTCAGTATCTTCAGGTCGCGGAAGCCCCAGAGGAAGTGGGCGGAAGCCTCCCAATAATTCTCCGACGGGTTATCCATCTGGTCATCCGACCGCTTATAAGTAGCCCCAATATAACTCTCACAGCTCACAAGGGAATCCTGCGGTTTGCCGCTGGGCTGGATACTGACAAGCTGCGCCAAATCGACACGGATCGGATTGCCGCTGGAACCGGTGATCTCCTTCCCATAGTAATCCGACAGACCCACAAAGGGATTGGCCCAGGGGTAACTGTCCACATACGCCTCGGTGATGTAAACGCCGTCCACATCGCCCCACTGGGAATAGCCCTTGGGAACAGTCTTTGTATCCAGATTCTCCACGGGCACGGTGATGGTGGAACTTTCCGTGGTGATCTTGGGGGTCTCCCCCTTCGACACCTGCGGCACCGTGGTGCGGCTGAGTTTGATGGCTGGGCCGCCCGAAGCCTCCAGCATGGCCCGATGCCCCATAGAGGTAAAGCCATTGAGGTAATAGCCCCACGTAAACCTTGGATCACCCGCAACAACCTGATCATTTACTTCAACGCAAATGTCGCCGACTGTCGCCAGCACGCCCCAGGTGTCCTCCTTCGCCGCTGTCCCGCTCTCCTTGAGCTGCACGATCTCGTAGTAGACCGTCGCCTTTGCGGCGACATGACTGTGGGACGAGAGCAGATCATACTCCGCCTTGATGGCCTTCGTGCTTTCGCCGTTGGGCATACTCGTCACAAATTCCATCTTTTTCAGACTTACCACCATGCCCTCGGTAGTCGGTACGCCTCGATTAAAGGTCGTGTAATTGCAGTACGGCGTCTGGCTGTTCCACATACTGTCCTCGTCAGGCTTCGCGGCGGGAACCACCGTGAGATAGGAATAGGTCTCAAGCAATTTATGCAGCGTCACGTGGACGTACCCGTTTTGCAGGGACAGCGAGCCGTCCGCCATCTTAACCGTCTTTACCTCGCCTGCCCGGTAAATGTCCCCCGCAAAGGCCACAGCCTCCGTAGGCAGCAGGCCCAGCAGCAGACACAGCGTCAATAACAGGGTGATCGTTTTTTTCATGATGCGTTTCCCTCCTTGTCTGTCTCGTTGTTCTTTTCTCGTTTCTCCCGTTCATGCAGGCGCATACAGACCACCGTCAGGACAGCGGCGGCCGTAAAGGATGCCACGCCCACCAGCACATAGCCGCCTGCGCTGTCGGAGAGCAGCGTCGCGCCGTAGGCCCCCTGCACGGCGATGCCGGGTGCCCCGTCGGTGAAATGGGCCAGCGCGCCGGTCAGTCCCAGAGCCAGCACGGTGCACAGCGTTCCCAGCCGCCGCAGGGCCGTCCGCTCCCGCTTTTGGATCAGCCGCAGGGCCGTCTGCTTCACACGCCGGACGCGCTCCGTGGTGTCATACATGCCCCTTCCTCCTTCCCGAAAAAGTCCTTACACCCTGATAGGGACAAAAACGGAGAAAACTACGCACCGAAAATTGAAAAAATTTCAAAAAAAATCAGACCGTCCGACAGGACGGTCCGATCTTAGACTGTATTCATTCCCCGGCCTTCCGCGCCAGCAGCCGGAAGCACAGCGCCGTGGGCAGCGGGACAAAGTAGGCGATGAGCTGAGGCGTCCCCCCGGCGCTGACCAGAAGATTGTAAATGGCGTGGTAGATGATGGCGACGCACAAAAGTGCGAACAGGCAGGCCGCCCGCAGGGGGCGGCTGTCCCACACAGGGCGCAGCGCGCCGCCGTACACATTCCCGCAGACCACGTGCATCGCGCCGGTGCCAAAGCCCCGGATCAGCAGAAAGAGGATCTGGTCCGCGCCGTTCTGCGTGAGGAAACAGATGTTTTCAAAGGTGGCAAAGCTGGCGGCCACGATGACGGCGGCCAGCCGGAAGCGGGCAAACGTCGGCTCAAACACAGTCAGAAAGAACAGCAGCGGCAGCAGCTTCATGATCTCCTCCACCACCGGGGCGATCTGGGTGGCGGCATTGACGGCGTCCGCCTGATAAAGCCGGGCGAAGAAGGTGTTGAGATAGGCGGAGAGCAGACAGGCCCCCATCCCCGCGAGGCAGAACACCAGCGCGGCGCGCTGCCCCCGCTTTAAGGACAGCAGCGCCACCACCAGCGGGGCCGCCATGCAGACGAATACATTTTCGATATAGGTCACGCTGTCACCGCCTTTCGCACTGCGGGCAGAAACAGGAGCAAAACGAGGGTCAGCAGGAAATCGAACCAGAAATAGGGGTTCGTCAGCGTGTCGCTCACCCAGAAACAGGAGGCCGTCCACAGGGCGTACTCCAGCGCTGTGAAGGCCAGCACCGTTCCGTGAAACCGGCGCAGCCGCCCGTTTTCCGTCCGTTTCGCCCAGACGAGCCCACGCACAGCGCACCACGCCAGCATCATCGTCAAGCCGCACATGAGGACATTGAAAAGCAGATCGCCGTAGGTGACATACAGCCCAAACTGCGGCAGGCAGAACACCGGCGCCAGCCAGCACAGCCCCGTCCGGGACTGCCGCTCCCCCGCGTCGGGCAGCGTCAGCGTCAGGGAAAGCAAAAAGACATAGCTGGCCAGCCACGCAAGGTCGGAGACGTAGAAAACCTGCGGTGTCTCCTGCCGCAGCAGCAGGTGCAGCGTCCAGTAGAGGGTGCCCAGGGCAAAGGTGCCGTAAAAGCAGGTCAGCAGAAACCACGGCTGTCCGCGGCTTTTAAGATACGCCCGCAAAGCGGCGCAGAAGCCCGCCGTCACGGCGAGAAACTGCGAGAGATAATCCCAAAACTCAATCATCGTACCGCTCCTCGTCCGCCGAGTCCCCCTCATGCCCGCGCAGGCGGACGCACAGCACCGTCACGCACACGCCTAACGCGAAGGCCAGCAGACCCACCACGAGATAGCCAAGGCTCCGGCCGCTGAAAATGCTGGCGGCCATGCCGCCGCCCAGCGCCGTGTCGGAAAATCCCTCCGTGATGCCGGGCATGGCCAGCGCAAGGGAAACGATCATGACGAGACAGGCCGCCGTACCGGCGCAGAGGAGCCCACGGACACGGCGGCGCTGCCGCTGCCGTTCCAGTTCCCTTGCCCGCCGCTTGGCCGCGGCCAGCCGTTCAGCCGTTGTACGCATCCGTGATCCCCTCCTGTTCCAGCCGCTTTCGCAGCGCGATTTTTCCACGGTAAATGAGGTCCGCCACCTGTTTTTCCCGCTTGCCCATGACGGCGGCGGTCTCCGCGTGGTTCAGTCCCTCAAAATAGACGAGGAACAGCGCCTCCCGGTAGTCCTCGTGCAGCTCTGCCATGCAGGTCCGCAGGAGCCGCGCCCGTTCTGCCGATTGCACGGTTTCCTCCACCAGCTCCCGGGCCTCCGGTTCCTCCGTCAGCGCGTCCAGCGAAAAGCAGTTTCTCGCCCGCTTTTTGTGCAGCAGCCGCAGGGCCATGTGCCGCGCCGACTGGTAGAGGTAGGCGCGAAAGCCGCCGTCCCGGATGGCCGGTCTTTTGGCGATGAGATAGGCAAAGGTCTCGATCATCAGGTCCTCCGCCTCGTGAAGGTCGCAGAGGTAGCCGTCCAGATAGAGGGTCAGCTTGGTGCCGTAACGCTCCATAAGCGCGCCCAGGGCGTCCTCATCTCCGCCGAGGTAACGGCGGTATAATGCTTCGTCTGTCATCCCTCCGCCGCCTCCCTTCGCCGCGTTTTTCATGATTATAACACGCCCCATGCGCCCTTGTCGATAGAATTGATATACCCGAAAGGCTCCTGCCATCAGTTCCACGCCCCAGGTCATCGCCGCCCGCGCCAGCAAAAAGCGGATAAAACACTTGAAGGCCAATTCCGGTTTCTTCATTTCCGCATTGAACGTCTTTTACCTACCATCTCTTGACAGTAGGTAATCATTCTTTGCCGATGCGCAGCGTAGCGGAACGTTCCGCTGTGTTGCGGTACAGTAGTCACAGGCAAAAAGGAAATTCCGCCCCTTTTCGGAAATTTGCCATTTATAATTTGACATATTTCTGAAACGTGTTAACATTCTTCCGAATGTTGGACATAATAGAATCAACAGATCATTTCAAGGAGACAAGCAAATGGCTGACTTTATGTTTGTAAAAGATGCGGCTGCGCTTTGGAATATTAGTGAACGGCAGGTTAGCGGGCTTTGCAGTCGCGGAAAGATCCCCGGAGCAGTAAAGCAGAGACGTTCTTGGATGATCCCGACAACTGCCGAAAAGCCCGCTGATCAGCGAGTCAAATCCGGAGCCTAAATGGAATGTCCATCTCCTTGAATTTCGATATGCTTATCTGCTGGAATTTCCAACGTAGAAGCAAGTCCAATATCTTCTGCCAAGGTAATGGTATTCTTTTCACCGGTAGCATTCTCGATCGCCGTCCGTAATTCTGCTTCTGTTGTAATCCCATTGTTTTCCGCCCATGCTGTCGGAACCAGCGTGAATATCATCGTCAGTGACAACAATATTGCAAAAATTCGCTGTTTCATCGCTTTTACCTCCTATATTTCCTTCTATTTGATCCGCTTCCGCAGGTTTAAACAAAAAAACAGACGCCTTCAAGACATGGTTTTACCCATGCCTGAAAGCGCCTTTGCTTTATATTCTGTGGACAGCGTAAAGCAGCGAACGCCGCTTGCTCTGTCCTGGCCTATTCTGTTTTTCGGAAATTGCCGGAGCATCATGCGCATCAGAACCTTTGGAGGGGTCAGCGCGGAGCTATGGAACCAGGGGGAATGGCGGCTGTCCGCCGTTGGCAGCTGGCTGGCCCGGAGGGCCCCGTAGCTTTGCGTTGCCGGCTTGCGCCGGGTTTGCCTATAAATTTTACATAAAGCAAGCAGCAGATTGCTCTTTTCCAGTCAATAGGCGTTTTTTATAAAATTCAACCGTTTTCTTTGTGTTTTTCGAGCCTTTTTCCGCTCAGAAACCACGCTTGCGCTCCCCGCATGGTGCGGGAATCCGCCGTCGATCCTCCCGGCTTCTGTGCTCTTTACACCCAAATGCCGGAGGCCCTCCTTGGAGCAGCAGTGTACCCGCGGCAAAGTCCCGTCGATTTTCATTGCCATACCGATGGAACCGTGGTATACTATTCCCGTTGAAAAAGCAAAACAAAGGAGAGATGACCATGGACCCCATCAGCGAGATCGAATTGGAGGACTGCCCCGTATGCCGCGGCGCCGGTTATATTGAGGACGAGCAGGGCTGGTGCATGTATGCGTGCTGCCTGAACTGCGGCACGGAGACCGCCCACGTCAGCTACAAGACGCCGGAGGAGCGGCTGGAGGCCGCCCGTCAGGCTGCCTACCTGTGGAACATCGGCAAGGTGATACACACCGGCATGTGTGACTGATTCCCACGCAAAAAACGCGCAAGTGAGAGCACTTGCGCGTTTTTCCTTTGGCTGATACAATACAGAAAAAGCTTCCGGGAGGAACACAGTATGATTCGTGAGATCTGCAGGGATGAGACGTTTCTCGCCCAGAAGGCCGCCCCCGCCACGGCGGATGATCTGGCCACAGCCCAGGACCTGCTGGACACCCTGACCGCCCACAAGGACAGCTGCGTGGGCATGGCGGCCAACATGATCGGCGTTTGCAAGCGCATCATCGCCTTTGACAACGAGGGGACGTACATGGTGATGTTCAATCCCGTCATCGTCCGGCAGTCCGGGCCGTATGAGGCCCAGGAGGGCTGCCTCTCCCTCACCGGCGTCCGGAAAACGAAACGGTTCCAGACCATCAAAGTACAGTGGCAGAATGAACAATTCCAGACCCGGCTGAAAACCTTCACCGGCTGGACGGCGGAGATCATCCAGCACGAAATCGACCACTGCGAGGGGATTTTGATATAGCCGAAAAGGAGGTGCTGATATGGGGCTTTTTGAAATTCTCAAAGGAGAACAGCCCGGAATTATCAAAACGGTGCTGAATTACGAAAATGCCGGACAATTTGGCGAATACTCAACTGAGTACGCACTTACAAATCATAATCTCCCCGGTGAGCTTGTCATTCTGAAAAACATCTATGTCCCTTATCAAGGTAGAACTTCTGAAATTGATTTGCTGATGATCCACGAAAAAGGTATCTTCGTATTCGAAAGTAAAAATTACAGTGGGTGGATCTTCGGCAGCGCAGACCAGCTTAATTGGACACAATCTTTGCAAAACGGAGAAAAGCACCACTTCTATAACCCGATTCGCCAAAACCAGACGCATATCAAAGCACTTTCCGCGTATCTGAATATCCCGACAGATTGCTTCATGTCCTACATCGTATTTTCAGAGCGATGCAGTTTGAAACAGATTCCTGATGATACCGATCGGATCGTCATCGTCCGCCGGCCCAATATGCTGAAAAAGCTGCGAGCGCAGCTTAATTCATTGAGGAGTTTGTACTCTCATGAAGATATTCAGCATCTTGCGCAAGTACTTTAGCCGCTGACCAACAAAAGTGAATCTGAAAAGCAACAGCATATCGATGAAATCAGAGAGAAATGTCCTTTTTGCGGTGGTGAACTCGTTCTGCGTCACGGAAAGTACGGACAGTTTTGGGGTTGCAGCGCATACCCAAAATGTAAATTTACCCGACCACTAAAATAACCGGCAATATCTGCTTAAAAACAATCTTGGAGGGCGCTATGGTATTTTATTTCACAGGCACCGGGAACAGCGGCTACGCGGCCCGGCGCATTGCCGATGGGCTGGGCGAGCCGCTGCTGTGCCTGAACGACCGCATCAAAGCCGGAGATACCGCTCCGGTGGAGACTGGGGAGCGGCTGGTGATCGTCACGCCCACCTACGCCTGGCGGATCCCCCGCATCGTGGAGGACTGGCTGCTGCACACGGAGCTGACCGGGGCGAAGCGGGCGTGGTTCGTCATGACCTGCGGCAGCGAGATCGGCGATGCCGACCGCTACAACCGCCGCCTCTGTCAGGCAAAAAGCCTTGCCTTTATGGGCACGGCACAGATCGTCATGCCGGAGAACTACATCGCCATGTTCAACGCCCCTCAGGTGGAGGAAGCCCGGCAGATCGTGGCCAGAGCGGAGCCGGACATTGACAATGTGATCGCCGCCGTCCGGGATGACCGGGCCTTTCCTCCACCCCGGAGGAAGTTCTATGACCGCTTCATGAGCGGGCCGGTGAATCCCATCTTCTATTCCTGCTTTGTAAAGGCAAATGCCTTCACTGTCGGAAATGCCTGCACCGGCTGCGGCCAGTGCGTCCGGCGCTGCCCCACCAACAACATCACCCTGCAAACCGGGAAGCCCGTCTGGGGGCAGGACTGCACCCACTGCATGGCCTGCATCTGCTACTGCCCCACAGAGGCCATCGAGTACGGCAAAAAGAGCCTCGGCAAGCCACGGTATCATTTTGAAGCGCTGTGAGAGACTTCTGGACACGCAATTGCAGACTATGTGCAGGGCAGCCGCCCTGCGCATAGTTTTTATTGGAACGAAGAGGCTATATTTAAGAGGTTTTGATCTCGCTTTTTCGCGCACTGCCGCCTCCGGTGCGAGCGGAGAAAATCGCGGCAGCTTCCCCCGGCAGCCAAACTTTTTTTCTTGCATTTTTCCTCATTTTTTGTATCACAAAACCGTACACCATACACCGATATACAGCAGGAGAACTCTTTTTGACTCCGAGGTTTTTTATGAAACGCGATGACAAGCTGTTTTCCATTGGCGAGATCGCCAAGGCATTGGGCGTGACCCGCCGCATCATCCTTCACTATGAGGAACGGGGGCTGATCGAACCGGATAAGCGGGATGACGCCACCAACAACCGCTACTACACCATTGACACCTTTACCAAGCTGCGAAGCATCCGCAGTCTGCAGAATCTGGGACTGACGCTGGATGAGATCCGGGACTACTACAACGATTCCACGGATCTGATGCCGCTCATTCGCCGGATGGAGGAAATGCGGGACCAGCTGAATCTCAACATTGAAAAGCTGTACGAGCGGGCCAAGGTATCCTCCGCTCAGGTCAAGGAGCTGGAGCTGCCACAGCAGTTCATATACCGCCGCACCTACCGCAGCAATAACGTGGCGGACAAGACCGTTCTGCTCCGCAACACAGCTCTGGAGGCCATGCGGGCCCACGGTACGGATATCACCCGGCGGATGTACTTCATCCAATTCCCTATCGACCGCCCGGCCGAGGTGTCCTGCTGCGTGGCCGTTCCCCCGGGCAGTGAGGGAGAATATGTGGAGACCACAGCGCCTATGCAGGCCATCTGCATCTATCACCACGGTGCGTATGAGGAGCTCCCCGCCGTGGGCCGCCAGCTTCTGGACTACGCCAAGGAGCACGGCCTGACGCCGCAGGGCATCCTGCGCCATACCTATCTGGAGGGGCCGCCCCAGCATAAGGACCCCGCAAAGTTCATCACTCAGGTCATCCTGCCAATCGTGTAATGGTATTTCGCACAGCGCCTATCTCCATACCCGCCAGAGTTGTCTCCGGCGAGCACCGTAAAATCAGGCTTCCGCAAGGGCCGGCGGTTTTGAACCGCCGGCCCCTCAGCGTGTCGAAAAAGTTTTTTCGCCTCGCTGAGCAAGTTTTCAGAACTTTATAAAAGTTCTGAAAACTTAGGATTTCAATG
>OLFY01000767.1_pt1 | contig 46053 bp, 49 predicted proteins | sample 1605611 | NCBI WGS metagenome assembly OLFY01 (sample SAMEA3888923, study PRJEB22519) | human gut metagenome | biome: human gut; feature: human-associated habitat; material: faeces | place: Denmark | collected 2011 | reverse complement strand
CTTCAATTCGCCCCCCGCAAGTAAAGCCTACAGCAATAAAGAACAGAAATAGGATGAGCAGAATTAGAGTTCTCTTCATAGTGCCTCCATAAAAAGTCTTTGCGCCATCTTGTGACTGGCGCAAAGACCGAATTAAACTGGCTTTAGTATGTCAGGAGCGAGATTTACAGCGCGCCAAACAGAACGCCTGCGCCGACGCCGATAGGACCGGCAAGCGCACCAATTTTTCCGCCGAGAGCAGCGATGGCTTTCGTCGTCGCACCCTTTACGATGTACTCAACAACTTTCCTTGCAATCGCAGCACCAACATAGCCGGCAAGATCGGCAGTTGCGGCACGCTTGCCCTTACGATTGATCAGCTTCTTAATCCACTTGGAAACAAAGTAACCAGCATTCATTATTTCTTTCCTCCATTAGTAGAATATATGTACGACGCCGTGTCACAAGCGCGGCGCAGCAGCAAAAAGAATGTGTACCTAAATTGCTAATAAGGTACACTTTTCTATCCGAAAAACAGCAAAAATATCTTGAATTATTTGGGCGAAAATGCTAGTATATAGGTACTTAAATGGCTGATATCTATTATTGAATTCAGTTGGTTAACAAACTGTACTTATGTATCCGTTTTTTCTTTTGTGCTTATCGGCTTCACGCAGCTGAACGAAAAATAGATGTAAAAGTCCGAAATATAGGACAGCAAAAGTGCTACAATGATCTCAGAAAACGCAGGAGGTCATTGACATGGCGCACGCAGAGAGCATCACGTTTGAAGAATTTCGCACTCGTTTCAGCACGGAAGAAATCTGCCGGGCGGAATTATTCCGGTTTCGGTTTCCAAACGGCTTCGTCTGTCCGAAATGCGGCTGTACGGAATATTACCCGGTTCGCGGGCGGAACACGTTCCAGTGCCGCGCCTGCCGGCATCAAACGTCCGTCACGGCTGGGACGGTCATGCATCGCACGCACCTGCCGCTGACCGCTTGGTTCTGGGCAATTTATCTCTGTGCCACGGACAAACGCGGCATTTCTGCCGTCCAGCTGAGCCGCACGCTGGGCATCTGCTATGAATCTGCATGGTATCTTTTGCGCAGAATTCGATCCGCTATGCGTCAGAGAGACGAAAAGTACGAACTTTCCGGCATTGTCGAGATGGACGACGGCTACGTGGGCGGAGCAACGTGAAACTGCAAGCGTGGTCGCGGCACGGACAAAGCAAGGATCGTTGTGGCGCTGTCAAAAACGGAAAATGGCGCGGCTTTGTTCGCGCGGATGCACGTTGTTGAAGATGTCACTGGCGGCACGCTCCAGCAGGTCGTTGACGAAACTGTTGCACCGGGTTCAAAAATCGAATGCGACGGCTATAAGAGCTATCGGAACTTGTCTGGCGTTGCGCTGGACGCAAAAAAGTACGAAACCGGCGATTTGCATTGGCTGCACAAAACCATCAGCAACCTGAAAGCATTCCTGCTGGGAACCTATCACGGTCGCTGCCAACAGCTTCAGGCGTACCTGGATGAGTTCTGCTTCCGCTTCAATCGCAGAAAAAACGGAGATCAGATCTTTATTCGCCTGACAAGGGCCGTAGCTACATCTTGTGGTCTGCTGTGTTAAGCCGATAAGCACATTTTTCTATTACAAAAGGAGCCCCTGCTTTCGTTTTCTGAAAGCCGGGGCTCCTTTTGGCCTGTCATCCGGTTTCTTTATTAAGCTCACGGTCCGGGAGGGTTTTGCGCAGGGAATACTTCCGGAACTGCAGCGGAGACATGCCGTAGCATTCGCGGAACAAATGATAAAAATGGCTCAGATTATTGAAACCGGCGTTTTGCGATATGTCCAGAACCGGGATCGTGGTGTTGATCAGCTCGGAGGCGGCATATTCAAGCCGCAGCGCGTTGATCAGCTCGGAAGGGGTCTGTCCAAGATGCTGCCTGCACATTCTTGTCAGATACTCGCGGCTGACGTGCGACAGGCGGTACATTGCGGGGAGCCCCTCTTTGAAATTTTTATGAAGGAGCATCTGATAGAAAAGGTCCTGAAGCCAGGGCGGGATCTCGTTTTTGCTCACGCTTGGCGCTTCCGAGAAGCAGGAGACGAACGTGTCGATCAGGAACGCCCGGAAGTGGAAATCCATCTTATCGCGTGCGATTTTGTTCATGAGCAGCAGCTGCCTGATCTTCCCCTCAAGCTGCATCAGCTCATTTACAGAGATGTGCACACAGGTCGGTTCCCCGCACAGAAGCCGTTCGATCCGAAAGGAGCTTCCAAGGTAACGTGCCAGCTCCTGAAAAAGCTGATTGGGAATAATGATGTTGATCAGACAGAATTCCTCTGACAGTGCGCGGCAGCAGTGAATGTCCCGCGGGCGGACAAGCACCATATCGCCCAGATTCAGCTCTGTTTCGACTGTGTTGCACCAATGCAGTCCCTTCCCGGAGGATACCAGAATGATCTCATAGTAATCGTGCGTATGGATCACCGGACGGTGGTTTTGCGGCGCGTGATAGTCCAAAAAGGAAATATAGTATCGGTTAAACTCTTCGAGAACAAATTCTTCTTTGTATTGAATGGTCTCCACAGACAGTTCCTCCGTCAGAAATGAAGTCACAACAGCAAAAAAATGATAAAAAATCAAAATGCGTAAAACGGAAAATAAGATTGCTATCTTCGTTAGAATAACAAATATATCCCAAATGTCAACAGGAAAAACAAGCAAATTAACCACGGATTTTTGCAAGCTGTCCAAATTCCGCTCGAAACAGCAAAGATTTCTTTCTTTTGAAAGAAATCAAAATACCACAAATTTCGGTTACAAGCCGACAAGAAATCGGTGTATCTGACTGATATAATATAGAAAACGAAGGAGGGATTCAGCGTGAATCTTTGGAAGGTCAAAAATCCCAGAAAGGATCTGCGTTTCGAAATTGCATTCACCAAGGCATACAGAGATGCAGTGCGGACATATACGCATCCTGCGCAGATCGAGCTTGCGTGCCTGAAAGCACAGTATCCGGCTATTATGATGCCGATCGAAGACGACGATGTTCTGGCGGGCAGGATCCAGATGGGCCTGGTCGGCATGGGCATTCAGGGGCAGACCGGCGGCACGGGCTATTATATTGATGAGCCGCGCGTCACGCAGGCCCTTGAGCAGCAGAGCGGCGATGCAAAATACAGAGAAGACCTGCATGACCTGCTGACGTTCTGGAAAGGGCATTGTACATACAACATTGTTCTGGAGGAAACGCCGGAGGAGATCCGCCGCGTGATCCCGACGGAGCAATGGAAAACACAGCCGGTTCCCGCTTCGCCGATCATTCGGATGGCGGGCGCATACGTCAATTACGATCATCTGCTTCAGGTCGGTATATGCGGGCTAGAGGATGAGATCCGCAGCGCCAGAAAGACCGCGCAGGAGCAGGAACGTGACGTCGTGATCTATGACTGCATGCTCGGCGCGCTGGAGGTCTTAAAGGATGTCTGCCGGCATTATCAGGCGCAGGCGTCCCAGCTGGCGCAGAACGCAGCGACACCGCAGCGGCGCAGAGAGATGCAGGATCTGGCTGCCGCGCTTGAGCAGATCACAAAGCGCGCGCCGCAGAGCATGCTGGAGGCGATCCAGCTGGCATGGCTGTATTCTATGATGGCGCAGCTGATCGAATTCGGACGCATGGACGTCTATCTCGGCGATTTCTATTGCCATGATATTGACAACGGCATCATTACCGAGGCGCAGGCGCTGCGGATGGTGCAGTCGTTCTACCGGCTCGTGGATCATCTGGACTGCGACACTGACGGCCGCGTGATCGTCGGCGGTTACGGGCGCAGAAATCCGGAAAATGCCGACCGCTTCTGCATGGTCGCAATCGAGGCGTGCAGGACGGTCAGGGAAATTCTGCCGCAGTTTACGCTTCGCTTCAACCGGGAAACGCCGAAGGAGGTCTGGGACGCCTCCATGCGCTGCATCGGCGAAGGCCGTACCTTCCCGCTGCTCTATAACGACGATGTGCTTGTTCCGGGCGTTATGCATGCGTTCCGCGTCCCGCGCGAACGCGCCGAAACGTATATGCCGCTTGGCTGCGGAGAAATTGAATTTGATCATTATAGCTTCGGCTCGCCGAACGGCTCGGTCAATACGCTGAAAATACTTGAGCTTGCGATCCGCGGCGGCTATGATCCCATTGCGCACAAATATCTGACGATCAAAACGACGCCGCTGACAGAGTGCACCAGCTATGTACAGTTCCTTGAAAACTACAAAACGCAGCTTCATTACTTCATCTCCACGCAGGCGAAGTACGAGCGCTACCTGTATCACGCGATCGGTTCCAGACATCCGTTTATGCTTGTCGGCATGCTGTACGACGGCGTGATCGAATCCGGGAAGCCCTTCCTCGACGGAGGCTGCGCGTATCTTGCGGGTACGATGGAGCTCTACGGCAACGTGAACGCGGCCAATTCGCTCGCGGCGATCAAAAAGCTGATTTTCGAGGAGCATCAGCTCACGGCGCAGGAACTGGTCAGCGCATTGGATGATAATTTCTACATGCATAACCGCACGCGCAAGCTTCTGATGGACTGCCCGAAGTATGGCAATGATGACGATTATGTTGATTCCATCTTTGTCGAACTGCATAATTATCTGTGTGCAACGACAGCGGCGCAGGCGGAAAAGGTCGGGCTGTGCAGCTATCTGAGCGTTACCATCAATAATAAGCAGAACACAACGCTGGGCCGCTGGGTCGGCGCAACGCCGGATGGGCGGAAAGCGGGCACGCCGATGGCCAATGCAAATAACCCCGCAGCGGGTACGGACAAGAACGGGCTTCCTGCAATGCTGAATTCCATCCTCAAACCGAGCCATGCCAATCACGCGGGTATGGTGCAGAATATGCGGTTTACGAAGGAAACCTGGAATGACGCCAACGGAAAGACACAGGCGCTGCTGAAGGACTACTTTGATCGCGGCGGCGCGCACGCAATGATCACGGTCGTCGGAAAGGACGATCTGAAAAATGCAATGGAGCGGCCGGATGAATACAGAGATCTGATCGTCCGGCTCGGCGGACTGAGCCTGCGTTATGTCGAACTGACAAAGGATGTGCAGCAGGAGATCTACGACCGCACAACATACTGATCGTGCGGACAGAATACGAAGAAGGGAATTTGCAGTATGGAATCGACGAATATCGTATTTACAGAGCGGGGAAAGGTTGAGGTTCTCAAGCAGGAGCTTCCTGCACCGGGAGCGCGGGAGATCCAGTGCCGCGCAGAAATCTCTCTGATCAGCATCGGCACGGAGCTTCGCTGCCTTTATGACCAGCCGCAGGCCGGTACGAGCTGGAGCGGCTGGGTCAAGTACCCGTTCCTCCCCGGCTACAGCATGGCGGCGACTGTCGTTGCGGTCGGAAGCGAAGTGACGGAATACCGGCCGGGCGACCGGGTGGCGGCATTCCAGGAGCACACGCAGTATTTTAATGAACCTGTGGATAACAACAAATTCCTGCATAAGATCCCGGAAGGCATCAGCTTTGACGAGGCTGCATGGATGGGGATCGGCGGCTGCATCACACAGACCTGCGCGCGCCGCAGCGAGCTGCATCTGGGCGAGAACGTCGGCATCATCGGGCTTGGCATGCTGGGTCAGATGATCACACAGTATATCCGCATGATGGGCGCCGGCGATATCATTGCGATCGACATGAATGCCAGCCGGCTGGAGATGGCCAGGAAGCACGGCGCGGATCATACGATCTGCCTGCCGGCCGATCAGGCGATCGGGGAAGTCCGCCGCCTGACCGAAGGCCGGATGCTGGATGTTGTATACGACGTCACCGGTCTGCCGCAGATCCTTGCAAGCGCCTGCCAGATGGCACGCAAGCAGGGGCGGATCATGGTTTCCGGCGACAACACCAGAACGGAAGCGCAGGCAGTCGGCCCGAACTTCATGAAGGATTCTCTGAATATCTATGCGACGCATGCAGACAACGGCAATGACGAGCGCTACTGGAACAAGATCCGCATGGCGCAGTTCTTCTATCAGAGCATTCTGCGCGGCCGGATGGAAGTCAAGAGCATGAACACAAATTATTTCTCCCCGATGGAAGCGCCGGAGGTCTACCGCTGGCTGAAGGAAGACCGGCCGGATCCGATGGGTGTCCTGTTTGATTGGAACCGTTTGAACTGAGAAAGGGAGGCAATGAGCTTGAAAACACTGAAAGTTGGCCTGATCGGCCTGGGTGCGATCTCTGAACGGCATTTCGCTGCATTCTCGGCATGCAGCCAGGTGCGGATCACGGCGCTCTGCACGAGATCTGAAACGAATCTGGCAAAGCGCTGCGCTGCATGGAACATTGACGCCGGGTATACCGATTACCGCAAAATGATCGAAGAAGCGGACATCGACGCAGTCGTTGTCAGTCTTCCGCCCGTACTGCATAAGGAGGTCTGCATGCTGGCCATGCAGGCGAAGAAGCATGTCTTCTGCGAAAAACCGCCCGCAATGACGGCCGAAGAGGCTTATGAGATGATGCAGTGCGCGAAGGAGAACGGCGTTCTGCTGATGTACGGCTTTATGTTCCGCTTCTCCAAAAAGCACAATGTCGGACGCGACATCATCGAATCCGGCATGCTCGGCGATATTCTGCTGATCCGTGAGGAAACCGTGCGCCGCAACGCGTGCGCGGAGGGCTGGTTCAAGCAGAAGAGCCTTGCCGGCGGCGGCCCGATGGTCGATATTGGCTCGCACTGCCTGGATCTGGCGCGCTATATGATGGGCAACAATGTGTATCCCGTTCAGGCATATGCCCGGACGTTTGCACCCTGCGAAAATCTTCAGAATCTGAAGGATTACAAGCACGGCTGGCCGACTCACATTTCCGATGCCGCGCCCAAATGCGTCTATGACGTAGAGGAGATGGCTGCGGCAATGATCCGGTATTCCAACGGCGCGGAGTTGCTGCTCCTGCTTTCCAATGCCAGTCATATCCAGAAGGACAAGAAGATCATCGAGTTTATCGGAACGAAGGGCGGCCTGAGCGTCGACCCTGAGCTTGAGGTTCATACGGTCGTGGATCAGCGGCTTTACAACATGCAGCCGATCGTAGACTGTGCGGCGTTCGATTATCAGGGCTCGATCAACGCAGAGTGCACGCATTTTGCCGACTGCATTCTGAACGGCACGCCCTGCCGTGCGGATGCACATGACGGCTGGGTGCTGATGAAGCTGATAGATGCGCTCTATGCTTCGGCGGAGTCCGGTCAGGCTGTCGCCATTACCTACGAAGCAGAACGCGAGCAGCAGTAAGGAAGGTTGCAGTATGGCGGTTCCATCATCCAAACACGCATATCTGAAGCAGAAGATCTATGAATCTGACGACACAGCGTGCTTTATTACGCGCGAACGCATTCTGCAGAAGCTGGATCTTCAGTACCGCACATATTACGCGTATGACCGGGAAGCGCGGATCCTGGCCGACCTGCTTGACCAGATCGATACGCCGGTGGATCCGCAGGATGTGATCGTCGGGCGCATGACGGAGGCCGTGCCTGACCCTGATATGCATCAGGCGTCACGCATACGGTATCGCTTCGGAGAAGAAGCGTGTCTGCGGGATTACCCGAACGATACAAGCGTGACCTTTCCGAGTCCGCTGCTGTATTCCTACGGGCACATGACGTATGACTGGAAAACGCTCCTTGAAAAGGGCTATCGCGGCATTCTGGAGCAGATCGAGCGCGCCGCCGTAGAAAAGGGCGACCCGGAGTCGCTGCTCTACCGGGAGAATGCGCGGCTGATTATCGGCGCGATCCGCCGCTTTGCACAGCGCTATGCGCGCGCTGCGGAGCGGGCAGGGAACCACGATGCCGCACAGGCGCTTTCCTGCGTTCCGTTTGAGCCTGCATATGATCTCTATTCCGCCCTGAGCGCCGTTTGGCTGGTACACATGATCGCAAGCTGCGTGGAGGGCGCGCGTGATTTCGGCTTCGGGCGCATGGATCAGTACCTGCTGCCTTATTACGAGCAGTCCGTCAAAAGCGGCCGGATGAGCCGGGAGGATGCGGTCGAGCTTCTGTCATATTTTCTGCTCAAGCCCAACGAGATCTGCGGCCGGACTGTGTACAACGGGACGAGGAAGCCTATCCCGTGCCACACCAGCAAGCAGTATCTGCTCCTTGGCGGCGACAGGCCGAATGATCTCTCTGTGGATCTGCTGCGCGCTGCGGCACGGAACAACATGGCGCAGCCTGTTGTAACGGTGCTGTGGAAGCAGGCGCAGCCGGCGGATTTCCGGCGGGAAGTCTTTGAAACGATGAACCGGATCTCAGACAAAATGCATGTCTACAACTATGATCTGGTCACGCAGGCGCTGAAAAACCGCGGCGTCCCGCCGGAGTATATCGCGCAGCTTACCTATACGGGCTGCTGCAGCATGGAGTTTTCAAGCCATACCACGCGAAACGAATATTATATCAACACACCGAAGGTTCTGTGCCAGCTGCTCGGGCTTCTGGACGGGGAGACGGAGACGTTTTCTTCGCTGGAAGACCTGTACGCACGGTTTACCGAGCTCTGCCGCCTGTGCATGCAGGATTATATCGACTACATTGTCAGGCTTTACGGCAAAGTCTATACGCGCCGGCATGGCGTGCTGGATGCGCTCCATGTCTGTGCCTGCAACCGGAACTGCCGGTATCCCGGCGAGGGCGGCGCAGAGCCGGTTCGGCTTTACAATGTCTTTCTCGCCGGGCTGGCGACGACAGCTGATTCCTTCCATGTGATCGATGAACTGGTATTTCGGCAGAAACGGCTGACAATGCAGCAGCTGCATGATATGCTTGCAGCAGACTATGCCGGATACGAAGCGCTTCTGGCCGAGATCCGGGCCATGACCTTTTTTGGAAATGACGACGATGCAGCTGATGCCTATGCGGTTCGCACCGCGAATGCACTGATGGACGCCTGTCAGGCGGTCGAGCTTCCGGACAAGACCTATCTGATCGGCAGCTTCTATTCCCTCGACCGCAGCTATACCTACGGTCTTGACCTTCCGGCCACACCGAACGGGCGGCACTATGGAGAATATATCAGCGAGAATCAGTCGCCGAGCTATGGAGCGGCCCATAATGGCGCGACCGCCGAGCTCAGCAGCCTGAGCAAGCTCCCGTTTGTCCGCAGCGGCGGCGGAGGCTATAATCTGACACTCAGCCGCCGTCTGGATACGCCGACGCTTCAGGCGCTGCTTGAGTCGTATTTTGAAATGGGCGGACAGCATGTCGGCATGACCTATATCAACCGGGAAACGCTTGAGGATGCCATGATACACCCCGAAAGCTATCAGGATCTCACAGTCCGGCTTTACGGATACAGCGAATACTTCGTGAAAATGGATCGATGGCAGCAGATCGAATATCTCAAGCGGACGGCATACTAAGGAGCGGATAGGATGCAAGCGACTGCTGGCCGTATTTTGAATATCCAACGATACTGCATTGACGACGGGCCTGGGATCCGGACGACTGTTTTTCTGAAGGGCTGCCCGCTGCACTGTATGTGGTGCCACAACCCGGAGGGCTGGGAAGAGCGGCCGACGCTGCTGTATGACGACGCCGTCTGCATCCGCTGCGGACGCTGCGTGCAGGCATGCCCGCGGCACTGCCACCGGGTAGACCGGGAGCATACGATCGCACGGCCGGACTGCATCGGCTGCGGGGCGTGCGTGCGGGTGTGTCCGGTGCATGCGCTCGAGGCGGCGGGGATGGAAATCAGCGTCGACACCTTGCTCAAAGCCGTCCTGCGCGACCGCGTGTTTTACCGCCGCAGCGGCGGAGGCGTGACGCTGTCCGGAGGAGAACCGCTGATGCAGCCTGATTTTACAGCTGCATTTCTCCGCGCGCTGCACGAAGCGGGGCTCCATACCTGCATGGAAACAAGCGGCTTTGCCGCGCAGGCCGTGCTGGCAAAGGCAGCGCAGGATACGGATCTGTTTCTGTTTGATTTCAAGCAGTCCGACCCGGCCCTGCACCGCAGGCAGACAGGACAGCCGCTGGAACCGATCCTCAACAACCTTGATTTTCTGATGAAGGCGGGGAAGGATGTCGTGCTGCGCTGTCCGATCATACCCGGCTGCAATACCGTGCAGGTGCATTACGACGCAATCATCCGTCTGGCAGACTGGTACCCCGGACTGAAGCGGATCGAGCTTGAGCCGTATCACCCGTTCGGGCTGAGCAAATGGCGTCGAGCCGGGAAGATGCCCGCTTATGACAATCCGGCCTATATGCCGCGTGAGGACGCGGAAAAGATTGCCGCGTATATCGCCGGCAGAACAGAAATACCGGTCATTTGCCGGTAACGCACAAGGAGGAGCTTTGTATGTCAAAACTCGGTCTGGCAATGATCACAGTCAATCCTGTTTTTCGGAATGATTTCAGCAGAACGTTCATGGAACTCGGTAAGATCGGGATCCATGACCTTGAATTCAAAACATTTTTCGGCTACAGCGCGCGGGAGCTTCGGCGGGCAATGGATGTATACGGCATGCATTCGCTGGCCTCGCATGAGCGCAAGCGCGATCTGCGCGACCCTGAGCTGCTGAAGCGCATGATGGACTATCAGGCCGAACTTGGTACAAAATATATCGTCTATACACTCGGCGCTGTAAATATTCCGTCCGAGATCAATGCGCTGATCGACGATTTGAACCGGGCAGGCGAGATCCTCGCGCAGAACGGATTTTCCCTGCTGTATCACAACCATGCGAGAGAATATGAAAAAATGCCCGATGGGCAATATATTATGGACTATATCCTCGACCGCGTGGATGCGCGCTTCGCAAATCTGGAGCTGGATGTTCTCTATCTGAATGCGGCAAACCGGATCCCGGTTTGCGACTACATTCGCTCCCGTGCAGACCGCATCCGAATCGTGCATTTGAAGGATGGATATATTGACTATCGCAGGACGGACAAGCAGGATGACTTCATGTGCGCTGTCGCGACGCCGGTCGGCGACGGCATCGTCCAGATCCAGGAAACCGTTGACAGTGTGATGGAGACGGGGATCGAATGGATGCTGATCGAAAATGAAGAGCCTCCGGTAAACTGCTTTGAAGAAGTTCGCCTTGACCGTGAAAGAATTCTGGGCAGCTATGGCTTTCGGGAGGAGTAAACATGAAGATCGCATCTGAACAGGAGCTGCATCTGGATATGAGCGCAGTCAATCCGTCCGCACTTCTCGTATCTGCGGCGAACGGCTGCTGCGCAGGTATCTGCGCGTACAACAGCGACAGCTTCAGCGCCCCGGCGCTGCACGACGACCAGGAAGGCTTTTTCGTTCTGGAAGGCAGCGGAGAGGCGCAGCTTGCAGGAGAGCTCTATACGCTGCACAAGGGAATGTCGTTTATCCTTCCGCCCCAAACATTGCACAGCTTCCGCCGTCTCGGGTCAGAATACCTCAAGGTGCTCTGGTTCCACGCGGCGCCATAACCAGTCTGAATATGCTGCCCTGCCGGGTTCAGGCATATTTAATAAAAAACAAAAGGAGAGCAAATCATGAAAAAGACCCTTGCACTGCTTCTGGTTATCTGCATGCTGGCATGCATGGTAACAGGCTGCGCTTCCAACAAGGAAACGCCAGCAGAAACCACACAGGAACCTGCAGCAACCCCGGCACAGGAAACCACCTCGGCTGGAGAGACCACAGAACCCGATGCCGACAAGGAGCCTTCCGAGCTTCTGGTTGCTCGCTGGGCTGGCGCAACTGCCGACTATCAGAAACAACAGGTCAAAGCCTACACCGATGCCGCTGTCACGATCGACGACGTGGAGTACAGCAGCCTGAAGGAGAAGGAGATTCTCTCCTTCCACGCTGCGGCCGGAACCGCCGGCAACTATGATGTCGTTTGGGTCAATGGCCCCTGGATGACGGAATATGTAGAGGCCGGTTATATCATGTCGATCGATGAGCTTGCGGAAGCAGCCGGTGTTGATCTGAGCATTTATGATCAGAACCTGCTGAGCAAGCTGACCTATGACGGCAAGCTCTATGGCATTCCGACGTTCCTGCAGTGCATCATCGGTGCATATGACAAGAGCGTGTTCGAGGAAAAGGGACTGGCCATGCCGACGAACTATGACGAGATGGTCAGCGCTGCGGCTGCATTGAAGGCCGATGGAAACGGCATTGCAATGCCTGCTTCGCAGACGAATGGCGCATACACAGTCTGGAGCCAGATGCTGTATTCTGCGGACGGCTATCTGACGAAGGACGGCACGCTCGCAGTCGATTCCGACGAATGCATCGCCGCAAGTGAGCGCTATGAAAACCTTGTGCAGTACGCTGCAGACGGCTCCCTCAGCTGGGCACATGACGGCGTGACCAAGGCGCTGCAGTCCAAGAGCGCCGCGATGGGCCTGCCGATGTCCGGCAACTGCGCGAACTTCTTTGACGAAGAGAACTCTCTGATCGCAGACTCTGTCGGCTTCTTCCCGTTCTACGGATATGAGGATCAGGCGGCAGCGAACCAGACCTATTGGGTATGGGCAATTCCGTCCAACTGCAAGGATCCGGCTGCGGCGTTCGAATTCATCGCATGGCTGTGCAGCTATGAGGTCGAAAAGGCTTCCTCGATGGATATGTATACGATCTCCGCGATCACGGAGCTGGCAACTGACGCAGAGCTGATGGCGACCGTTCCGTTCGCAAACATTGTTATGGAGCAGTTCTCGATCGGCAAGCCCGACCCCGCAAACTCCAACTTTGACCCGCTGAAGTCCGACATGACCATCGTGCTGTCTGAGATCGGTGCGGCATCGACTGCCGGCGGAGCGGATATTCAGGGGCTTTTGACCGGCCTCCAGAACAAATACGGAAGTCTGGACTGGAACTGATCTGCGTTCTGCCGACGGCAGATCCTCTCCCTCAAGCTAAAATCGCCCATGACCGCGGGCATCAGAGATGCCCGCGGTCTTTGACAAGAAAAAAGGTGATTCGTATGAAACAAAAACTCAGCACCAAACTCGAACGCGGCAATCTGTTGCCGACGCTTCTGCTCATGCCGGCGGTGGCGTTCGTATTCTGTATCATTATCATTCCAATGTGCTATGGGCTTTATGTCAGCTTCTTTTCCTATAAGCTCGGCGGAGAGCTTACGGCGGAATCCTTTGTGGGACTGAAGAACTATCTTCGGGTCTTTCAGGATAAGACCGCGCTGCGGTCTATCGTGAACACGATCGTTTTTGCAGTCGGCTGCGTTGCGGGCGACCTGCTTTTCGGAACCATCATTTCGATCCTGATTTACCGGCGCTCGCAACGGATCTCGCGTGTTCTGCGGCCGTTTATTATTATGCCCCTTCTGGTCGCGCCCGTGGTTGCGAGCTTGATGTGGGCGTATCTGTTTGACGCAAACGGCGTTATTTACTGGCTCTTGAAATTTGTCGGCATTGGCTATAACGACTTTCCGGGAATATCCGGTACGCAGAGCGCCATGCTTTGCTGCATCATCGTTCACTGGTGGCAGAGCATTCCCTTTGTCGTGATCGTTCTGACCGCCGGCCTGCTGTCCATTCCGGATGAGCTGTATGAGGCTGCATACTGCGACGGCTCGAATCTGTTCCAGACGCTCTGGTATGTGACGCTTCCGCTGCTGCGCAGCGTCTACATCACGATCTTCCTCATTTCCGGCGTAGATACCATCAAATCGATGGATATTATTTATTCGCTGACAAAGGGCGGCCCCAACAATGCCACAATGACATTGAACCTATATGCCTATCTGCAGGCGTTTGACTATGTGGATACCAGCTATTCCATGACGCTGGCGATCGTGACCATGATCGTTGCGATGGCCTGCTGCGGAATTCCCTATATCCGATATATGAATAAAAAGCAAAAGGAGGACGCGGCATGAGACAGAAGGTCGCATGGTATTTTACGGCGCTGGAATATTTGCTGCTGTTTCTCGCATTTGTACTGGCTGTTTCGCCCATCCTTCTTGTCATAACCAATTCCATCAAGACCGGCGCGGAGACGTACAAGGTTCCGCCATCGCTGATCTTTGCGCCTACGCTCAACAACTATAAGTACCTTCTGGAAAATGACAATTTCTGGACGTACTTTCTGAACTCCCTGATCGTTGCGATTTCCTCCACCGCGATTGTGATCACCTGCGGAACGCTTGCGGCTTACGGACTGCGCCTGATGACGACCGGGATCGGACGGAAAATTTCCAATCTGCTGCTGGTCGGCAGAACCGTGCCGACGATCACGATTCTGATCCCGCTGTATGTGATCTACAACCGGATCGGAATGACCGGAACCAGAGCCGCCGTAATTCTTGCGCATGCGGCGTCGACCATGCCGTTCATCACATGGCTGATCTCCGGCTTTATGCAGGATCTGCCGAAGGAACTGATCGACGCGGCGACTGTCGACGGATGCGGACGGATGCGAACGCTCTGGCATATTCTGTTCCCGATCCTGAAACCGGCCATTTTCTCGGCGCTGATCCTAGCGCTGCAGTATTCGTGGAACGAATTCCTGTTCTCGATGTCGTTCACAAATATGTCGACCTATACGATCACGGTAGGCGTTGCGCGCTACACCGGCGGACTTGTCGTCAATTACGCGCGTGTCGGTGCTGTCGCGTGCATTTCGTTCCTGCCGATCATGCTTGTCGGCTTTTTTGCGCAGAAGTATCTGGTTTCTGGCATGACGGCCGGCGCAGTCAAAGGGTGAGGGGGACAAACGATGCGGAAATTCCGATGGGGGATCCTTGGCTGCGGGCGGCATGCCCGCCGCATTGCGGCCGGAATTGCAGAGGTCGATGACGCGGAAGTATACGCTGCCGCATCCCGCACGCCCGGAAAGGCTGCGCAGTTTTGCGAAGAGATCCGCGCAGGACGCGCATATGACACCTATGAGGCGCTTTTGGCTGACCCGAACGTAGACGCCGTGTTTATCACAACAACGAATCAGCTGCACTGTGAGGATGCGATCCTTGCGCTGAAAAGCGGCAAGCCGGTCGTGTGTGAGAAACCGCTTGCCGTCAATGCGGCGCAGGCGGAGCAGATGATCCGAACGGCGCGGGAATGCGGCGTATTCTTCATGGAGGCAATGTGGAGCCGCTTCTTCCCCGCAATGCAGCGCACACGAGAGCTTGTTCAGCAGGGTGTGATCGGCCGCGTACAGATGATAAGCGCCAATTATGGATACCGGATGACCGGGTATGATCTTTCTGACCCGAGCTCCAGAATCTTTGACCCGTCGAGGGGGGGAGGAAGCCTGCTGGATGTCGGCGTGTATCCGCTGTATTTTTCAAGCATGCTTGCGGGCGGCGAACCGGAGCAGATCAGCGGCATGATGCACCCTACGCCGCTTGGGATCGACGCGCACTGCGCGGCGACCGTCCGGTTCCGCTCGGGTGTGCTTGCGTCGATCCTCAGCGGGATTGACGGCAATTCAGACACCAATGCCTGGGTTTATGGCAGCGAGGGCTATCTTCGCATCCCGGCCTTTTACAAGCCCGATACGCTCCATATTTTCCGCGACGGCGAGCCGGAGGAGACCCTGCGCTTCCCATATGCCGGAAATGGATATCAGTTTGAGCTTATGCACGCCCAGGACTGCATCCGGGCAGGAAAACTGGAATCCGACACCATGCCGCTGGATGAATCGCTCCGCCTGTGCAGGACGCTCGACACACTGCGGCGGGACTGGGATCTGAAATACCCGTTTGAACAATAGCGATTTGAAAGGATGGATTACGAATATGCAGGATCGATATATCGCCATTCAGGGCACAGAGCCGATCCGGATCAACCGCATGATCCACGGGACGCTCTGCTGCGACAGCAATGAGCAGGATGCGGCAGACGCTCTGCTTGACGGTATTCTGGCCCAGGGCTGCTATACCTTCGATACGGCGCATGGCTACAATGGCGGCCGCGGCGAAAAGGCGATCGGCAGCTGGATGAAGCGGCGCGGAAACCGCAAGGATGTGTTTATCATCTCCAAGTGCTGTCACTACAATGAATACCGCCGCCGTCTGACAAAATACGATATCGGAACAGATCTTCTCAATACGCTTGCAAAGCTGCAGTCGGACTATGTAGACATGTATATGCTGCATCAGGACGACCCGGATGCAAAGGTCGGCCCGCTGGTCGAAGCGTTCTACGAGCATATTACCGAAGGCCGCATGCGGGCGTGGGGTGTGAGCAACTGGACATATGAACGCATTGACGAGATCATGAATTATGCCGCGCAGCACGACTTCATTCCCTGTGCGGCGGCAAGCTCACATTATTCGCTTGCCGTACAGTATGAAAAAGCCTGGGGCGGCTGCCCGTTCGGCGATCAGGGCGTCAGCGAGACGATCACCGGCGAGGATATGCGCCCGGCAAGAGACTATCTGACGCGGACGCAGCTCCCGTTCTTCACATATTCTCCGCTTGGCAGAGGCGTGCTCTCCGGCGCATACACGCCGCAGATGCTGCGCGAGAACCCGGAGCTCATCGACCCGGCAGGCCGGAAGGCGTACTGCCATCCGCAGAATCTGGAGCGTCTGGAGCGCTGCTTCGCGCTGGCGGAGCAGAAGCACTGCAGCGTATCGCAGATCGCGCTGGCGTGGCTTCTGGGGCAGAAGCAGAATCTTGCCATTCTGGTCGGAGCCAGAACGCCCGAGGAGTTCCGGCAGGATGCAGCGGCGTTCACAATCGATTTGAGCGAAAAAGAGTGCGCATGGCTGAATCTGGAATGCTGAATGAGGATGAAGAGGGAACGTAATGAATAATTACAAAGTCAAGAATCCCAGAAAGGATCTGACGTTTGAGATCGCATTTACAAAAGCGCACCGGGACGCGCTGAAAAAATATGATCGGATCGAAGAAATCGAGCTGGCATGCCGAAAAGCGCAGTATCCGGCCATCCTGCATCCGATCCAGGACGAGGATGTCCTTGCCGGGCGCGTCCAGATGGGCTATGTCGGCTTCGGAATGGAGCACCAGACCGGCGGCTTCGGCTTTTACTGCAACGAAAAGAAGCTGGTCGAGCTGCTCGAACAGCAGACCGGCAATGCAAAGTACCGGGAGGACATCCACGACCTGCTTACCTACTGGAAGGGCAGAACCAGCAATCACATCGTCCTGCATGATACTCCGGCCGATATAAAGCCCGCTCTTTTCACGGATAACTGGCGTGAGCTGCCGATCCCCGCGTCGCCCATTGTCCGCATATCCGGTACATACGTCAATTATGACAAGCTCTGCCGCCTCGGCCTTAACGGACTGGAAGCGGAGATCCAGTCGTATCTGGACGCGGCACGCAGTGAGGGACGGGATACCGTTCTGTACGCCTGCATGCTTGGAGAGCTTCAGCATATTTGCGAGGTCTGCCTGTGGTATGCCAGTCAGGCGGCTGAGCTTGCGGCAGCGGAACCGGATCCGATCCGGCAGAAAAAGCTTGTGCGGATGCAGAAAGCGCTCACCGGCATCGCGGAGCATGCACCGCAGTCGCTTCAGGAGGCCGCGCAGCTGGCCTGGATCTATACGATCATGACGCCGTCTACGGAATTCGGCCGCCTGGACGTCTATCTCGGCGATTTCTACTGCCATGATATTGATAACGGCGTCCTGACCGAGCGGGAAGCGCTGGAAATCATCCAGTCGATGTTCCGGCTGATGGATTCCCTCGACTGCGATACGACCGGACGGCTGTTTATCGGCGGCTATGGGCGCAGAAATCCGGAGAACGCCGACCGCTTCTGCATGACGGCGATCGAGGCCTGCCGGACGGTGCGTGAGATCCTCCCGCAGTTCAGCATCCGCTTCAACAAACAGACGCCGAAGGCTGTCTGGGAAGCCTGCCTGCGCTGTATCGAGGAAGGCCGCACCTACCCGATCCTCTATAACGATGATGTGCTGGTCGGGGACATGATGCAGGCATTCGATGTGGACAGGACGCTTGCCGAGCAGTATCTGCCGCTTGGCTGCGGAGAGATCGAATTTGACCATTACAGCTACGGCACGCCGAGCGGCTCACTCAACTGCCTGAAAATTCTGGAGCTGGCAGTCCGCGGCGGCTACGAGCCCATGATGGGCTGGACGCTCGGTGGTCAGACGGAGCTGACGAAGCTGGTCGACTGTAAGAGCTTTGACGAATTCTATGCCAGCTACAAGCGGCTGCTGCGGTATTATATCAGCGCGCAGGCAAAGTACCAGAAGTATCAGTACGAGAAGATCGGAAGCATGCACCCGTTCCTGGAAGCAAGCATGCTTTACGACGGCTGCCTGGAAAAAGGACGCGCCGTGTTTGACGGCGGCTGCTATTACTACGGCGGCACGCTGGAAAACTACGGAAACGTGAATTCCGCAAACTCGCTCGCCGCGATCAAAAAGGCGGTTTTCGAGGACAGGAGCGTAAGCGCGGAAGAACTGGTCGCTGCGATGAACGACAATTTCTACGGCCATGAGCGCACGCGCAAAACGCTGATGGACTGCCCCAAGTACGGCAACGACGACGACTATGTCGACCAGATCTTTGTGGATCTGCATCTGTATATCAGCCGCACGATCCGGGAGCAGGCCCCGAAGGTCGGGCTTGACAGCTACCTCGGCGTGACGATCAACAATGCGCAGAATACGACGCTCGGCCGCTGGGTCGGCGCGACGCCGGACGGGCGCAGGGCCGGCATGCCGATGGCAAATGCGAACAATCCCGCGCCAGGCACGGACAAGAATGGCCTGCCCGCCATGCTCAATTCGCTGCGGAAGCCGCCGCACAACGTACACGCCGGCATGGTTCAGAACCTGCGGCTTTCCAGAGAGACGATCAGCGGGAACCGGGAAAAGATCTACGGTCTGATCGATGATTACTTTGCATGTGGCGGCGCGCAGCTGATGATCTCGGTCGTCGGCAGAGAGGATTTGAAACATGCAATGGAGCGTCCGGAGGATTACAAGGATCTGATCGTTCGGATCGGCGGCTTGTCCCAGCGTTTCGTTGCGCTGAATAAGGATGTGCAGCAGGAGATTTATGACAGATCAACATATTGATGCCTTGCATCGCGGTGCAGAGGCGCTTGTTTTTGACATTCAGCACCTGAGCGTCAAGGATGGGCCCGGCATCCGTACCTCGATTTTTTTCAAGGGCTGTCCACTCAGATGCGTCTGGTGCCACAACCCGGAAAGCTATATTGCGAAAAAGCAGCTCTCCTTCCAGCCCACGCTCTGCGTGGGGTGTCTGGAATGCACGAAGGTCTGCCCGACCGGCGCGCAGGGGAGCCAGCTGATAGACGGTGTGCAGCTGCATACGGTCGACCATCAAAAATGCATTGCCTGCGGGAAATGCCTTGAGGTGTGCTGCTATGACGCATTGAGCATCATCGGAAAAACATACACGCAGGATGCGCTGTTTGAGGAGCTCCGCTCAGATCTGAGCTACTACCAGATCACGACGGCGGATGGTGCGCGCGGCGGCGTTACGCTCTCCGGAGGCGAGCCGATGCAGCAGTTCGAATTTGTGTGCAGCTTCCTGAAGCGCCTGCATGAGGCCGGTATCCATACCTGCATGGAAACCTGTGGGCAGGCTCCCACGGAGCGCTACATGGAGATCGCGCCGTATGTCGATCTGTTTCTGTTTGACTGCAAGGCGACAGACTCGGAAAAGCACAGGCAGTTTACCGGCGTCGGCAATGAGCTGATTCAGAAAAACCTGCATATGCTTTCGGAAAACGGTGCAAAAATCGTGCTCCGGCTTCCGATGATCCCGGGTGTCAATGACGACGACGCGCATCTGGCAGCGATCGTAAAGCTGCTGAACACCTGCAAAGGGATCGACCACGCGGAGGTCATGGCGTATCACACGCTCGGCCTGTCCAAGTGCGAGAACATCGGCACAGAAGCACGGCTGACCGGGATCCAGCCCGCTGCGCCGGAGCAGAAGCAGGAATGGCTTGAACGCCTGCGCAGCTTCGGCGCGCAGAAGCCGGTGATGATCGGCTGATGCGATCAAAGAGAATTCACGCAAGAAAAGGGGCATTTTCATGATGCGATATGGTTCACAATATTTTCGTCCGCCGCATCCCGCAAAGGAGAACTGGCAGAAGGACATGCAGAACATGCACACGCTGGGCTTCAACACGGTAAAGCTGTGGGCGGTATGGAATACGATCGAGCGGACAGAGGGAAGCTTTGATTTTTCCGATCTGGACGAGCTTGTCCGCATTGCGGGCAGCAGCGGCCTGCGGGTCATCATCAACATTATCCCGGAGGGCGCGCCGTATTGGCTGGAAAAGGGAAATGAAGACGCGTTGTATACGACATCGACCGGAAGCACCGTCAGCTTCACCGGCGCGGAGAATATGCCGACAGCCGGCTGGCCGGGGCTGTGTATGGACAAGCCGGAGGTTCAGCATTACGTCGAGCGGTTTATCCGCACGCTGACGGCGCATTATGCGGAAAATGACACCGTCGAGATCTTCGATGTGTGGAATGAGCCGCACCTTGAGCCGATGTTTGCATACCGCGGCGAGATCCTGTGCTACTGCGAGCATTCCAAACGCGCGTTTGCCGCGTGGCTTCAGGAAAAGTATCAGACGCTCGAGGCGCTGAATGCCGCATGGTACCGCTGCTATACCGACTGGTCGCAGGTCAAGCCGCCCGTGCGCATGAGCACATGGACGGATATGATGGACTGGCGGCTGTTTTGGCTCAGCAATCTGCGCCGCTGGCTGCGGATCCGCGTTGCGGCGGCGAAGGCCGGCGCGCCGGACAAGCCCGTGCAGACGCATGTCGCCTACAGCGCGATCGTCGGCAACCGGATCAATGGCGGCCTGTCAAATGAAGTCGTGGACGAATTCCAGTTCGCGCGGGAGGTGGATGTGTTCGGAACATCTGCGTTCCCCAAATGGCTGATGGGGGACAATCAGTTTGTCTATCACCTGATGCAGACGGAGATCATTGCGGAGGCTGCGCGCGAAAAGCCGTTCTATCAGGTCGAGCTTCAGGGCGGCGCCGGACGAAACGGCCTGCTTGGAACAGAGGTTCCGACAAAGCGTGATGTGACGCTGTGGAACTGGAACACGCTAATCGCCGGAGGCAAGGGCGTGGTCTACTGGCAGTACCGGCCGGAACCGGCCGGTCTGGAATCGCCGGGCTTCGGATTGACGGGCTTCCAGGGCGAAAACACCGAACGCTCCCTTGCGGCGGGCGAATGTGCGCGTAAGCTCAACCATGCGTTTTTCGATGCCGCAAAGCGCGTCCTGCCTGTGAACGGCATCTATCTTTCCAGAACCTCCGAGGTGCTCTGCTACTGCGATGAACGCAGAGAGATCCTGTATGCGGAAAGCGTGACGGGAATTTACGAGGCGGCATACCGGAGCGGGATCCCGGTTCGGTTCGTGCACGCCGATTTTGTAGACAGTCTGTGGGAAGAGGGGCTGCGGACGCTTTATCTGCCGATGCCGCTTTCACTTTCTGCGCATGAGATCGACGCGCTGCGGACGTTCGCAGAACGCGGCGGTACGATCGTTTCCGAGGCGTTCCCCGGTCTGTATGACGAGGGCGGACATCTGGAAACATCCGCTCTGGCGCTGCGGACGATTTTCGGCCTGGAGCATGTCGAGGTTCAGAACAATCCGCATGACGGCGCAGCCATGCTGTATCCGCTCGACGGCACGCCCGCGTTTGCCGGGCGCCTGTACCGGCAGATCGTCCGTCCGCTTGACGGGACGCAGGTTCTGGCAAAGTACGCAGACGGCCTTGCGGCGGCGACCAGTTGCTCCCTGGGCGCAGGACGTGCGATCTGGTTGGGCAGCTTCATATCCGGGCATTATCACGAAACCTACTCGGAAGCCTGCCGGCTTGCGCTGACGCGATGGATGCGCGCAGAAGGCTTCGTATGCCTGTCAAAGCTGAGCATTCAGGGGACGGGGAACGACAGCCGCCTGCAATGCGTGGTGCGCCTGCTGCAGACGGACACGCAGCTCGCGCTGGTCGCAGTGAACCATACCTGCAGCTATCTCGAGGTTTGTGCGCAGTTCAGCCCGTCGTGCCTGCAGAACGCCGAAGCGGTAACGCTTTCTGTTCCGGCCTCCGACGGAGCATATATTTTGCTTGACCGTTGCGCGGAGGGCGAGTAAAATAGGGACATCACAGATGCAGCTCCGCAGGCCCCTCGGGTCCCGCGGAAGGAATGGAGGAAACGATGAAACGTTCTGAGATCAACAAGGCGCTGAAGGAGCTGGAGGCAATGTGCGAGACGTACAAATGCTATCTGCCTCCGTTCTGCCAGTTTACCCCTGAGGAATGGCAGACAAAGGGCCACGAGTATGACGAGATCCGCGACTGTATGCTGGGATGGGACATTACGGATTTCGGACTGGGCCGCTTTGACGAGTTTGGCTTTTCCCTCATCACCATCCGCAACGGCTGCCGCACGCAGCCGGAGAAATATCCCAAGGTCTATGCCGAAAAGCTCCTGTATCTGAAAGAGGGCCAGATGGCGGCCAATCATTTTCACTGGTACAAGACCGAGGATATCATCAACCGGGGCGGCGGCAACTGCCTCATCCGCGTGTATAACCGCCTGCCCAATGAAGAGATCGATTATGAATCCGATGTAACGGTGCATTGTGACGGCTGCAAACGTGTTGTGCCCGCCGGTACGCAGATCAGGCTCCGTCCGGGTGAAAGCCTCTGGGTCACGCAGGGGATGTACCACGATTTTGCCGTCGAGGCAGGAACGGGCCCCGTGCTGCTCGGCGAGGTCAGCCAGTGCAACGACGACAACACGGATAACCGCTTCAATCCTCCCGTGGGCCGTTTCCCGAAGATCGAAGAGGACGAGCCGCCGTACCGCCTGCTGTGCAACGAGTATCCTGCCGCAAAATAACACAGCTGCTTGCCATGCATGCTTGATGCCGGAATATGTGATCACAGACCCGAATCCCCCTGCCCGCCCGGGCAGGGGGATTTTTCTATGAGGAAACCCAATAGAAGCAGCCTCAAAATGGTCATTTGAGAGCGGATCCTCAAAAAACAAAGGCATACGAACTTGGTTCTGACAACCGGGTTCGTATGCCTTTTTTTGTAGATTTATTGAAAAGATGAATTTCCTTAATTGTGAAATAGAGTTATATTATACCTGAACTGACAAGCTTATAAATGCAGGAACAGCGTCTCAAATGCGGCTTTTTTCGTGGAGTTCATTACTCTACGAGCCATTCGCCCTACCATACTCATACCAGATTATAGCACCAAGCTTGCTTAAAATCAATAGGTTGTGGTAAATTTGGGGCATTTTTTGAAAAAAGAAATCGGAGTGCGGATGCGGGCCCATAAATTCAAGTCAGATTCCAGCTGCTGATACGTTTGACCGGCGGTTCACCGCAGTCAAACGCGCAGTCCGGAACAGATAGGTGCTGTTGGCAAGTTATAAGCTGCCGCAGCGATTTCAAAAGACCAGGAGGGTATCAAAATGGCAAAAGGCGAAAACATTTTCAAACGGAAGGACGGCAGATGGGAGGCGCGCTATATCAAAGGATGCGAGCTATCCGGCAAAATCAAATACGGCTTCTGCTACGGTAGGACGTATCGGGAGGCCAAGGAGAAGGTGACCGTGTGCAAAGCGGCGCTGCTCGATGGGAGGCCGGTTCCCGGCACAGGCTCCCGGCACCGTTTTGCATTCTACTGTGACGAATGGCTGCGTGCGCGAAAGCCAAAGGTGAAGGAGGCAACATACATTAAATATGACACCGCGATGCGAAAGCACATCAAGCCGAAGCTCGGCGGCTGCTTCCCGCTGGGGATGACGACCGGACTGATCGACGAGTTCACGGAGGAACTGCTTTTCGAAGACGAGCTGGCGCCAAAGACCGTGCATGATGTGCTTGTCGTGCTGCACGGTATCCTGAAATACACAGCGACATTTTTCACCGGAGGATTCCCGGCAATCGAGATCAATTATCCAAAGCCTGGAAAAAATGAAATGCGGGTGCTGTCCCGCGAAGAACAGACGCGCTTCGTTTCCTACCTGTTGGATGATATGGATACCTGCAAGTTTGGCGTGCTGCTGACGCTGTTCACGGGTGTTCGTATTGGAGAGCTCTGTGCGCTGCAATGGGGCAATATATCCTTAAAAGAACAGACAATCCGCATCGACGCCACGCTTCAACGGCTGCGCGATACCAGTACCGCTGACAATCCCGGTTCACGGACGAGAATTGTGATCGGTACACCCAAAAGCGATACTTCTATCAGGACGATTCCCATAACAGACTACACGGCTGAGCTTTGCGAGAAGATGAATCCCCATAGTTCAGCCGCTTATGTTTTGACTGGCACAGAAAATTTCATGGAGCCGCGCACCCTGCAGTACAGGATGGAGAAATATACCCGCGAATGCGGTCTGGAGGGCGTTTATTTTCATACGCTCCGCCATACGTTTGCAACGCACGCCGTTGAAGTCGGATTTGAGATCAAGTCGCTTTCGGAGGTGCTGGGACACGCGACGACGACCATTACGCTTGACCGGTATGTACACGCTTCTCTGGTTCTGAAGCGGGACAATATGAAAAAGCTGGCTGCCGCAGGGTTCTGAGCTGCGCAGTCAAACTTCTGTGTCATGCGCGCGGATACGCGCGGATATGCCGGTATTTTGCAGCCTCGGACGGCGTGAGCGGATGGAGAATGAACTCCGCGAAGCACTGCAGCCCAAGGGTTTTTGTTAGAAAGAACGCTTGATGTGGAGCCTTTGTGCGTGGATGGGACTTCCATCCATCCGTCGAGTAATGAACTCCACGATGATTTTTCGCCAAAACCAGCAGATCAATCGGCGCGTGCTGATGTTCTGCTTTCTTTTCCTGGATAAAGTAGTGCCTGCTTACTTCAATAGAAAGCGGCGTGGACGGCCGGACAGATCGTCCGCTATGCCGCGCTGGACGGCAGAACCGGGAGCTCAGAGTAAAAATCAGGAAGGCATGTTATGAATCGGTCGCTCAAGAAAATCTGGAATGTGATCAGCAGTATTCTGGTCGCCGTAGTCGTGCTTCTGGCGCTACTGCTGGTCGGTGCGCGGATCGTGGGATTGCAGGTGTTTACCGTCCTGTCCGGCTCCATGGAGCCGACGTATCACACCGGCTCTCTGATCTATGTCAAAAAGGTCGACCCCTATACCATCGAGGTTGGACAGCCGATCACGTTCATGCTGGACGAGAGCACCATCGCCACGCACCGCGTCGTGGGCATTGTCCCGGACGAGGAAGATCCCTCCGTGATACGCTTCCGCACCAAGGGCGACGCGAACGAAGCCGAGGATGGTTCTCTCGTACATTATAAAAACGTAATCGGCACGCCGATCTTCTCCATCCCGTATCTCGGCTATGTTGCGGATTATATCCAGCATCCGCCCGGAACATACGTCGCGATCTCCGCAGGCGCAGTCCTGCTGCTTCTGGTGTTCCTGCCGGACGTGTTTGCGGACGACAAGGATAAGGACAAAAAGAAGAAGAAAGCGTCCCGGCGCCGCGGCGCGTACACAGAAGCGCGCAGCCCTGAAACGCGCAGCGCCGCTCCGGCCCCCGAGGCGGAAGCCGGAGAAAGTCTGACGGAGGAGATCCGCCGGAAGACAGACGGCCTGCTCACGGACGAAGAGATCGAGCTCGTCCGTCAGGAGGTCGAAGCCGGACGCTTCGACGCCGAAGCGGCCGCCGCGCTCCGGAAAGTCCTGCTGAGGCGGGACGCGAAGCGGAACGCGCAGTAAGCGCCCATCTCTGCAAGGGCAATGCCGCAAGGCTCCCTATACACATCATTTTATTGAAGGAGGTTTTCGCTGATGAAAACAAAAAGCAAAGCCTTGCTCCTGACCCTCTGCGCGGTATTGCTTGTCGCCGCCTCAGTGCTTGGAACAATGGCGTATCTGACTTCGACCGATACGGTCACAAACACTTTCACCGTCGGCTCCGTCGCGATCAAGCTGGACGAGGCCAAGGCGAATCCTGACGGCACGCTGGTTGAAGGTGCTGATCGTGTCAAGGGCAATGCGTACAAGCTGCTGCCGGGTCACACCTACAACAAGGACCCCATGGTCACTGTACTGAACGGCAGTGAAGCCAGCTACATCAAGATGACTGTCACCTTCTCCAAGGCCGATGCGTTGGACGCTATCTTTGCTCCTGACGGCGCGAACCTGACCAGCACCTTCAAGGGCTATGACGCTGTGAACTGGATTGCCAAGGGCAACAAAAAGGACGCGGCTACAGACACCCGTACCTATGAGTTCTGGTACAAAGAGGCTGTCGGCGCTCCCAATGGTGATGTTGCGCTGGACGCCCTGTTTGATTCCATCACCGTTCCCGGCGAGATCACCAAAGAGCAGCTTGCCACCATCGAGGGCATGACCATCACGGTCAACGCCTATGCCATTCAGGCCGACGGCTTTGCTAACGCAGAAGCTGCCTGGGCTGCTTTCAACTAATCTCTTATGATTCCAACAGATGAGAGAAGCACCGACTTCGACATCTGTTGAAATAAAGCCCCAATCGCAAAAACATCAGGAAAGAGGCAAATTATGAAGGTTTTGATTGTTGATGATGAAAAAATTGTCCGCAAGGGAATCGTTTCTATCTTGCAGCAGGCGTTTCCTGATATGCAGACAATTGCAGAGGCATCCAATGGAGAAGAAGCAATGAAAACGGTTAAAACACTGCTTCCGGACATTGTAATCACCGATGTCAAAATGCCTGTGATAGACGGTATGGAATTAACAAAGATGATCCATACATTCGACGCGGAAATCAAGGTCATTGTACTAAGCAGCTACGACGACTACACTTATGTTCGTCAGTGCATGAAACATGGTGCCATAGACTATCAGTTGAAACCAATTGACAAGCACGAGTTCCTTTCGCTAATCAATCTTCTTCGCGTCAACGAAAATGCTTCGATGTGTATTGCTGCCACAGATCCGAACGAACTGATTAACGATGCAAAAAACTACATACGAAAGCATTACAGTGATGATATTTCGCTGACAAAAGTTGCGGAATATGTGCATCTGAATCCTTCCTATTTCAGTAATTTATTCAGCCAGAAGACAGGTGAGAATTTTTCTGCCTACCTGAACAATGTGCGGATTCTTCACGCCAAACAGCTTCTTCTCAACCCAAACATCAAAATCTATGAAGTCGGTGAAAAAGTCGGCTTTTCCGATCCCGCATCCTTTAATCGCTCCTTCAAGCGAACAGAAGGTATTTCACCCTCAAAGTTTAGGGAACAGTTCTGCCTGTATTAGTTTTACATGGGGCAGAAGAGGAGATCATCATGCTGAATAACGAACGCCAGCAGCAGATATTAAGCTGTATGGAAAGCAAAAACACCATTACCGTTAAAGAGCTGACAGACCAGCTTTATGCCAGCCCGAGCACGATTCGCCGCGACCTTTCAGAGCTGGAAGCGCAAGGCTTCCTGAAACGCATTCACGGCGGAGCGGTCCTGACTGCCGGAAGCACCTTTGACACACCAGCAAGTCTCCGCTGTACGCAGCAGCTCGCTGAAAAGCAGCGAATCGCAGATCTTGCGTCTCGGTTTCTTGCACCATCTGCAACATACTTTTTTGATTCCAGCTCGACTGCGGCGATCTTAGCCACAAAACTTACCATGTATCCGGATGTCAAGGTAGCGACGAACGGTGTTGCGATTCTGGCAAATATGAAGAGCACAGAGCATCTGTCTATCCTCTCCACCGGCGGTTTTCTTCGCTCGCCATGGGATGAGCTAACAGGAAATCTGGCACTGAAAGCGATTGAAAATCTGAATGCGGATATTTTCTTTTTTCTTGTGCCGGTTTTACCGCAAAACAGGGCGCTTCAGAACTCAGCGACGAAAATGTTTCAGTTAAGCGCGCGTTTTATCAGCACGCAAAGCAGCGCATTCTTCTTTGCGACAGTACGAAGATTGATAAGCAGTTTTTCTTCCGCTCTTTTTCCATTTCGGAAATTGACTATATTATCACAGACCGCTGTCCGGATGATCCGAACTATGTTGCCCTTCTCGGAGATAAGCTGATATTCTGAATCTGACCTTATATGAAAACGAGCAGAACTGTGCACGTTATTGCGCAGTTCTGCTCGTTTTTTCCTCACAGTTTTTGTTGTATTCCAACCTCGCTTCCAACCTCGCTCATCTTATTGACGGCAGATTGTCCTGCGTGATATAGAAAAAATAAGACATTGCGAAAGGAGAGCAACATGAAACAAGGTTTAATCGCGCCTTCCATGATGTGCGTCGACTTTTCAGAAATGACATCTGTCATTGAAGCCTTCGAAAAAACCGGAATCGGATATCTGCATATTGACATTATGGACGGAGAATTCGTACCGAATTATACACTTGGAACAGACTTTTGCCGCCGCTTGCGCACAATGACGCGGATTCCTTTGGATCTGCACCTGATGATTACACGCCCGGATAACAAGCTGGACTGGTTCCAGATCCAGCCGGGTGAATACGTTTCTGTACATTGGGAAAGTACGCCGCATATTCCGCGTGTCCTAGCTCGAATTCGTGAGCTTGGCGGAAAGCCCATGCTCGCCCTGAACCCGGCAACGCCGCTGTCTGTTTTGGATTATGTACTGGAGGACATTGATGGTGTGATGGTGTCCTTCTTATGACCGTCAATCCCGGCTTTGCCGGGCAGAGGCTGCTTCCGTCCATGCTGGAAAAGATTACACAGGCACGCGCTTATCTGGATGAACGCGGATTTTCGAATGTCGATCTTGAGGTTGACGGCAACGTCAGTTTTGAGAATGCCAAGCGGATGCGCACGGCCGGTGCCAATATCTTTGTTGCAGGATCGTCAAGTATTTTCTCACCTGCAGCCCAGCTTTCTGAAAACATTGCGACCCTTCAGGCAGCCATTCAATAGAGGGAGATGTGCGTTAAATGAATAACAATTTTATGAAAGCCGCTCGGCTGCATGCCATCGGTGATTTTCGCGTAGATACTGTCCCGGTTCCGACTCCGAATGGCGCAGAACTGCTTGTTCGCATTGGAGCCTGCGGCGTATGCGGTTCTGATATTCCGCGTATTTATGTCAGCGGTACCAGTAAGCAAAAATATCCGTTGACAATTGGCCACGAGTTTTCCGGTACGGTTGTTGCAGTTGGGCCTGATGCGGACCCGACCTTGGTTGGAAAGCGCGGCGCATTTTTCCCGTTGATTCCCTGCCGCCGCTGTGATAGCTGCCTGTCTGGTAATTATGCCATGTGCGAAGACTATGATTACATGGGTTCGCGCAGAGACGGCGGCTTTGCCGAATACTGCCTTGTACCCAGCGCATGGAACTTCGTAGAATCCCACAATGCGGATACGCCGCTGACAATGCTTGCTATGGCTGAACCGGCTTGCGTTGCGCAGCATGCTGTCCGGAAAAGCGGCGTTTACTTCGGCGCAAATGTGTTGATTTTCGGTGCAGGGCCGATCGGCATTATGGCAGGCCGGTGGGCAAAACTGGCTGGCGCAGCGAGGGTCTTGTTCTCAGATGTCGTTGACGCAAAGGTCGAATTCTGTAAAAAATGTGGCTTTGAGGCAGTAAACTCCCGGACGCAGCCGCTGCAAGAAGTTGTCCGGCAGACATTTGGCGGTCAGCTTGCGGATATTGCGATTGAAGGTACAGGCTACGGTTCCGCGCTGAACCAGGCAATTACCTGTATTTGCCCGTTCGGAACGATCACATTGCTTGGCAACCCTGCTGCGGATACCACCATTACGAAAGCCTGCCATAGTCAGCTCTTGCGCAAAGAGGTAACGATTCGTGCGATTTGGAATTCACACTACAGCAATCTACCAATCAACGAATGGCGATATACCGTAGACCAGATGGATAATGGGACCTTCGACTGTATAGATCTGATTTCGCACACCTGTACTCTCGATGAGCTGCCTGAAATGACTGCGGCGATCCATGAGCATCGAATCGACACATGGAAGGTGTTGTGCACTTGCAGATAGTGATCCGGTGCTGTGCTTAAGCACAGGCTTTATCATGCGCGACTAATGCCGTGTAATAGCTGTTCATCGTGCTTGGTGCGTGAAAGAGCGCAGTGAGCAGGTATTGCCGGATATTCCGAATCTGAGTGGTGTTCTTCCGCAGGCAGTCCATGACAAAGTGGATGTGTTCTCCGGTCAGCTTCAGCATCTTCGCCCGCACAATCTCAGCAGGATAGTCATTTCCACCGACACGGATACGGTCACGGGTGCTGCAAACCGTTTCCTGTACCAGTTGGGTGATCTCATCAAGCTGCTCCCGGTCAACGTGCGGATCGCCTGCCAGAATGTCATAGTCGATATTTTCCAGAATCAATTTCCGATAGCTTTCAAATGCGTCCTTCGCTTCCGTTCGCTTCTGCGTCGAAGTCTCCGGAAAACCGGAAGGGAAAGGAATCGAATCGGTAATTGATGGATCTGTATTTTGTCTTTCTTTATTTTTTCTCTTAGTATTTAATTGCGTTGGATTTTCCAACGCAGGAGAATCCAACATAGGCTTTTCCAACGTTGGCTGAACCAACGCAGGCACAGCCTGTGCAGGCTTCTCTGGTTCTGGCTGTGTCTGCGGCTGCTCATAGATCGTGTAGATTGTTCCGCGCAGGCAGCCGCGCGCATCGCGTTCGCGGCTGCGGGTGATGTATCCGGCCTGCTCCAGCTCGCGCACAGCTTCCCGAATGGCGTCGATGCTTTCTCGGTTGATCTGCGCGAGTCCTTTCAGGGTGTAGTCCCAATCCTCCGGCAGCGACAGCATCTGCGAGAGCAGTCCCTTGGCTTTGAGGGAGAGCGTATGGTTTCTCAAATGATGGTTGGACATGACCGTGTAGCCCTTGTTTTTCTCAACACGGAATACAGACATTTTTGTGACCTCCTACGTCTTGGTTTTCAAATTTATAAACGAAAAAAGCGGCGTTTCAACCCTCTTTTCAAAAGAGAGTGAAACACCGCTTGATTTTATATATGGGTTTGAAATTCAATATTTCGTCAGATTGCGAATAGATCGGTGCTGTATCTTGTGGTATGATGCCAGCATTTGTTGTTTGATCTTTGCACAGGAGGGCAATCACCATGCAGTACACCGATAACGAAGCCGCCCTTATTGGCGGCCTGATCTCGAACTATTTCTTTCAGCCGTCTGTAGATGAAACGCTCCGCGAATCCTATCGCCGGGTGCTGCACCATCTGCACGAGAATACGCTCTCCGCGTCTGATTTGAGTCGAATCCAGAACGCGCTGACATTCCTTTCACCCCTCTGTCTGGAAGGACGGGAAGCACACAAGGATATGATGGGCGCAACATTAAAAACAGACGCTCTGCTGAGAGCCAGCAGATAAATGACCTCCCGCTGCACCGCAGCGGGAGGTTTGCCGTGTTTAGCTTACGATAGGCTTTGAACCAAGCCAGTCAGGCGGCAAATATACTTCTGCCAGCGCGTGCGCAGTATCAAACAGCTTGTAGCGGTCTGCGTCATCGTCAAGATCAAGGGCTGTCTCAAACAGTTCCCATACGGTCTGCACGGCCTTCTTTGCCATGTCTGGAGCAGAATGTCGCGTGCCAGAATCTGCTGCGTCCTCTCGCGCTCCCACGTCGCCAACACGCCGCGTTTGTTCTTCCTGCGCATGTGTCTGCCTGTTTGCCGTTTCGTCGGCCGGAATGCCCCACGCTTTGCCGACGATGCCGATGCTGTGAATGCAGGCATCGGCAAGTTCTTTGCTGCCTTGCACCTGAACTTGTGCGATGGCCTCATCTGCTAACCGTTCCTGCAACACTTTTGCGTTTTCAATGGTCATATTGAATCCTCCTGTATGTTTCGGGCCTTGTCCGTGCCAACATCATGGCACATACACTCGGAATGTCTATCCAGCAACACCAACAAAAAAGCCTGCTCAAATTCTACGTTTTGCCGAGGACAAAAAGAGCCACTTTTCCGAAAAGTCCTCAGAAAAGCGGCTCAAAAAGCCTTGGGTAAAGGTACAGGTCCATCGAATTTGCCAAAGCCCATTTTGGCATCTTTTTGTCACGCCTCTAAAAATGGGCGCAAAAAAGCCCGGAAGTCGTTGAAACTTCTGGGCTTTTCGCAGCGGCATCTTTTTGGTGCAGCTTGATGTGTTTTCACTACACTATAGATGAACAAGTATCATGACGTGATGTCAGCTCATGTCGGAGAGATTCGAGTTCGATTCGTCTATTAGCCGCGACAAATGCGCTGTTGAATTCCAATTCGCTGCAAAGTGCCCAAATATTCATTTCCTCAATCACATTTGGATCTGAAACGACGGCGGTCATCCCGGCGCACGCCATTTCCCGTGGCATCAATAGTATGGCGCCTTTCGGACAAACCGGCGCAACTATATGTGGAACATCTTGCGATGTTACAAGATAAAAGCAATTACGTGGAACAACGAGCATTCTTTCTGTCTTATTTATCAAAACCGATACATCCATCTTTTCCAGATTACTTTCAATCGGCCCATATGAGCGCAACCCAAAACACGCCAGCATATCATGATTACTTTGCTCCGTGCAGATACTCGCAGTAACAGAGTGCTTGTTCATTTCATCCTCCGCCATTTTGCTTCGGATAAACGCGGCCTTGATATAACGCTTGCATGCATCTGCGTCATCAGCAGAAATCTGCAAGCACGGTACTTCACCTGTACAGTATTTTTGAATTTTACGGCTTATGATCGATAATGGGTTTTCAATGTTTTCCGCCCAAAACCTTTCGCCTGTCTCAGAATAGTATCCCTTGCGTGTTCCGAGTTTTTTGGAAGACTTGCGCAGAATATCGCCTGTCCGTACATCCAGATACCAGACTTTCTTCTCCGGATCTGTTTCATCCCGAAAATTCCGTAAAACGCAGTTGGGGAGTTGTACATGTGAATTGATATTCATTTCAAGCCCTCACTCACGCGCAGTCAATAGTGCGTGTAAAAACACATTTAGATTTTCGAAACGCTATGTTTTTTACTTCTCAGGATTATCTCCCTTCCGATATTGAACTACCGCAGAGGGAACAACCTCTGATGCAGGGTCTGCATGAACATGTTTATCGTCAAAAAAGATATGTGCACCAAATGCCGAAAGCACATCGCGCTTACTTACTCTACCAAGAAAAAACGCCTCATCAATATGTACATTCCATTTTCGCAGAGTTTTGATTGCACGCTCGTGTGCGGGAGCATTTCGCGAAGTAACCAACGCCGTCCGAATAGGTGAATTACCCTTATCCTTAAACAACTCTTGAATATGCGCTATGGTCAAAAGGAAAATTGCAAAAGGCCCTTTTTGCAGCGGAATATCCGCCTTTGCTCTTCCATTGTCCATAAAGGCCTGCATCCCTTCATGCTGATATATACGCTCTGATTCAGATACAAACAAAACTGCATTTCCGTCAAAAGCAATATGTATTTGGTCAATTTTTGCTCTTGGAAAAGATCGCATTCAGCCATATTATCTCACCTGCTCTCTGCCTAATGACAACTTCAGCAACAGCATCTTGAATTCCGGCGATATCCATGACGCGAATTCGCAGCCAATCATCGGATGCGCAAATGTTCCGCCGCCTTTGCCTTGTTTGGAAGCGATACCGGTCGCCTTTGTTTTCTCGATCCATAGCTTTGGTGTCAAAGTAAACGAGGCAGTTTTCTTTTTCTCTAAAAGTTCAATGTAGCTCGCTTCTCTATAATCGGGGTTATTTTCCTGCTCCCACAGATTTAAAAAGGCTAGTGTATTTTCACTGCGCAGCCAGCTCTGTATCACATATCCCGGGGTATTCTTGCTGTGATTTCGTGCAAGCTCAGTCAGTGAAATATAACTATCATCCTGCTTTTTGTGCTGAGGCATCGACTGCTTTCTCTGTTCCATGCGGGCCAACACCTCCGCCTTACTTCTTTTATAGCCAGCAAGAACAGAAAGCCTGTATTCGTCAATCTCATTGTCCTTCGCAATTCGCAATATAATTCGGTCCCGCTCCTCACAGGTGATGATATCCTCAGCTACGAGGGGCTCCAACAAGTTTCCGATACCGATCATATCCACCAAACTAAGTTTCTCTGCCACACTGATCACCTCTTAAGGTCATTGTAGCATAATGCACAGAAATATAAAAGATGGATCAGTTCTGAGGCATAATATGTGAAACATAGCGCGTATTTTTTCTCGGCAAGCCCTCCTTGTCATAATCAATGTTACAGCGTGCCGCCTTTTCAAATTGTACATCCAGAAACTTCTTTAGCCCGATGATCGCCACATATTTTCCGTTAGAAAGAAGATGGTCTACCGCGGCACGAGTCCATTTTGCCTTTCCAGTCGGAGACGGTATTTGTTTTGAAAAAAGCATATCTGCAACCTTTCCCAAACTTGCACCTGCCATGTAGAGGTCAAAAACCAGGGCAACGTTATCTGCTTCACTCCTGTTGATTTCAAGTGTCCCGTTGTTGGTCAAAGTAAAACCATATGGTATTCTCATGTTTTGTTCCTCCTAAAATAAAAATTCCTATGTTGCCACCTCATCCAAGAGATAAAACATAGGAATAAATGATATTTTGCTATCTTCTGTATGCACATTCTGCACAGTTTGCGAGTTTATTTCATGTGTCTTTCCAGCAAAAAATCAAAAACCATGTATAACTCAAGTTATACACGGTTTTTGTCTAATTTGGCAAGCAGCACCCTTTTAGATCCCTCGACTTAAAATCTCCTGAAATCTCAAGGGTTTTCGCGTTTCCTGCAAGTCAAAGCAGCTTAGTCTCAAGGGCTGAGTAGAACCAAAATAGATGCTTGCCCTCTGTTGTCTTTATTATAGCTCTTATTGCACTGTTTTGCAATGAAAACTACACACATGGTCGCATTTAATATATCACTTCATTTTGCAGCCATTCTTATCTCTCAGTGTGTCCGCCATAACACACATGCGGTTCACTCCGGTTTTGGGGAGCGAAAGCATTACTTGCCCAACAAATGGAATGCCCGTGGTGTCCGTTCCTCCCAGAAGGCAGGCAAAAGACGCGGCTGCGCACAGATCCGGTTTGAGCAGTTCCAGTGAAAAGTCTGCCGTATACTGGCCGCTTGTATGTTTTCTGAGCGTTCCCTGCTGACAACAAGCAAAGTTGGCACTGGTGCTTCGGCCGCTCAGTCCAAAAATCAGACTCTCCTCTACGGGTTCAAAGGGACAAGAGAAGGTAACTGTTATGCTTTTTTTCTGATTGGATTCCAGATATACCGGCACAGCATCTATCCGCCGAGTCTTTTGTGAAGCAAACATTTCAAGCGCATCCAAATCTTTGCATATTCTCAAATTATCTGTTTCACGGAGCAGCGTCAATGCATTCTCAACCTTACCACAGCGGATGAGGCTTCGTGCTTCGTTCTCCGCCCTTGCTATAGCCTCGCAGTCGGCGTTCCAAAGATCAGACAGAAGCTTACGGCCGTCGTCTGCGGTGTCACAATACAGCAGATCCATTGCATTTTGGTAATCACGGAATCTCTGCCAGACACTTCTTGAATATCCCATCTCTTCGGGTGCTGATAAATAGTGTTTTGCGGCTCGCTCAACAGGCTTTTCCATGGAGTTCAGGGCTTTCGGAAGTCCTGCGGCCGGGTGTGTCGGCATATAGGGAAGCTGGCAGGGCCGCCCAAGACAAGTCCATATTTTTGTAAACAATGCCTCATTGGAAAACTCACATACGATGCTGTCTACAGTGGAGCCGGTGCAAATGCGGCGGATACTGGAATAATGCGGAGAGCGCCCAGGGCCAACCCGTTCCGCGTCATCCGGCGTGCCCTCATAGTGTTCAGACATGATATTGCCTAATTCACGGGGTGAAACCTTATGGTTCGGGCGGCAAACAAAGGGCAGATCATTTGTTGTGTTCCCGCATTTCTGATGCATCAGCTTCTGAAGAGCGTGCTTTGCGCGCAATACATTATAAGGTTGGTGTTGTTTTTCCTCTATCGCATACGCCTTTGCAAAGTCAAAATCCTCAAAACTGCCATCCTGCCGGGGTTTATACCACTCTTTTTCTATGGCGTATTCAACCAGATCCGGCGAATAGTAGGCTTCCGGGAAGTCGTTGAGCCCGTGCAGTGTATAGTGATTAGGCATTACTGCCACCATATCGTCCGGAATGCGAACTGCCATATAATGTCGACCGCTGACGATCTGAATCATAAACGCTTCGTTCTTGTCTGCAAACGTGTAGCTTCGTCCGTCTGGCGCATATCCATATGTATCGACCATTTCGATAGCGATCTGCAGCGCTTCCCGCGCCGTCGATGCCCGTTCAGCTACTATGCGGCGAAGATTTCCCTCTATGCCGCCATTGCTCAGGCGAGACGGATCCCGTGTGTTCTCCTTTGAGACTTTACAGCTGTTACTTACAATAAGAATGCCCGCATCGTTGAAATAGGTATCTGCATTGGACAAGCCGTACATTCCTGCTTTCACTTCGACCCATAGATACCCATGTGTATGTTCAATCTGAGGGATCAACGCCCGCCCATTTTCAGCAGGGATCACAGAGCCTGCCTGCCAATTCATTTGCGGGACATCGCCGCGATAGACTTTGCAATATACATCGTCATCCTCGTTATGTGCGACAAGGACCTGGCCGGTCGTTGTCGCATTCTTTCCGGCAATCAATGTCATGCAGTTCCACGCAGAACGATCTGAATGATCACATACATGCTCAATAAACTCTCCGTCCAGCATTCTGATTCCTCCCACTGTATTTTGTAAAACCAATTTGCAAGTGCGCAGAGCACACACTATTCAGTCTCTTCTCTTATGGGGATACGCATCGCTAATATGAAGAAAAAGGATTTTCATAACACACCGCCTATTAAAACCATTTCATTCTTAGAATGCTCTGACTACATTCTACCAAATTCAACACGTATGCGCAACTCTAACAGTTAAAATCCCCGTTTTTAAACATTTTTATTTATAATGGTCACAGGCACAGTTTGGGCCACATATTCCACTCAATTGGCTCCCCACAAAAATTCCTTTGCAAAAAGCTCACGGTCAAGATTCTTAATTGATTGTCGTTCAAATTCAATTTGCCGTGGTTTGTCCTAAAATGTAAGCGCAACCGCATAGTCGCTGTAGGCAGCTAAAGAGGTCGTCCCTAAACGTTAGGACGACCTCCAAGCCGTTTTCTGCATATTGCAAGACAATTTTGCAGTAATACACGGTTTTACGTTGTACTCATAACTTTTTCTCAACTTTACACCCCTTCGCCAAAGATAATTGGCAATTGGTCATCACTATATAGTCAAATAAGCGGCGATAGAAATTCCCTTTTGCTGGAGCATTTCGGCAGCTGCGGATCCTACGGCTAGTCTCTAGCTTGATCCAGCTCTGACTGCGGCTGTTTTTAGGATACTTGATGTACTTTCCTGTGTGCAGCAGCGTCCGACCGTCAAAGCCCCAATCGATGTATCTGCGATGCGTGGCATGGTTGCCATAGTTTATAATGTGCAGCAGTCCGTCACTCTTTTGAATGTCGCGAACGCGGCGCAGCCTACGCCGGTTTTTGCTTCTCAAATGCGCTTCAGGAATTCATTCTCCGAAAGTCCGCCGATCTTCTCGCTTCATTCGCTTTCGGTCATAAATTCCCCCACTCGGCACGGTTCGTGTCACGGGCAATATCCCGTACCAGCTCCCGCGCCGCTTGCTGTGAAATTCTTTCTGCGCCCGTTTGCTCTGCTTCTTCAGCGGTACTGTATTGATCATACTTCATCCCCCTCTAGTTTTACATTTGCATTACAAACCGTATTTTTGTCTTGCATCTGGCTGCCATCTCTGATATTTTGTAATATCACGATCTTAAAGGAGGCAAGCAAAATGGATATGAAGACATACCCCGTGATTGATCCTGTCGCCACGGGAAACAACATCCGCCGTCTGCGCATGGAGCGCGGCCTGACCGTCCGGGATCTGCAAAGCTACTTCGGCTTTGAAGAACCGCGGGCGATCTACAAGTGGCAGAAGGGCGAAAGCCTGCCCACGGTAGATAATCTCTATGCACTCGGAGTGCTCTTTGAGGTTCCGATAGATCAGATTCTTGTTCCTGTTATAAAACTGCATATTGTCAGTGAGCAGCAGGCTGAGTCCTGCTGCTCACATCATTTTCTCCCCGGCTATTTTGGATACGGCGAGCGTCCGATACAGCTTCCACCATTTGCTCCGTCTGCATTGCCTGCTGCGTGACAGGTCACGCATTCAGCTTCGCACACGGAAAAAGATCCGCATTTCGATCAGCATTTGATCGTGATTGATCTCGTAATCAGCGAGTCAGGCTTGTACGCCTTACATATGGAGACGTCAGTTTGGATGCAGGAAAACGTGTGATATGGAAAAAGCGGTTTTCGCGGAAGAACGTCTGGCGAGGATAGAAAAGCGGAACGCTTCTTTTTTCTTCCATAAAAGCTCGTAGGGTGAGCCAAGCCAGAATATCTTTCTAAAAGTGTGCAGCGTTATCGTTCATCTGCACCTGAACCGGTATCCGCATTCTCTTGGCTTGCCGCATCCAAAATAGCCGGGCTGTGCCGGGGCGTTATGCCCCAGCGATTTCTGTATAGGTCTCGAATGCTTCTGCAAAACTGGCGTTCACATCAAAGGGCGGCGCGTAGTCCACCTTCGACGTGACAAGGCACAGGTCGATTCTGGTGGAAGTCTCATCGGCTTGCTGATTCAGTTTGCCGAGCGCAGCGCGGATGACCTTGCGGTCATAATTGATCGTCGTCACTCGCCGTACATCGCAGCGATAGGAGATCTGATTGCCCTCGGCGTTGAACCGGTAACCGGTGCCACCGTTTGAAATCGTCTGCTCGGAGCTGCGCAGATCATTCATCCGTTTGAACGTGCGGGCAATGCTCTGACGCGTCGCATTGAGGCTGACCGCGCTGTCCATGTCGATGTCCAACTCCGTTTTTGCCTTGCGGATGGCGGCGAACAGCTTGCCTTTCTCGTCCAGCAGATACAGGAGGAAACGGGCAATGTCTGTAATTCCCTCATAATACTCCGTTTCCGGCATCGCAAGGACGGTTTCGTCCTCCGCTTCCGCCATGACCTTATGGCGCAGATAGGTGTTCTCCACCCGCGTGACGTTGGAATCACGGTCAAGGGTGCTCTGCGCTTCGTCCAGAAACGACTGGAGCTTGTTCTGGTAGCGGAACGCTTCTTTCAGATTCATGTTTCTTCACCTCTGGCTTGAAAATTTGTTTCTGTCCGTATTTTAGCTGCTGAAAGCCAGGAAGTCATGGAACTTGTGGTTCACCCTGCTGATCCAACGCGTAACTGCGCCGAAACGGGAATCGAGCATTTCACAGGCAAGTACATCATGTTTCTTCGCGCTGAGCAAGAGCCGCAGGTCTTTCCTCATACCATGTACAAAACGGCAGAAACTTTTCCCGATCCTCACTGGGCAGGTTCATGTAGTCGATGATGTGTTCGTTTGGAAACCAGCTCCCGCAGTAGGCGGGCAGAACACCCTCCGGCACAATTCCGATCTTTTCTTCTTCCGCCAGCCGGTCTGCCAGCATTTTCGCTTCAGCCAGATAAACGGGGATATTTGCTCTCGTCAGGGCGAGATAGAATTTGACGGTTTCAATTGTCCGGTTCCACGCTGCTCCTGCCAGATACAGAAAATAACCGCGGCCATCCTCCAATACCCGCAGATCGACATGCGTGGAGTTTCCGCCGCGGCAGACCTCCCACGGATGTCCACCGCACCGGTCTCTATCGTGGAGCCATGCATGAAACGCCTCAGGGCTGTCCGCATCGATATCCTGCAATCCCTCGTCCCGGCCGTCGGCATGGAGCACATACTGCTCCTTCGGCGTTTTTCCGCAGCCATCATACTTGTTCTCCGCGTAACCCATGGCACAAAAGCGGAAAAAATCATTGGCTGTCATAGCTTGTAAGCGGTCTTTCATTGCAGCATAATTTTCTTCCTGTGCGGAGACCCTTTCAATGAACTCCGTAACATCCGCAGGCGAGATATCCTTGAAGAAGTCGGCTCTTGCATCCGGCCAGACATTCCAAAAATCCCTGCGTCGGATTGTTCCGGTTCGATGCTGGGGCGGCAGATTTTCACGGACAACATCGTTATACGTCCCGGCTTTCAGCATTTCAATGCAGCTCCTGACACCGTCGACAAGCCACTGGACAAACTCAGAAATTTCGCAGGGCCATCCTGCTGGTTCTCTGCGCTTGTCCTGAACGATCACATAACTGTGACGAACCGCGACAGCGCGGTATCCTTCCGCTTTGTCCTCGACGGCTTGGAAATGATACCATTTGACGTCCTCTGGGAACCAGCTTTTCCATGCATTCACGAATTCTTCTTCCGAGTCGTAATTACCCTCTGCGATTTCCTCTGCCGCATTGCCGAAGTCCTCGATCGGTCCTCTTTCCGCACGAAGCCAGAGCGTTCTGACACCGTTCGGGGATTCCGGTGCGATCTGCTCCAACAGGGCAAACAGTTCATCAAGCAGTTTCTGACTTTTGTCGTCGTAGATACAGCTTGTCATACCAAAGTGGTCATTTCGCCGGAGCCAGCTGATATACCCATCTATTTTTGGCTGCGTCAATTTACCATGCACGTTTCTTCACCTCCAGTATCCTGTACGTCATCGTTTACGATTCTCTCCCATCTTCGCGCTTCCTCAAGGTCTGCCTCCGTATAATCAAAGGGAATCCTCCCAAGCCTGACCGTTTCCTTCAAAAAGAGAATCAACGCATCTTCCATGGTTAAGCCCTGCTTTTCCAGAATTTCCGAAGCGCTGTCATAAACTTCTTTTGGGAGCTTGACCTCAATCGTCACCAATTCCATCTTCGTCCTCCTTTTCCTCAAACAGCGCTCTGAACATATGAACGAAACTTCCAACAAGCTGCGGATATTCATAATAAATATGGCGGCACAGTCTCTTGGAGAGCTCCAAGAAGCGGAGATCATCTCCAAAGTCAATGATACCGTCGAGAATATGCTCGATCTGTTTTTCGTCGGTAAGGCGACCTGAGATCACCTCGTCGACGGCATGGGAGTACTGCGTGTAGGCAAGGTCATATAACCCTTTGATCCGTTTTACAATCTCGTCAATCTCTGCTATGAGCTTCTCATAATTCTCCATTGCTGTTTTCTCCTGCATCGGTTTCCGCGGGGATTCCATCCTTCCGAATTCTTTCAATCATGGGCTGCGGGTTCGCCTCCAACAGCTCATCCAGCGTCCGCGGCGTGTAGTTCATGTAAGCCATCATGCAGCCGACATTGATCAGTCTGCTTGGAATGCCCATCGTCCATTGTTCGTTCTTCCACTTCTCTACAAGCGACCATTCGCGCGTATTATGTACATGCCCGTACAGCATGACTGCGCCATAATGCTGGTTTTTGTAAAAGAGAATCGGGTAGTGACTGAGAATCGCCAGCCGATTTTCATCGTTGATCTCTGCGTGCTGCTCGATGCTTTCCCAGTAAGGACGAAGCTTTCCTTTCACACGGTCATGGTTGCCTTGAATCAGGTGCTTATGTCCGTTGAGCTGCTGCATGATCCGGATGCTGTTTTCTTCGTTTTTCCAGAACGCATCGCCCAGCACATAGACGGTGTCATCCGCTGTGACCCGCTCATTCCAGTTTTGAATCAGCACCTCGTCCATCTGCTCTGTGTCCGCAAAAGGGCGGTCGTCGAAGTGAATGACATTTTCATGACCGAAGTGCATATCTGCAATATAGTAAATCATTGCGTTTCACTCTCCTTGTTTGTCATTGCTAGGACATCTTCCAAAGCCTGTTTCATCTCGCACCATGCGCCGCCGCAGCCATCGGAGATCTTGCCCATGATGATTTTGAGAAGCGTGGTAATGCACGCCGGAGATAAGATCGGTGCAAGCTCCTTCACGGTCTGAGCTGTTTCTGCCAAGTCGGAATCGTCGCCCTCGGAAACATACCGCACAGCGTTTTTGACCATGACCTCCAGTTGCGTCAGCTCTGGCACTTCAAACCATCTGGCAGGACACAGGACGTAGGACTTGTCCGCATGGTCGATAATCAGGGCAACATCCTCTTTTGCCACTCGTTCCAGAATGGCATCCATGTTCGCTCCAAACTCTCTGGACGTGATATGCTCCATTTCAGAAACTGCCGGTAGTTTTTTCATGCTATGATCCTCCGTTATCTTTTGAACTGTTCATCTGACTCAAAGCTAGCTCTCCTTGCTTACTGCTATCCATCGTGCTGCATTTCTGCTTCTTCAGAATTGCCGTATTGTGGTTCCTCAGAATAGAATACCTGCATATCATCCAAACGGAGACAAGCCAGTCTTCCGAGGACACCTGACCACGGATCGCCCGTTTCGGGGAGCATACAACCGCAGTCGATTCCGATCCAGCTCGTTGCATCCCATATTGCCATGGGATTATCATACTGGAAATGGTGGGTCGGTGTATGCCCAAAGATGACTATCCGGCCCTCCAGAACGGGGAATCTCTCAAACCGCATCCAAACTGCGAAATCACGCGCACTTTTATGTTTCCAGCCGTAGCTTTCGTATAAGTCCACAGGTGCCGCGTGCGTTAGGATGTATTGCCTGTCGTTTACTGTCAGCTCCGCATTGACTGGCAGCTTGTCCAGATATTCGAATATCTCTTGTCGAACAGCCTTCTTTATATGCTTCAGGTAGTTGTGCGTGACCTGACCTCCATTCCGATACCATAGAGCTTGTTTGCGCTCATAGTAGTATTCTGGCCATTCCTCATCTTCTGGGGGCGGGTAGTAAAGCGCGTTCATCATCATAAGTTCGTGGTTGCCCAGAAGCATTTTGACATTTGGCATCGCCATGATCTGGCGTAAGAGTTTGATGCCGTCGGGGTTGCGGTCTATCACATCTCCAAGGACATAGAGCGTGTCCTCAGGCTGCAGGTTGATTTGCTTCATGACGGAATCAAAGCGCCGCTTCTGCCCATGGATATCTGACATGACATAAATCATGGTGTTCCACCTCCTTCTTCGCAGCACAAACATTTACCACACTTTTGGGGAAATAGCAACCTATAAAATCACAATTCACAGATAATAATTCTGACTGACGCTTCCGGTGACCAGTTGTTTATCCAATGCGGGATAGTCTGCTGAAAAAAGCTGATCTGGTCTTGAATTTTGAAGACTAGCTCTTTCAATAAGGTCTTTGAAATACATTCATCGTCTTCATTTTTAACCGGCTTTTGAAGCAACGCCTCTAAATCAGCAAGACTTCCCCAAATGAAGAAATCCCACGCGCCAAACGAGCTGCGCTCGAATGCCGGATTTTCCGCACAAATGATGTCCTGCGTCGAAGCCGCCAAATCCGAAAAGCGGATCCGTTTTTTAAGAAGCGCTAATTCATCATATGGGCTGGAAAGGATATCCCGCTCAGGCGCGGCATGCAGATAACGATGCCTGAGTCTTCCACTTGCAGATCGGTGCCACTGGTCGATATTGAACCATTGACCATCGAAGCACAGCTCTACCGTGTAGCCAAGCCATTTGCCCATGTGATACGCCTCCGCAGGGACTTTATACCTCTCCCGGTGTGATATTGTAAATGTCTTTTTGCATGTGTTCTTTATAATCTCGTCCTTTGTAGCTGGGCGAAACGAAGTACCAAAGTGGAACGTGCATCTGCAGACAAGCGCATCCTTGTTCCGCGATTCTTGTATCGCCAGATGTTTTGCAATATCGCTTATTTTCGATTTCGTCCAGCGTTCTTCTATTATGGTGCCCTCCTAAACATCAGCCATCTCCAAAGATGTCATTGCAAAACTCCGAATAGTCGGGGTCCGGATTCTCGGGGAACAGCTCCCAATCTCGCTTAGCGTCCTCTTTGGTCTTGAACTGCTTTTCCGGTTCAGCTAATCGATTCCAGAAGCTGAATGGGTTTCCGGTGAGAATGCACGGGAATCCCCAAAGCATTGTTCCGACATGATTCCACCTGCCGATCGTTCCGGTATACTGTAGTCTTGAAAACATAGCTTTGGTCGCACGGCAATATTCCCCGTCGCAGGCAAGCCAGAGATGTTCGGATCTGACTTTGTCACAGCGCATATAATAAGGTTTGTCCCATGTGTTGGTATGCGTCCATTTGTAGTTTTCCAAAGTGACGGGTTCCCTGTGGAGTAGCTGCGCAGGGACTAGGAATGGTACCTTCCTGTATGCGATAGAATGGCTGAGATCCTGATGTCCTTCTTCGAAGGCTTGGAATGTAGATAGCAACTCCTTGAATTGCTTCTTTAATTTCTCATCATGTGCGAGTTCTCCGAAAAAGCAGCGAAGATCCTCCAACGTACCGTAATAGTATTTTCCGAAGCTGGTAAAGGCAGCGGCAGAATAATCGTCCAGCTCCAGTCGGTAATATGTGGGTTCTACTTTTACGCACATGCGCAACACCTCTCGTTTTCTCCATCTCTGATTGACATTCTTCGAGGACGCGTGAATTGACGATGCTTTGCCATCCATTCGGACTAAATTGGATTATACCATCATAGAATAAAGAAATCTCGCAAAAGCCAAAAACGTAGTTGTTTTTGGCGAAAATATATGAGGAGTTTGTTTTGAAGCATCCGAATTGGTCGCTTGTGAAGATTTACGCGGGCAAAGGTATCTCAGGCACTTCGACAAAACACCGCATTGCGCTGAACCAAATGCTCTCTGACAGCAGAGCCGGAAAAATCGACTTGATTATCACCAAATCGGTTTCGCGTCTTGCCAGAAATACAGTCGACTGCATTACTATGGTGCGGAACCTTGCGGAACTTCGCAACCCGGTGGGTGTTTTCTTTGAGAGCGAATGTATCTTCTCATTGAATGAAGACACATCCATGCCGCTTTCCTTTTTGGCGTCCATTGCAGAAAACGAGTCCCGTATCCGAAGTCGCAGCATGGAGGTTTCTCTTGCCCAGCGTCTAAATGGCGGCCTTCCGCTGACACCCAAGCTGCTGGGTTATTCTCACGATACGGACGGCAAGCTGGTAATCAATCCGGATGAGGCCCCAACCGTTAAGCTCATATTCTATATGTACCTCTCCGGATATTCCTCAGCTTATCATGAACACCAGAAGTCTCTGCAAATCAATATCTTTGATGGATACGCGATTTATGGAATCAAGGATAACACAGTATCCTCAATAGCATCTGGGGAGGCTGCTACACCGATTCCGGGCACACATCGACCAGAAGTACCTGTACAGGAGGAGATCAAAAATGGACAGTGCAGATAACAGCGCAATCATGACCATCGATCTGAGTCGGGGGCGCTTTCGCGTACACAAATCCACTCTAAATAAAATGGGGAGACCGCAATATATTCAATTTCTGGTCAATCCAGAAGAAATGCTTATTGCAATACTTGGCTCAGACCGCCCACTTTCCGGAGGCACAGCCAACAACGTGCAGCAGTTTCAGCTGACAAAGCACTCCGTTGAGTTTTACAGCAGTACGCTTATGTCAGCCTTAGTCGATATGATTGGTATTCTCGACTTTCGATATAGCTATCGTGTAAGCGGCGAGGTGGATGTTGCAAACAGAGTGGCCTATTTCTCTATGAAAACCTTAAAGAGAAATGAGAGGTGAACGTCTATCAATGGGTAAGGGGTTTGCAGTATTGGAGGTCGATCCAGAATTCAAGGCACTCATTCGGCCTTTGCGGAAAGATGAATATCTTCAACTCGAAGTGAATCTTTCAATAGACGGCTGCCGGGATCCAATCATCACATGGAATAACATCATCATTGACGGTCACAACCGTTACGAGATATGCAACCGGCTTCACATCCCCTATGCCGTGCGAGAGATGCCATTCGAGAATCGGGAACGGGCCATTGTTTGGATTTGCAGCAACCAACTCGGCCGCCGAAATATCACAGAGGAAACCAGACGCTAGCCTTTGGTCTTTTCAACACGGAATACAGACATTTTTGTGACCGCCTTCGTCTGGGGTTCAGAATTTAAGAAAAGAAAAAAGCGGCGTTTCAACCCTCT
>OLFY01000766.1_pt1 | contig 46079 bp, 39 predicted proteins | sample 1605611 | NCBI WGS metagenome assembly OLFY01 (sample SAMEA3888923, study PRJEB22519) | human gut metagenome | biome: human gut; feature: human-associated habitat; material: faeces | place: Denmark | collected 2011 | reverse complement strand
TATAAAAGGACGACGCGGGTTGAAAAAGACGGATATGACCCTACAAAAAATTGAAAATGCGCAACCCGATGAATTTATGGATTTATTGATTAATGATATGCGTCGGGAATGGATAGGGGAAGGACAGACGTATTTTATTTATAAACGTTTGAATAAGAATATTCCGAATGCAAATGGAGGTTCTGTTCTTGCTTCAGAAAATGTGTTTGTGGTACCACTTCCGGATGTTGAAACTAATTTGTGATGATTATGAGAAAATATATTTTGTTTGCGTTCGTTTGGGCGTGTGTGTTGTCTGCTTGTAGTGAAAAAGGGATCATGGAATATTCCGATAATACCCTTTACGTGTATTTTGCTGCAGATGCAACGAAAGATAGTACAACTTATTCATTTAAAGCTTATCCTAGTGGAGAGATTCACGTGAAGATTCCGATGAAATGCGATGGTGTTTGGGAGAGAGAGGATCGGGAGTACACCGTATCTGCTGACAAGAACTTTACGACTTTACCTTCCGATTTGTATGTATTGCCAGAGAAGTGTGTTTTCCCGGCAGGACAATTGCAGGATACGATTGAAATCGTATTGTTGGATGGCGAAGTATTGAAAGAAAAAATGTGTCGGTTGATGTTGAAGGTGGACGAGACGGAATTTGTGAAAGAGGGAGAGGTGGAATTCAGTCGTGCCATATTCTTGGTTTCCTCGAAGTTAATTCGTCCTGATTGGTGGACCGTGTGGGATGGTGGTTATGGTGGAGCTGAGAATTATTTTAATATTGCGGAGCAGATTTATCTAGGTGAATATTCGGAAACGAAATACACGATGTTTCTGGAGGAATTGGCAAAAGATGGAGTGGAGTTTGATGGGAAGAATAAGTTGGTGTTGAAGAAATATTCCCTGCGTTTGAAGCGTCGAGTAGAGGAATATAATAATGATCCCGAGAATATAGCCAATGGTAAAGTTCCATTAAAAGACGAGAATGGTAATAAAATAGTTATTCCTGTAGTTGGGTAAAAACGGATAGAGTATGAAAAAAAATTTGATATATATTTTTATTCTGTTGTCAGTCATGGCTTGCTTGGATGATAAGAGCAACTATGATTATAAGGATTTGAATGACTTTGAAAATTGGGATCGTAATGGAGTAAGTAATGTTGATAGTGATTACACGTTATATCCCGGTGAAGAAATTCTGTTTGAACCGAAGGTCCGATTTTCGATTGATTCGTTAAACCCGGATGCATCATATGCTTGGTATTTGGGTAAAGAAGAGGAAAAGACTTTGTTGTCGGAACAATTGAACTATACCTATAAGGCAGAAGAGATTGGGGAATTTACTTTGTTGTTTTGTGCAACTGATAATAAAACGAATGTCACGTTTACAAAAGAGATTAGTGTAGATGTGATTGCTTCCTGGAAATACGGTTGGATGGTATTGTCGCGGTCTGCCGGTAATGAATCCCAGTTGTCCATGATCCTGTCCAAAAAGCAGAAGATAAGTGTGACTGTTGATGGTAAAGACGTGTCACGGGATACTGTTGTATATGTGGGAGAAAACATGAATATAGTACCAAATTTGGGTAGAGGTCCTCGTCGTTTGGTTGAAAATTTCATTCTCCCGACAGTACATGGGATGTTGGTTGAAGATGAGGTTATGGTGTTGCAGGAGAGTGGACCGGTGGAGTTGGATGGAAATAAATTGACACCGGTGGGATATGCAAAAAATGAGTTTTTTGACGGGATTCCGGATCATTTTGATCCGGTGGATGCCGTGCTGACGTTTGACGGGAAGTGGCTTTTGAATTCTAATAATTACATATATATGGCTAATCTTTCCGTTGCGATTGATTTGCACTCCGGGTTCTACTTGAAAGATGCGTCGTTAAACGGGAAAAAGGTGAAGACTTTATTACCATATTACAAAGGTGAAGGTAATTATCTGATCGTTGGTATTGATGAAAACGATACTTATTTCGGGATCGTGAATGATGGAGAGTGTGGTTATAATTCTACCGATTATGTGATAAACCCCTTGAATAGCGTGGGAGCGTGTGCGGAGTTTCGAGATGATTATGAGAATGATCTTTTTAAAGGGGTAGAAGGTGAGTTTATTTTTCATGCTTGGGCTAACGAGGCAAATTATTATACTTCACCAGCCTATTTTTCAGTTCTTGACCAAAATGGAGAGTATTTGTGGCACTATTATGAATTAGATTACCGGAAGGAAAATGATAAATTCTATTTGACTGAGGAATCCAGTGAATCCGGTCAAATACCTGCTTCTATCATGGTTGATTATAAATGTATGGCTTTCTTCCCTTGGCATGAATGGTTGCTTGTTGTTTCTAGTGACCAATTACATTTCTATGATTATTGGGAAAATAGAATAATCAATCTGGCTTCTTTGCCACAGTTCAACTCGGAAATTGTAGGTCTTGCTGTAAAGGATTATGATTCATATTATGGTACTTTAAATGCTCATTTGGCTGTGGCTTTGAAGTCCGGTGAGGTTTATATTTTTGAAGTAAAGTATGATAGCGAACTAGAGGAAATGGAATTAGTGGAGTTGTACCACAAGGATGGTTTCGGGGAAATTGTAGATATCGAATGTAAGTTTGGTCAAGGAAATAAGCCAGGCGCATCTAGTATGTATTAAGTATGTTGTTTTAACCGATAGAATTTCAAAGGGAGCATTGCTCCCTTTGAGTTCTCTTTTGTTATTTTAAAAATAGGTGATTATTGTCATTTGTATGTAAATCAGTTGTTTGTATGAATAAGGTATTAGTTTTATTGTCATTGTTATTATTTACTTTTTGGGGAAAAGCCCAGCAGAAAGCGAATTATAAATTGGCAGAGAAGTTACGGAATGTTTCATTGGGTAGTTTAATCGGGAAGTATAGTATGGACGTGTTTCCCAAACAGATTAACAATACGGATAAGTTTTGGTTTGAGTTTACCACGGAAGAGGGAAAGAATTTCTATTTTGTTGATCCGGTAAAAGGAGAAAAACGTTTATTTTTTAATAATACGGATATTGCACAAGGGGTAAGTCTGATTACCCGGAAAGGCTATAACGAGAAAGATTTGAGAATCTCCGATATAGAGTTATCCAAAGATCTGACTAAAATGACCTTTTCTATGGATGGTCGTTATGAATTTGACTTTAAGACAAAGAAAGTACGGGCTGTGGAGAAGGATCATTCAGAGGAAGATGACGAAGTGATTTATTCTTGGATGACCTTTTCTCCGGATCGGAAATATATATTGTATGCGAAAGATCATAACCTGTATATACGAGGTAATAAAGCTAAAGGTATAGATACCACAGAAATTCAGTTAACAACTGACGGAGAAAAATATTACTCTTTTGCTCGTAATTCGGAGGATGATAGAAAAGATGAAGCGGAAACAAATGCTCGTTGGTTTAAGGATTCCAAGCATATTTATGTGGTACGTGAAGATAGCCGAAAATTGAAGGATATGTTTGTTATTAATTCATTGACTAAACGTCCGACGTTGGAAAAGTATCGATATGAGATGCCGGGAGAGAAGGATTTATGCCAGTACGAATTGTGGATTATTGACATCGAGAAAAAAACAGCCAACCGGGTTCCGGCTGATAAATGGACGGATCAATACATTCAGGTTATCCAACCCGGAGAAAAAGGTGACAAGCTTTTTTTCCAGCGTTTTAAACGTACATGGGATGAAGTTGATATTTGCGTGGTAAACACGGAAACGTTGGAAGTAAAGGAGTTGATTCACGAGGTTGACAAACCTTACCGGGATTATCATATGCAGAATACGGTAATATTAAATGACGGGAAAGATATTCTGTTTCGTTCGGAGCGCACGGGTTGGGGACATTATTATCATTATGACGGAGAAGGACGTCTGAAAAATGTTATCACTTCAGGACCTTGGGTGGCCGGACAGGTGGCGGCTATTGACACCGTGGGGCGTACGATTTACTTGTACGGTTTCGGAAGGGAGAAAGGGGTTGATCCTTATTATTATATGCTTTATAAGGCAAGTATTGATAAAGAGGGCGTTACATTGTTGACTCCAGAGAATGCTCAACACGGAGTTTCGTTCTTATCTTCTAAACGTTATTTCGTGGATACTTATTCACGGGTGGATATGGAGCCGAAAATTGTTTTGAGGAATAACCAGGGGAAGATGATCATGGAATTGGCAAAACCCGATACCCGACGTTTGAAGGAATTAGGATGGAGAGCCCCCGAACGTTTTACCGTGAAGGCGGCAGACGGTTTGACTGATATATATGGGATTATGTGGAAACCTGCTGATTTTGACCCGAACAAGAAATATCCGATTATTTCTTCCGTGTATCCCGGCCCGTTTTTCGAGTACGTGAATACCTCTTTCCGTGTGGATGATAGTTATAACATGAGACTGGCTCAACTCGGTTTTATCGTGGTGGCTATGGGACATCGGGGGAGAAGCCCGATGCGGGGCAAATTCTATCATCGTTACGGGTATGGAAAATTGCGGGATTATCCTTTGGCAGATGATAAGTATGCCATCGAGCAATTGGCAGATCGATACGCTTATATTGATCTCTCTAAGGTTGGTATTTTCGGACACTCCGGAGGAGGATTCATGTCAACTGCAGCACTTTGTACTTATCCGGATTTTTACACTGCAGCCGTGTCGTCTGCGGGAAATCATGATAATAATATTTTTAACCGAGGATGGTCCGAGATATATCATGGGGTTAAGGAAACTGCCAAGAAGGTGAAAGGGAAGGACGGACAGGATGCCGGCCATCCTGAGGCTTTTTGCCATCGCAAGGATGACGGGTCTCCCTGCCCAGCCTTTTGGGTTTGTCACCGGGGGACCAGGAGCAGCGGAAAGGCCTGTGCGCCGGATGGTCCGTGACAGACCTGCATAAAAGTTTTTGGGAGGATGGGGGGAGTGTGAGGGGGGAAGGGAGACCTTTTTTCAAAAAGGTCCCCTTTCCCCTTCACGTACTCCGGCGCATCAAAAAAGGCGGCCGGAAGACCGGCCGCCTTGGCGGGGAAAAGGGGGACATTCCCCGATGGGGGTATCCGTTGCCATGACCGGGGGCAGGCCCGGCCATGACACGGTTTGTCGTTATTACAGGGTGGCAGCTTCCTCGACGGTCTCGAAGGCTTCGATGCGCCCATCGTTGCGACGAAGGAAGCTACGAGGGGCGACGGTCCGGCAGGGGACGGGCCGCCCGGGTCACCACGGCCTACAGGGTGGCAGCCTCTTCGACGGTCTCGAAGGCTTCGATGATGTCGCCGATCTTGACGTCGTTGAAGTTCTCCAGGCCCACGCCGCATTCGTTGCCCTTGACCACTTCGCGGGCGTCGTCCTTGAAGCGCTTGAGGGAGCTGATCTTGCCGGTGTAGACCACCACGCCGTCGCGGAGCAGGCGCACGCCGGCGTTACGGGCGATCTTGCCGTCGGCCACGTAGGAACCGGCGATGATGCCGACCTTGGGCACGCTGAAGGTGTTACGGACCTCGGCCTGGCCCAGGTAGACTTCGCGCTGCACGGGAGCCAGCAGACCGGCCATGGCGCTCTTGATGTCATCCACCAGCTTGTAGATGATATCGTAGAAGCGGATGTCCACGTTCTCGCGCTCGGCGATGTCCTTGATGCGCGAGGTGGGACGCACGTTGAAGCCGATGATGATGGCCTGCGAGGCGGAGGCCAGCATGATGTCGGATTCGGAGATGGCACCGGTGCCGCCGTGCACCACGTTGATGCGCACCTTTTCCGTGCTCTGCTTGTTGAGGGCCTCGGTGATGGCTTCCAGGCTGCCCTGCACGTCGGCCTTGAGCACCAGGTTGAGGGTCAGGGTCTCCTGGTCGGAGGCGCGGCGCGACAGGAAGGTTTCCAGGGTGACCTTGGATTCGCTGGCCAGATCGCGTTCGCGCTGCTTGGTGGCGCGCATTTCGGCGATGCGGCGGGCCAGCTTTTCGTCGGCCACGGCGAAGAACTCTTCACCGGCTTCGGGCACGCCTTCAAAGCCCTGCACTTCCACAGGGATGGAGGGGCCGGCTTCCTTGACCTTCTTGCCCTGGTCGTTCATCAGGGCGCGCACGCGGCCGGAGAACTGGCCGCACACGAAGTTGTCGCCCTGGTGCAGGGTACCTTCCTGGATGAGCACGGTGGCCACGGGGCCGCGGCCCTTGTCCAGCTTGGCTTCCACGATGCGGCCGTGGGCGGGCTTGTTGGGGTTGGCCTTGAGGTCCATGATCTCGGACTGCAGGGCCACCAGTTCCAGCAGGTCGTCCAGGCCCTGACGGGTCTTGGCGGAGACCTTGGCCACGATGGTGTCGCCGCCCCAGTCTTCGGGCTGCAGGCCCATCTCGGACAGTTCACGCAGCACGCGGTCGGGATCGGCGCCGGGCTTGTCCATCTTGTTGACGGCCACCATGATGGGCACACCGGCGGCGCGCGAGTGGTTCACGGCTTCGCGGGTCTGCTCCATGACGCCGTCGTCGGCGGCCACCACCAGGATGACCAGGTCGGTGACCTGGGCGCCGCGGGCGCGCATGGCGGTGAAGGCCTCGTGGCCGGGGGTGTCGAGGAAGACGATCTCGCCGCGCTTGGTCTTCACATGGTAGGCACCGATGTGCTGGGTGATGCCGCCGGCTTCGCCGCTGGTGACGTTGGACTTGCGGATGGCGTCCAGCAGCGAGGTCTTGCCGTGGTCGACGTGGCCCATGATGGTGACGACCGGGGGACGGGGCTTGAGGTCTTCGGGTTTGTCCTCCTGCTGGGGCAGCAGGTAATCTTCTTCGGAGAAGCCGGCCTTTTCCACTTCGTAGTCGAATTCGGCGGCCACCAGGGTGGCGGTGTCGATATCCAGCGACTGGTTGATGGTGGCCATGACGCCCAGACCGAAGAGCACCTTGATGATCTCGTTGGCCTTGAGGCCCATCTGGTGGGCCATGTCGGCCACGCGGATGGCTTCGGTCACGCGGATCTTGCGCTTGGCGGCCTTGAGGGGCTGGGTGGCCTGCACGGCGGCGGGCTTGCCGGGCTTGCGGCGGCCGCGGGTGCTGCGGTTCATGCGCGGCGCGTCATCATCGTCCTGATGGCGGCCGAAATCGCCCTGCTGGAAGTCGACGGTGCGGCGGCCCTTGTTGCGTTTTTTCTTGCTCTGGCCGTCGCGGCTGTCCAGGGGAGCGGCAGGCGCGGGAGCGCTGTAGCCGCCACCGGCAGGACGGGGCGCACCGCCGCGGGGGCGGTCACCGAAGCCGGAACGGTTGCCGCCGGGGCGGCCGGAACGGTTGTCACGACCGTCGCGGTCACGGCCATCACGGCCGCCGTCGCGATCGCGTCCGCCGTCACGGCTGTCGCGGGCGGGCGCGGCACCGGGCTGGGGACGGGAGATGACGCGCACCTGGGGAGCCGGGGCCACCACGCGGGCGCGGGTGGGCGTGGCTTCGGCGGGACGGTCGTCACGGTTCTCGCGGGCCTCGCGCTGGGGCAGCGTGGGGGCGGAGGAGCCTTCGGGCATGGCCGAAGCGTCAGGACGGCCGGTGCGGGGCTTGGCGGCCTTTTCCGCGGCGCCGTTCTCGGCGGCTTCCTTGGCGTTGATGGCGGCCAGCACGGCGCTCTTGCGCACTTCGGGCTTGGCTTCGGGAGCCTTTTCGGGCTTGGGCTCGGGCTTGGCTTCCGTCTTGGTCACGGGAGCGGCGGCCTGGGCGGGCCGGATGATGCGGGCCGTGGGCGTGGCATCGGGACGGCTGATGACGCGGGCGCCGGCCGGAGCCACCACGCGGGCGGTCTGGGGCGTCGCCTTTTCCACGCGGGCTTCGCGCTTGGCTTCGGTCCTGGGTTCGGCTTTGGCTTCGTTCTTCACGGGTTCGGGCTTGGCTTCAGGAGCCTTTTCGGCCTCGGGGGCGGCCACCACGCGGGCAGCGGGCGTTTCCACCGGGGCGACGGGTTCGGGAGTCTTTTCGGCCTTGGGCTCGGCCTTCACGGGTTCGGGCTTGACCTCGGGAGCCTTTTCAGGCTCGGGGACGGAGATCACGCGGGCCGCGGGCGTCTCCACCGGAGCGGCGGGCTCGGGAGCCTTTTCGGGCGCGGCTTCGGCCTTGGTCTCGGCCACGGGCTGTTCTTCGGCCGGGGCTTCGTCCTTCACGCGGCGGCGACGCACGATGACCGTGGGCTGATCGTCCTTGCGGTCGGCCTTGCGCTGGCGGTTCTCGGCCACACGGTCGCGAACCCCGCTCACTTCTTCCATGGGGATGGAGCCCTGGGCGCTCTTGACGTTGAAGCCCATGGACTGCAGCTCCTGCAGCAGTTCCTTGGCATCCATCTTGAGCTCAGCGGCAAGATCCTTGATTTTGATTTTACTGTCCGACATTACTTTTCCCCCTTGCGCCGTCTGGACGGTCTGAACTTGGCGAATCGTGCCGCGCAGGCCGGATCGTCACACAGGTACCAGCCCCTGCCCGGACTGGTCTGCGGCGCGTCGATAATCAAATTTCCGTGCGCGTCGCGCACGTGGCGCGTCAGTGCTGCCTTGGCGAACCGGCGGCGGCAGATGACGCACATTCTCACTGGCCCTTCGCAGCCCTCAACGGGCGCGTCGGGGCTAGTCTTCATCACCATCCTGGGCTTTTTTGCTGTTGCCGGCGTCGGTGTCTTCCTCAGCGGCCCGGGGTTCGGGCTCGGCCACGGGGGCCAGGAAGTTGATGGCCGAACGCAGGTCGGCGATGCGGCTGTCCGAGATGGCCAGCTTGTCGGACAGTTCCTCGTCGGTGGCCTGACGCAGCAGGTCCAGCGAGGTATAGCCCGCTTCCAGCAGCTGGTTCATGGAGACTTCGGCCACGCTGGCCACCTGCTCCAGACCGTGGCCGATGGCATTGGCCTCGTTGTAGCGGGTCTCGGTGAAGATATCGACCTTCCAGCCCAGCAGGCGGGCGGCCAGCTTGACGTTCTGGCCCTTGCGGCCGATGGCGTTGGTCAGCTGGTCATCGGGCACGATGACTTCCAGCAGGTTCTCTTCTTCGTCCACCACGATGCGGGAGACCATGGCCGGGGCCAGGGCGTTGCGGGCGTAGGTGGCGATATCGGGGCTCCAGACCACGATGTCGATGCGTTCGCCGCGCAGTTCCTGCACGATGTTCTGGATGCGCGAACCGCGCACGCCCACGCAGGCGCCCACGGGATCCACGTCGCGCTCACGGGAGAGCACGGCCACCTTGGCGCGGGAGCCGGGGTCGCGGGCCACGCCCATGATCTGCACCACGCCGTCGTCCACTTCGGGCACTTCGCGGCGGAACAGGGCGGCCATGTAGTCGCGGTGCGCGCGGGAGATGACCACCTGCGGGCCGCGGCCTTCCTTGCGCACGTCGATGATGATGGCCTGCACGCGGTCGTTGCGCTTGTAGTGTTCGCGGGGGATCTGTTCCTCGCGGGGCAGGATGGCTTCGGTGCGGCCCAGGTTGACCACCCAGCCGCCCTTGTCGCGGCGCTGCACGATACCGGAGACGATCTCGCCCATGCGGTCCTTGTACTCGTCGTAGATGATCTCCTGCTCGGCGTCGCGCATGCGCTGGATGATGACCTGCTTGGCGGACTGGGCGGCGATGCGGCCCAGGTCTTCCACCTTCACGCGGAAACCGACTTCGTCGTCGATCTGCACGGAGGGATCATGGGTGCGGGCTTCGGTGATGCCGATGTGGGTGTCTTCGTTCTCGACCTCGCCGTCTTCCACCACGATCTTGAACTGGTAGACTTCGATGTCGCCGGTGTTGTCGTTGTACCGGACTTCCACATCCATATCTTCGCTGAAGCGGCGCTGCACCGAGGTGCGCACGGCATCTTCAAGCGTCTTGATGAGCATGTCGCGGTCAAGGCCCTTGTCTTTGCTGATCTGGTCAATGGCCTTTTTGAGTTCAAGGTTCATTGCTACCTCCGGCTGCCGCACAGGGCGGCATAAATTTCCTGGTGTACCGGCCGGGGCCGGAAACCGCCGTCACGGGCGGGTGATGACGAAGCGGCCTTGCGGCCGCGTGAGAGGACCGCAGGGCGTGCCCGTGCGGTTATATGTCTTCGGCCTCGTTGCGGCCGGGATGCTTGCTCTTGCCGCTCTTGCCCTTGCCCTTTTTGGGGGCGTCGCCCTGGGGCGCGGCCTTGGCGGCCTTGCGGGCGGGCTGCTTGCCGGGCTTCTGCGGCTGGCGGAAAATATGGATGCGGCTGGCGCGGCGCACCATGTCCCAGGGCACCAGGACCTCGTCCATGGCCTCGGGGCAGATGTCGCCCTCGGCCGAGACGCTGGCCGGGGCCACGCGCACGGCGCTGTCGGTGACTTCGCGCAGGACGCCGCGCCAGGCGCGACGGGCCGCGTGGGCGTTCTCGGGAGCGTAGGCGGAGACCATGCGCAGTTCCACCATGTCGCCCACATAGGAACGCATCTGGTCGAGAGAGAAGAACAGACGGCTGAAGCCGGGCGTGGAGACTTCCAGCACATAGGCCTGTTCGATGAGATCTTCCACTTCGAGGGCCAGACCGAGCTGGCGCGAGATCTCCTCGCACTGGTCGATGCTGGCGGAGCGGGCCGTCATGATGTCGGCGCTGTCCTCAAGGTTGTCGGCGGGATCGCTGTCGGCGGACAGCGCGGCCTGGGCCTGTTTGACCTCCAGCGGCAGGTCCACGAACACACGCACCGTGGTGCGGCCTGCCTGGGCGATCTCCACACCCCAGATTTCAAGACCCTGAGCCTGGACCAGGGGCGTGGCCAGACGGGTGACGGTTTCCTTGAGGCTGTTTTCGCTCATGTCCCTTCCTGGGCGTCTGCCCGGTCGCAAGTACAAAAAAAAGGGGGCCTGTTGAGGCCACCCCGTTGTGAACGCATGTTCTGCATCAGGATGATGCGGCAGTGACTGCCGCGCCATTTCGGACAACCATATAAGGAGAGAATCGGGGGGCTGTCAAGCCTTTTTTCATGGCCGGAGGCGGAAAAATCCGCTTTTGGCGCGGATTTTTCAGGCAAGGCTGCTGCGGACAGGCCGGGCATCCAGTGCGGTGCGGACCTGTGTGGCTCCACTTTGGAGAGGTGGACAGGGCCGGTCCTCCGTCTCGGACTCCTGTGCGCAGGTCATCCCGTCTCCGGTCCTGCGGTGGAGGGCGGCAAGGACGCGTTACCTCCCCTGATAAAGCGCGCTGGGGAGGGGGAAGTTTGAGGGGGAACCCCCTCTTGCGCCAGCAGCGACCGGATGGCGGCCCGCAGGGCCGTGCCCGTTGGCGACGCAGGAAGCTATGGGCATCGACAGCAGAGATGAGGGGTTTCCCCCTCAAAAAAAGCCCTAAAAACCCTTCAGCAGCGGCCCTTTCGGCGCCGTGAGGCTGTCGGCCAGCTTGCGGTGGGCGGCGGGCATGGCCAGGTTCTCCAGCTCCCCGCGTTCCAGCCAGCGGCAGGCCGTGGCCGCCGTGAGCACGGGAGGTTCGGGCGGCTGGGGCGTCGCGTCCGTGACCAGCTCCAGGGCGAAGCAGTGCAGGCGCACCCGGTAGGTGGTGTAGCCGTGGCGGATGATGCCCAGCGGGGCCGTCACCCGGACGGTGAAGCCCGTCTCTTCGGCGAATTCGCGCACCACGGCCTGTTCCGGCGTCTCGCCGGGTTCCACGCGGCCGCCGGGGAATTCCCACAGGCCGCCCCAGGCCCCCTGGGGCAGACGCTTCTGGACGAAGACGCGGTCATGGCTGGAAAGGACGCCGGTCACCACTTCGATGGGCGTGATCTCCGCCTTTTTGCCCGGCACGGGACGCTCATGCACGATGCCCAGATGCAGGGCCGTGCAGAAACGGGCCAGGGGGCACTGGCCGCAACGGGGCTTTTTGCCGCAGACCAGGGCGCCCAGCTCCATCATGGCCTGGTTGTGGCGGCGCGCCTCGCCCGCAGGCAGGATGCGGCGGGCCAGCTCCGCGATGCGCGCGGCGGCCGGGCCGGATTTGACCGGGCTGTCCACATCGAAGACGCGGGCGATGACCCGTTCCACGTTGGCGTCGATGCAGGCCACGGGCAGGTTGAAGGCGATGCTGGCGATGGCGGCCGTGGTGTAGGGGCCGATGCCGGGCAGGGCGCGGATGGCTTCGGGATCGGAGGGGAAGACGCCGCCGTGTTCCCGCATGACCAGACGGGCGGCGGCCAGCAGGTTGCGGGCGCGGGAATAGTAGCCCAGGCCCTCCCAGGCGTGCAGCACTTCTTCCTCGGAAGCTGCGGCCAGGGCGGGCAGGTCGGGGAATCGCTCCATCCAGCGCAAAAAATAGCTGACGCCGCGTTCCATCTGGGTCTGCTGGAGCATGATCTCCGAGATCCAGACTTCATAGGGCGTGTAATGGCGCCGCCAGGGCAGGGGCCGGGCGTTGGCGTCGAACCAGGCGAGCAGGGCCTGCTGCAGCTCGGGGAGGTGCTCTTCGGGCGGACGGTGGCCGGGCGGCGGCACGGCACCGGTGACGGGGACGAGGGACGGCAGCGTATGCTGACCGGTGGTCTGGCGGGATCTCATGGCGGCAGTGTAGCCGTGCGGGCCCTTCCTGTCACCCCGCCGGGGCGGAGAGGGGCGCATTGTCTTTGCCGGCCGCTTGTCGTATAGAGACGGATGGCCGCCGTGTTGCACGGCCGCCGCAAATTTCCCTCAAGGAGTTACCATGTCCAATCCCACCGTGCTGCTGGAAACGACCTCGGGCGACATCCTGATCGAGCTCTTCCCCGACAAGGCTCCCGACACCGTCGCCAACTTCCTGCAATATGTGGATGACGGCTTTTATGCCAACACCATTTTCCATCGCGTGATCCCCGGCTTCATGATCCAGGGCGGCGGCCTTGGCCCCCGCATGGACGAGAAGGCCACCCGCGCCCCCGTCAAGAACGAAGCCGACAACGGTCTTTCCAATGACCGCGGCACCATCGCCATGGCCCGCACCATGGATCCCCACAGCGCCACCGCCCAGTTCTTCATCAATCTGGTGGACAACGACTTCCTGAACTACAGCGCTCCCGTGCCCAGCGGCTGGGGCTACTGCGTGTTCGGCAAGGTCGTGGAAGGCATGGACGTGGTGGACAAGATCGCCAAGGTCAAGACCAAGAGCGTGGGCATCCACGAGAACGTGCCCACCGACATGGTGCTCATCACCGGCGCCAGCCGCTTCGAATAGGCCGCGGCCTGTTCCTCACCGATTCTGGACTGTCAGCCCCACGCCTGTCGTGGGGCTGCCGGATTTTCAGGAGGAAACATGAAAAAATGGCTTTTGTGCTGCTGCCTGTTGCTGGCCCTGCCCCTGGCCGCCCAGGCGGAAGACGAAAAGATCGACCCCGCCAACTACATCTGCGCCGAATTCGTGGCACAGGGCGCCGTCAGCCAGGACCCGCCCATCTTCCAGGCCCTGCAGATCGACGGCTTCGTGAGCTCCAACATCGGCTACACCGTGGCCGATCCGCAGGCCATCAACGTGCTGGTGCCCCAGGCCTACCTCATGTGCCAGGAGCAGCCCACCGCCGTGGTGGCCGAGATCTGGGAGCCCCTCAAGAAAAAGCTGCCCCGTCCCGTCAGCGGCGAATGGGAAGCCGACGTGACCAAATGCCGTGCCTATAACGAACATCCCGAGAACGGCAGCGGCTTCGTCATCTGGCTGGATGCCTACAACCGTCAGTACAACGTGACGGAAAAGTCCATCCTGGCCAAGCAGGAGACCCTGGACAAGTTCCTGGCCGCCTGCGCCAAGAACCCCGATGCCTTCATGATCGACGTGCTCCAGGAGACCTTGGGCAACAAGTAGTCGGGCCGGATTTTTTTCCGCAAGGAAAACGACAGGACCGCCATCCCCGATGGGACGGCGGTCCTGCTTTTTTCAGGGATGCCGCTGTGACGGCTCATGCCTGCGGCGCATCTCGGCAGGGAGGCGGCTCCCCCGGGCTCACGGGACGCGGGGCCGGCGGTCGGGCCATGCCCGGGCGTTCCCGCAGGGGAGGCTCCCGAAAGCTCTCCTGCCTATTCCTGCACGAAGGGATAGACCCGGACGCTCAGGGGCTGCTTGTTCTTGTGGGACATGGCGGAGATCACATAGGTGTACTGGCGGCTCTGGCCCGCCGGCGGGCAGGGGCCGGTATAGACACGGGTCAGGGCGCCTTCGGGGATGATGCCCGTGCCGTCGTTCTCCCAGCTGCCGCCGCCCAGCAGGCGTTCCTGCGGCTCGTTCTCCAGCAGGCGGACATCGAAGTAGTCCGTGCCCTTGGGCACGTTGGTGACCACCATCTCGGGCGAGATGCGCGAGCAGCGGTGCAGGGCGCGCAGCTTCACTTCCACCTGCATGTCGGGGGACGTTTCCGGCTGGGCGGGGGACTCGCTGCCGTCCTGCCACAGGCCGCAGGCCGAGAGCATCAGGGTCGCGCCCAGCAGGAGCGGAGCACGGTACAGGTTTTTTCCAGAAAAACGCTTGCGCATGAGGGGCCTCCGGGTATTTGCTATTTCCAGCCTTCGCAAGCTATACTGGATAGTCACCAGAATGACAATAGGATCAGCAGTCTGACGAGCCCTCGTGCGCTCCGCCAGGATTGCGTGGACAACAACTCAGGAGAACCCCATGTCCCTTCTTGCAGAAAGCGTTTCCGGCTATCTGGAAAATGCCTCCTGGATCCGCCGCATGTTCGAGGCCGGCGGCCAGTTGAAAGCCCGCTACGGTGCGGAGAACGTCTATGACTTCAGCCTGGGCAATCCCGACCTGCCCGCCCCCGCCGCCGTTGGCGAGGGCCTGCGCCGTTTTGCCGAGCATGCCGGTGAACCTTTCGCTTTCGGCTACATGCCCAATGCCGGTTTCCCCTGGGCGCGCGAACAGCTGGCCGCCCATCTGAGCAAGGAGCAGGGCGTGGCCCTGGAGGCCAATGACGTGCTGCTCACCTGCGGTGCCGCCGGCGGCCTCAATGCCTTCCTGCGCGCCGTCATCAATCCCGGCGAGAAGATGCTGACCTTTGCCCCGTATTTCGTGGAATACGGCTTTTATGTGGCCAACCACGGCGGCAGCCTGCAGGCCATCATGAGCAAGCCCGGCACCTTCGAGCCCGATCTGGATGCCCTGGAAGAAGCCATCGACGAAAAGACCCGCGTGGTGCTCATCAACTCGCCCCACAACCCCACGGGCGTGGTCTACAGTCGCAAGGCCGTCACCTCCCTGTGCCGCCTGCTGGAGAACAAGAGCGAGCAGTACGGCCATCCCATCTGGCTCATCGCCGACGAGCCCTACCGCTTCCTGACCTACGACGGCGTGGAAGTGCCCTCGGTGCTGCCCCTGTACCAGTACGCCGTGGTCATCAGCTCCTTCTCCAAGAACCTGTCCCTGCCCGGCGAGCGCGTGGGCTATGTGGCCGTCTCGCCCAAGCTGGCCGACCGCGCCAAGCTCATGGCCGCGCTGACCCTGACCAACCGCATCCTCGGCTTCGTCAACCCGCCCGTGGTGGGCCAGCACATCATGGCCGCCGCCCTGGGCAGCCAGGTGGACGTGGAGATCTACGCCCGCCGCCGCCAGGCCATGGCCGAGGTGCTGACCAATGCCGGTTACAGCTTCCAGATGCCCGCCGGTGCCTTCTACTTCTTCCCGCAGGCCCCCGGCGGTGACGACGTGGCCTTCGTCAACCGTCTGGTGGAAGAACGCGTGCTGGCCGTGCCCGGTTCCGGCTTCGGCTGCCCCGGCTATTTCCGCCTGGCCTTCTGCGTGGACGAGACCGTCATCCGCAATGCCGCCGAAGGCTTCGCCCGCGCCTACGCCGCGGTGGCCGGCAAGTAATGTCCCCTGGGGCGGGAGGGCGTGCGCCTTCCCGCCCTTTTTGTCTCCTGTGTCTTCCGGAGGTCCCGTGTCCCGTCTTCTTTCCCTGTTGATCCTGCTGTGCTGCCTCCTGCTGCCCGCCGCGGGCGTTCCGGCCCGTGACATCGGCCCGGACGAGGCCCGGCAGGTGCTGGCCCAGCCGCCCGCGGGGCTGGTGGTGCTGGACATCCGCACCCCGGAAGAGTTCCGGGACGGGCATCTGCCCGGTGCCCGCAATCTGGACTTCTTCGCCCCGGATTTCCGGCAGCGTCTGGAAGCCCTGGCGCGCGAGGACGTGCCCATCCTGCTCTACTGCCGTTCGGGCAACCGTTCCGGGCAGGCCATGCGCCTGCTGCGGCAGTGGGGCCGGGACGACGTGCTGCACCTTGCCGACGGCTTCCGCGCCTGGCGGGCCGCCGGTCTGCCCGAAGAATAACGTCCCGCACGGCCCTTCCGTGCCCCTCTCCTTTATGGGAACTGCCTTATGTCCGCTTTCATCCCCTCATCTCTCTATGGCGTCATCGGCTGGCCCCTGGCCCAGAGCCTGAGCCCGCTGCTGCACAACACCGCCTTCCAGGCCCTGGGCATCCCCGCGGCCTACATGCTCTGGGAGCTGCCCCCGGAAAAGCTGCCGCAGTTCGTGGACAGCATGCGCCTGCTGGGCATCCGCGGCTGCTCCGTCACCCTGCCGCACAAGGTGGAGATCCTGCCCCTGCTGGACCACCGCAGCGAGCGCGTGGAGCTCATGGGCGCCGCCAACACCCTGTACTGGCGGGACGGCCGGCTCTGCGGCGAGAACACCGACGTGACCGGCTTCATGCATCCCCTGCTGGAACGCGGCCTCGACCCGGCAACGCCGGTGCTGGTGCTGGGCGCCGGAGGGGCCGCCCGCGCCGTGGTCTGCGGCCTGTGGCTGCACGGCTGCCGCCGCATCTTCGTGACCACGCCCTCCGACCGTTCCCATGCGCCGCTGGTGGAGCGCTTCGGCGTCACGGCCGTTCCCTGGGCCGAGCGTCATGACGTGGCGGCCTCGCTGCTGGTCAACACCACGCCCCTGGGCATGCACGGCAAGGCCAAGGACCAGAGCCCCTATGATTTCGACCGGGCCCCGGCCCCGGCGGACGGCGGCGTGCCCGTGGCCTACGACATCGTCTACAACCCGCTGCGCACCCTGTTCCTGCGCGAGGCGCAGGCCCGCGGCTGGGCCACCATCAGCGGTCTGGAGATGTTTTTCCGTCAGGGCGAGGCCCAGTTCCGCCTCTGGACCGGGCAGGACATGCCGCAGGCCGCCCGTCTGGCCCTGGAACATCAGCTGGGCGCCGCGCGCGCCTGAGTCAGGAGGGATACCATGCGCAAGATCCTCGTCCTCCACGGCGTCAATCTCGACATGTTCGGCAAACGTGACCCCCGGCATTACGGCCATGCCACCTTGGCCGACATCGATGCGGCCCTGTGCGGGCTGGCCGATGAACTGGGCGTGGCGCTGGAGACCTTCCAGACCAACCACGAGGGCGTGATGGTGGAGCGCATCCACGCGGCCCTCACGGACGGCACGGACGCCATCGTCATCAACGCCGGGGCCTGGACCCATTACAGCTACGCCATCATGGATGCCCTGGGCATACTGTCCATCCCGGTGGTGGAAGTGCACATGTCCAACGTCCACGCCCGTGAGGAGTTCCGTCACCATTCGGTGCTGTCCACGGTCAGCGCGGGCAGCATCGCGGGCTTCGGTGTGGACAGCTATCTGCTGGGCCTGCGCGCGGCCTGCTCGCTGCTGGAGCGCAAGGATGCCTGACGTGGCGGGAAATGCCCGCCAGCCAAGACTTTGCGAACTGTGCAGATCGTAAAAAACATGTGCGCTTTGGCTGGATTTTTTCATGCAGACGCGCTAGTCTGCTGCAAATTGGTATGTCTTTGTCCTTCAGACTCTAACCTTGAGAGTTTCCATGAACGACGCCATTGATCTGACCCGAAAGCGTGACCGCGACTTCACCGCCGCGGTGGAAGCGCAGAGCGGGCAAAACGTCTCCACCTGCTACCAGTGCGGCAACTGCTCGGCTGGCTGTCCTGCGGGCTTCGTCTATGACCTGCAGGCCAACCAGATCATGCGTGGCGTGCAACTGGGCCTGAAAGACCAGGTGCTGAACTCCCGCTCCATCTGGATGTGTCTGTCCTGTTCCACCTGCAGCCTCCGCTGCCCCAACAACATCGATGTGGCCGAGGTCATGGAGACCCTGCGCCACATGGCCCGCAAGGAAGGCCGCGTGGCCGTGCCCAAGGTGGAAAAATTCTGGTTTTCCTTCCTCGATACCGTGCGCAAGTTCGGGCGGACCTACGAGATCGGCACCATGGTCCTGTACATGTTGCGCTCCCTGCGCGTCTTCACGGACGTGGACCTGGCTCCCCAGGCCCTGGCCAAGCAGAAGCTGGGCTTCAAGCCCCATTCCATTCCCAACGGCGGCGCCGAGGCTGTGGGCCGCATCATGACCCGCTACAAGGAACGCGCCAAGCGTGAGGGGGTGCGCCCATGAGACTTGCCTACTATCCCGGCTGTTCGGCCAAGGGCTCCTCGGCCGATTACGAAATGTCCACCCAGGCCGTGTGCGGTGCCCTGGGCATGCGTCTGGAAGAGCTGCCCGACTGGAACTGCTGTGGTTCCACGCCCGCCCATGCGGTGGATACCGAACTTTCCGCGGCCCTGTGCGTGCGCAACCTGGACATCGCCGCCCGCACCCAGGCCGACATGGTGGTGACGCCCTGTCCGAGCTGCCTCTCCAACCTGCGCCATGCGGCCAAACGCATGGAAAAGCCGGAGTTCCGCGCCCGCGTCAACGAGCTGCTGGACAACCCCGCGGCCGAGAGCTTCCCGCCCGTGACCTCCGTCATGCAGGGCATCGCCCAGATGTACGACGCCAAGGCCATCGCCAGCCATGTGAAGCGCAGCCTGCGCGGCCTCAAGCTGGTGGCCTACTACGGCTGCCTCATGAGCCGTCCGGCGGAACTCATGCAGTTCGGGGATCCCGAGAACCCCACCCTCATGGAAGAGCTGCTGGCCGCCTGCGGCGCCGAGATGCTGGACTTCCCGCTCAAGACCGAATGCTGTGGCGCCTCCTTCGGCATCCCGGAACGTCCCATGACGGCGCAGCTGTCGGGCCGCATCCTCGAAGTGGCCACCAACATGGGCGCCGACGCCATCGTGGTAGCCTGCCCCCTGTGCCAGATGAACCTGGACCTGCGCCAGAAACAGGCCATGAAGGGCGTGGACCGCTATTTCAATATGCCGGTGCTCTACTACACCCAGATGATGGGCCTTGCCTTCGGCATGCTGCCCAGCGAACTGGGCCTCGACAAGCTGGTGGTCAGCGCCAACGCCCTGGTGGAGCGCATCCTCGACACCCAGCGCGAAGACGCCCAGAAGGCCCAGGCCCCCGAAGGAGATAAAGCATGAGAATAGGCGTTTTCATCTGTCACTGCGGCAGCAATATCGGCGGCACCGTTGATTGCGCCAAGGTCGCCGAGACGGCCCGAGCCTATCCCGATGTGGTCTACGCCGTGGACCTCATGTACTCCTGTGCCGAGCCCGGCCAGGCCGCCATCGAAGCGGCCATCCACGAGCACAAGCTGGACGGCGTGGTGGTGGCCTCCTGCAGCCCGCGCATGCACGAGCCCACGTTCCGCCGCACCGTGGAACGCGCCGGCCTGAACCGCTACATGTTCGAAATGGCCAACATCCGCGAGCACGTCTCCTGGATCGGCAAGGACAAGGTGGCCAACACCAACAAGGCCGCCGAACTGGTGGAGATGGCCGTTGCCAAGCTGCGCAACAACAAGCCGCTGTTCTCCAAGTCCTTCGACATCAACAAGCGCGTGCTGATCATCGGCGGCGGTGTGGCCGGCATCCAGGCCGCCCTGGACTGCGCCGACGGCGGCGTGCCCGTGGTGCTGGTGGAACGCCAGCCCACCATCGGCGGCAAGATGGCCAAGCTGGACAAGACCTTCCCCACCGTGGACTGCTCGGCCTGCATCCTGGGCCCCAAGATGGTGGACGTGGCCCAGCATCCCAACATCACCCTGTACGCCATGTCGGAAGTGGAAGACATCTCCGGCTACGTGGGCAACTTCACCGTCAAGATCCGCAAGCGCGCCACCTATGTGGACTGGAGCCTGTGCACCGGCTGCGGCGCCTGTACGGAAAAATGCCCCAGCAAGAAGACGCCTGACGCCTTCAACGAATTCACCGGTCCCACCACGGCCATCAACATCGCCTTCCCGCAGGCCATCCCCAAGAAGGCGGTCATCAATCCCGAATACTGCCGTCAGATGACCAAGGGCAAATGCGGCGTGTGCGCCAAGGTCTGCCCCACCGGCGCCATCAAGTACGACATGCAGGACGAGGTCATCACCGAGGAAGTGGGCTGCATCGTGGCCGCCACCGGTTACGACCTCATGGACTGGACCATCTACGAGCAGTACGGCGGCGGCAAGTACCCCGACGTCATCACCTCCCTGCAGTACGAACGCCTGCTGTCCGCCTCCGGCCCCACCGAAGGCCACATCAAGCGTCCTTCCGACGGCAAGGAGCCCCAGAGCGTGGTCTTCATCCAGTGCGTGGGCTCGCGCGACAAGTCCATCGGCCGTCCCTACTGCTCGGGCTTCTGCTGCATGTACACCGCCAAGCAGGCCGTGCTGACCAAGGATCACATCCCCACTTCGCAGTCCTACGTCTTCTACATGGACATCCGTGCCCCATCCAAGCTCTATGACGAGTTCACCCGCCGGGCCATCGAGGAATACGGCACGGAATACATCCGTGGCCGCGTGTCCAAGATCTACCCCGACGGCAACGGCCAGTACATCGTCAAGGGCGTGGACACCCTGCTGGGCCAGCCCGTGGAGATCCGCGCCGACCTGGTGGTCCTGGCCGTGGGCATCGAAGCCAGCAAGGGCTCCCCGCAGCTGGCCGAGAAGCTGCGCATCTCCTACGACAGCTACGGCTTCTTCATGGAGAGCCATCCCAAGCTGAAGCCCGTGGAGACCAACACCGCCGGCGTGTTCCTGGCCGGTGTCTGCCAGGGCACCAAGGACATCCCCTCGTCGGTGTCCCAGGGCTCGGCCGCCGCGGCCAAGGTGCTGGCGCTCTTTGCCCGCGACAAACTTGAAAATGACCCGCAGATCGCGCAGGTGGACAACAAGCGCTGTGTGGCCTGCGGCAAGTGCATCCGTTGCTGCCCCTTCGGCGCCATCACGGAAGTGGAATTCCGCGGCGAGAAGAAGGCGCAGGTTATCGAAACCGTATGTCAGGGTTGCGGTGTGTGTACCTCCACCTGTCCGCAGGGGGCCATCCAGCTTTCGCACGCTACTGACAATCAGATCCTTGCGGAGGTGAATGCCTTATGCCAGTGCTGAATGGCAAAGAACTGCGGATCGTAGGCTTTCTTTGCAACTGGTGTTCCTACGGCGGTGCCGACACCGCCGGGGTCGCCCGTGCCACCCAGCCCACCGACCTGCGTATCATCCGTGTCCCCTGTTCGGGCCGCATCGACCCGCTGTTCATCGTGCGCGCCCTGCTCAACGGCGCGGACGGCGTGCTGGTGTCGGGCTGCCACCCGCGTGACTGCCACTATTCCGCCGGCAACTACTATGCCCGCCGCCGTCTGGAAGTGCTCAAGCAGTTCCTGCCCGTGCTGGGCATCGACGAACGCCGCTTCGAGTACACCTGGGTCTCGGCTTCCGAAGGCCAGCGCTGGCAGCATGTGGTGACCACCTTCACCGATCGCATCCACAAGCTGGGCCCCGCGCCCCGCTTCGAGGATCCCGAGCCGCTGCTCAAGGTGGTGGACATGGCCCTCACCTCCCTGCGTCCGCTGGGCACCGGCCAGAACGCCAAACTGGATGAGCTCAAGGCCGCCATCAAGGCCAAGCTGCCCGAACTGGACTGCGTCATCGGCTGGCAGCAGGGCTACGACGCCGTGCACACGGTGCCGCTGTTCATGCGCACGCCCGAAGACGTGGACAAGCTGGTCTGGGGTCCCTTCAACGTCAACAACCCCGCCACCTACCTGCCCAGCTTCAAGGGCAAGAAGGTGGGCATCGTGGTCAAGGGCTGCGACTCCCGCTCCGTGGTGGAACTGTTGCAGGAAAACCTCATCAACCGCGACGACGTGACCATCTTCGCCATGCCCTGCGAAGGCACCCTGGACATGGCCCGCGTGGACAAGGAACTGGGCCGCTACAACAAGATCGACAGCGTGGTCTATGACGAGGCCGGTGTGACCGTCACCGCCGACGGCAAGGAACACCGCTTCTGCATGACCGAATGCGCCCAGGGCAAATGCTACGGCTGCACCATGCCCACGGCCAAGCTGGCCGATACCCTGGCCGGTGCGCCCACCACGGTGGAAGGCACCCCCGGCACGCCGCCCGAGCTGGCCCTGCTGGATTCCATGACCCTGCCCGAACGCATGGCCTTCTGGCGCGGCCAGATGGAACGCTGCCTGCGCTGCTACGCCTGCCGCAACGCCTGCCCCATGTGCGTGTGCCGCGACTACTGCGTGGCCGAGAGCCGTGATCCCCACTGGATGACCCAGGAAGACAGCGTGCGCGAAAAACTGTACTTCCAGACCATCCACGCCCTGCACCTGGCCGGCCGCTGCACCGGTTGCGGCGAATGCCAGCGGGCCTGCCCCGTGGGCATCCCGATCCTGGCCCTGCGCCAGCAGATCGGTCGTGCCGTGAGCCAGCTCTTCGACGGCTACAAGGCCGGCATGGACCCCGAGGCCGTGCCGCCGCTGCTGGGCTATGAGCTGGAAGAAAAGAACATCCATGAGAGGGAGTGGAAATGAGCATAACCCGTTTCGTCACCGCTGACGGCCTGCCCGCCTTTCTGGCTCACCTCTCCAAGAGCGCCCGCGTGCTGGCCCCGGTAGAAAAGCCGGGCAACAAGACCGCGGTCGTGTTCGAGCCCTGGAAGGAAGGCAAGCCCTTCACCCTGGCCAAGGCCACCGTGCCCGCCAAGGAAGCCGTGCTGCCCCAGTGTGAAGTGCTGGTGCGCTACAGCAAGACCAAGGATCCCAATGATCCGGGCAAATGCACCATGACCCTGGACGATACGCCGCAGGCCGAGCCCACCGTGGTCTTCGGCAGCCGTCCCTGTGACGCCCGCGGCTATGTGACCCTGGACCGGCCCTACCTGCACGGCCCCTTCGCGGATCCGTACTACAAGGCCCGTCGTGACCAGCTCACCGTCATCACCCTGACCTGCCCCAGCGGTTGCAGCACCTGCTTCTGCCACTGGGTGGGCGGCGGTCCCACCTCGCCGGAAGGTTCCGACGTGCTGATGACCGAAGTGGAAGGCGGCTATGTGCTGCAGGCCATGACCGACAAGGGCGCGGCCCTGCTGGAAGGCAGCAGCCTGGCCGACGGTGCCGACCGCTTTGCCGATGCCGAGGCCGCCCGCAAGGCCGCCTGGGCCAGCCTGGACAAGGCGCCCAGCCTGGCCGAAGCTCCGGCCAAGGTGGCCGCCCGTTTCGAGGATGTGGAGTTCTGGCAGCAGGAGACCGACCGCTGTCTGTCCTGCGGGGCCTGTACCTACTTCTGCCCCACCTGCTACTGCTTCAACATCACCGACGAAGGCGACGGCCTCAACGGCCGTGAGGGCCGCCGTCTGCGTACCTGGGACAACTGCATGTCGCCCCTGTTCACGCGTGAGGCCAGCGGGCACAACCCCCGCACGGCCAAGGCCCTGCGCATGCGCAACCGCGTGTCGCACAAGTTTGCCACCTATCCCGAGAACTGGGGCGCCTTCTCCTGCAACGGCTGCGGCCGCTGCGTGAGCAACTGCCCCGTGCATCTGGATATCCGCGCCATCGTGCTCGACGCCATCAACAAGTAGGAGTTCGTTCATGGCTACCAAGAAAACTACCACCCGGAGCAAAAGCACGAAGGCTGCCGCCAAGCCTGCCGCCAAGCCCGCAGCCAAGACCAAGAAGGCTGCCGCTGCGGCTGCCCCGGCGGAAGCCGCGGAAGTGGCCGTGCGCGGCACGGACAGCCCCGTGCTGAAGGAAAGCCATGCGCCCGTGGTCAAGGAAAGCCCGGTGCCGGCCGAAGCCGTGAAGGCCGAAGCCCCCGCCGTGGCCGAACCCGCCCAGGCTCCCGCCGTGGCTGAAGAAAAACCCGCCCGTACCCGCAAGAGCAAGGCCGCTGCCAAGCCCGCCGAAGCTCCCGCGGAAGAAGCCCCCAAGGCTGAAGAAAAGCCCGCCGAAGCTCCCGCCCCCGCTGCGGAAGCCAAGCCGGCCGCCAAGCCTGCCGTCCTCAAGCCCCGTGCCGACGGCGGCATGCTGCGCGAGATCACGCCCCGTCCCCAGCAGGCGGGCAACCCCTACAAGCCCATGCTGGCCACGGTGGTGGAGACCATCCAGGAGACCGGCAACATCAAGACCCTGCGCGTGGTCCTGGACGATCCCGAGCAGATGGCCAACTTCACCTACGAGCCCGGCCAGGTGGGCCAGCTCTCGGTGTTCGGTGCCGGTGAATCCACCTTCGTCATCAATACCCCGCCCTCGCAGAAGGAGTACCTGCAGTTCTCCGTCATGCAGGCCGGTGAAGTGACCTCCGCCATCCATCGCCTGAGCCCCGGCGACAAGGTGGGCGTACGCGCTCCCCTGGGCAATTTCTTCCCCTACAACGACTGGAAGGGAAAGAACATCTTCTTCGTGGGCGGCGGTATCGGCATGGCCCCCATCCGTACCATCATGCTGCACGTGCTGGAGCACAAGGCCGACTACGGCAAGGTGAGCCTGCTGTACGGCGCCCGCTCCCCGCGCGACATGGCCTTCAGCTACGAGCTGGACGGCTGGCTGGCCAACCCCGACCTGGATTGCACGCTCTGCATCGACAATCCCTACGAAGGCTGGCCGCACAAGGTGGGCCTGATCCCCAACGTGCTGACCGAGCTGAACCCCAGCCCGGACAACTGCGTGGCCGTGCTCTGCGGCCCGCCGATCATGATCAAGTTCACCCTGCAGGCCCTGGAAAAACTGGGCTTCCAGCCCGAGAACATCGTGACCACGCTGGAAAAGCGCATGAAGTGCGGTATCGGCATCTGTGGCCGCTGCAACATCGGCAGCCACTATGTCTGCGTGGACGGCCCGGTGTTCACCATGGCCCAGCTCAAGGAACTGCCGCCTGAACTGTAGGCCGGCATCTCCGCTGCGTTTGAAGGAAGGGGTCTTCGGGCCCCTTCCTTTTTTTGTGCCCCGCGGAGGAGTGGCCCGGTGCGACGGAGGAGAAACGGCCTGTACGGGAGAGGCGCGCACGCCCCCGGCAGGCATGGGAAGAAATGCCGTGATTCCGGTGGGGAAGGGGATATATATCACGTTTTAATGACATAAAAGTCACTCTTTTGTGACGATCCGCCGCGATTATCTTTTTTAAACATGATGAAATAATTTATTTTTTCTTAACTGGTAAATTTTCCTGAAAATTGCCTGCTTAAAAGCGTGAATTTTCATCCGGGGGCGTTTTCGTGCCCTTTACAGTCCCTTGCCGAGTGCGTATATCCCCCTTGCACACGTACTCAACCTCCCACCGATAGAAGGAGAAAAAATATGGAAACCAGCGCTCGCAATACTTTCTGGGGCACCATCAGCTCCGTGCGCCCCGGCGCCGTCAATGACGAGATCGAACTGACCATGCCTTCCGGCACCAAACTGGTGGCCTCCATCACCAAGGCCAGCACCGAACGTCTGGGCCTGGTCGAAGGCAAGGAAGCCTGCGCCCTGGTCAAGGCCAGCATGGTCATCCTGATGAACGATGCCGACCAGTACATCCTCTCCACCCGCAACCAGTTCTGCGGTACCGTGAAGAGCGTGACCCCCGGCGCCGTCAACGGCGAAGTGGTGGTGGACCTGGGCGCCGACGGCGAGATGACCTCCATCATCACCATGGGCAGCATCAGCAAGCTGGGCCTGGCCGAAGGCAGCAAGGTGACCGCCATCGTCAAGGCCACCAACGTGATCATGGCCGTCAAAAAGTAATTTTGCACGATCCTGACTGTCTGGGGGCCGCACTTGAGGGTGCGGCCCTTTTTCATTTTTGGCGGGCCGTTACAAAAACGTATGAATACCGGGGGATGGCGGGCAGGAACAAATTTTGACTTTGGGCAAAATTCGGCTATGACAAGGCATACTGATTGCTCCAAGGTCTGTGAAATGAAGAATACATCCTGTCTTGAAACTACGCTGCCGCCCATCCAGTTCCGCCATCCGGGGCCGCCGCTCTATCAGCAGCTGGCCGACCAGTTGCGTCAGGCGATCCTGGACAAGAGCCTGCACCCTGGCGAAAAGCTGCCGACCCTGCAGCAGATGGCTTCACTGTGCGGTGTGGCCCGGGTGACGGCCCGTCAGGCCGTACAGCTGCTGGTCAGCGAAGGCTATCTGGAGACCCGTCAGGGGCGCGGCACCCATGTGGCCCAGCAACTGCCCCTGCGCCCCTGTACCAATATGCGGACGTCCTGGAGCGCCCTCATCAAGCGTATCGAAGGCGCCAGTGTGGAACTGCTGGCAGCGGACGAAGTGCTGACCTGCCCCCTGCTCCGCGGAGAGCAGAAGGGGATCCCCGCGGCCTGTTACCAGTACATGAAGCGCGTCCATATCAAGGACGGTGTCCGCTTTGCCTTCATCGATTTGTATCTGGACAAGGATATCTACGACCTGGCCCCGGAGCGTTTCAATGCCACGACGGTCATCCCCGTCATGGACGAGCTGGGCGTCGATGTGACCACGGCCCGGCAGATCCTGACCATCGGCATCGCCTCGCCCGAAGCGGCCAACCATCTGGGCATCGCCTGCGGCATGCCCGTGGCCCAGGTGGAGCGTTTTGCCTGCGACAAAAGCGGCAAGGTGGTCTATGCCGCCAGCATGGTCCATCCCGGTGACAGGGTACGCTTCGAGATAGACCTCGTCCGCTAGCCCCCAGCCTCCTTCCGGCCGGGCCCCGGCAGCAGAAGAGCCCCGTACAACGGTACGGGGCTCTTCTGTTTTGGAAGGAGGAGAAACGTATCTATGCCGTCCGGCGCTGCCAGATGATGTGGGCCGCCAGCAGGGCCAGTACGGCCCCCGTCAGGCCCAGCAGCAGCGGGGCGGCCAGAGCGTCGCCGTACACCGTCAGCCAGAAGGAGCCCGCACAGACCAGCAGGGAGAGGAGATAGTCCACGGGCCTGAAGATCCGCACCATGGCGCCGTAGAGCAGGGCGTCTAGGCTCATCAGGCCTGCCAGGATGCACAGCAGGGAGCAGACGGACCAGGCCATGTTGCTGAAATCAAGGGAGAACAGGGGATTGTAGACGATCAGGAAGGGCAGGATGAAGCCGCTCAGCGACAGGCGGAAGCCATGGACGCTGGTGATGGCGTAATTGCCGCCGGAAATGCCCGTGGCCGCCAGGGAAGCAAGACCCACCGGGGGCGTGACCGCTGCGATGATGGAGAAATAGAAACAGAACATGTGTGCCGGCAGCAAGGCCACGCCCATGGGGGTCAACGTAGGAATGATGATGATGGCGCACAGCGCGTAGGCGGCCGCCGGGGGGACGGCGCAGCCCAGGATGAGCGAGACGATCATGGTCACCACCAGGGCGATGAACAGATGCCCGCCCGCCAGCATGTGGATGAGGCTGGCCAGCTTGCTGCCGAGGCCGGTGGAGATGAGCGTCTGGGCCACCATGCCGATGAGCGCCAGGGAGATGCCGATCTTGGCCCCTGTGACGGCACCGCTGACCAGCGACTGGATGAGTTCCTTCCAGGTGGGGCGGGTGTCCTTGATGGCAAAGCCCACCACCAGGGTCACGATGCTGGCCCAGAAGGCGGTATTGGCCGGGCTGTAGCGCAGCAGGAGCATGGCGAAGATCAGGCCGATGGGGATGATGAAGATGCACACGCGGCGGCGGATCAGGCCCCAGTCCACATCCAGCTGGACGGTCTTCAGGTCCTTGCGCACGGAAAGGAACTGCACGCCCATGGCCACGGCAAAATAGAAGAGCACGGCGGGCAGGATGGCCGCCAGCATGACCACCGCATAGGGCTGGCCGATGAAGGTCGCCATCATGAAGGCGGCCGCGCCCATGACGGGGGGCATGAGCTGGCTGCCCGTGGCCGAGCAGGCCAGGATGCCGCCGGCTTCATCCACGTTGTAACCGGAGCGGTTCATGTACGGCAGCACGAAGGGGCCCGTGATGGCCACATTGGCCACGGGGGCGCCGGAGACCATGCCGATGAGGGAGTTGGAGAACACGGCCGTGAGCCCGGCCCCCCCACGCAGGCGGCGGCCCAGGATCTTGCCGGCTTCCATGAGCAGGCCTTCCACCTTGAAGATGCCCAGCAGCGAGCCGAAGACCACGAACAGGAAGACCTGGTCGGCGCTGATGGACATGAACAGGCCGTACAGCCCGGACAGGCCCACACTGAGTATGGAGACCACATAATCAAAGGAAAAGACGGGATGATGGAGCGGGCCGCTGAGCATGTGCCCAAGGAAGAAGTAGGCCACGAAGACCACGGCCACGATGAGCAGCGGCAGGCCCCAGCTCAGCCAGGTGCACAGGGCCGTGCCCAGCATGAGGCAGATGCCGACGATGACGGCGGCCTGGGTGGGGAAGCCCTGGGACATCTCCAGTTCTTCCGTGTTCAGATAGACATAGGCGCAGCAGACGAGCGTCACGAGCATGCAGGCATACAGCAAAAACTTGACGGCCTTGTTGGACGTCTTGCGTGCGTAGCTCATGAAGATCAGCAGGAACAGGAAGGAAAAGTGGATGGTCTGGTGTTCCCACTGCGAAAAATACAGGTACTGGGAGGCAATGGCGTGGTAAAGCACCATGGCCAGAGCGCCGCCACGAAAAATCATGCTGGATGCAAGTTCTCCCGCTCTCATAGTCGTCTCCATCGGCTCCGGGATGTGGCGCCGGGCCGCCGGAGCGGCCCGGTCCAGGGGAGTTTCGGTTACAGCAGGCCTGCTTCCTTGTAGGCGCGCAGGGCTCCGGGGTGGATCTGCTCGGGGCTCCAGCCCTTGATGAGGCCTTCACGGCTCATCAGGGCGCCCAGGGCGTGGTACTGGGCAAAGGCGTCGATGTTCTCGATCATGGCCTTGGCCAGGATGTAGGCGTACTCTTCGGGGAAGTCGGGGTGGGCGAACAGGCCGTGGGTATCGGCCCCGATGAAGATGGGGGCGGTCTGTCCTTCCACGGAGTTGGCGGGCACGCTGAAGGGGATCAGCTGGATGTCCTTGGCGGCGGTGTTCTTGACGGCGGCTTCGGTCCAGTCGAGGTGGTGCAGGTCACGCCCGGAGGCGACCACTTCCACGGTCTGGGGCGCAGGAGAAAACTTGCCGCTGACGGGGTCCATGTAGCCGCCGATGGTGGCGGCGTCCACCTGGCCGTTGACCAGGGCGGTGGCGGCTTCGCCCGTGCCCACATACTGGATGGACAGGCTCTTGTAGAAATCGTCGGAATAGCCGCAACGCAGCAGGGCGTCAGGCTCGTAGCCCCAGATGGCCTGGGGGATGCGGCCCATGGCGATGCGCTTGCCGCGCAGGTCGCTGACGGACTTGATGGATTCGTCCGCGGTGACGAGCCAGGTGGCCGTATAGGTGTAGCTGCCGATGAGCAGCAGCGGGGTACGCTTGGCCGGGAAGGGCTTCTTGCCCTGGGCGGCCAGCCAGTTGATGCCCTTGGAGGCCGTGCCTACGGTGTTCTTGCGGGCGGCCGGATCGGCATTGAGCTTGTTGACGTTGAAGGCCTGGCCGGGCGTTTCCGCATGCGAGATGAGGATGGGGTAGTCCCCCTTGTTGACGATGTTTTCCAGAGCCGTGCCCAGCACATAGCTCCCGGTACCGAAGGGCGTGCTCAACAGGTTGATCCTGACCTTTTCAGCGGCTCCGGCCAGACCGGAACACAGGGCCAGGGACGTGACGATGAGACAAAGGCAGGTAAGAAAACGCTTCATGATCGCCTCCTGTAGATGACGGGACGTGCAGGCATTCAGCGGCATTCGGCCCGGTAAGTCACAAGGTTTTCCACAGCATCCAGATCAGGTTCCACGCCGAGCCCGGCCGCATCGGAGAGGGTGATGCGGCCTTCCCGGACGGCCGGGAAGGGACGGGCCAGCAGTTCGCGCAGGGGGTTGGGGTTGCAGTCCACTTCCAGCAGGCCGTCCCCGCCCACAGCCGCCAGCAGATGGGCGGAGGCCAGCAGGCCGATGCCGCCGCCGAGATAGTGGGGGCAGTAGCGCAGGCCCGCCTTGAGGACGGCCCGGGCCACCGGCAGGCAGTTGCTCAGACCGCCCCACTTGCAGATGTCCGGCTGGATGACGCCAAGGTCGCGCCGGATGATGGCAGCGGAAAAGTCGGTATGGCTGCGGATGTTCTCGCCCGCGGCCAGCGGATGGGGAGAGGCGGCGGCCAGTGCCGCCCAGTCTTCGACGGGGCTGTCGCAACGCAGGGGCTCCTCGATCCAGAGCAGCGGCCAGCGGCGCAGCTTTTCAACGCCCGCCAGCGCCTGCCGGCGCGTCCAGGCCTGGTTGACGTCCACCGCCAGTTCTTCGCCCGGCAGCAGGGCGGTGAAGGCTTCTTCCAGATTGGCGGCATCGCTTTGCTCGGAAAAACCTATCTTGATCTTGAAACAGCGGTAGCCTTCGGCACGGGTGCGCCGGATGGTCCCGGCGATGTCGGGATGGTTGATGCCGCTGGCGTAGACGGGCATGGAGCCGTCACCACAGCCGCCCAGGAAACGGTGCAGGGGCAGACCCGCGCGGCGGGCCGCCAGATCCCACAGGGCTATGTCCAGGGCCGCCAGCGCCTGGGACATGGGGCCGGGTTCATCGGCCTGCAGGCGCAGGACCTCCAGCTGACCGGAGATCTCCGCGGACAGGGCGGCCGGGCTGCTCCAGGGCTTGCCGATGACCTTGGGGAGGATGGCCGTTTCCAGCAGCCGTGCCCTGTGTTCGGCACCGCAGGAGGGAAAGTTGCACCAGGCTTCGCCCCAGCCGTGCATGCCGTCTTCATCCTCCAGGCGCAGCAGGACAGCAGGCCTGTCGTGCATGATGCCGAACGAGGTACGAACCGCTTTTTCGATGGGCGCCCGGAAAACGAAGATCTCCGCGGAGCGCACCGGGGCCGTTACCAGATCTGTCGCCATGGTCTTCCCCCTTGCTGATGTGGAAGAGATTTGTTCTCAATTGGTATATTGATACTATTCATAGTATCAATATAGTGTCAACTGTCGGGGAAGCATTTTTTATGAAATTTTTCCAAAAAAATGTTGCCGGGCAACAGGGCAAAAAAAAGGCTGCCCGCAGGCAGCCTTGAAATATCGCATCCGGGAAGGGATCAGCGGATGGCGCAGTTGCCGTCACGGCAATCCTGCGAGGGGACCACGGGCGTGGCCTGGAAGAGGACGATCTTGGTCTCCTTGCCGACCTTGTTCAGGACCATGGTATAGCGCATCAGGCCCTGGGGCAGGGCGGGCGTGGCCGAGCCCTTGAGCTCGCCGTTGGCCGTGACCAGGGTCACGTCACCCATGACGGTGCTGCGCATGTTGCTGAGGCGGATACGGTCGATGACCAGCTTCCTTTCCTTGAGGCTGGCCAGGAAGTGTTCCTTGTCCTGGATATGGCCGTTGGCGCTGACATGCCAGTAATTGGGGGCCAGGAGCTTGTCCAGGGACTCCACGTCACCGGTCATGAGGGCTTCTGCATACAGTTCGGTCACATCAGCCTTGGCCAGGGCCGTACCGGCAAAGATCAGACCCAGGGCCAGCGATACAAGGAACATGCGGAACAGCTTCATGATGTATCCTCCTTTGGAGCTAGGGTAGACGATACCTGTTATAAAAAACGGTACGGGGCATCATGGCGGCTGTCAAGCTGTGTCCATTGTCGCGCAGCACGTCGATTTGCAAAACCCGCCCGGCTGGCATATAGTGATGTTCCTCTTTTTATTCCCTGACTTTTAGCAAGGATACAGCATGCTCACCAATATTCTGCAAAGCATCGGCAGAACCCCTTTGCTGCGTCTGAACGCTCTCGGCGCAGATCTGCCCGGTACGGTCTGGCTCAAGCTCGAAAACCGCAATCCCGGGGGATCCATCAAGGATCGCGTGGCCTTCCATGTGATCGACAAGACCATGGAGTGGGGCGATATCGAGGCCGGCGGCACCATCGTGGAAGCCACCAGCGGCAATCTGGGCATCGGCATCGCCCTGGTGGCCGCCGTGCGGGGCCTGCACTGCGTGCTGACCATGCCCGATTCCATGAGCGTGGAGCGTCGCAACCTGCTGCATGCCCTGGGCGCGGAACTGGTGCTGACCCCGGCCGCCGAAGGCATGAAGGGGGCCATCAAGGTTGCGGAAAAACTGGCGGAAGAGCGCAACGGCCTGCTGTTCGGGCAGTTCTCCAACCCGCTGGCCGTGGAGGCCCACTACCTCACCACCGGCCCCGAGATCCTTGCCGACAGCGTGGGCCACATGGACGTGCTGGTGGCCGGTGTGGGCTCCGGTTCGTCCATCACGGGCACGGGCCGCTTCCTCAAGGAGAACATCCCCGGCTTCAAGGTCATGGCCGTGGAACCGGCGGAATCCCCCGTCCTTTCCGGTGGCCAGGCCGGGCAGCACGGCATCCAGGGCATCGGGGCCAATTTCGTGCCTTCCATCCTGGACCGCAGCCTGCTGGACGAGATCATCCAGGTGCCCACGGAAGAGGCCATGGCCACGGCACGCCGCCTGATGCGCCTGCAGGGCGTGTGCGCGGGCATCTCCACCGGCGCCAACGTGCTGGCCGCCCTCAGCGTGGCCGCCCGTCCCGAGATGCAGGGCAAGAACATCGTGACCTTTGCCTGCGATACCGGCGAACGCTACATGTCCACGCCCCTGTTCCGTCAGGACTAGCCTTGGCGGGAGGCCCCAGGGCTTCCTTATGACGAGCTGTGAAAAGCCCCCTCGATGAGGGGGCTTTTTTTGTGGCATGGGCGTGGCGGTGGCCGTACCAGTCCGCATAAAACGCGCGGGAAGGACGTTTGCACAAGGGGGATTGTATGGCGGTCCGCCAAAACGTGCCCGTGGTGGTACAGCTTTGCGGACAGGGGGACGGCAACGCGGGGGAGCCCCTCAAGGACACACCGGAGGTGTCCTGCCTTCCCTGAGGCTCCCCTGCGGTCTTAGCCCGCCTGCCGCAGCAGGTCGCCCAGGAAGGCATAGGCGAAGGCGAAGTAGATGAACACGCCCACCAGATCCATGATGGAGGTGATGAGGGGCGAGGACAGGGTGGCGGGGTCCGTGCCGATGCGCCGGGCCACGAAGGGCAGGAGCACGCCGATGATGCCGCCCAGCACGGTGCAGACCAGCATGCTCAGGCCCACCACCAGCAGCACGTCCAGATCGATGCCCTTGGAGAACCAGGCCAGCACGGTCTCCATGCCGGCCACCACCAGGCCCAGGGCGGCGGCCACGGGCAGCTCGCGCCGGACGACGCGCCAGACGTCCTGCCAGCGCAGGCTCACGTCGCCCAGCGCCATGGCACGGATGACGAGGGTGGCCGACTGGCTGCCCGCATTGCCGCCCATGTCCACGATGGGCGCGATAAAGGCCGCCAGCACGATGACCTGCGACAGGATCTCTTCCTGCGCGGCCACGAAGGTGCTGGTGACGACGCCGAACAGGGTCAGCAGCACCAGCCAGAACACGCGCACGCTGAACATCTTGCGGAAGGGAGATTCGAGGATGTCCAGGTCGGTGCCGTCGGTGGTCACCGTACCGCCAAAGCGGGCCAGCTGGGTGGCGTCTTCCTGCTTTTCGATGTCCATGGCGTCGTCCACGGTGACGATGCCGACCATCTTTTCCCCGCCGTTGATGACGGGCAGGGCCAGCAGGTCATAACGGCCGATGAGCTCGGAGGCCTTGCTTCGGGGCCACTGGGCCCGCGCGAACACGGGATCGCGGCGCATGATGTTCCCGATGGTCAGGGCATCATCGGCCAGCAGCAGCTCGCGCAGGGAAAGAGTACCGCACAGATGCCCTTCCTTGTCCTGCACATAGATGACGTAGATGGTCTCCTTGTCGGCGGCGGTGGCCCGCACATGGGCCAGGGCCTGGGCCACGCTCATGTCCGGCAGCACGGACACATAGTCCGAGGTGGTCACCGAGCCCACGCTGCCCTCGGCATAGGCGGCCAGGCGCAGGATGTCCTCGCGTTCGCCGTGGGCCAGAGCGGGCAGCAGGCGCTGGCGGGCGGCCTCGTCCAGGTCGTGGAACAGGTCCACGCGCTCGTCGGCGGCCATGCCTTCGAACAGGGCCACCACGGTCTCGCGGGGCAGTTCCCGCAACAGGCGGCTCTGGCGCTCTTCAGAAAAATACACGAATACTTCGGCCAGCGCCTCCGCCTTCAGGCAGGGCAGCAGGCGGGCCACATCACGGCTCTTCAGGGTCTCCAGGGCCTCGGCCATGTCGGAGGGGTGGACGCTCCCCACCAGTTCGGCAAAGGCGGTGGTATCGTGACGGGCGGACAGGTCGCGCACGGTGCGCAGCAGGTTTTCACGGATCATTGGTCGTTCTCCTTTTTTCTTCAGCGTGCGGGATGAGGACGGCGGATGGCAGGCAGCCGGCGCTGCCCGAAGGCCGTCCGCGATCCGGGGTCATGCGGTCGGGCACGGAAGAGGAGAAACCCGTTATGCGTCCGGGGGACGGGATGGATCAGGCGCAGGTCATGGACGTTGACGCCAGAGGCGACCCGGCGGGCCATCCGTGTTTTTTTGAGGATCATGACAGACCTCCCCAAGGTTGGGATGCTGGGGGCAGGCGCGTGCGAAGGCAGGCGCGGCCACGGACGACGGGAGGGGGGCAGGGTGACTGTCCATACGTCGGCTCCTTTGGTTAGGGGTGTTCTCGATACAGGCCTTCCTGACGGGCGTCACGGCAGGCGCACGGCATGACGGCAGGCCTGACGCGCCGCTACGGGACGCGCGCGGTCACATGCCGCAAGGGGGTTCCATGCGGGCCAGACGGCGCCGAAGGCAATGGCGGATGATGACGGAAGACCATCCCGCAGGGCGGGGCCCGGCAGGGGACGGCAAAGGGAGGTGATGGCCTGTCAGCAGGCAGCGCGCATCACGGACGTCCGGCCCATGACGGGGATGGACGAGCGGGAAGGATGCAGGACATGACGGCGCGCCCGGAAGATGATCCGGTCACGGACGGGGCCGTGCTGGGGGACAGACGGCAGGAAGATGAAGGTACGGGACATGAGACCTCCTCACAGGGCTGGCACTGCCTGCGGGAAGGTGGACGCAAGGCAGGCGATCAGCGTGACGGGACAGATACCTGGATACTGGGAGGGATGGGACTGTCGGATGACATGGGAACTCCTTGCGTGACATGGCCGTCAGTTCGACGACCTGTTTCCTATGACACAGATAGGAATAGAAGTCCAGCAAAAAAGCCTGGATAGCGAAGACGTCACAGAAATGTCGTAAAGGAGCAGGGCGGACAGGGGACTGCCACGGTATGCGATGCCCTTCGGCCGGAAAGCCGGGCCTGCGGCATCTGCCCGGACAGGAAGAGGCCTGTTTTCCGGGCAGGCATCCTGCAGGAGCGGCAGGCGGCAGCCCTATTCCTGTCCCGTCTCCCGGCCGCTGCGCCAGAACTCGTGGAGCCGTTCCACCTGGCCGGAGCAGAGCAGGGGCATGGCCGCGTTGATACGCTCCAGCGGCCAGTCCCACCAGCGCATCTCCAGCAGCATGGCGATCTGTTCGGGGCTGAAGCGCCGGCGCAGCTCACGGGCCGGCATGCCCGCCACCACGGCATAGGGTGCCACGTCCGCGGTCACCACGGCGCGCGCGGCGATGACGGCGCCGTCACCGATGTGCACGCCGGGCATGATCATGGCTTCCGTACCGATCCAGACATCGTTGCCCACCACGGTGTCTCCGGCACGGACGAAGCCGTCCACGGCGTCCCGGAAGCCTGCCTCTTCCGGCATGTAGAAAAAGGGGAAGGTGGCGATCCAGTCCATGCGGTGGCCCTGATTGCCCGCCATGATGAAGCTGGCGCCGCTGCCGATGGAACAGAAGGAACCGATGAGGAGCTTGTCCACGTCGTCGCGTTCAGGGCTCAGGTAGCGGGCACAGTCATCGAAGCTGTGGCCGTGATAATAGCCGGAATAGTAGCTGTAGCGGCCCGCGCGGATGTTGGGATTGCGGATCTGCTGGTCCAGAGGGACGCCCTTGAAGGGGCTTTCGAAAAAATTCATGGCGTTTCCTTGCGGGAGGGCAGGCAGGGGAGAAGGACCTTTTTGAAAACTCTCGTTCCTTTTCCCAGAGCAGTATCGCTCCTGATGACCACGGCCTTGCGGGTCATCATCCGGTCGGCCCATCCCTCCCGAATACGTTTATCCGGTTGCTTGTGGCAGGCTTTGTCTTCGGACAGCGAGCTTGTGCTGTCATCGGGCGAGCCTGGAGAAGACAGGAGAGCATGGTAGCCGTGCCCCGCAGGGGATGCAACGGGCTGCGGCGAGTGGACGCACGAAGGCGGCAGCCCATGCATGTAACGAGCGGCGCGGAGCAGGGCAGGCCTGCCGTATGGTGACTGGGCCACAGCGAATGCGTCCTCAAAGATTGGGGCTGTACGCGACCCGCCGTAGTAAAAAAAGCCTGTGCCCCGAAGCGCGGGACACAGGCAGGCAAAGCATGCTGGAGAAGGAGGGGAGAGGGAAAGCCCTCTCGCCGGAGCGACCGAAGGCGGCCCGCAGGGTCGTGCCCGTTGCGGCAGAGGAAGCTACGGGCATCGACAGCAGAGATGCGACCGGATGGCAGCCCGTAGGGCTGTGCCCGTTGCGACGCAGGAAGCTACGGGCATCGACAGCAGAGATGCGACCTAATGGCGGCCCGCAGGCGCGTTGCGGACATCGCCGGGATCAGCCGTGCCGTTGGTTGTCAGGGGTGCGGGGACCCTTCCCTCCAAAGGGATTCCCGGCCGTTATGCCTTGCGGGGCAGACCGGCGCGCTGGGCAAAGCCCATGAGAGCGTGGGTGAGCTTGGCGGCGGTGAAGTCCGCATGGTGCAGGCCCGGCAGAGGAGCCAGCTCCACTACGTCCATGCCGACCATGCTGCGGCCCTGCAGGCAGCGCTCGATGAGCAGCAGGGCCTGATGCCAGAACAGGCCGCCGGGCGAAGGCGTGCCCGTGGCGGGCATCAGCGAGGCATCCAGACCGTCCACATCGAAGGTGATGTAGAGGCGGCGGGGAAAGTCCGCGGGCAGGGGCTGTTCCGGCAGGCCCTGGCGGAAGAGGACGTCGGCATCGTAGTGCAAGACATTGTACTGGCGGCGCACTTCCACTTCTTCGCGGCAGAAGTCGCGCATGGCGAACTGGGCCAGCGGCAGGCCCAGGTCGGCCACGGCCCGGTGCATGACGCTGGCGTGGGAATAGATGGAGCCTTCATACTGGGAACGCAGGTCCGCATGGGCATCGAACTGCACCACGCCAAAGGGCTCGCCCGTGCGCGCGGCCTCGGCGGCCAGGGCACGCAGGGCGCCCAGGCTCACGGTATGCTCGCCGCCCAGGATGACGGGCAGGGCCTTGCAGCGCAGGGCGTGGGCCGTGGCGGCCTCGATGCGGTCCAGGACGGTCTCGATGGGGGCGTCACAGTCCACGGCGGGAGCGGTGTACAGGCCTGCTTCTCCCGGGGCGCTGATGCCGTCCCAGGCTTCCAGCTGCTGCGAGGCGGAAAGGATGGCGGCCGGGCCGTGGGCGGTGCCGCCGCCGTAGGAGACGCTTTGCTCCAGCGGGACGGGGATGATGTGGAAGGCGGCCTGTTCCGGCTGGGCCGGTTCGTATTCCGAGGCCAGGAAGTGGCTTTCGTCGAATTCCTGATGACAGACAGTGACGGGACTGGACATGCTCGTGTCTCCAGACAGAAAAACGGCCTGCTGGGGGGGCAGGCCGTTTAGGTTGAACTGTCAGTAAGAAAGGAAGGTACTTAGCTTACTGCATAAGGCATGCCAAAGAGACCAGCGGGGAAAGTTTATCTATCTTGCTGTTTTTATTGTTTTTATGTTTTGTCGTAGACGGAGGGGACGTTTAATTTTTTTTACATGGAGCCTGCCGGAGCCATACGGGGGGACAAAAATATTTCACACTTCCCCCTCTATGGAAGCCGGTCAGGGCCGCGGCGGTCCGGCATATCCGCCGGTGGTCTCGTCTTTCCGGGTATTTTTTTCGCCCTTCCGGAGCAGGCCAGGCTTCAAGGACGCGTCGTCCTGCCTCCCATACTATGGGGGGCGGGGCCGCCGCAAGGAAAAAGCGGGAACGGTCAAAAAAGCTGGCTTCGGGCACGCCGGCCTTTCCGGGCCGGTTCAGGGATTTTGTCTCTACGGGCCGTGCTTTTTAGGGGAGGCAGGCCGGGAGCCGTGCTTGCAGGAGCGTGTCTGGCGGCCGCTGTCCCGCACGACTCGCCCGTGTCCGCCGTCTGCACCGGGAGATCCATCGCGGCAATAGGCCGCCAGGCATGCGAAAAGGGCCCCGGAAGACCGGGGCCCTTGCCGACTTGATCTGTCAGGCCCTCAGGCCTGGGACGTACCCGTTAGGGCAGCATCCAGGACAGGGGACCAGCCTGCAGGTAGGCCAGCACGCAGAGCACCAGGGTCATGCCGATGCTGTGACCGATGGTGAAGCGGAAGAGCTTGCCTTCCTGACCGGCATTGTTGGTGGCGGCGGTAGCCACGGACAGGGACTGGGGCGAGATCATCTTGGCGGTCACGCCACCAGAGGCGTTGGAGGCCACGGCCAGTTCGGGGCGCATGCCCACGGCCAGGGCGGTATCCTTCTGCATGCCGCCGAACAGGGCGCAGGAGGACGTGTCGGAACCGGTCAGGAACACGCCCAGCCAGCCCAGCAGGGGAGAGAAGAAGGGGAACAGCCAGCCGGTGTGGGTGAAGGCCAGACCCAGGGTGGAGCTCATGCCGGAGTAGTTCATCAGGTAGGCCAGGCCCAGGATCATGGCGATGGTCAGGATGGGGAAGGTCAGCTGCTTCAGGGTGCGCATGAAGCAGGCGATGGCCTTACCGTAACCGTACTTGGGCATGAAGGGCACGGACACCAGACCGGACAGCAGGATGGCGGTACCGCCAGCGGACAGCCAGTTGAAGGTGAACTTGGCGCCGTACACGGCGTCAGCCTGCACGATGGGGGCGGTCTTCATGACTTCGCCATCCAGGCCGGGCCAGGAGATGTTGAACACGGTGCCGGGCAGGCCGTTGAGGATGGCCTTGAAGGAGCCCAGGCCCCAGAAGAACACGAACACGGCCAGCACCAGGTACGGGGCCCAGGCGCGCAGCACGACGGCGAGGGGGTAGCCCTGGCCTTCCAGGTTGGAGGGAGCTTCACCTTCGAAGCGGAAGATGCTCTTGGGCTGCCAGACCTTGAGCAGCAGCATCAGGGCCACGATGGTGGCGATGGCGGAACCGATGTCGGGCAGGGTCGGGCCGTGGAAGTTGGCCAGCAGGAACTGCGCACCACCAAAGGCCACACCGGCCACGATGATGGCGGGCAGCACTTCCATGGAACGCTTGAAGCCGCACATGACCACGCAGACCCACAGGGGCACGATCAGGGACAGCAGGGGCAGCTGGCGACCGGCAATGGCGGAGACGGTCATCTGGTCAAGGCCGGACACCTGGGCGGCCACGATCAGCGGCACACCGATGGCACCAAAGGCCACGGGGGCGGTGTTGGCGATCAGGGCGATACCGGCGCCCCACAGCGGGGTGAAGCCCAGGCCCACCAGCATGGCGGCGGCGATGGCCACGGGGGTACCGAAACCGGCGGTACCTTCAATGAAGCAGGAGAAGGCAAAGGCGATGAACAGGGCCTGCAGACGACGGTCGTCCGTCAGGCGGGCCAGGGAGTCTTTGATGATCTCGAACTCACCGGATTCCACGGTCATGTTGTAGACCCACACGGCCGTGATGACGATCCAGACGATGGGGAACAGGCCGAAGCAGGCCCCCAGAGCCACGGAGTTGACTGCCAGGCCTACCGGCATTTTCCAGACCAGGATGGCCACCAGCAGGGCGCCCACCAGACCGGCCACGGCGGCGATATGACCTTTCGCCTGCCGGAAAGCCAGCATGTAGAACAGAATGATCAGCGGTACGGATGCCGCCAGTGCCGACAGGCCGATGCCTCCCAGAGGTTCGTAAACCTGAGTCCAAGCCATCTTTCTCTCCCTTCTACTAGAAAAGCGTGTCGTCAGTCCGTCCGGCCCCTGCCCGAGGACAGGCGACACAAATACATCCTTAACGCTAAGATTATGCTGGCAATGATGAAAATGCAATAGGTTAGGGATAAAAAGGGGGCTATTTTCGCTTTTTTTCGCTAACGAAACTTTCTTTTAATTTATTGAATTTAATAACTATTTTTATGTTATAAAATAGTTCATAAAATATTTTTTCAAACTTTTTCTGACGGGAAAATCCTGTAAAAAAAGCCCCTTCCGGGGCTCTTTCAGACTGGGGATCAGCGCTGCCGCACGGGCAGTCGTTCGGCCAGCAAAATGCTTTCGCCGTGGGTCTCCCGATTGGCGTCCCGGCAGTGCAGCACACGCCAGCGCCGGGGTTCCAGGCGGGCCAGCCTTTGGGCAAGGGCGGCCTCTTCGGCGGCACCGCCTTCATGGCCGGTATAGCAGTGCAGGCTCAGGCAGCCTTGCGGGGCCAGCCGTTCCAGCAGGGCCTCCACGGCCGCCAGACTGCCCGCCGCCGTGGTGGTGCAGCGCTTGTCCGTGCCCGGCAGGTACCCGAAATTGAAGATGCCCGCCAGCAGGGGACGTTGCCTGTCTTCTTCGGGCAGGGCGTCCAGCAGCTCCGGCAGGGCCGCATGAGAATGGAGGACGAGACGGATGTCCGTCGTATGGGAAGGGAGAGGGGGCAGGGCACAGGCCGCCGCTGCCGAGGCACAGCAGCGCACAGCCATGCCTGCCTGCTCCAGCCGTGCCCGGCTGGCCTGCAGGGCGGCCTCCTGGATATCCAGGGCCAGCAGCAGGCTGCCCGCCGGGGCCTGACGGGCCAGGAAGAGGCAGTCGTGACCGTTGCCGGCCGTACCGTCCAGCAGCAGGGGGGGCTGCCCGCCGCCGTTGTCGTGCCAGGCCGCCAGGGCCCGGAGCACGGCGCTGTGCGCCACGGCATCCAGAAGCGAAGGCCGGGGCGGTCGCAGGACCGTCCCGGCGTGGAATAGGCTTGCCGCCCCGGAGGCGGCCACAGGATCTGCCATGACTAATGGGTGGTGCCGTTACCTTCGGTGCGCGGCGCGGCCATGCGGGTGGCCAGTTCCTTCACCTGGTCCGTGGAACACCACTGGGCGAACAGTTCACGCCAGCTGCCGAACTCCATGAAGTTCTGGTCCAGCTGGTTCTCGTGCATCTGCACCCAGGCGTTGAACAGCTGCATGCGGGTCTGGAAGGTGGTGCTGTCGAACACGGTCTCGGCCATGCGCTGGGGCATGACCTTGCCGTCCAGGTGTTCCATGACGAAGGAACAGACGGCCTGCTGCGACAGGGCAAAGCTGATCTCCTTGCCGTTCAGGCTCTCGGCCAGGGGCAGCAGATCGGGGTACAGCTCCTTGATGCGCTGCATGCCCTGCTCGGGGATGGCCACGAACAGGGGCTTTTCCGCGCCTTCTTCCACAGGCGCATCCAGCTTTTCAGTGAGGAAATAGAAACGGATCCAGTTTTCGAACATCACGGTTTCCAGGATGCGCAGGACGGCATTCTGGAATTCTTCTTGAGGCGTAGGCATGGAAAATCCTTTGTGCAAAAAATTTCAAGCTACTTTACGATTCCCGTCCGGCGGCGTCAACTGGTGGCGGGATTTTCCTTTTTTTACTGTAAGGAGGGCCGGATAGGGGACGGATGCCCCGAGGACGGGAGCGATGCGGAAAGCGGGGGCGCCATGGGCCTTTCCTCGCTGCACGGAGGCCGCCCGGGCGGGATGTGCCTGCGGGCTCCTCTGGCCTGCCCAGCGCCTTTATGCTAATCTGTAACGATGATTGATTACGCGCACGCGCTCAACAGCGCCCAATACGAGGCCGCCACCTGCGGCGACGGGCCGGTCCTGGTAGTGGCCGGCGCCGGTTCCGGCAAGACCCGCACCATCACCTACCGCCTGTCCTGGCTGGCGGATCACGGCGTCCCGCCGGAATCCATGCTGCTGCTCACCTTCACCCGCAAGGCGGCGCAGGAGATGCTGCAACGGGCCGCGGCCCTGTCCGACCACGCCCTGAGCCTGGTGCAGGGGGGCACCTTCCACTCCTTCGCTTTCGGCGTGCTGCGCCGTTACCGTCCCGACTGGCTGGAGGACCGCCCCTTCACGGTCATGGACAGCGCGGACATCAACGCGGCGGTCAAGGCCTGCAAGGACGACCTCCGGCTGGGCAAGGGCGACCGTTCCTTCCCGCGCACGCAGGCCATCGTGGGCTTTTTGAGCAAGGCCCGGAACAAGGAGATGCGCCTGGACGAGGTCCTGCAGCGCGAGGCCTTCCACCTGCTGCCCTATGCCGAACCGCTGATGCAGCTGGGCGAGGCCTACGATGCCTACCGCAAGGAAAAAGGCCTGCTGGATTACGACGACCTGCTGTTCGAGCTGGAGCACCTGCTGCGCACCAACGAGCGCGCGGCCGAGAACCTGCGCCGCCGCTACACGCATATCCTGGTGGACGAATATCAGGACACCAACCTGGTGCAGGCCCGCATCGTGCGCCTGCTGGCCGGGCCGGAGGGCGAAGGCGTGCCGCCCGGCAACGTCATGGCCGTGGGCGACGAGGCCCAGTCCATCTATGCCTTCCGTGGCGCCAATGTGCGCAACATCCTCGATTTTCCCAAGCTTTTCCCCGGGGCCCGCATCATCCGGCTGGAGGAGAACTACCGTTCCACCAAGCCCATCCTGGACGTGGCCAACAACCTGCTGGAAAACGCCACGGAATCCTTCCGCAAAAAACTGTTCACCCGCAAGGAGGGCGGTGCGCCGGTACGTCTGGTGACGCCCCTCAGCGACATGAGCCAGGCCAAGCTGGTGGTGCGCCGCATCGAGGACCTGCTGACCCGCCACCTGCCGCACGAGATCGCCGTGCTCTTCCGGGCGGGTTTCCATTCCTACCATCTGGAAATGGCCCTCAACCAGGCGGGCATCGCCTTCCGCAAGTACGGCGGCCTGCGCTACACCGAGGCGGCCCACGTCAAGGACGTCATGGCCTACGCCCGCCTGTTGCTCAACCCGCTGGACATGCCCGCCTTCTCGCGGGTGGCCGAGCTGCACGAGGGCATCGGCCCCAAGACCGTGCTCAAGCTCTACAACGTGGCCCAGAGCGCCGACGGCCCGGCCCTGGACAAGGCCTGCGCCCGCTTCCCCTCCTTCCGCGAGGATCTGCGCTTCATCGCCGAGATGCGCGCCCGCCCGCTGCATCCGGTGACGGCGCTGGAGCTCATCGTGGACCATTACCGGCCCGTGCTGGAGAGCCGTTATCCCGAAGACTGGCCCCGCCGCCAGCAGGGGCTGGAAGAGATCCTGCAGATGGCCTCGGGCTATAACGATCTGGATCTGTTCCTGGCCGATCTGGCCCTGGATTCCCCCGACGAGGAAGACGAGGATAACGAAGGCCGCATCACCCTTTCCACGGTGCACTCGGCCAAGGGCCTGGAGTGGAACGCCGTGCTGATCATCGATCTGGTGGAGGACCGCTTCCCTTCGCGCCACGCCCTGGCGCGCCCCGAGGACTTTGAAGAGGAGCGCCGTCTGATGTACGTGGCCTGCACCCGCGCCCGGCAGGAGCTGGATCTGTACTCGCCGGCCACCATCTACAGCAAGGCCGAGCAGGGCACGCAGCACGTGGCCCAGAGCCCCTTTGTGCGCGAGCTGCCCGCCGGACTGACCGAAGAGTGGGTGGAAAGCTACGGCGGCGGCCTGAGCAAACGGGCGCGCGGCGGCATGTTCGCCGATCCCTTCGGTGGACGTCCGGCCCCGTCCGGCCCCGGCGCGGGCTTCGGCCGCGGCCGCCATACGGGCCTTGCCGCCCCTGCCGGACTGAGCCCGGCCCAGCGTCTGGCCGCCACCCGCTCCCTGCAGGATGCCGATGACTGCCAGCTGCCCCCGGACGAACGGCCGGGAGGCGCTGCGGGCAGCGTCCGTCCGGCAGCGTCCGCCTCTGCCGCTCCCGCCGGGGAGGCCGCCGGTGGTTCGGTGCTGGCCGCCGCCGGGGCCGTGGCCGCGGGCAAGCGTCCCTGCTTCTGCCGCCACAAGATCTTCGGCCGGGGCAAGATCCTCGGCCTCATGCCCCCGAACAAAGTACAGGTGAGTTTTGCCGGTTTCGGGATCAAGGTCATCCTGGCCGACTATCTGCAACTGGAGGACTGATATGTCCCAGCCTTCGCGCGCTTCTGAAGACAGCATCCTTGCCTGTCTGGCCCGGCATTTCCCGGCCACGCATCCTTCCCTGCTGCTGGGCAGGGGCGACGACTGCGCCGTGCTCAAGGCCGGCACGCCCCTGTGCGTGAGCAGCGACCTCTTTCTGGAGGATGTCCACTTCCGGCGCTCCTATTTCACGCCCGAGGAGATCGGCCACAAGGCCCTGGCCGTCAATGTGAGCGACATCGCGGCCTGCGGCGGCCGTCCGCTGGCCTTCACCCTGGCCCTGGGCCTGCCCGATGATGTGGATGCCGCGTGGCTCGACCGCTTTTTCTCCGGCATGGCCGCTCTGGCCCAGGAACAGCGTCTGGCCCTGGCGGGCGGCGACTTGTCCCGCAGCCCCTTCCTGCACGTGAGCATCACCATCTGGGGCGAATCCTACACGGGCGGGGATTTCCTCGTGCGAGGCGGCTCCATGCCCGGGGACAGCCTGTTCGTGGTGGGCCGTCCGGGCCTGGCCCGCGTGGGCCTGCAGGTGCTGGAGAAGGAAGGCCGGGCCGCGCTGGAGCACTGGCCCGCTGCCTGCGCCGCGCATCTTTTGCCCGTGCCGCAGGTGGATGCCGGTCTCATGCTGGCCCGGGCGGGCGCCAATGCCCGTCCCCCGGCGCTGATGGACCTTTCCGACGGCATCATGCGCGACCTGCCGCGCCTGCTGGGCCGTACCGGCGAGAGCCGGGCCCGGCGCGAAGGCGACACGGGCACCGCCACGGACAGCGGGCTGGGAGCGGCCATCCTGCTGCCGCAGGGCATGCTCCATCCCGAAGTAGTGCGCCATGCCCGCGAGAACGGGCTCAATCCCGTGCACGAGGCCCTGCTGGGCGGCGAGGATTACGCCCTGCTGGGCTCCTGCGCCCCGGACATGCTGCCCATCCTGCATGCGGCCATCCCCGGCTTCATGAGCATCGGCACCATCACCGATGACGGGGAACTGACCTGCAACAACGAGCCGCTGGACGCGCTCCAGGGCTTTGACCATTTTGCCGTATCCGCGGAGGCCTAGATCATGTCCTTTCCTTGTTTCCACCAGCGTCAGGGCCGGGACATCGCCCTGGCCGGGCTGCCGTCGTCCATCGTCCGGGAGCTGGCCGAAGTCTGCCGCGAAGCCTGGCACGGCGGCATGCTGGCCGGCTGCAACGGCAACGCCAGCTGCCGCTGGCTGAGCCCCGAGGGCGAGCGCATCGTCATCACCCGCAGCGGCGCGGCCAAGGGGCGCCTGACGCTCCGGGACCTGTGCGTGCTGGATGCCCGGAGCGGCGCCACCCTGTACGGCGGTCCTTCGTCCAGCGAAGGCCTCATGCATCTGGAAGTCTACGCGGCCCGGCCCCAGTGCGGGGCCATCCTGCATACCCATCCCCGCCAGCTGCTGGCCCTGGCCCTGAAGCTGGAAGGCCAGGCGGACTGGCAGGAGCGTTTTTTGAAGCTGCCGGTCTTCGAGTCCGGCGTCTGGCGGGCCCGTCTGGGCTACGCCCCGGCCTTCGAACCCGGTACCCGCGAACTGGCCGAGGCCGTGGGGCAGGCCGCCCGTGATTTCGAGGCCGTATGGATGACCCGCCACGGCCTGTGCGCCTCGGCCCCCTGTCTGGGCCAGGCCCTCACCCTCAGCGAAGAACTGGAACATCTGGCCGCCATCCAGCTGCTGGCCGGATTGTAGTTTGTTGAGGGGAGGGGATCCCTTCGCGCTGCTGTCGATGCCCGTAGCTTCCTGCGTCGCAACGGGCACGGCTCTGCAGGCCGTATTTTGAGGGGAGGGGGGACCCCTCGCCTAGCGCGAGAGGGGTCCCCCCTC
>OLFY01000755.1_pt1 | contig 46528 bp, 38 predicted proteins | sample 1605611 | NCBI WGS metagenome assembly OLFY01 (sample SAMEA3888923, study PRJEB22519) | human gut metagenome | biome: human gut; feature: human-associated habitat; material: faeces | place: Denmark | collected 2011 | reverse complement strand
AGCCTGTATCCTTTGGAGAAAACTGGTACAGCAAGATGCATGCCGGACATACTCTAAGTACCGGAGACAGGTTTTCTATGGTGAGAAAAAACGTGCCATAGGCGAGATTTTACGCAGACTGTGTGAATGGAAAGGAATAAATATTATCGAGGCGGAATGCTGTCCTGACCATATCCACATGCTGGTTGAGATTCCTCCAAAAATGAGTGTCTCAGGATTTATGGGATATTTGAAAGGTAAAAGTAGCCTGATGATATATGATCAATTTGGTGATTTAAAATTCAAGTACCGCAATCGCGAATTTTGGTGCCGTGGATATTATGTGGATACAGCAGGTAAAAATGCGATGAAAATCCGTGATTACATACGAAGACAATTAGACGAGGATAAATTGGGAGCGCAGTTGAGCCTTCCGTGTCCCGGTAGCCCGTTTACGGGCCGCAAGTAAGAGAAATGCAAATGTCAGACCGCCATGCGCCTGTTAGGGCGCGGCTGGTAAAAGAGCCTTACAGGCGCATATGAAGAACCACCGGCTTTGCCGGTGGGTCACTTTTTGTGTCCCATTATGGGGGGATCCCAAAAAGAGCGACACGAAGGCATTATGGGCCACGAGACGGGCGCAGGGGATGGCCTGCGGCGGGGATGTCTTTACAATCCGGCAGGATGACGGCTATCCTGCCTTCATGCTGTACAGAGTACATTTGTTTTTGGCTGGTCTGGCCCTGTCTGCCCTGACGGTCTCCCTTGTCCCCTTGCCGGTCCCGGCGGTGGAAAAGGGCAAGGCGGTGCAGGCCCCGGCGGGCAAGGCCGCTGCGGGCAACAGCAAGGGCGGGCAGGCCTGGAGCTTCGGCGCGTCCCGCGACAGGAACAACGCCCTGTGGTATGACGGCGTGGAGACGGAATCCCTGCACAAGCGGGCCCTGGGCAGGGACAGGGGCAATTCGGCCAGTATCGAGCATGCCCTGCGTGAAGCCGACCGGCACGCCAAGGCCGAATCCCGCAAGGCCAAGGAAGCCGAAAGGGAAGCTGAAGAAAAAAGCCGTCTCGGCATGAACATCCGGCGTGACGACTCCGTCTGGCGTGCGGAGCTGCCGTCGAGCGAGGCCCGTCCCGACGAGCTGCGTCCTCTGGAGCGGCGGCATGTGGTCCGGGCCTATGCCGACTTCATGGACAGCGATGACGCCTCGCTGACCATCGGCCCGGAGCTGATGCTCAAGGACGAGCACAACGAATGGGGCAAGAAGTCCCGACCCGAGGAAAACGATCCTTCCCTGGGGCTCGGTATGCAGTTCAGTCTTGATTTTTGACGCCATCCGGCGGGATGGCCCCGGTATCCGGGCTGTCTGCGCCGCGGATGCGCAGGCGGAGGACGATCCCGGAGATGCGGGACGATACGCTGGCAAAGAAAAGGGGGGACAGCCTGACAGGCTGTCCCCCCTTTGGTGTCCGATGCCCGGGGTGTGGTCCGGGCGCTGTCTCCGTCTGCCCCCTGATGAAGAAGCGAGGGAGGCAGGAAGGCAGACGGACTACCGGGCGGAGGTTTCCGGCTCGTGCGGCAATTCTTCCTTGCCCTGGAGACGGGTGATCCAGATGGTGCTCAGGCTGCTGATGACCGCCGCGACCAGCAGGTAGCCGCAAAGGTACCAGGGCTGGCCGTCATTGCTGCTGACCAGCATGGTGGCGATCATGGGGGTCAGGCCCGAAGCGAAGATCCCGGAGAACTGGTAGATGAAGGATACGGCGGAGTAACGCACCGTGGGTTCGAAGCTGCCCGAGAACAGGCTGGACATGGTGGCGTACGCCGCGCCGTAGATGATGCCGAAGGGCAGGGCGATGGCCAGGAAGACCAGCGGCACGTTATGGCTGAAGTTGTGCAGCACCCAGAAGGTGGGGTAGGCCGTGATGCCCAGCAGGATGGCGGCGATGCCGAAGATGCGGGCACGGCCCCAGCTGTCGGCACGCATGCCCCAGAAGGGGATGGCCACGGCCATGACCGCGGCGGCGCCCACGATGACGAACAGACTCACGGTCTTGTCCAGGCCGCAGGAGTTGGTCAGGTAGGTCAGGGAGAACACGCCGAACACGTTGAAGGCGATGCCTTCCACGAAGCGGGCGCCCACGCAGGCCGTCAGGGTGCGGGGATAGTGCTTGAAGGCGGCCAGGATGGGGTACTTGACCTGTTCGGTCTTCTTCTTGGCGGAGGAGAAGTCCTGGGTCTCCTGCACGGAGATACGGATGTAGGCACCCACGCCCACCAGGATGGCGCTGAGGATGAAGGCCACACGCCAGCCCCAGGCCAGGAAGGCTTCGTCACTGAGGAAGAAGGACAGCAGACCGATGACGCCGGAGGCCAGCATCAGGCCGAGGGCCAGGCCCACCTGGGGCAGGCTGCCGTAGAAGGCGCGCTTGTGAGGCGGCGCGGATTCGAAGGCCATGAGCACGGCGCCGCCCCATTCGCCACCGATGCCGATGCCCTGGGCCAGACGGCAGAGGACCAGCAGGATGGGGGCCCAGATGCCGATGGTCTCATAGGAGGGCACCAGGCCGATGCCCACCGTGGCCACGCCCATGATCTCCAGGGTCAGGACCAGCATCTTCTTGCGGCCCAGCTTGTCACCGAAGTGGCCGAAGACGATACCCCCAAGCGGACGGGCCACGAAACCCACGGCAAAGGTGGCGAAGGCCAGGACCGTACCCACCGTCGGGTCGAAGTCAGGGAAGTAGATCTTGTTGAAGACGATGCCGGCCACGACACCGTACAGGAAAAAGTCATACCATTCGATGACCGCGCCGATGAGGGAGGAGATGACCACGCGGCGCAGGTTCTGCTGGCAGTGTCCGTTGTTGGGAGTATCGCTCATTCTCGTTGCTCCTTGGGGGTGCTGCTAGGCCAGTTTCAGGACCTTGCGGGCGTTTTCGTACATGATCTTGTTGCGCACTTCGTCGGTGAAGGGGAAGGCGGCATAGGCGTCCAGAGCATCACGCAGCTCGATGAAGGGGTGGGCGCTGGCAAAGAGCACCTTGTCGCTGATGGTGGTGCACATGGCCTTCACATAGGTCTCGACCTGGGGCGAACGCTCGTATTCGGAGATGTCCATGTAGACGTTGGCGTTGCGCTGGCAGGTGTAGATGGCCGCATCCACGAAGGGGTAGCCGCCGTGGCTCATGATCAGGGTCAGCTCGGGGAAGTCACGGGCGACCTTGTCCACGTCGCGGGGGTCGGCATATTCCAGGATGGCGCCGGGCACGCACGGCGGAGGAGCCATGGTGATGAAGACGGGCACATCCAGTTCGCAGCACTTGGTGTACAGGGGGTAGAAGCGGGCGTCGCTGGCGGGCATGTGGGCCAGGTAGGGGTCGATGGCGATGCCCTTCATGCCGTATTCCTTGACGACCTTTTCGATCTCGCGCACGGCGGCCATCTTCTTGTGGGGGTCGATGCCCCAGAGGCCCACGAATTTGTTGGGGTAGGCGCGGCAGAATTCGAGCACGCTGTTGTTGTTGGCCGGGAAGCCGTAGGTGGTCTCGGCGTCGCGGCCGGTGATCACGCCCAGTTCCACGCCCATGGCGTCGAGGTCGGCCACGATCTCGTCCAGGGGCTGGGGCTTGCGCTGGTCGAAGCCGATGACTTCACAGGCAGCCTTGAACATGGTGCTGTTCTTGATGCCGTTGATGATCTCCGGCGTGTTGGGCCGGAAGCGGAAGTCGATAACTTTCATATCTGTCTCCATGCGATCCTTCGAAAGAAGGGGTTTTCGATACGGGCTCATACGGGGCGGGGCTGGGGTTTCGACCCGGCGTCTGCTCCAGAGAGCAGCCCCCATGTGATTTCTTTCCTTTGCAGGAGGCGTGCCAAAATAATTCCCAGATTATTCAATAGATTATGGGATCATGGAGCGGATTTTATGAGGAAGCTGCAACATTTTGCAAAAAACAGGATGCATTTTTGCATCCCAAGCTATGGGGTCGCAAAAATGCAAGAAAATGGAATTTTTATATTTTTATCAAATAAATAGATATGTTATATATAAAAAATGGTGCCAGGCAGCATAAAATGCTAACCAGAATCGTTAGTTGAGATGCAAATATGCGACGCTTTTTAACTATTTGGCATAAAAGGATATTTCAGATGATGCATACTTGCATCATTTGGGACGCGAGGGGTGCAGGGAGAAAAATCACAAGCTCGGCAGGCCAAAAAAAAGCGGAGGAACACGTGGTTCCTCCGCGCATGTGAAGCGTGCCCGCGCCAGGCGGGCACATGCCATTTAGGCCAGTTTCAGGACCTTGCGGGCGTTTTCGTACATGATCTTGTTGCGCACTTCGTCGGTGAAGGGGAAGGCGGCATAGGCGTCCAGAGCATCACGCAGCTCGATGAAGGGGTGGGCGCTGGCAAAGAGCACCTTGTCGCTGATGGTGGTGCACATGGCCTTCACATAGGTCTCGACCTGGGGCGAACGCTCGTATTCGGAGATGTCCATGTAGACGTTGGCGTTGCGCTGGCAGGTGTAGATGGCCGCATCCACGAAGGGGTAGCCGCCGTGGCTCATGATCAGGGTCAGCTCGGGGAAGTCACGGGCGACCTTGTCCACGTCGCGGGGGTCGGCATATTCCAGGATGGCGCCGGGCACGCACGGCGGAGGAGCCATGGTGATGAAGACGGGCACATCCAGTTCGCAGCACTTGGTGTACAGGGGGTAGAAGCGGGCGTCGCTGGCGGGCATGTGGGCCAGGTAGGGGTCGATGGCGATGCCCTTCATGCCGTATTCCTTGACGACCTTTTCGATCTCGCGCACGGCGGCCATCTTCTTGTGGGGGTCGATGCCCCAGAGGCCCACGAATTTGTTGGGGTAGGCGCGGCAGAATTCGAGCACGCTGTTGTTGTTGGCCGGGAAGCCGTAGGTGGTCTCGGCGTCGCGGCCGGTGATCACGCCCAGTTCCACGCCCATGGCGTCGAGGTCGGCCACGATCTCGTCCAGGGGCTGGGGCTTGCGCTGGTCGAAGCCGATGACTTCACAGGCAGCCTTGAACATGGTGCTGTTCTTGATGCCGTTGATGATCTCCGGCGTGTTGGGCCGGAAGCGGAAGTCGATGACTTTCATGAAAGAACTCCTTGGATGGGGCCCGCGGCAGAAGGCTGCCGCGGGCGGTATATCTCGCGGGTACCGTTAATGCACCAGCATCAGCGGCACGGACGGACAGTAGGTGATGATGGCCAGGACGATGAGCATCAGGGCGATCATGGGCAGCACGGCCACGGAGATCTTTTCGATCTTGGCCTGGGCCACGCCCGACGCCACGAAGAGGTTGACGCCCACCGGCGGGGTCAGGAAGCCGATGGCCAGGTTGACCACCATGATGATGCCGAAGTGCAGGGGCGAGACGCCCACGCCGGTGACCACGGGCAGCAGGATGGGGGCCAGGATGACGATGGCCGCCAGGGCTTCCATGAACACGCCCACGATGAGCAGCAGCACGTTGATGAGCAGCAGGATGATGATCTTGCTCTCGGTGATGCTGAGCATCCAGCGGGCGATGGTGCCGGGCACGTCTTCGATGGTCATGATGTTGCCGAACAGGGTGGCCATGGCCATGAGCACGATGATGATGGACGAGGTCTCGCACGAGGTCACGCAGGACGAGCAGACGGTCTTGAAGTCCATCTCGCGGTACAGGAACACGCCCACGATGAGGCCGTAGAAGGCGGCCACGGCCGCGGCTTCGGTGGGGGTCATGATGCCGCCGTAGATGCCGCCCAGCACGATGACCGGCACCACCAGGGCCCACTTGGCCTCCCAGAAGGCCTTGCCCAGGGTCTGCATGTTGCGTTCCTTCTGCTCACCGCGCCAGCCGCGCTTTTTGGAGTAGAAGTAGCAGTAGAGCATGAGCACGATACCGGTCATGATGCCGGGGATGATGCCGCCCACGAAGAGGTCGCCGATGGAGACCTGGGAGGAGACACCGTAGACCACGAAGGGGTTGCTGGGCGGGATCATGACGCCCACGCAACCGGCGGCGGCCACGAGGGCGGCGGCAAAGAACTTGTCGTAGCCGCGCTCGATCATGGCCGGGATGGTCAGGGCACCGATGGCGGCCACGGTGGCGGGGCCGGAACCGGAGATGGCGCCGAAGAACATGCAGGTCACCACGGCGGTCAGGCCGATGCCGCCGTAGAGGCCGCCCACGATCTCGTCAGCCAGATGCAGCAGACGTTTGCTCAGGCCGCCCGCGCCCATGTATTCCCCGGCCGCGATGAAGAAGGGGATGGCCATGATGGGGAAGCTGTCGATGGACGTGAAGCAGACCTGGGCCATGTATTCGATGGGCAGGGTCTGGGAGCAGATGATGGTGGCCAGGGTGGACAGGCCCAGGCTGATGGCGATGGGCACACCGATGATGCAGAGCAGGGCGAAGTAGCCGAACAGCACCGGCAGCGGGTCAAGATAATCCACCAGGTACCAGGGGCTGATGATGGCCGCGGCGATGGCGAAGCCCAGCAGGGAATCCAGCGGGCCGCAGATGCGCACCTGGCCCCAGATGCGCTGCAGCAGGCGCAGGCACATGAGGCCGAAGCCCAGGGGCAGGATCAGGTACGGCACCAGGAAGGGGATGCGCAGGGCCGTGGTGTGCTGGGGGAAGGTCAGCAGGCGTTCGATCTGGCCCCAGCCGAAATAGGTGATGACGCCGGTCAGGACGAGGAAGAGGGACTCGACGATGATCCAGCTGATGTTCTGCAGGCGCTCCGGCAGTTTGTCATAAATGATGTCGACGCGGATGGAAGACCGCTTCCTGATGGCGACGGAAAGGGCCAGATAGGAGATCCAGATAAAGATATAGCGGGAGAGCTCTTCGGTCCAGACGGCGGCGCCGGCGCGCTCGATGAACTGTGTAATGATATAGCGGTAAATGACCTGCCACGTGATGAACAGGATGATGGCGAGCAGGCCCGTCACCATGAAAATTTTTTCAAAATTTTCGTTGAGCCAGGAAAAGAGCCCGCTTTTGCCTTGCACATTTTCACTCATGACAAACCTCGGTGTAAGCGCAAAAGGAGTCCTGCGCGCGGCCGGGCCGCGCGCAGGAGGGATAGGTCAGGAAGGGTTACTTCTGGGTTTCTTCCAGAAGCTGCAGGATGTCGGCCGGCACTTCCTTGGCGAACTTTTCGTAGGCAGGACGGGTCTTGGCCTTGAGTTCGGCGCGTTCGGCGTCGGTCAGCATGTGGATCTTGATGCCGCGGTCACGGAAGGCCTGCCAGGCCTTTTCTTCCAGCACCACGCTTTCCTTGCGCTGCCAGTCGTTGGCTTCCTTGGCGGCTTCACGCAGGATCTTCTGCTGTTCGGGGGTCAGGCTGTCCCACTTCTTCTTGTTCATCAGCAGCACGTGCATGGAGTAGTTGTGCTCGGAGTTGACGGCGTACTTCAGCACTTCGGTGTGCTTGGCGTCGTTGAGCAGGGAGAAGGTGTTGCCTTCGGCGTCCACGGTGCCCTGCTGCAGGGCGGTGTAGGTCTCACCCCAGGCGATGGGGGCGGGGTTCATGCCCAGTTCGGTGGCCACGGCTACTTCCACGGGGGAGTCGGTGGTACGCACCTTGAGGTTCATCAGGGACTTGGCATCGCTCAGCGGCTTGCTGGCGGCCACGAAGTTGCGGTAGCCGAACTCGGAGAACATCAGGGTCTCGAGGCCGATCTTGCGGGAGGCTTCACGCAGGGCGTCGCCCAGCTTGCCTTCGTCCAGGGCCTTGTACAGGGCCTGCTGGTGGGCCGGAGAGGTCACATAGGGCAGGTCGATGGCCATGTACGCCTTGGAGAAGCTGGCCAGGTTGGGGGTGGAGCTGGAGGAGAGGTCCAGCGTACCGGCCTGGGCGGCTTCGGTGGTTACACGGTCACTGCCCAGCTGGCAGTTGGGGAACAGCTGGATGCGGATCTTGCGATGGCTTTTTTCTTCCACCAGCTGCTTGAACTTTTCATAACCCACGGTGACGTTGTTGCCGGGAGCCATGGGATGACCGAGACGCAGGACCAGCGGACGCTCCGCATTGGCGGCGACGCTGAAGCCGAGAACCATGGCCAGGGCCAGAGCCAGAACAGTAAGTTTACGCATGCCACACCTCACATGGTTTATAGGGACACAAGACGGGTGCCTTGTGCATAATTTCTCAAATCCGAGAATGCTTCTTCACCTCCGAATCTAAACGAGCAAAATTTTTTTTTCAACAAGCGCCAGTCATTTTAGGGGTTTATGAGGATGTTATGATAACTGTTATTACGTTTTGGGTGCAAAAATGCATCATTTGAGGTTGGAGGAAATTCGGGAAGGAATTTTTTTTGATGTATCGGGACGTCAAGCCTTCACAGCCAAAATTCCGCATTTGGTACTGTTTTCATGGCCTTGAAAATGATGCATTTTGGCATCATCGGCCTCCGAAAAGGCTGTGAAAAAAATTTTTAGGCGCAGATTTGCATCATTTTGATATGCTTGCCAGGGGAGCTAAAAAAATATACTAAAAAAACAATATGTTACAAAAATGGCACAGGCATTGCTATTTATTTCGCAAGCGATTCGTCGCGAAATATGTCAAACACCCTTTCAAGAGGAGAACAGATATGTCTCAGACCGTTTGCGAATGCAGATCCCCCCAGGAACAGCGCCTGCTCGATAAGATCGAAGGCAAGGTCGACCGTTTCCGCGCCACCCACGAGCGCGTGTTCCGCATGCTGGAACGCTTCGACGGCATGAAGCCCCGCATCGACATCGAACGCGCCCTGTACTTCACCCAGTCCATGCAGGAGACCGAAGGCCAGCCCCTGGTGCTGCGCTGGGCCAAGGCTCTGATGCACATCGCCAAGAACATCACCGTGTACGTGCAGGACGACCAGCTGCTGCTGGGCCGCGCCGGCTGCGACGGCCGTTACGGCATCCTGTACCCCGAACTGGACGGTGACTTCCTGGACATGGCCGTGAAAGACCTGCCCACCCGCGCCACCTCTCCTGCCACCATCACCGCTGAAGACGCCAAGCGCGTGATCGAAGAGATCGCTCCTTACTGGAAGGGCAAGACCTACCACGAAGCTCTGGCCGCCGCTCTGCCGCCGGAGATCCACAAGCTGACCTACGACGATCCCAAGGGCCTGATCTCCCGCTTCATCGTCAACGAGACCTCCTCTTTCCGTTCCTCCATCCAGTGGGTGCATGACTACGGCAAGATCCTGAAGCGCGGCTTCAACGACATCAAACGCGAAGCCCAGGAAAAGCTGGCCGCCCTCGATCCCGCCAGCGCCAAGGACATGTGCGAAAAGAAGCCCTTCCTGGATGCCGTCGTGATCGTGTGCGACGCCATCGTGCTGTGGGCCAAGCGTCACGCTGAAGAAGCCCGCAAGGTGGCCGAAAAGACCGACGATCCCGTCCGCAAGGCCGAACTGCTGCGCATGGCCGCCAACGCCGAACGCGTGCCCGGCGAACCCGCCCGCGACTTCTGGGAAGCCTGCCAGAGCCAGTGGTTCGTGCAGATGTTCTCCCGTATCGAACAGAAGACCGGTACCACCATCTCCAACGGTCGTATGGACCAGTACCTGTACCCCTACTACCAGCAGGACATCGAAAACGGCAGCCTGGACAACAAGAAGGCCATCGAACTGCTGGAATGCATGTGGGTGGGCATGGCCGAATTCATCGACATGTACATCTCTCCCTGCGGCGGCGCCTTCAACGAAGGTTACGCCCACTGGGAAGCCGTGACCGTGGGTGGCCAGACCCCCGACGGCCGCGACGCCACCAACGAACTGACCCACCTGATCCTGAAGTCCAAGCGCGAATTCCCGCTGCACTACCCCGACCTGGCCGCCCGTATCCACAGCCGCTCGCCTGAAAGCTACCTGTGGGACGTGGCCGAGACCATCAAGGACGGCTCCGGCTTCCCCAAACTGATCAACGACGAAGAAGTCGTGCCCCTGTACGTGGCCAAGGGTGCCACCTTCGAAGAAGCCCTGGACTACGCCGTGTCCGGCTGCACCGAAGCCCGTATGCCCAATCGCGACACCTTCACCTCCGGCGGTGCCTACATCAACTTCGCCGCTGCTGTGGAAATGGTGCTGCGTAACGGCCGCATGAAGAAGTACGGCGACATCGTGCTGGGCGAAGAGACCGGCGATCCCCGCAACTTCAAGACCTGGGACGAATTCTGGAACGCCTATGTGAAGCAGCACATGCTGTTCCTGCGTACCGCCTTCACCCAGCAGTACATCGTCAACAACCTGCGTGCCCAGCACTTCGCCCAGCCCATGGGCTCCGCCATGCACGACCTGTGCATGAAGCACTGCATCGACCTGCACCAGACCCACATCCCCGAAGGTATCGACTTCGGTTACTTCGAATACATGGGCCTGGGCACCGTGGTGGACTCCCTGTCCGCCATCAAGAAGCTGGTGTTCGAAGACAAGAAGCTGACCATGGACGAAGTCATCAAGGCCATCGACGCCAACTTCGAAGGCTATGAAGACGTGAAGGCCCTGCTGAAGTCCGCTCCCTGCTACGGCAACAACGATCCCTATGCCGACAGCATCGGTCACGAGATCGACCGCCTGTCCGTGGAATTCGCCGCCAAGTACAGCCAGAAGGACCTGGGCATGTTCTACAACGTGCGCTATGTGCCCTTCACTTCTCACGTGCCCTTCGGTAAGGTGGTGTCCGCCACTCCCAACGGCCGCGTGGACTGGTTCCCGCTGTCCGACGGTTCCTCCGCTTCCCATGGTGCCGACGTCAACGGTCCTACCGCCGTCCTGCTGTCCAACTACAACACCAAGAACATGGGTATGCGCGACCGCTTCGCCCGCATGCTGAACATCAAGTTCACGCCCAAGTGCGTGGAAGGCGAACAGGGCACCGAAAAGCTTGTGTCCTTCATCCGCACCTTCTGCGACCTGAAGCTGTGGCACGTGCAGTTCAACGTGGTGAACAAGAGCACCCTGCTGGCCGCCCAGAAGGATCCCCAGAAGTACCGCAACCTGATCGTGCGTATCGCCGGTTACAGCGCCTACTTCGTGGACCTGTCCCCCGACCTGCAGAACGACCTCATCGCCCGTACCGAACACGACACCATCTAGTTCCGGTCATCAACGGCGGCGGCCCCGTGCCGCCGCCGGCCTGTACCGCCTCCGGCTGCCCTGCGGGGAGGCCGGAGGCCTTGGCGTTTTTTCAGTCCTTCCCCCTGTCAACCTTCAACTTCTCCGGCGGTGACCCCGTGATCGAAAACAACAACGCGCGCGGCCTCGTTTTCAATATCCAGAAATATTCCGTGCATGATGGTCCCGGCATCCGTACCATCGTCTTCACCAAGGGTTGCGGTCTGCGCTGCCGCTGGTGCAGCAACCCGGAATCCCAGCACAGGGAACCGGAGCTGGCCTACAACCAGGGCCGCTGCCTGGGGACGGACAAGTGCACCCGCTGCTTCAAGGCCTGCCCCAACGGCGCCCTGTCCCGTCGCGAGGACGGTTTCGTGGCCATCGACCGCAGCAAATGCGTGGGCTGCAAGGACATGCCCTGTGCCGAAGCCTGTCCGGCCCAGGGGATCATCATCTACGGCAAGCCCTACACCGTGGCCGAGGCCCTCAAGGTTGCGCAGGAAGATGCCATGTTTTATGCTCGCTCCGGTGGCGGCATGACCATCTCCGGCGGCGAGCCCCTGCTGCAGAGCGAGTTTGCCCTCAATCTGCTGCGCCTGGCCCGTGAGCGCCGTGTGAAGACCTGTATCGAGACCTGTGGTCTCGTCCCCACCGATGTGGTGCGTGAGGCGGCCCAGTACCTCAACTATGTGCTGTTCGACATCAAGCACATGGATCCCGAGGTGCACAAAAAGCACACCGGCATGCCCAACGACCTCATCCTGAAGAATTTCCAGACCCTGGTGACGGAGTTCCCGGATCTGCCCATCACGGCCCGTACGCCCGTCATCCCCGGATTCAACGATCATGGCCCGGACATCAAGGCCATCTGTGACTTCCTCAAGCCCTTCGGGCATGTGAAGTACGAGATGCTGCCCTATCACCGTCTGGGCACGCAGAAATACACCTTCCTGGACCGTGTGCCCCCCATGGGCGACGTGACGCTGGACGACAAAAAGTTTGCCGCCCTGCAGAAGATCGCCGTCGCCACCCTGGGGGATCGCGTCATCATCCCCCGTTAGGCCGGGCTTTCGTCCAACCGCAAGGGTCCGTCTTTCGGGGACGGACCCTTTTTTTGCCCCTTTGCCTTCTCAAGGAGCGGATATGGTCAACTGGCACAAATTCTTCACTTCCATCCTCGATACCATTTCCGACGGTGTTTTCATTTCCGATGCCATGGGCACCACCCTGTATGTGAACCAGATGTATGCCGATCTGGTGGGGGTGCCCGCCCGGGATCTGCGGGGCAAGAACGTGCGCGACCTGGTCAGCGAAGGTTTCTTCGACCTGGCCCTGAACCCCGAAGTGGTGCGTACGGGCAAGCCCGCCACCTATATGCAGAAGCTCAAGGACGGCAAGAACGTGGTCATTTCCGGCGCGCCCGTCTTTGACGACAAGGGCCGGGTCTGCCTGGTGGTCACCTTCGTGCGCGACGAGACCCGCCTGGCCGAGCTCAACGAGCAGACCGGCGAACAGCGCAAGCTCATCAAGGAGATCAACGACAAGCTGGCCTTCGTGGCCCAGTCCCAGGGGCGCGATCTGGAACCGGTCTTCGCCAGCAGCGCCATGCAGTCGGTGGCCATGGAGCTCAAGCGTTACGCCAGCACGGACGCCACCGTGCTCATCATGGGCGAGACCGGCGTGGGCAAGGACGTGTTCGCCCGCCTGACCCACCGCTGGAGCCGCCGCAAGGACAAGATCCTGCTCAAGGTGGACTGTGGCGGCATCTCCGAGACCCTGACGGAATCGGAGATCTTCGGTTACGTGCCCGGCGCCTTCACCGGTGCGTCCAGCAAGGGCAAGCCCGGCTATTTCGAGATCGCCGACGGCAGCACCATCTTCCTCGACGAAGTGGGCGAGCTGCCCCTGTCCATGCAGACCCGTTTGCTGCGCGTGCTGCAGGACAACGAGATCGTGCGCGTGGGCAGCTCCCAGCCCCGCAAGGTGGACGTGCGCATCATCGCCGCCACCAACCGTAACCTTGAGGAATGCGTGGAGGCCGGCACCTTCCGCCGCGACCTGTTCTACCGCCTCAACGTGGGCACGGTGCGCATCCCGCCCCTGCGCGAGCGGCCCGAGGACGTGCGCGTGCTGGCGGAGCTCTTCCTGCGCCAGTACACCACCAAATACCGCAAGAAGCTGGCCTTCATGGACATCACGCTGGACATGCTGGCCCAGTACCGCTGGCCGGGCAACGTGCGCGAATTGCAGAACCTGGTCCACAGCCTGGTCATCACCCGGCAGGGGCCCCGCATCTCGCCCCGCGACCTGCCGTCCAACATCAGCGGCCTGCACGACGAGAGCGGCGGCCATTTGGATGCCGTGCTCATGCAGGCCCGGCCCCTGCGCGAGATCATCGCCGATATGGAGCGGGATTTCCTGCGCCGGGCCATCGAGGTGCACGGCTCCGTCCGCCGGGTCTCGGAGCTGTTCCAGGTCAACCGCAGCACCATCTTCCGCAAGCTCCAGGGCAGCAAGGGACACGACAAGGACGAGGAGTCGGCCTCCTGACGTCGTGTCCTTCACGGTCGTCCGCATGACGCAAAAAAAGGCGCCTCCCCGAAGGGAAGCGCCTTTTTTCGTCGGTCGTGAAGGAAACCCGGCTAGGCCTGGGCAACATCCTTCTGCTTGTTGCGCTGGCGCAGCACCAGCATGGTCACCACCATGAAGGCCAGGCCGGCAACAAAGCCGGGCCACAGGCTGCCGTGGGTGAGGCCGGAGACCACATAGCCCACCGTGCTGCTGGCCGCCACCACACAGGCATAGAGCATCTGTGTGGAGACATGTTCCAAATGGGCGCAACCGGCGCCGGCACTGGACAGGATGGTGGTATCGGAGATGGGCGAGCAGTGGTCGCCGAACACGCTGCCGGCCAGGGTGGCGGACAGGCAGACCAGCACCAGGTTGGGATCCACGGCCTGGGCGACGGGCACCACGATGGGGATCAGGATGCCGAAGGTGCCCCAGGCGGTACCGGTGGAGAAGCTCAGGAAACCGGCCACCACGAAGATGATGGCGGGCAGCAGGCCGCCGGAGATACCGCCGTCGGCCACCATGGTCTTGACGAAGAGCGGGGTCTGCAGCAGGTCACGGCACACGCCGCTGATGGTCCAGGCCAGCACCAGGATGGTGTTGGCGGGCATCATGGCCTTCATGCCTTCGCCGGCGCAGTCCATGAAGGACTTGAGGCTCATGAGGCCGCGCGGCACGAAGAGGAAGAAGGCCACGGTGATGGCGCCGAAGGAGGCCCAGACCAGGGCCTTGGAGGCGCTGCTGTTACCGAAGGCGGCCGCCAGGGTGTGGTAGGCGGGATCACTGCCCCAGTAACCGCCGCTGTAGAGCAGGGCCACCACGGCGAAGAAGATCAGGCTGCCGATGGGCAGGAGCATGTCGATGAGGCTGCCCTTGGCGCTGGTGCCCATTTCGGCCTGTTCGGCGTCCACATTGCCCAGTTCGCCCTGCTGGGCGCGCAGTTCGGCCTTGCGCATGGGGCCGAAGTCGAAGTTGCCCAGGCAGACCATGATCACCATGATGATGGAGAACAGGGCATAGAAGTTGTAGGGGATGGTGGCCACGAAGGCGGCAAAATCGCTTTCAAAGGCGCCGGTGGCTTTCAGGTTGCTGCCCACGGCGGCGGCCCAGCTGGAGATGGGCGCGATGATGCAGATGGGGGCGGCGGTGGCGTCGATGATGTAGGCCAGCTTGGCGCGGGAGATCTTGTAACGGTCCGTCACCGGGCGCATGACCGTGCCCACGGTGAGGCAGTTGAAATAGTCGTCGATGAAGATGAAGGCGCCCAGGCCGCCGGTGGAGAGCATGGCCACGCGCTTGCTCTTGATGCGCTTGGTGGCCCAGTTGCCGTAGGCACGAGTACCGCCGGCACGCGAGATGGTGAACACCAGCGCGCCCAGCAGGGTACAGAAGATGATGATGTTGAAATCGACCTTGCTCACCATGGTGTTGAAGGCGATCTCCACGGGCTTGATGATCAGGTCGCCCGTGCCCATGCCCAGGCAATAGATGACGGTGCCGCTGAGAATACCGAGGAAGAGGGAGGAAATGACTTCCTTGGTGATCAGGGCCAGGGTGATGGCGATGATGGGCGGCAGCAGAGAGAGCCAACCCGCGTCAAACGGATCCATGAACATGCTCCTGTCTTGAAGGTCTGGAAGGCGCAGCGCCGCATACGGCTTACCGGCATCCCCCGCCGGCGCGTGATCTTCTCGGTCGCGCTGGACTGCGTGCGCGGAAGTATATCATGCGCGCTTTGGAGCGGCAATACAAAACGGCCGGGAAAACCGGGACGGGAGGGGCTTCGGCCGCCGGGAAGAGAGTCGGCCTTGTGCTGACGGGAGAGACGCGGCAGCGGATACGTCAGAAGAGCATTGGCAGGCGATACAGGTCCGGCAGACACGGGAGCTGTCCAATCAGCTCAAAGGGGTGTGTGGATACACAGATCTTTGGGCTGGTGTATCAGTAAAAAATTATACGGGGGCAGCAGCCTGATCCTGTCGACCGTGTTCCGTGCTGTTGGGAACCTCCCTGGATATGACAGTTGGGAAAACTGGAATCGAATGGCCCGGCGTCTGTGGCGCTCGCGTCTGATCGCCATGCATGCCGTGAACCAGACTCTCGTTACACGTAGGCGTGGCGATTATATGCACGGTTTTCTCGTTGGTCCCGCCTAGGCAACTTCATACGCCAGCTTCGAAAACAGAGGACATGGGGCAGGATGCTACTATTGTGGGTAATGATAATAAATATACTGTATTATAGATATATTCCACATAACAGCATTGCGTTCGCAAATGTGGGCGGCTATGATGTTCCTGATGATGATGGGGAATGGAACAAAATAGCGCCCACGCTCTTTTGTTAGGACAGTTTTCAGACTGAGTAAATAAAAAATGTACATCTATATCTAATTTTTTGTTTATAGCTGATTTATTGTTCTTCTTTGGGGTGGGTCAAGGATGAAAACATATGCAGAAACTTGGAGAACGCATCCGTCATGTGCGGGGCAGAATGTCCCAGGAGGCTTTTGCCGGCCTGCTGGGCATCAGCAAGGGCGCTCTCGGCGGTTATGAACGTGGGGAAAATTGTCCCAATGCCGACGTTGTCTTAACTATTTGTAATAAATGTAAGATCAATGTTTCCTGGCTGATGTCCGGGGTGGGGAGCATGCATGCCCCGGACGGCATGGGAGAGGAGGATCGGCAGAAGAACAGGCCGGGGCATCCCCGTGAGGGTAAAATCCCGACGACCGGAGAATTGTCCTGTCAGATGGCGCCCGGTCAGGACTGCAAGACAGAGAATGACGCCTTGCGGGCCCATTGCCTCTGGTTGCAGGAGCGTCTGGAGCAGCTGGAAGCGGAGCGCCGGGATCTGAACAGGGAAAACAGGTTGTTGTGGCAAAAAAATGCTGATCTTGGTGAACGTCTTGCCCGGCTGGAGCAGTCGCAGGAGCTTGCCCGGATACATGCCCATGCCTCAGGAGAGGACACGACGACTTCTCTGGCGGATTCCGGCTATGGAGTAAGCTGCAACCGCCTGCAGGAAGGATGAAGGATGGAGAGGAGCTAGACCGGGACTCGGTGGCCGACGCCAGACATAACGGGAACAGCTCCCACGACGCTGTACCTTCCGGTTCCTTTGCGTCCCGTCACATGACCGGATGCGGGATGTCCGGGATCCGGCACATGCTGGAAATGCGTCCCGGGAAGCCCCGATGCCTGCGGCAGGCCGGATCTTTTCTGGCGCCCCTGCTGGTACTGGTGCTTTTGTCATGTACCGGGTCTGGGCGCGCGCCCGTCCTTCCCCGGCAGGCATGCGCGCGGGGCGGGACTGTCCCCATGCTCTTGACGGGACAGGCAGATATCGTACTCTGTCAGGGCAAGACCTGACATCTGGAGCACGCATGAACAGCAGTTATCCTCTGGTATTTTCCGTCACCTCGGGCAAGGGCGGCGTGGGCAAGACCAATATCTCGGTCAATCTGGCCCTGACCCTGGCGGCGCGCGGCAAGCGTGTGCTGCTTCTGGATGCCGACCTGGGGTTGGCCAATGTGGACGTGCTGCTGGGCCTGCATCCCGAAAAGAACATCTTCCACCTATTCCATGAGGGGGCGTCCCTGCGGGACATCCTGCTGCCCACGGAATACGGCTTTTCCATCCTGCCCGCCTCGTCGGGGGTCAGCGAGATGCTGGCGCTCAATTCGGGGCAGAAGCTGGAACTGCTGGATGCCATGGACGAGCTGGAAAACGATCTGGATTTCCTCATCGTGGACACGGGCGCGGGCATCAACGACAGTGTGCTCTATTTCAACGTGGCGGCGCAGGAACGGCTCCTCGTCCTGACCCCCGAGCCCACCTCGCTGACGGATGCCTATGCCCTGATCAAGGTGCTGAAGACGCAGCACGGCGTGGACCGTTTCCAGGTCTGCGTCAACATGGCGCAGGACATGAAGAGCGCCCGCGAGATGTTCGTGCGTCTCACGGACGTCTGCGACCACTTCCTGGGCGGGGTCTCGCTGGATCTGGCCGGTGTGCTGCCCCGTGACCCCGGCGTGCACGAGGCCGTGGTGCGCCAGCAGCCCTTCTGCCGCTGCCTGCCGGAAAGCCCCGTCTGCCGGGGGCTGGAAAAGATGGCGGATACCATCCTGCGCTGGGAGCCTGCGCCCAGTGCCGACGGCAACATCAAATTCTTCTGGAAAAAACTGCTCTATCGCTAGCGTGTCCTGCCGGGACGGATCCCGGGCAGGCAAAAGACCATAAAAAAACGGCGTCGAAAGACGCCGTTTTTTTGTTGGCATTGCTGTCTTCGGACAGCGGGAGGGCGGGAGCCGTCCTTACTTCACGGTCACCAGCTCGTAATCCACGTTGCCGATGCCGATCTTCTGGGCATGCTCGATCTGGCTGCGCCAGTTGGTCTTGGGATGGATGTCGGTGAAGTGGTCGTTGTGCTCGTGGGCGCACTGGCCCAGCACGCTGGTGCTGATGGCGGGCGCGGCATTGACCGCGTCGATGCAGGCATGGTCCAGGGCAACGGGGTCGAAGCTGGCGAACATGCCGATGTCGGGCACCACGGCGGCGTCGTTCTCGGCGTGGCAGTCGCAGTAGGGCGAGACCTGGTTGACGATGCTCACATGGAAGTGCGGGCGGCCCTGGATGACGGCCTTGGTGTACTCGGCCATGCGTTCGTTGAGGATGGTGCTCTCGGCGTCGAAGGCATTGCTGATGGCGTCGAAGTTGCACACGCCGATGCAGCGGCCGCAACCGGCGCACAGGTCATGGTCGATGCGGGCTTTGTGGTCTTCGCCGATGCTGATGGCCGACTGGGCGCAGTAGTGCGTACAGGTCTTGCAGCCGCGGCACTTTTCGGCGTCGATGCTGGGCTTGCCGATGCTGTGCATGGCCATCTTGCCCGCACGGCTGCCGCAGCCCATGCCGATGTTCTTGATGGCGCCGCCGAAACCGGTCAGCTCGTGGCCCTTGAAGTGGGTCAGGCTGATGAAGATGTCGGCATCCATGATGGCGCGGCCGATGAAGGCGCTCTGGAAGTGGTCACAGCCTTCCAGGGGCACTTCCATCTCGTCGGTGCCCTTGAGGCCGTCGGCGAAGATCATCTGGCAGCCGGTGCTCAGGGGCGAGAAGCCGTTCTCCTGCGCGGCGGCCAGGTGTTCCAGGGCATGCTTGCGGCGGCCCACATACAGGGTGTTGCAGTCGGTCAGGAAGGGGCGCCCGCCCAGGGAGGTCACCTTATCGGCCACCACCTTGGCAAAGTTGGGACGCAGGAAGGACAGGTTGCCCGGCTCACCGAAGTGGATCTTGATGGCCACGAACTTGCTGTCCATGTCGATGCTGTCGATGCCGGCCTTTTCGATCAGTTTTTTCAGCTTGTCCAGCAGGCCGGTGCCCACGGGGCAGCGCATGTCGGTGAAATAGACTTTGGAAGCGCTCATTGTCGTCTGTTCTCCAGCGTATGAGGTGTTGAGCGCCGCCCGGAGGACGGCGCGGACGTTCGGATGTTACAGGCCGTACTGGCGGCCCAGAGAAAAGGCCTTGCCCAGCGGCTCGCCCACGCGGCAGTACTGCTTCTGGCCGCCGTCGTAGAGCAGGGGATCGATGCGGTACATGTCGGGCTGGCCACTTTCGTTGAGACAGTCGGTCTCGATGCCCACGTTGAGGATGCGGCCCACGAACTGGGTATGGCTGCCCAGTTCCAGCGTGGCCTGCAGTTCGCATTCCAGCACCAGCGGGCATTCGTCCACATAGGGAGCATCCACGACTCTGCTGCGCACGGCGGTCAGGCCGGTGGCGGAGAATTTGTCCTCCTTGGCACCGGAGACCATGCCCGCAAAGTCGACCATGGCTGCCTGAGCCGCCGAGGGCACGCAGACCGTGAACGCCTTGCGCGCCACGATGGCCTTGTACGTCCAGCGTTCGGGCCGCACGGACACGGCGATGCAGGGCGGGTTGGAGCAGCAGATGCCGCCCCAGGCGGCGGTCATGATGTTGGCTTTGCCTTCTTCATCATAGGCGGCCACCAGAAAGGCCGGCATGGGGTAGGCCAGAGTGACGGGACCAAGAGCTTTTTTCATATCGTGACCTCCTTGTCATGCATGATGTGTTCCGCGCAACCGCTCGTGAAGGATGGCTGTATAGCATCGCCTGCGGCCTGTAGCAACATATGGGGAGTAACATGTTTGCTGCAAAGGTGTCATTGCCTTTTCCTCTCGACGTCTATCGCCGGAAGGGGCGGGCTAGCCGTCCTCCGGAGGGCACAGGGCGTGGTGCAGGCGCGGCAGCCGGCGCACGGCCGCCAGCAGGATGCCCAGGGCCACGCAGGGGGCGGCCGCCAGGGCCAGGAAAGCGGGACCGTAGCCCAGCAGATGGGCCACCAGCCCGCCGTAGGAAGCGCTGCACGAGGCGCCGATGCCCTGCAGGGTCATGATGACGCCCAGGCCCAGGTTGACGTGGCCGGTGCCGTTGAGCAGCCGGGCGGCCAGGCCGGGCGTGACCACCCCCAGGATGCCCGCGCCCACGCCGTCCAGCATCTGGACGGGGAGGATGCTCCACGGGCTGTGCCAGAAGCCCGCGATGCAGCCGCGCAGGGGCAGGGCCAGCAGGGCGCACCAGAGCAGGATGCCGTAGCCGCGCCTGCGGGCCAGGCGGGCGGCCCACAGGGCCACGAGGATCATGGTGCCCTGGGCGATGACCACGGTGGCGGCGGTGTAGGCCGCGCCGTTGATGGCGAAGCGGGCCACGGCGGACTGGCCCAGCAGGGGCAGCATGTGGGCGTTGCCCAGATGGAAAAAGAGCATGACCAGCCCCACGCAGAGCACGGGCAGGGCCGCGGGGCCGTGCCAGAGGGCCGCGCGCTGTGCGGGCGTGGCGTGTTCGGCCTCGGGGGCGAGGCCCCGGGCCTGGGCATGGTCGATGTCGCGGGGCGCGATGCCGTGCAGGGCGTAGAGGCTGAGGAGCAGCATGCAGCTCATGACCACGAAGACGCCGGGCACTCCGTACCAGTAGCCGATGGCCCCGCCCAGCATGGCGGAAAGGCCGTTGCCCGCGTGGTTCCAGGCCTCGTTGCGTCCCAGCTGGGCGGGCAGGTGGGCCTGGCCCGCCAGCCCCAGGGTCAGGCCGCTGATGGTCGGGGCCATGGCGGCCGCGCAGACGGCCTGGACGATCTGGGCGCCGCCCACCAGCAACGGATGCTGGCAGAGGAAGATCAGGGCCAGGGCGGCCACGATGCCCAGCGATGCCAGGGCCAGCAGCAGGCGCTTGCGGCGGGTGGCGTCGGCCAGGGCGCCCAGGGGCGCGGTGACGACCATGCCCGCCAGACCGCCGATGGTCATGACGTAACCGATGCTGTCCGGCGTCCAGCCGTGGCTTTGCAGGAAGATGCCCAAAAAGGGCCCCAGACCGTCGCGGACGTCGGCCAGAGCGAAGCAGAGCAGGGAAAGGCAGGTCAGGGAACGTGTCTTGGCCGCCAGATCCGGCGGCAGGGCGCGAGGAGCGAAGAACGACAGGGCGGACATGCGGCCTCGGGAAAAGACTGAAGGTTTGAAAATAAAAATTGTCCCGAAAAAGTCCCGCTTTGGCAAGAGCAGGGGCACATGCCGCCGTGGCGGGGCCTGCGTACCGGGGGATGGCAGCCTCAGGATGGCCAGGGGGCCATCCCCGGCCGGTCCGTGTGATTCGGAGCGCCGCCCGGACGGAGCGTCGCCTCCCGTCGGGAGCCCTTGCCAAAGGGGGAGAAAAAGGGCTAGGAAGACCCTTTCATTTTCAGGAGAGGAGGCTGCTGTGGCATCTCCCTATATGGATGGCGTGCGCCGGGCCCTGCCCATCGTGCTGGGCTATGTGCCGGTGGCGTTCGCCTTTGGTGTGCTGGCCGTCAAGAGCAACATCCCGCCCGCTCTGGTGGTGGCCATGTCGGTGTTCCATTTCGCCGGTTCCGGGCAGTTCGTCTGCGCCGGCTTGTGGGGGGCCGGTGTGGGGGCCATGTCCGTCATCGTGGCGGTCTTCGTGGTCAACCTGCGTCATCTGCTCATGTCCGCCGCCATGGCCGAGCCGCTGGCGCCGCTCAAGCGCTGGCAGCGTTTTCTGTTCGGCTGCGAGATGACGGACGAGACCTTCGGCGTGCATATCACGGCCTTCCAGCGCGGCTGGAAGCTGTGCACGGCCACGCTCTTCACCTGCAACCTCACGGCCCACGCCTCGTGGGTGCTGGGGACGGTCATCGGCGTGTTCTGCGGCGGTCTCGTCCATGACGTGAAGCCCCTGGGCCTGGACTACGCCCTCACGGCCATGTTCCTGGCCCTGCTGGTGCCGCAGTGCGTCAGCCGCCTGCATGTGCTGGTGGCCATCGTGACTGCCATCCTTTCCTTGAGTCTGAAGCTGGCCGGCATGGGCCAGTGGAACGTGGTGGTGGCCACGGTGCTGGGCGCCACGCTGGGCGTGATCCTGTTGCACCGCAACAAGAGCGCCCTGCCGGAAAAGAAAGAGGAGGACGCGGCATGATCTGGATACAGCAGCACGCGGAACTGCTTTTCTGTCTGGTGGGTTGCATGCTGGTGACGGTCATCCCCCGTGTGGGGCCGGTCATGTACCTGCATGCCGAGAGCCTGCCCGACCTGCTGCGCCACTGGCTCTCCTTCGTGCCCGTGGCGGTCATGGCGGCCCTGCTGGGCCCGGACGTCTTCATCTATCAGGGAGAGTTCATGCCCACGCATCACAACCTCTTCCTGATGACGGCCATCCCGGCCCTGCTGGTGGCCTGGTGGAGCAAGAGCTTTTTCGGCACCATCGCCTTCTCCATGGGCTTCGTGGCCCTGATGCGCTACCTGGGGTGGTACTGATGGCACACGAGCCCCGGCCGCATTGTCCTTTCCACCTGCGGGAGGCCCACCTGCCCCCGGCCCTGCGCAAACCGCGCAAGCCCGCGCCGCCCCTGCCGCTCCCGGCACGCAGCGCCAGGCTGCTGGTGCGTCTGGCCGCGGAGGATACGGCCCTGTTCCGCTTTTTGCTGGAAGGCTACGACAACACGGCCTATTTTACCGTGCTGGAGCCGCGCACGGCCCTGCTCAAGCTGGTCTTTTCGCCGCACCGGGAAGAGGCCCTGCGCCGGGCACTGGCCGAGATGGCCGAGAGCCTGGAATTTTCCGTGGAACCCTGGCCCCTGGACAGGGCCTGATACGTTGGCGGGGAGGTGCCCGGCAGGGCGGCCATCCCCGGCGTCCCCGGCACGCCGCCTGTCCGCACAGGGCGACGGCCGGGAGACGGGAGTTTTTGTCATGGAGAAGGATGACCCTTCAGGAGCGGGAGCCCGCACGGACCAGTCCCGCACCGCCGGGGAGGAGAGCGCCCCGGACGGACGGCTGGACGCCCTGCTGGCGGCCCTGACCGCCGCGAGCTTCGATGTGGAGCGGCAGGACGGGCCCGGCAGCCTGCGCGCCATCGCCGCCTTCCACCGTCGTGACGAGGCCTATGTGCTGCACCGCAAGGCCACGCTCTGGGCGGCGGAGACGCACGAATACGTGCAGGTCCACTGCCTGCCCCGGCTGGACATGGCCGCCTGGGAGCGCATCCGTGACGGTGCCCTGGCCTGGGGAAAGGAGCGCATCCGCCCCCATGACGAGCACATGGCCTCGTATGTGAGCGTCATCATCCTTTGCCGGACATGGCATCAGGATGCGGCGGCCGCTGTGGAGCGCTGCCGTGTCTGCAAGAGTTTCTGGCTGGGCCTGCGCGGCTGGATGCGTCTGCGCGCGCTGGCCCTCATCCTGCCTTCCGCGCCGTGGCGCGACACCGTCCCCTCCGATGCCGCCTGCGCCTGCAACAAGGCAGCCCGGGCCACCCTGCTGCCGCTGGCGCGCAGGGCGTTCCCGTCCCTTTTTCCTCAAGAGCGTGCATCATGAATTCCCTGTATCTGCTCCTTGGCGGCCTGGCCCTGCTGGGGCTGGGTTATTTCGTTTACGGCGCCTGGCTGGAAAAGGTCTGGGGCGTCGATCCCTCCCGGCCCACACCGGCCCACCAGTTCCGCGACGGCGTGGACTACATGCCTTCCAAGGCTCCGGTGGTGCTGGGGCACCATTTTTCGTCCATCGCCGGGGCCGGACCCATCAACGGCCCCATCCAGGCCGCCGTCTTCGGCTGGCTGCCCTGTTTCATCTGGGTTGTCGTCGGCGGCATCTTCTTCGGCGGCGTGCATGACTTCGGCTCCCTGTTCGCCTCGCTGCGCAACAAGGGCCGTTCCATCGGCGAGGTCATCGCCGGCAGCATCGGCCTGCGGGCCAAGCGCCTGTTCGTCATCTTCTCCTTCCTGACCCTGGTGCTGGTGGTGGGGGCCTTCGCCTCCATCGTGGCGGGCACCTTCAACGGCTTCATGACCGATGCCTCGGGCGCGCTGGTCCACAACCACGTCAACGGCTCCACGGCCACCATCTCCCTGCTGTTCATCGTGCTGGCCGTGATCTTCGGCCTGCTGGTCTACCGTTTCGAGATGCCCCTGGGCAGGGCCACCCTGCTGGGCGTGGCGGGCATCGTGGGCGTCATCGCCCTGGGCCTGCGCTTTCCCCTCTACGCGGGCTACGATACCTGGATGTGGCTGCTGGGCCTGTACATCCTCGTGGCCTCGGTGACGCCCGTCTGGATCCTGCTCCAGCCCCGCGACTATCTCAGCTCCTTCCTGCTCTATGCCATGATGCTGGCCGCCGTGGTGGGCATCGTGGCCGCGCATCCGGTCATCGAGCTGCCCGCCTTCACCTCCTTCGAGGTCAACGGCCAGTACCTCTTCCCGGCCCTGTTCGTGACCGTGGCCTGCGGGGCCATCTCGGGCTTCCATTCGCTGGTGGCCTCGGGCACCACGTCCAAACAGCTGAGCAGCGAGCGTGACGCCCGCCTGGTGGGCTTTGGTTCCATGCTCATCGAGAGCGCGCTGGGCATCGCCTCGCTCATCGCCGTGGGCTACATCTTCACCCAAAACGGCCATGCCTTCACCAGCCAGACGCCCACCCAGGTGCTGGCCGACGGCCTGTCGCAGATGCTGGCCTGTGTGGGCCTGGGCAGCGAGAGCGCCCGCGGCGTCACCTACGGCCTCATCATCCTGGCCGTGTCCACCTTCTGCCTCACCTCGCTGGATACGGCCACCCGTCTGGGCCGCTACATGTTCCAGGAACTGTGGCTGGCCCCGGGCCAGAGCGTGAAGGACGTGCGCGGCTGGCGGGCCGTGCTGGTCAACAAATATGTGGCCACGCTGGTGACCGTGGGCCTGGGCATGAGCCTGGGCTTTGGCGGCTATGCCAAGATCTGGCCCCTGTTCGGCGCGGCCAACCAGCTGCTGGCCGCGCTGGCCCTGCTGGCCGTGGCCTGCTGGCTCCAGAACCTTGCCCGCCGCAACGGCATGTTCTTGCTGCCCATGCTCTTCATGCTGCTGGTGACGCTCTCGGCCCTGGTGCTGGGCATCGTGGCCCAGGGCCGCGCCCTGCTGGCCGGGACGGGCGGCGCCGTGGCGGCCCTGCAACTGGTCATCGCCGTGCTGCTGCTGGCGCTGTCGCTGGTACTGGTGCACGAAGGCTGGCAGGCTTTGCGCCGCAAGGGGCGCCCTGCGGCGGAAGAAGCCTAGCCGGGGCTTTCCATGAGCCGGTGGGAAGGGACTGTCCTTGACGGGCAGGGCCCTGCCTGACGCATATGATGAAAAAAGGCGGATCCTCGGATCCGCCTTTTCGCGTTCTGCTGCCTGTCGGTCGTGCCGGGGCGTTCTGTTCCGGCAGATGGCCCGTGGGCAGGATGATGTTTCGGTGCTGCCGCCGTCACGGCGCAGGGCCCGTCCCGACACGGCCTTCTCCGGCGGCTGCCCGTCCCGGGGCTAGTCGTTGAAGATGACCGGCTCTTTGCGCTGGGCTTCGGGCAGATGCCCCTTGGCATAGCCCAAGCTCAGGGCGCTGACGAAGCGGCACCGTTCCGGCACCTTGTAGCGGGCCTTGATCTCCGGCCGGTCCATGAAGTCCTGGGCAAAGCCGATCCAGCAGGAGCCGATGCCCTTGGCGTGGGCGGCCAGCATGATGTTGGCCGTGCACAGGGTACCGTCATACACATACCAGTGCGAGGCCGTATCCCCGTAAACACAGATGACGTTGTCGGCGTCGTAGAAAATATTGTAGTTGGGGTTGTCCAGCCATTCCTTGTACTGGGCCAGCCAGGGAAAATCCGCAAAGTTCTCTTTGAGCCAGGCTTTGATCTCGTCGGAAAGGGCGGCGATCTTTTCCCGTCCTTCCAGGGTCACGAAGCCCCAGGGCTGCATGCCCGAACCGGTGGCGGCCTTGGTGCCGACGGTCAGCAGCTCCAGGATCTCTTTTTTGGGGATGGGCCGGTCCTCATAGGAACGGCAGGAACGGCGGGTGAGGATGCATTGCAGGGCGTCCATGGTAGACCTCCCGGTCGGAAGAGGGAAAGAACGTCCGCGGCCTGCGCGGACACCCTGCCAGTATAGCGCGGGGGCCCGCAAAGGTCGAGGCGGGGAGGCACTCTCCGGCGGGGCGGCGAGCCATCCTTTTGAGGGGCAAGCGCGGTCGGGGGAGGACGCGTGCGGTAAGAGGCGCTTTGGGGAAGTCGGGGATGTGCGACAGGACGTTTTGTGTCCGGTGCGGCAGCGGCGATACCTCAGGAGAGCGGGGAGCGGCGCTTTGCAGGATGCCGGAAGATGCCCGCATCACGGGGAACACCTGACGGCGCTGGACTTTGGCCGGCATTTCCCGTAGTTGCGCAGGAAAGGCGCTGCCTGCGGGGCGGCCCCGCCATGGCCTGATGGCCGTTTCCCTTCGAGTCCGTTTTGCTGATGGACAGCGGGCATTGCCGCCCGTTCCCTCGAAGGCATGGGAAACGCACCGGAAGGGACGCGGGAAGATGCCGCGGCGCCGGAACGTTTTACCGGAGACGATATGCAACGGACCCTTTTGGCCCTGATCTTCCTGCTCCTTTTCGCCAGCACCTGCCCGGCCGGGCAGCACCCCGTCACCGTGACCCGGACTTCCGACGATTTTTACGCCGCGTTTGACCGGGACATCCTCATCAAAACAAGATTTTGTTCCGTACGGGCTTTCCAGGAAAGAGCCCTGCTGCGCTCGGATCGCTTTGGCGAACTGGTGTTCACGAACGGCACGCGTTGCACCGTGGACACTGTCTATGCCCGCAAGCGCCTGCGGCGGGGGACCCATAAGGTCACCGTCACCCGCGAAGGGGAGGGCCTTTATCGTTTGGCGGGCTCCGAGACGTTGCTCTTTGCGTCACGCTGCTCGACGCTGGCCCTGCGGGACGAGGCCGTGCTGGAGATGCAGGACAGCCTTTCCGGCATGCTGCACCTGCATGGTGGAACCTGCCGGGTGGAGGGCGTTTTCGAGGCCATCTCTTATTGATATTGGGCCGCGCCCTGGCCTGGATGATCCCCGGGTGAGATGGCCGGGCCCGCCCGGCTTCTCCTTTTGGCTGCGGGGTTTTCCCGCCGGGAGATGGGCTGCTTGAGAAATGGAAAAAGCCGTCGCAGACAGGTCTGCAACGGCTTTTTTTGTTCTGGTACCCGGAGCTTATTGAAAGCTGAAGTATATAGATAGAATAAATATGTTTAATATGATATTTAAATATGTTTGTATTCTTAATTCATTATATTATTATAAAGTATTAATTGATTTAATTGATGGGAATATTTTTAAAATTTAGAGATTAAATACAAAATTAAAAAATTACGAAGAAAGGCGATTGGTTAGGTATGCCACGTCATGTTGTTGGATGCAAAATTAACTAGTAAAAAAATTATTCTGTAATTTTGAATAGATATGAAATGACTGATGTTTTCATATAGAAATAGGTTAGCTCTTGACTTAAAGCGGTAAACTCGGAATAACCTGGAAAATCACCTTCAGGAGGATTCCTATGATTTCAGGGGTATCGTTGCCAGAGTCAATTCAAACGAAAGCGGTTATGGAATATCTTTACGAGCTTGGGCATACGCGAAAGTGGGACGTTTTGGACACTCTACTGGTGGATGTTCTGTCTTGCGACAGCCATTATACACTCAAAGCGCAAGCTCTGGAGTATGCTGTTTTTATGGCGCTTCAGCGGAAAGAGAAACAAAAAGCCCTTGGATACTACCATGGTCTTTGTCGTCTTGATGAAGATTATGGTCCATTTCGCATTCAACGGGCGCAGGCCGTCGCGCATCTGGTGCGGATGTTTGAAAGCTCTCCTCAAAGCGTGTTTGTGCCATGGTGTGAGCTCATACGTGAAGAGCTTCCTCCGTTCGGACAGTATCTTTGTGGGCGTAGTGGTCTTTTTTTATTAAAAAATTTTTGTAAAAATCGAGAACTGACGAGCGCATTTATTGTATTAAAGCTTTTGAAGCGTTTACCTATCCATATATGTGGCGCATATTTGAACGAGGCCAAGGTTATTCTTCAGAGGCAGGGGGGGCATTAACAAGGCGCTGGCATTCCCTCTCAATCAACGTGACCAAGTAGCCAGGCGATATTCCAAAAGCTTGGGCGAGCAAAAAAATTGCATTCAGCGTTGGCCGATACTTCCTTTGTTCGATTTGCAGCAAATAAACGCGGTCAATAGTCGTGAGGAGCGCCAGCTTACGTTTGCTCAGTCCGGCGTCCTCCCGCAGGCGGGCCAATACATTGGCTACAGCTTCGGTGAGTTTGGGGTAATCTTCCATCCTGTATTACTATCAGGAGGGGTTGCCTTACGTGCAGTGTTGGTATACTCAATATTTCTTTAGATAAGCTCCTGTCTGCGATCATGCTTATAAAACTCTGGAGAAAAATACGATGCTAGCAATACTCTAATCTTAATAATTTATTGCTTATTATTTACTATAGTAAATAATGTGATATACTAAAAAAGTAAAGGGGTAAGTATGGCAAAACGCATTAAGATGTATAATCCGAAGACAGGTAAAGTTAAAAACGGCTTTATTGGATTTGATTGGGAAACTTTGCTGTTAGCATGGATTCCTATGTTTGTACGCGGCGATATCAAAAGTGGCATTATTCTGCTCGTTATTCAGTTGATTTTTTTAAGTATTCAGCTAGATGGTGCTAGGTCGTTTTATTGGTTGTTTATATTTATTCAAATTGGAGTAAGTATTATATATAATGCTTATTATACAAGCAAATTAGTAAAGAAAGGATTTGTATTTAATGATACAGATGAATTAAATAAGGCTGGAGCTAAAGCTGTTGGAATGCAACTGGAAAGCTGTGTTTTTACTCAGAGTAAATTAATAAATATAACTAATAATAGTGGGGGGCTAAGAAAAAAGAGTGTTGATAAGGATTATCATTTAACTGAAAATGAATCTGTAGCAGAGTACATAGATAGTTCTATGGTATGTCTTGATATAGAGAAGCGGCGAGAGAAAAAAATATTATCTTCTGATATTTCAAAATATGGATCTGCTTTTTTCTTAACAATAGCAATTATAGTAGGCTGTGGAAAATACTCTTTTATGCCAGACTCATTGATGAATATTGGGATTGGAGCGCTAAACACGGTAGCAAGGTGGTTCAACGCTCCAGAGATTCTAAAACAAGAAGAGCAAATTTCAATTTTCCCTGATTTGATATCCACGCTTTTTTCTTTTATATATATAATGGTCATGACTATTCGTTCAAAATCTGAAATTATATTTTGCACGAAAAATAAGTCTGTAAGTTATTATGTTTCAGAATGGATATTATTAATTATGACTGTTTTAGTTACAGCTATGGCCTGGTCTGTGTTTATTTCTTCAAAACAAGATGTTTTCTTTAATATTACTGGTACGCACTTGATGTTGGGAGCGATTGCCTTTTCATTTGTAGGGATAAGAAGCTTGGCGGGTTTTATATGGATTGCTCTAATTTGTGTGGGAATTTCCCATGCAATGGACGTTGAAAAAGCTATGAAAATATATGGTACAATATTTGCGATATGTTCAGTAATGGGACTATCCTTACAGCTTATTAGGTTGTATTCGGATCAATTTGGAGAGATGATAAAATCGGATTTTATGGGAGCAAGAACTATTATTTCTGGAGATGTCGCAGCAGCGACAAAAAATACTAAAAATATTACAAAGGAGGTCGCTAATATTGGCATGACATATGCGAAACCTGTAGCTCAAAGGATTGTTAATGCCAAAATTATTAAGCGTAAAGTAAAAGCTCATTCTAAAAAGAGTGGTGTTGGATTTATTAGTCAGGTAAGTAGGGATAAGAATAAGCGCACTATTCGTCGTAGAAATCAAAATATATAGATATTATTTAAAAAATGACGGTAAATATATAAGATGTATCCAACATTGTATAAAGTTGTGCTATTAGTACTATGTTGGCAATATCCGTGAAAATAATTTACGGCTAAGAAGAAAAGGAACATTGTGGCAAAAAGCGGCCACAGGATTGTCCTGTGGCCGCTTTTCTTTCTGGTACCCGGAGCCGGGCTTGAACCGGCACAGCCGGTGGCCGAGGGATTTTAAGTCCCTTGTGTCTACCAATTCCACCATCCGGGCGTGGGCTCCTTTGTAGCTGGCAGCTCCTGCGGCGTCAAGGGGCGGGCGTTGCCAGACGGGGGCCGAGCCGCTACACTGCCCCAGGTTCCGCCGTCACAGAGAGGCCCGTAAAGGAGGTGCGTTCTCGCACCGTAGCGCTTTGCCCGGGCCATGCCGCAGGGCTTCGCCTTGGCATAGCGGAAGACGGGGATGGTCCATCGGGACGAGCGCGAGAGGGCGTCACGGGCTGTCAGGCAGCGGCGAAGGGAAATCCTCGAAAGGATGCCCTGGAGGCACGTCGCCCGTGCGCGGTATCCTGTTCGCCGCAGCCCGCCTTGCCCATGCCGGTACAAGGCATCCGCTCGTGAGTCCGTTGCGGCCCGGTGGCATCCCGGTATCGGCCATGCCGTGTTCGTTCGAGTAGGGATGTCGTGGCCGGGGCGTGGGCAGCTGTGGGCATTCGCCTTGCAGCGGGCGGCCTAGAGGCCGGAGGTCCCTGTGCCCCGGATCGTGGAGCCGTGGAGGAGAGATATGTCATTCTGGAATACCTGCATCCTGGCGTATTGCCGTCTGGGCATCGCCGGGCTTTCGCCCAAGGCACCGGGCACGGCCGGTTCGGCCCTGGCCGCCCTGCTGGCGCCGCTGATTTTTCTGCCCCTGCCGCTTTGGGGGCGTCTGCTCTTTCTGGCCGTGATCGTCGTGACCGGCGGTCTGGCCGCTACCCGGGCCGAGATCCTACTGGGGCGCACCGACCCCGGGGAAGTGGTCATCGACGAGCTGGTGGGCGTCTGGATCGCCCTGCTGCCCCTGGGCGCGGGCCAGTGGTCGTGGCCCGGCCTTGTCTGGGCCTTTGCCCTGTTCCGTCTGTTCGACATCTGGAAGCCCTGGCCCGTGCACGCCTCGGAAAACTGGCTGCCCGCCGGCTGGGGCATCATGTTGGACGATATCCTGGCCGGTCTCATGGCCATGTGCTGCATGCTGGTGCTGCGGGCCCTGGGCTGGGTCTAGAGCACGAAGGGCAAGACGTTAGCGTGCGCTGTCGCCGATATCCGTAGCTGCCTTGGCGCACGGGTATGGCCCGGAGGAATGCCTTTGGTGGACGGCGAGCGCGAAAAAGGCCCCTTCCCCGTACGCCTGCCCAGCACTCCGCGCGTTTTATGCGGGAGGGTGAGGGCAAAGGCGGCCCGTCTCAGGCCGGGGGCGGCTTGCACCGTTGGAGAAAACAAAAAAGGACGCTGCGGCGTCCTTTTTTCGTGTCTGTTGCAGGGAAAGGGAGGGGGATCGCCCCGGCCCTCATACTTACTTTTGTGGGCTGTGCGCTGCGTCCGCAGGCAAGGGAGCAGGAAAACTGCCGCCACCCACAGGACGCAACAAAAGCGCACCTCTGTCAGTACAGTCAGGGGTGCGCTGAAAAGGCGGGGCGGGTGCGGGCTACTTCATGCGGTAGGTAATGCGGCCGCGGGTCAGGTCGTAGGGAGAGAGCTCCACCTTCACGCGGTCGCCGGGCAGGATGCGGATGTAGAACTTGCGCATCTTGCCGGAAATGTGCGCCAGCACTTCGTGGCCGTTTTCCAGCTCCACACGGAACATGGCATTGGGCAGGGCTTCCTGCACCACGCCGTCAACTTCAATGGAACCTTCTTTAGCCATATTTCCTCCAAAAAAATTCAGATAAGCGGCGAATATCTACACAGAAGAGACAAGGTCTGTCAACGCTTTCGTGCGCTCTTGCCCTTGCGGGGAGCCGTTGCGGGCTCCACGGCGGCCTGTGCCCGCGGCGTGCGGCACAGCAGCCACAGGCCCGCGGCCATGAGCGGCAGGCAGAGCAGCTGGCCCATGGTCAGCCAGCCGAAGGCCAGGTAGCCCAGCTGGGCATCGGGCACGCGCACGAATTCCACGCCAAAGCGGAACACGGCGTAGAGCAGTGCGAAGAGGCCGGAGACGGCGCCCGCCTTGCGCGGCCGGGCGGAGAAGATCCAGAGCACTACGAACAGCACCAGCCCTTCCAGCAGGCCTTCATAGAGCTGCGAGGGGTGGCGCGGCCAGGGGCCGCCGGTGGGGAAGACCATGGCCCAGGGCACGTCGCTGACCTTGCCCCAGAGCTCGCCGTTGATGAAGTTGCCCATGCGGCCCCAGAACAGGCCCTGGGGCACCAGCGGCGCGATGAAGTCCGAGACTTCGAGGAAGGACTTCTTGCGGGTGCGCGCGAAATACCAGAACGCGCAGAGCACGCCCAGCAGGCCGCCGTGGAAGGACATGCCGCCGTTCCAGATGCGCAGTATCTCGCCGGGGTCGTCGATGTAGGCGGGCAGGTCGTAGAAGAGCACATAGCCCAGGCGCGCGCCCAGGATGACGCCTAGCATGACGAAGGTCAGCAGGTCGTCCACATCCACGGTCTTCCAGCCGGAACCGGGACGGGAGGCCCGCCAGCGGGCCAGGCCCCAGCCCACGAAAAAGGCCAGCAAATACATGAGGCCGTACCAGCGCAGCTGCAGGGAGCCGATGCTGAAGGCCACGGGATCGATGGCAGGGAACTGCATCCGTCTTAGTCCATGGGCTTGGCGTGGAAGGCGCCGCTGCGGCCGCCGTCCTTGAACAGCAGGCGGACGCGGCTGATGACGATGTCGCGCTGCACGGCCTTGCACATGTCATAGATGACGGCAGCGGCGGTCTGGGCGGCGATGATGGCTTCCATCTCCACGCCCGTGGGACCGGTGGTGCGGGTCTCGGCCTCGATGCGCACGCTGGGTGGGGTGTCGCGCACGTCAAAGCGCACGTCCACCAGGTTCAGGTTCAGGGGATGGCAAAGCGGGATCAGTTCCGAGGTGCGCTTGGCGGCCATGATGCCGCCCACCTTGGCACAGGTCAGCACGTCGCCCTTGGGCAGGGCGCATTCCTTGAGCAGCTTCAGGGTGTTGGGCGAAAGCTCCACGATGGCTTCGGCAATGGCCACACGCTGGGTGTCGGGCTTGGCGCCCACGTCCACCATGGTGATGTTGCCGTCCTTGTCCAGATGGGAAAAATTGTCCTGCATGAGGCGTATCCTTCATTAAGAGTGTGCCTTGCTGTGTAGCGCATGGACAGGCGCAAGGCAAGGCGGCCGGGGCCTGCCGGGCAGGCCGGGGGCGGAAAATGCCGGGCCGGAAATTTTTTTGCAAAAAACACTTGCCAGGCAGGGGCAAATCCGCTACATACATTTCCGCGCCGAAGTGGTGGAATTGGTAGACACGCTAGGTTCAGGGTCTAGTTCTGGCAACGGAGTGGGAGTTCGACTCTCCCCTTCGGCACCAATGGAAAGCAAGGCTGGTAGAAATACCAGCCTTTTCCTGTTTCTGGGGCCGGGCAGTTCTCATGTCGGTCATGGATGATCGCCGGTGGCAAGCAGCAGCCTTGCCCCGGCTTTTTTTGTATCCGCGTCCCCGGGGCAGAAGGCGGCAGCCCCTCGTCCGTTGCTGCCATGCCGACAACAAGACGCGCTCTTTCCGTGAGGGGAGGGCGCGTCTTGTATTTTGTCATGCGGAACGGGGGGGCGCTGTGTACGGCAGCGTGCGGGCTTTGGGAAAGGCAGGGCTCAAAAGGCCGGCTTTTCCAGCCGCAGGCAGCGTCCGGCCACCACAAGGAACGCATCCCGTGCCTGTGCGGCCAGCATCTGGTTGGCCAGGCCCAGACCGTCGTCGAAAACACGGGCCAGGCGCTCCGCCTGTATGCCGCCAAGGCCGGTCTCGCCGGAGACCAGCACCCAGCGGCAGGGGAAGGCGCGCATGGTGTGCAGCAATCCGTCCACTTCTTCCCTGAGGCTGGCTTCAAAGGCTGCCGCATTCTGCGGATCGTCCAGTGCGAACAGGATGTTGCTCATCCAGAGGGTCACGCAATCCAGCAAAACGGTGGGCACGGGGCCGTCCGGGGCCTGAGCGGCCAGCAGGGGGGCCAGTTTCCGGCCCGGATGCCGGGGGCATTCCAGCGTGTGCCAGTGGGCGGGGCGGCGGCTGCGGTGACGCCGGATGCGTTCGGCCATGGCGGGGTCGTCCCCCAGGGGGCGGGCCGTGGCCAGATACCAGACGGGCCCCCGGGCCCTTGCCGTGACCAGGGCCTCGGCCAGGGCGCTCTTGCCGCTGCGGGTCCCGCCCAGAAACAGGGTCAGGTCAAGATCTTCCATAGGGTCTTCCTTTTCAGATGGCAGGGGCCGTGTGGGTTACGGCAGGCAGCAGACAGCCAGCACGGCGCATTCCGTGGTCTCGATGAGGGCCCCGAAAACGTCGCCCGTGACGCCGCCGATGCGCTTGCGGGCCGCGGAAAGCAGCCAGCAGGCCACCAGCACGGCCGTCAGCAGGGCGTAGAGGCCATGCCGCCCCATCACGAGGCAGGCCGCAAGGCAGAGCCCGAGGGCCGTGTAGGCGTAGCGGGGCTTCATGCCGTCGTGCATCATGGACCCCAGACCGCCGGGCCGGGCCGAGGGCAGACGCATGCCCACGAAGACCTGACAGCGTCCCAGCAGACCGGCAAGGCAGCAGGCCCCCAGCGCGTGCAGGGGCGCCATCCCGGCCAGTGCCGCCAGTGCCGCGACCTTGGTGGAGAGGACGAAGAACAGGGCCAGAGCGCCGAAGCTGCCCAGGCGGGAATCCTTCATGATGGTCAGACGGCGTTCGGGCGAGGTCTCCACCAGCAGACCGTCGCCGCAGTCGGCGACCCCGTCCAGATGCAGGCCGCCGGTGATGACGGTCCAGACAAGGGCGGCCCCGATACCGCAGAGCGGGGTGGGCAGACCCAACCGGGCAGCCAGCAGCAGGGCCAGGGCGGCCAGCGCGCCCACCAGCAGGCCCACGGCGGGCAGCCAGGCCACTACACCGGAAAGGGTGGGAGGCAGGGGCGCGGAGCCCACGGGGATGCGGGTGAAGAAGGCCAGACCGGCACGGAACGACGTGATGATGGACATGAGATATCGCTTTGCTGGAGGTTGAAAGGGAAAGCCGCCGTCTCGGTCCCCTGATATGCGGGCTCTCCTCAAATGCAGGCCATCAGCGCCGTCAGCAGGGAAGCCAGTGCTGCGAAGACCAGTACGGAAGCCCACATGAGGCGCACGGACTGCAGGATATGCCGGGCCGTGGCCAGCGGGCTGCCGTCGCCCAGCCAGGGATGGTCGCGGTACAGGGGGCCGTACCAGGCCGGGCCGCCCAGTCGCAGGCCCAGGGCCCCGGCAAAGGCGGCTTCGCTCCAGGCGGAATTGGGGCTCTCGTGGGCATGGCGGTCGCGCCAGCCCACCCGGCGGCAGGCCCGGGCATCGAGGCCGGGCAGCAGGGCCGCGGCCAGCACGATGCAGGGCAGGGCCAGCCGTGCCGGGCACCAGTTGAGCACGTCGTCCAGCCGGGCGGCGGCTGTGCCGAAACAGCGGTAGGTCTCGTTGAGTTTGCCCCACAGGGCATCCAGCACGTTGGCGGCACGATGGCATGCGGCCAGAGCGGCGGCCCCGGGCAGGCCGGCCAGCAGCAGGCCCGCCGTCGCCCAGAACAGGGTGGCCAGGATGCCGTCGGTCAGGTTCTCGCCCACGCTCTCCACGCAAGCCCGGGCCACGCCATGGGCATCCAGCTGTTGCGGGTCGCGCCCCACCAGCATGGAAACGGCCCGGCGGGCCGCCTCCAGATCGCCCCGCTCCAGCGGCTGGGCCACGCGGCGGGCGTGTTCGTCCAGGCAGCGGGGCGCCAGACAGAGGGAGACCACGACCACGCAGACGCACCAGGCGGCCCCATCCCCCAACAGTTCCCCGGCAAGCCGGACAGGCAACGCCGCCAGCAGGCCCACCGGCAGGACCACAGACAGGCAGGCCGCCAGACCGGCCAGCGTCATGCGCGGCCCGTTGGGGCCGTGCCGGAAGATGCGCTCCGCTGTGGCGGCCAGGGCGCCCATGCCGCAGACGGGATGGATGCGGGCCGGGGGCTCGCCGAACAGACGGTCCAGCAGCAGGGCGGCGGGCAGGAGGAGCAGGGCGGACAGCACGCTCATCGCCACGCCTCTGTGGTCGCTACCGGGCGATGGCTGCGGGCCGCTGCCGGACAGACGGCGGTACGGGAAGGAAGGCAGGCCGGTATCTGGCGTGCCGGGGACAGGACATGGAGACGAAGAACGTCGTTCCCACGCCGGAGGACAGGAGCAGGGCAAAACATGGGCCGGGAAGGCTGTAGGGCAGTGCTGCGCATGTGGGTTCCTTGCGTTTTTCCGGCCTTGGCCGGGCCGCCAGTCTGCGAAAAATCGGCTGCCTGTGCAAGAGGAGGGAAGACTGCCCCGGCACTGGCCGGGGGGCCGTCACGCGTTTTCACCGCATCTCCAGAGGAGGTGACGACGGCCGGAGGCTCCATCCCTGCTTCCGGGGATGTTTGGTAAACGGCAGCATCTTCCCTGCTGCCGATCCGTGGGGGCGCCCGCAGGCGGCGGCATCTGTGCGGCCGTTTTCCGCAGGGAATCCCGTCGGAGCTGTTTGTATCTTCTTGATTTTACGCCTAAAAAATAAAAAATGGGAAAAATCTAAAAAAAAGCTTGCCAGCGGGGGACGAATCCTGTAGACAGATTTTCGCGCCGAAGTGGTGGAATTGGTAGACACGCTAGGTTCAGGGTCTAGTTCTGGCAACGGAGTGGGAGTTCGACTCTCCCCTTCGGCACCAATGGAAAGCAAGGCTGGTAGAAATACCAGCCTTTTCCTGTTTCTGAAGCCGGGCGTTTTTCGTGCCGGTCATGGATGATCGCCGGTGGCAGGCAGCAGCCTTGCCCCGGCTTTTTTTGTATCCAGGCCTTCCCGGCGGGATGTCCGCGTTCGCGGCATGGGCATGGACGGCACAAAAAGGAACGCGCCTCTTTCCGGAAGGAAGAGGCGCGTTTTGTTCATCTCGAAGGCAGGGGCGGCACGCTGCTGCCGGGAGGGATCGCGGGGCCTTGCCCGTTCACCGCAGGGCTGCGCACAACCAGCCGGGGCAGCTCAGCTCTTTTAAAAGGCTTCGTGTCCTTGCACTCTGCTAGCGCAATCCCGCAAGCCAGGGCAGGAAGGCGGGCTGGGACGGACGGCGCGGGGCCTGCCAGCCGGAATCGCGGCGGCTGTCGGAAAAGTACAGGCGCTCCTGCAGCAGGCGCGGGCCCATGTTGCCGGGCTCCAGCTGCACCATGAGCTGGAAGGGGATGCCGGCATTGGGCCGCATGGCCATGATCTTCTGCACCATCCCTAGTTGCGAGCCGAAGCGCTCGTCATGCAGCAGCCACTGGCTGGCACCGGGCATGTCCGTGGTGCGCTGGCCTTCGGGCAGCGGCGAGATGACGGGCAGCAGCAGGAACTGGTCGAAGGCCCGGCAGGCCGCGGACTGGCGGGCCAGGGCCGTCATCAGGCCGGAGGGCGCGGCCACGCGGGTCTCCTCCTGACCGTGGGGGCGGCCCAGAGCATCCAGCCCTTGGATACGGACCATCAGATCTTCCTGTCTGTCCGCGGGGGGCAGCAGGGGATCGAGCTCCGTCTGCCATGCCGGGGCATCGGCGGGGCGGGCGGGCAGCTTTTCCAGATAGAGCGCCCGCCAGAACAGGGGCGCGAAGGCATCGGGCAGCACCACCAGCTGACGGATGTCGCGTCCCTGGGCGGCCAGAGAGGCCTGCATCTGCTGCGTGTGCCAGATCTGGCACCCCAGGGCCAGGGCCGGGTAGAGGAGGATGCTCCAGAACAGGGCCAGCCGGACGCCGGGCTTGCCGTCCGAGACAGTGAGCGAGGCCGTATCCTGGAAGGGGAAGGGGATGGCCCCCTGTGCCTGGGCACGCTTTTTTTCCTGCCGCAGGCCGTGCCAGATGCCCCAGAGCAGGGGCAGGGTCATGAGCAGGTCGATGATGTAGACGGCGTTGAGGCGCAGGCGCTCCCCGGAGAAGGGCAGCCAGACCAGCGTGCCGTAGGTGGTCAGGGCATCGAGCCAGATATGCAGCAGGACCAGGAGCATCATGAAGGCCCAGACCCCGCCGAACGACCAGGCGTTGCGGGTGTCGTAGCGCCAGAGGGGGCGGGCCAGTATGGCCAGCAGCAGGCCCATGAACGGTGCCGCCGCCAGGGCGTGGGTGATGCCGCGGTGCAGCAGCAGGGTCTGCAGGGGGCCGCTGGCGGCCAGGATGTCCAGATCGGGCGCGGCGGCAGCGAAGGCTGCCAGGGGCAGGGCCCAGCGGGTGGCGGGGCGCTGCGGCATGGCCAGCATGGCAAGGGCGCCGCTGGCGGCATGGGTGACAGGATCCATGATGTTCCTCTACTGACGGAAGGGACTGCGCTGCCGGGGGACGGCCCGGTAGGCGGGATCTTCGGGCGAGATGTCCCGGCCCATGTGGCGCATGTACATGTTGAACTGGCTGCGCTGCATGGACTGCATGACGTCCGGCCGGTTGAAATAATACAGCATGGTCTGGGTGCTGTTGTTGCCGGTCATGGGCTGGCGCATGCTGTCGGCGCCGCTGACACCGGCCGGCATGGTGTCGGGCTCGGAGGTCCCGGTGCCGATATCCTTGGGGCCGCAGGCGGCCAGCAGGGCCGTCAGGACGCAGACGGCCAACAGGAAAAGGGGCGAATGTTTCATATTCCACCTCGGCCCGACTATACGGACTGGCGGCGTGGCTGGCAACCGCACAAAGGGCTGGCTTTTGCCGCAGAATAGTGTAGGGTGCAAAAAATTACTATTGGTAGTTGCGTATGCGACAATTTCTTATCGTTGCCCTATGTTTATATCTTTGCCTCGCTGCTGCGTCCGCAATGGCGGCCGGCAAGGAGCTGCACGTCGGCCTCACGGACGAGTATCCGCCCCTGTCCTATGTCGACGCGAACGGACAACGGCGCGGCTTCGAATTCGATCTGGCGGCCGATCTGTGCCGCCGGCTGGGGCGCACTTGCGTCTGGACGTTCGGGACGCAGGAAAAATTGCTGCGGGGGCTCAGGGACGGCAGTCTGGACCTGATTTTTGCCCAGCGGCTGGAGCCAAAGCAGGAAGGGCTGCTCTACAGTACCCCGTACTACCATTCGCGGGCCATGTGCATCGGGCGTCCCGGTGGACGCGGACCGGATGAGGCGGGCGCCCGTATCGGCGTTTACCGGGGGTCGGTGCTGGTGCAGCGGGCCCGGGGCTTCTGGCCGGAGGCCGTCATCGTCACCGGCAGCGTGCAGGAACTCATCGAGCGTCTGAAGCAGGGCAGCATAGATGTGTTGTTCATCAATGATCTGGCAGGCTATGCCTTTTTGCTGACGGACGCCGGGCTGGAGTTCGACCGGCTGGATATCTCCTTCGATGCCGAGACGCGCGCCACCGGGAGCTGCGTGGCGGTCAGGGCCGGGCGCCACGATCTGCTGGCTGCCGTGAACAGGGAGCTGAAGACGCTGCTTTACAGTGGCGAGCTCCACAACCGCAGCCGCAACTATTTCCAGTACATCATCTACTGACACCGGGCGGCGGCACGCTGCGGGATCACCACGGTCCCTTTTCCGGAGGAGAGCTTTCCAAGGTCTTGCCATGATAGGTTACATCCGCAACAAACCTTTGCCGGCCCGCCGCTATCTGGCCCTGCTGGTTCTGCCCTGGTGCGTGATGCTCCTGCTGGCGGTGGCCGTGCTCTGGCCGTATCTGGCCCGTTTCCGCACCACGGTGGAGGCCCTGCAGGATGTCCAGCTGCCCGGGGTCCTGGAGGCCCAGCGCACCCGGACCAACCTGAACATGCTGCGCAAGCAGCTGGCCATCATCTATCTGGCCGAAGCGCCCCTGGAGCGGCGGCGTGCCCGCCTGCATGCCCAGGCCCTGCTGGCCGGCATGGAGCATGACCCCTCGCCCGTTGCCGGTATCGTCCTGGACTTGGGCCCGCGTGTCCGGCAGCTCTACGATGTCTGCATGGAGGCGGACAGGATCCTTTCCCGGCTCCACCGCCACGAGATGGAGATGATGCTTGCCCTCAACAGCCTGGAGAGGGCCACGGGACGGCAGCTGGCCGATGAGGTGATCTTTTCCCATACCGGCCGGGACGGCGTGCGCCACGGCCAGAAAGCCTTTGACGAGATGCGTCGCCTGCTGGCTCCGGTGGACGAGATATGCGCAGGAGCCGGGGAATTCCGGGACATCTGCGACCTGTTCGGGCAGCGCAAGCTCGCTCTGGCCGGAGCCTGGAAGGAAAAACTCGCTGCCGATGCCCAGGCCCGTGCCCTCTGGCAGTCGCTGGACGACGAACTGCAACGGCTTGTCAGCGTCATCTCCTCGCGTGAATTGCAGCGATCGCTGGAAGAGGCCGAGTCCCTTTCCGAAGCGACGGATTACATCGTCTGGAGCATCTTCCTTTTCACGCTGGGCCTGCTGGCCTTTTTGCTGGTCCTGCTCCTGCTGTTGCGGCGCGACCTGCTGCGGCCGCTGGTGCGCATCGCCGGGAACCTTTCCCGCCTGCGCGACGGCATGCAGCCGGAGCCCATCCCCGCCGTCCGCATCACCGAATTGCAGGAAGTGGTGGACATCGTGCCCGACATCGGCGGCTACCTGGGCTTGCTCAAGGAACGCAGCTGCCGTCTGGAAGAGGAGAAGGACGCCTACTCCCGCATGAGCCTCATGGACAGCCTGACGGGCATCCCCAACCGGCGCGCCCTGGACATGCGGCTTGCGGATCTGGCGGAGCTGCGGCAGACGGTCAGCCTCATCATGCTGGATGTGGACCTGTTCAAGATCTATAACGATACGCTGGGCCATCAGGAAGGGGACGCGTGCCTGCACCGGGTGGCCCAGGCCATGCGGGACGGCCTGCGCGGCGGCGACCGCGAGATCTTCCGCTACGGCGGGGAGGAGTTCGCCGTGGTGCTGGACGGGGTCCCGCCGGAGCATGCCCTGCACGTGGCCGAGCGTCTGCGCCAGGCCGTGGAGCAGCTGGGCATCCCCCATCCCGGCAGCCCTGCCGGACGTGTGACCATCAGCCTGGGCGTGGCCGCCGTCGGAGAGCTGACTCCCGAGATCCTGCCCCGGCTCCTGGAGACCGCCGACAGCGCCCTGTACAGCGCCAAGGAGCACGGACGCAACAGGGTCCACCTTGCCGGGGAGATCGTGAAAAAGTCCGCTTGCCTTGCGGCGGGCGACAGGCTATAGCTCAGTTTTCCATCCCATCAGGAGATAATGCATGCGCCCTGCTTCTTGCGGCATCACCCCCGAAGGCTGGCCCACCATCGGCATCACGGCCCTGACGGCCCTTGTTTTCGCCTGCCTCGACTGGCCGGTCCCCGCTGTCCTGGCCCTGGCCCTGTGCTGGTTCGCCTTCCACTTCTTCCGTGACCCCGAACGCGTGGTGCCCACCGCGCCCGGCCTGGCCGTCAGCCCGGCCGATGGCCGCGTCATCCGCATCGAGCGCAAGCCCGATCCCCTGACCGGTGACGAGCGTACCTGCATCAGCATCTTCATGAACGTGTTCAGCGTGCATGTGAACCGCTCGCCCGTGACCGGGGTGGTGGAGCAGATCCGCTACTGGCCGGGCAAGTTCGTCAATGCCGCCTACGACAAGGCCGCCACCGACAACGAACGCTGCGGCTACCTGCTGCGCGGCGAAGACGGCGCCGCCTGGACCATGGTGCAGATCGCCGGGCTCATCGCCCGCCGCATCGTCTGCCGCGTGTCCGAAGGCGACGCCCTGGAGCGCGGCCAGCGCTACGGTATGATCCGCTTCGGTTCCCGTGTTGACCTTTACCTGCCCGAAGGCTATGTTCCCTCTGTGAACATCGGCGAGCAGGTCTTTGCAGGCCAGAGCACGCTTGCCACCAGAAACTGATTTCGAGTCGAGTGGAGCATGGTTGTGGACACCCAGCCGCAAGAAAAAAAACTGCCCGTACACAAGAGCATCTACCTCCTGCCCAACCTCATCACGTCGTTGAGCATGTTCATGGGCTTTTTGTCCATGGTCTGGGCTGTGCAGTCCCGTTTTGAAGAAGCGGGTCTGGCCATCGTGCTGTCCGCTCTGCTGGACGGCATGGACGGCAAGGTGGCTCGCCTGACCCATACGGCCAGCGAATTCGGTGTCCAGTATGATTCCCTGGCCGACCTCATCGCCTTCGGTCTTGCTCCGGCCTTCCTGCTCTGGCAGTGGCAGCTGGAGAGCCTGGGCCGCTTCGGCGTGGTGGTGGCCTTCCTCTTTGCCGCCTGCGGTGCCCTGCGTCTGGCCCGCTTCAACATCAGCACGGCCGTGACCGGCAAACGTTTCTTCATCGGGCTGCCCATCCCCGCCGCGGGCTGCACGGTGGTGGCGTTTTTGTATTTCGCCGGCATCCTGCCGGAGTTCTTCCTGCCCGCCCTGCCCTATGTGAGCATCATCATCGCTCTGGGCCTGGGCGTGCTCATGGTGAGCCGCGTGCGCTACTTCTCCTTCAAGGAGTATGATTTCCTGCGTGCCCATCCGGTGCGCTATCTGCTGGCCGTCATGGTCATCTTTGGCCTGGTCTACGCCCAGCCGCGCCTGTTCGGCTTCCTGCTCTGCGCCGTCTACATCTGTGGCGGCCTCTACTACTCTTTCGTTATTCTGCCCCGTCGTAACCGTCAGCTACTACGCGCCCTGAATCTGCAGGACGAGGAGAAAGCTGCGTAACGGTTTGTCGCCCCGCGGGGGCGGAGAGGACCTTCTGATCGCCGCCGGCAGGGCGGCCGTTATGCAGTAGCATAACAAACAAGCACCCTTCGCGGGTGTCCGATCAGAGGAGTCAGATCCATGTCCAACCGCGTGTTCTTTTTCGACACCACCCTGCGTGACGGCGAACAGTCGCCGGGCGCTACCATGAACCTTCAGGAAAAGCTCCGTATTGCCCACCAGCTCGAAGTGCTGGGCGTGGACATTATGGAAGCCGGTTTCCCCGCCTCCAGCCAGGGGGATTTCGAGTCCGTGCAGCGTATCGCCCGGCAGGCCAAATCCATCCAGGTGGCCGGTCTGTGCCGCTGCATGGACAGCGATATCGACCGCTGCTGGGAGGCCGTGAAGGACGCCAAGAATCCCCGCATCCATACCTTCCTTTCCACGTCGCCCCTGCACATGAAGTATAAGCTGCGCAAGGACCCCGAAGTGGTGCTGCAGATGATCGAAGCCGGGGTGCGCCGCTGCGCCGGGTACACCGACAACGTGGAGTTCTCCGCCGAGGACGCCTCCCGTTCCGAGCGTGACTTCCTCTGCCGCGTGGTGGAGACCGCCATCAAGGCCGGCGCCACCACCATCAACCTGCCCGACACCGTGGGCTATGCCCAGCCGCAGGAATTCGCCGACCTCATCCGCTACGTCATCGAGAACACGCCCAACAGCGACAAGGCCATCTTCAGCGTGCACTGTCACAACGACCTGGGCCTGGCCGTGGCCAACACCCTGGCCGCCCTCAGCGTAGGCGCCCGTCAGGCCGAGGTGACCATCAGCGGCATCGGCGAACGCGCCGGCAACGCCGCCCTCGAAGAGCTGGCCATGGCCCTGCGCGTGCGCAAGGACTACTACGGTCTGGAGCACGGCATCGTCACCGAGCAGCTCTATCCTTCCTGCCGCCTGCTCTCCATGACCATCGGTCAGCCCATCCCCAACAACAAGGCCATCGTGGGCGCCAACGCCTTTGCCCATGAGTCCGGCATCCATCAGGACGGCATGCTCAAGAACCGCGAGACCTACGAGATCATGACCCCGCAGTCCGTGGGCCGCAACGAGAGCAACCTCGTCATCGGCAAGCATTCCGGCCGCAATGCCGTGCGCAACAAGTTCGAGAGCCTGGGCTACAGCCTGGACGACGACCAGCTGCAGATCGTCTTCGAGGCCGTCAAGGCCCTTGCCGACCGCAAGAAGACCCTGCATGACGACGACCTCATGGCCCTGGTGCAGGAAGAAGTCTACCGCATGCCCGACCTCTACCGCCTGCGCCATGTGAGTGTGCAGAGCTCCGATGCCGGCGGCGTGCCGCCCACGGCGGCCGTGCTCATGGACGTGGACGGCATGGAAAAGAGCGGCGCCGGTTTCGGTGTGGGCCCTGTGGACGCCATCTTCAATGTCATCAACGATATGCTGGGCCGTGAGCCCCAGCTGGAGCAGTACGCGGTCAACGCCGTCACCGGCGGCACCGACGCCCTGGGCGAAGTGACCGTGCGCCTGCGCGAAGGCGAGTTCTCGGCCGTGGGCCGCGGCGCCCATCCCGACATCCTGGTGGCCACGGCGCGTGCCTATGTGAACGCCCTCAACCATCTGGCCAAGAAGGAAAAGGAAGGCGAGCGTCTGCACTGCCAGCACAGCTAGCATGGATCGGGGGAGGGGAAGGGCCGCCCTGTTGGGGAGGTCCTTCTCCCATCCTCCGTCAACCGCGCTTCATCAACGAAGCCTTTTCCCGTTTTTCTGCGTGGGGTCCTGCCCCCGAACAATGCATTCCACGGGAGCGTCCCCGCGTCCCGGATCAAGGAGAACCATCATGCCTCAGACGCTTGCGCAAAAGATCCTGCAAGCCCACACCGACGACGTCATCGAGCGCGACGGACAGATCGTCCAGTGCCGCCTGTCCCTTGTGCTGGCCAATGACATCACCGGCCCCCTGGCCATCAAATCCTTCAAGGGCATGGGCGCCAGCCGCGTGTTCGACAAGGACAAGATCGCTCTGGTCATGGACCACTTCACGCCCCAGAAGGACATCGCCTCGGCCAACCAGGTGATGATCAGCCGCCAGTTTGCCCAGGAGCAGGGCATCACCCACTACTACGAAGGCGGCGACTGCGGCGTGGAGCACACCCTGCTGCCCGAACGTGGTCTGGTGGGCCCCGGTGACGTGGTCATCGGCGCGGACAGCCACACCTGCACCTACGGCGGCATCGGCGCCTTCGCCACGGGCATGGGCTCCACCGACATCGCCGCCGGCATGGCCCTGGGCGAGACCTGGATCAAGGTGCCCCCGACCATCCGCGTGAACATCAACGGCCAGATGCCCAAGTGGCTGCGCGGCAAGGACCTGATGCTGCTGCTCATCAAGACCATCGGTGTGGACGGTGCCCTGTACAAGGCCCTGGAATTCGGTGGCTCCGTCATCGATGCCCTGCCTGTGGAAGGGCGTCTGACCATGGCCAACATGGCCATCGAAGCCGGCGGCAAGGTGGGCCTGTTCGCCGTGGATGAGCTCACCCGCCAGTACTGTGCCGAACACGGCCGCCCCGGCGTGACCATGAGCCTGGCCGCCGACGAAGGCGCCGTGTACGAGCGCGTGGTGGACATCGACGTGACCGGCCAGGAACCCGTGGTGGCCTGCCCGCACCTGCCCTCCAACGTGAAGAACGTTTCCGAGCTCAAGGACCTGCCCGTGCAGCAGGTGGTGGTGGGCTCCTGCACCAACGGCCGCATCAGCGACATGCGCGATGCCGCCGAGATCCTGCGTGGCCGCAAGGTGGCCAAGGGCGTGCGCTGCATCGTCCTGCCCTCCACCCCCGCCGTGTGGAAGCAGTGCCTCAAGGAAGGCCTGATGGAAGTCTTCATGGATGCCGGCTGCATCGTGGGCCCCTGCACCTGCGGTCCCTGCTTGGGCGGCCACATGGGCATCCTGGGCGACGGCGAACGCGCCGTGGCCACCACCAACCGCAACTTCCGCGGCCGCATGGGCAGCCTGGATTCCGAAGTCTATCTGTCCAGCCCCGTGGTGGCGGCCGCCAGTGCCGTGGCGGGCTGCATCGCCGGCCCTGACCAGCTCTAAGCCGTTTTTTCAGAAAGGATCACGTCATGAATTACAAAGGTACGGCCCACAAGGTGGGCGAACATATCGATACCGATGCCATCATCCCCGCCCGCTTCCTGGTGACCTCCGACGCCAAGGAACTGGGTGCCAACTGCATGGCCGGTCTGGAACCTGACTGGGTCAAGCGCGTGAAGCCCGGCGACATCATGGTGGCCGGTCGCAACTTCGGCTGCGGTTCCTCCCGCGAGCACGCCCCCATCGCCATCCTGGGTGCGGGCATGCCCGTGGTCATCGGCCACAGCTTTGCCCGCATCTTCTACCGCAACGCCTTCAACATGGGCCTGCTGCTCATGGAAGTGGGCGACGATGTGGACAAGATCAATGACGGCGACGAGCTGGAAGTGGATGCCGCCACCGGTGTCATCCGCGACCTGACCAACGGCGCCGAGATCCAGTGCCCGCCCCTGCCGGCCTCCATGGCCGCCATCCTGGCCAAGGGCGGTCTGGTCAATTATGTGAAGGAACGCTTGGCCGCCAAGGGCTAGGCGGACAGGTAGTGGCTGAGGGGGAGAGGGGCCCCTTTTGAAAAAGGGGCCCTCTCCCCCTCAAACTCCCCCTCTTGGCCACGCCGGCTTACAGGGGGAGTTTTTTCATTTGTGAGGGGATGGATTATAAA